>Ga0155721_107_pt4 | contig 135308 bp, 118 predicted proteins | sample RifCSPlowO2_01_FD_107377 | JGI IMG/M metagenome (GOLD analysis project Ga0155721, IMG submission 107377) | Candidatus Gottesmanbacteria bacterium RIFCSPLOWO2_01_FULL_39_12b
GGGGAATACTGGTTGTTTTGCAGCCACTACTGTCTGGTATATTTCTATACCTATATTTAAGATATTTTCGATTAAGTAAATTTAGCTGCTTTTTAGGCGCTCTGGTTTTCTCATATAGTGGTTTTGCCATCGCCTGGTTGGAATGGAATACTATCGGGCATACGGTTCTCTGGTTCCCCCTGATTTTATCGGCTTATGAAAATTTACTTAAAAAAATTAGCCTTAAATGGGTTTTGATTCTAATCGCGGCTGAAGTTTCTTCAATTATGGCCGGACATCTTCAGGTGCTATTTTATATTTTTATCGTCAGCAACCTTTATTTATTAGTCAGGATAATACAAATAACACATAAAGAAAGATTGAAGCGTAATTTATTGATAAGGGTCATTAAAAAATATCTGCCGTTTTTTTTGATCGGAATATTTGTTTTTACAATAACTTCAATTCAATGGCTACCAACCATTCAGTTTATTAGTCAAAGTGCTCGTTTGTCTGATCAGGGATCATGGATGAAAGATGGCTGGTTTCTGCCTTGGCAAAATCTAATTCAGTTTGTTGTTCCGGACTTCTTTGGCAACCCTACAACTGGTAATTATTGGGGCGTGTGGAACTACGGTGAGTTTATAAGCTATATCGGAGTTATACCTTTGATATTTTCGTTCTACGCTCTTTTATTTCGTCGAGATAAGAAAACGCTTTTTTTTGGCGTAATTACCCTGACTAGTTTAACGATGGCTTTGCCCACATACCCGGGTAAACTAATTTACCAGTTGAATGTACCATTTATTTCTACCAGTCAGCCAACTCGATTATTATCAGTAGTGTCTTTTGGTTTGAGTGTGCTTACTGCTTTAGGTTTTGATGTGTGGATAAAGGATAAAAGTTTGAAAAAAACTCTATATTCATTATTTATCCCTATTGCAACTTTAATAATTGGTTGGTTGGTTGTGTACATCCCGAGTATTTTTCAATTTTCTATCACAACTGAAAATCTTTATATTAGTAAGAGGAATTTGATATTACCTACATTTACTTTTCTGATCTCTATTTGCGTTTTAACAGTTTACAGTGTTTTTAAAAAAAGTTACGGTAGCGTTTTTAAAATTGTTATTGGATTAATCATTATTTTCGACCTATTTCGTTTTGGCTGGAAATTTACTTCTTTTTCAAAAACAGAATGGCTATTTCCCGAAACAAGACTCATACAAGAGATAAAAAATGATAAAGAGAATGCTCGCTTTATGACTGATGATCGTAGAATTTTGCCACCTAATTTTGCTGCCTACTACCAAATACAGGACGTTGCTGGTTATGATCCTTTATATTTAAATAATTATGCTCAACTTATTTCTGCATGGGAAAGAGATTTGGCAGATATCACTCCAATAAATTTTAACCGGATATTAAATCCTGTTCGATTCGACAGTTTTATTCCAGATTTATTGGGGGTGAAATACTTAATGAGTATGCAATCCTTAAAACCAAAAAAACTTGCCTTAATTGCTCGGGATGGCGACACTAATCTATATAGAAATTTAAATGCTTTCCCCAGAGCCTTTTTTATAGAGAATATCATAAGGACGAAGACCATTCAGGAAGAGGTCGAATATATTTATGCACTTAAAGAGAATCTTAGAAAGACCGCGGTAACAAGTGAAGATGTAGAATTATTACCTCAAAAATTGCTGCCAAATGAATCAGTAAATATTACCTATTATTCTGAAAATAAAGTTATTCTTAAAACACTAAGCATATCTCCCCATTTATTAGTCTTAACGGATATCTATTATCCTTCTTGGAAAGTATATATTAATGGACAGGTATCGAAAATTTATAAAGTTGATTTACTTTTTAGAGGAGTTTTAGTGCCAGCTGGAAAAAATACAATAGAGTTTAAAATAAATCTTATATGAATATAAGTGTGGTAATTCCGAATTATAACGGAAAACGATTATTAGAGAATAATTTACCCTTAATATTAACTATGTTAAAGGATAAAGAAATAATAGTAGTAGATGATGCATCAACTGATGGAAGCGTTGAGTTGATAAAAAAACTCTTTCCCACGGTTAGATTGTTAGAACATAAAAGTAATTATGGTTTTTCCACGACCGTGAATGATGGGGTAAAAGTTGCAAAAGGGCAGTGGGTAGTACTTCTCAATAGTGATGTAGTCCCTCAAAAGAATTTTCTTGAATATTTATGTAATCATCTTAATGACCCGAAAGTTTTTGCAGTCGGTTGTTTACAGTACGGAATAGATTGGAAAGATCACCATATACTCGGAAGAGGTATTGGGAAATTTCATCAAGGCCTTCTCGTTCATGCTCCCGGGAGTCTTGACAAGCATAATACTTTATGGGTTTTTGGGGGAGCGGGTATATTCAATAAGAAGATTTGGGAGATACTGGGAGGATTGGATACTATCTACGAACCGTTCTATTGGGAAGATATAGATCTTTCATACAGAGCTTTAAAGGCCGGATATAAATTATTATTTGAATCAAAAAGTGTTGTCAAACACTTTCATAATAAGGGTGCAATTAGTACTGGATTTTCTGATTCGTATGTGAAAAAAATTTCCTATCGTAATCAGATTATGTTCGTATGGTTAAACATTACTGATCCTAAGTATTTAACAGAACATTTGGTTTACCTCCCCTTTCATTTAATGAAAGCCGTCATTACTCATGACCTTTCCTACTTAACGGGATTTTGCCTTGCTTTAATCAAGTTGCCTGAAGTGATTAAAGGTCGTCTTATTAAACGAAACTCCAGTAAAATCAGTGACCAGCAGGTTCTGAAACAGTTTGCAGGTGAAATTTAGATCAGAGAGCCTATTTCTGTGCTACAATTGTCTATATGTTAAAGCGGAGTGTAATACTTGCTTTGATCATTATCCTCGCCGGAATTTTAAGATTTTACGATTTAGGTAAAACTCCGATTAGCCTCGAATGGGACGAAGTGGCAATTGGTTATGATGCTTACTCTATCCTCAAAACCGGAAGAGATCAATTCGGAAAATTTTTACCTTTAACTTTCAGATCGTTAGATGATTATAAACCTCCAATATATGAATATCTTACGGTTCCAGCAATACAGATATTTGGATTAAATTCTTTTTCTGTCAGGTTTCCTTCTGCCTTGTTTGGATTATTAAGCGTCATAATGGCATATTATCTGGCGCTTTGCATATTTAAAGAAGTACCTGCTTTAAAGTTAAAATCTTATCGACTTGCTTTAATCTCAGCCTTTCTTTTGAGTATTTCTCCGTGGCATCTCCAGTTTAGCAGAGCTGCGTTTGAAGTGAATATATCAGTATTAATCACAATAACGGCGATGGCCTCTTTTATAAATGGATTAAAAAAGCCAAAATATTTTTTACTGGCTGCTTTTCTGTTCGGAATTAATTTATTTTCCTATCACTCAACCAGAGTGGTGACGCCGCTTCTGTTATTATCTTTATTCTTACTTTTTAATAAAAAATTGCCTTCGGTTAAATATCTTCTTGCCTTTTTTGGCATTTTTGGAATTTTTTTCCTTAGTTTTATACCGATACTTTTATCAGCCGATGCCCAAATTAGATTTAAAGCTACTAATATATTTAGTCCGGGAGCAAGATACCTGGATGAAAAAGATTTAGATAAAATTTATTTAGAAGAGAGGTTGAAAGATAAAAGTGCTGGATTTGAGCTTTCAGGTAAAATTTATCATAACCAAAGATTTATTTATTTTGATTACGATACCCTCAAGAAAGCTTTTAACCATTACATATCCCATTTTAATTTTGAATTTTTATTTATCAAGGGAGATGCTCCCTTACATCACGCACCGGGATTCGGACTTCTATATATTTGGGAATTCCCCTTTTTAATTACGGGTTTAATTTATCTTATCAGGAAAAATTTAAATCGATATATTTTAGTTATCCTGCTTTGGATGTTAATAGCTCCTATTCCAGTTGCTGTAACTAGAGAAGCGCCGCATGCGGTAAGAGCAGAGTTAATGTTACCTACCTTACAATTCATTACCGCCGTCGGACTGATGGTTATTATCGAGTTTATAAAAAAAGAACGTCGATGGGTTTATTTCCCTTTCGTCATTTTAACGATTTTATTCTTGACTATTAATAATAGTTATTATTTACATCAATATTACATCCATACTAATTACGAATTGTCTCAAAATTGGCTTTATGGTAGAAAAGAAGCTGTGTTTCTAACTGAAAAAATTAAGAATAACTATGATAAAGTTTTAGTTTCCAAGAAAGTCGATATGCCACATATTTTCTGGCTATTCTATTCGCAATATTCACCTAAACAGTATTTATCCGAAGGAGGAACGGTATCCGGAGGATTTGCCGATGAAAGGAATCGATTTGATAAATATGAATTCCGAAATTATACATACAAATTACTACCAAAAGACAAAAAACTCCTCCTTGTTGGAGTACCAAGCGAGTTTCCTCCAGATGCCACGATACTCCAAACCATATTTTATTTGGATGGAACAGAAGCCTTGAAAATTGCAGAGAGTATTTGAATTATGAGTAGGACTAAGTTTATTTTGTCGACAATCTTTATACTTGGGTTGTTACTCAGAATATCGTTTATAGATAAGGTTCCTCCCGGTTTAAACCGGGACGAGGCTTCAATTGGATATAATGCTTACTCTGTACTTCTGACTGGTAAGGACGAATATCAACAATTTCTACCTTTATCATTTAAGTCATTTGGTGACTGGAAATTACCTTTATATATTTATCTTGATATCATTCCTATCTACCTGTTTGGTTTGACAGAACTTTCGACAAAACTTCCTTCAATTATTTTTGGCTCTTTATCGATTTTAATCACCTATTTATTTGTTATTGAAATACATAAGGAATCATTCAAGAAAAAAATTATTGCTTTACTAGCTTCACTATTTTTGGCAATCTCACCCTGGCACATCCATTTTTCAAGAGTTGCCTCTGAAGCAAATATGGCTGTTTTTTTAGTCTGTATGGGTTTACTTTTTTTTGTAAAGGGAAGGAAAACAAAATTTTACCTTTATTTATCTGCTCTACTTCTCGCCTTAAGTCTCTATACTTATCATGGTAATCATATCTTTACCTCTCTTCTTTTTGCAGGATTAACTCTAATTTTAATTTTAGAAAAGTATTTAAAAAACTACAAAAAACCATTTTTTATCTTTCTCTTGATTTTTTTGATACCGGCCTTAATAATCTTTAAGGCAACTCTTTTTTCGGCTGACAGGACAAAAATATCAGGCCTTCTACCTCTTAATGATCCATATTCAGTTTACGAGAACATAGTTCTGGCACGACTCATTCACTCAAATCCATCATCTAAACTGACGTCAATTTACCACAATAAGATCAGTTTTTTAGTTGAGGGAGCAATTCAGGGTTATTTGAAAGGTTTTTCCACTGAGTTTCTTTTTATTAAGGGAGGAGGTAATGAGCAGCATAATATTCCCCAGTTTGGTAATTTATACATTTGGGAGAGCCCGTTTATTCTATTTGGGTTATATCTGATTTTCCGTAACAAATTACGTTGGCGCTATCTATTACTATTATGGCTTCTTATATCACCAATTCCTGCTTCAATTACTAAGGATGCTCCTCATTCAGCCAGAATGTTGTCATTTCTTCCTCTGTCTCATATTTTAGCCGCAATTGGAGTTACTGAAATTATTATCTTATTAAGACGGATACCTAAAAATATTTTTATTAGTTCCTCAATTTTCTTCTTATTAATAATTAACTTCACCTTTTTTTTAGACCGATATTTTATCCACTTTCCTATAGTAAAAGAAGCTTCATGGGGTAATGCCTATAAAGAGCTGGTCAATTATGTTTCCCAAAATTACTCAAAATATAATTCGATCGTCATGGACAGGCCAAATTATTCTCCGTATATCTTTTTTTTATTTTATCAACGGACCGACCCATCTTATTATCAAAAAGTGGCTTTACGTTATTCAATTACAGAAGAAGGATTCCATCATGTCCAAAAAATCGGTAAACTGGAGTTTAAAAAAATAGATTGGGGAAAAGATTTAGCTGTTCCAGACAGACTCCTGATAAGTTGGGCAGATACTACACCGCCAAGCGCAACATACGGTGCCATAAAGAGCATAGATTTAAAAGACGGACATAAATATTTTTATCTTATAAATTCAGAATTATGACAAAAAATTATTTTCTTTTCGGATGTATTATTGCGCTTGCCATACTTCTAAGATTTTTTTATCTTGGAAAAGTACCTCCCGGTTTATATAGTGATGAAGCTTCCTATGGGTATAATGCTTATTCGATTATCAAGACCGGAAAAGACGAATATGGTCAATTTCTTCCTCTTGCCTTTAAATCTTTTGGAGATTATAAAGCTCCACTCTATATTTATGCGTTAACTCCGTTTGTTTCTATTTTTAACCTCTCAGAAATAAGCGTAAGATTACCTTCGGCGGTCCTTGGAGTCATATTGGTAATCGTAGTTTATTTTTTAGCAGAAGAAATATTTACGCGAAACTCATACGCTCTTTTATGTTCCTATTTTATCTCTATCTTGCCTTTTGGTCTCCAGTTTAATCGTATGGCTCATGAAAATAATTTAGTTGTGGTATTGATTACGGTCGGAATTCTTTTTTTCCTTATATCAGTCAAATACGGATTTTACATAATTCCTTCGTTCATTAGTTTTTTAGGAAGTATCTATACCTATCACGATGCAAAAGTATTTACCCCTCTTATTTTAGTTTCCCTCATAATTCTGCTGCGAAAATCCCTTTGGAAGAATCGGGCAAACGCGACGATAGGCATTTTTATAACCGTAATCTTACTTTTACCTTTTATAAGTACCTTAAAATATGAAGCGCTTTGGTCAAGAGTTCGTTATACAAATATTTTATCTGATAAAGGAATCACCCTTGAGACTAATCAAGAAAGGGGTGAAGATCAAAACAGCAAATTTTTTGTCCCGGCTTTATTCCATAACAAAATACTCAATTCATCTAAAAAGTTTTTAGAAAATTATATTTCGCAGTATTCCTTTCTCTTCCTCTTTTTTACCGGGGACCCTGTGAAACTCTATCAAACGCCCGGTAACGGACTCTTTTATCCTGTCACGCTAATATTTCTTTTATTGGGAGCCTACTTCCTTTTTAAAAGAAATATGAAATATAAATGGCTTATTACTATCTGGTTTATCTTAAGTGGAATACCTCCGGCATTGACCCGATTTGTGCCATCAGCAAGCAGAATGTTATCACTCTTACCTGCAGCAACAATTCTCATCGTAATTGGTTTACTCGCATCGTCAGAATATATAAAATCTCCTCCTCTAAAACGAAAGTATTTCATCTTTGTAACCTGTATCTTTACCTTAAGTATTGCCTATTATTTGCATTACTATTACTTCAATATGTCAGTAAGGTATGCCAAAGAGTGGCATTATGGAATGAAGGAAGTTATGAGTAAGGAAAGAGAGTTAGAAAGTCAATATGCACGTATCTGGTTTAGTAAAAATGCCTGGGGATATATTTATCCATTATTTTATTTGCCCTATCCTCCGGAAAAATATCAACCACAGGCAAGTTTAAGTTCATTAGACGAATTTGGTTTCGGATGGGTTAATGGTTTTGATAAATATACTTTTAGTGATTTTCCTTCAAATTTCTCCTTAGAGGAAAACACACTTTTTATCGGTGCACCTTCTGATTTCTCCTTAATAAAAAAACCATTGTATACAGTTTATTATCCTGATAGGCAGGTTGCCTTTTATTTCGCTGATAAGAACTCGTTTTGATTTTAAGTATGAAAATTAAATTACTAATTTTAATTATTCTCATTTTAGCTTTCACATTCTTTATCAGAATTTATAAATTAACCTCCAATCCAGAAGGGTTTGATCAAACAGAAGCTGCCTTTGGTTATAATGCCTATAGTCTGCTAAAGACCAGTCGGGACGAATATGGAAAATTTCTTCCATTAGTTCTGACATCGATTGGAGATTATAAATTGTCCATTTTTTCTTATTGGGAAATCCCTTTTATTACTCTATTTGGTCTGAATGAATTTTCCGTGCGGTTTTCAGTTGTCGTGGCAAGCATGATCAGTCTGATACTTATATATTTTATTATAGATGAAATATTGAAGAAACATAAAATCGCCCTTCTCTCTCTCTTTTTTGTCGGTATTTCACCTTGGCACATCATTATGTCCCGTATGGCCTACGATCCTATGGTGGCCTTTATGTGGTTTCTTTTCTCCATATTTCTTTTTATTAAGTGGTACAGGGAAAATAGGTATTATTTATTAATATTGAGTGTAATAGCTCTTGCTTTTGCTATCTCAACATATTATTCAGTTTGGTTATTGTTTCCGTTTACTATCGCTTTATATTGGTTATTAATTTATAGAAAAAGACTAAATATTAAACAATTAGTTTATCTGACAGTCATATTGCTAATTCCTGTACTTATTTTCGTCAAGCTTTTTTTGACAACCAGAGGGCAAAGACTTTACCAGGATAGTACTTTTCAGGTGGACGCTTTTCCGCTACTGGCAGAACAGATTAGAGAAGATCAGCACGAATTCCCGATTTATATCACCAGATTATTTCATAATAAACTTGCCTTTTATCCACTTTTTATAATCCAAAATTTATTTAAGAATCTAAGCATAGATTTTTTATTTTTAACCGGAGATAAAATTGATAGAAGATTTTACGTTCCCTATAACGGTGTGCTTTATCTCTGGACAATGCCTTTTTTTCTCTTGGGATTGTTTTATTTTTGGAAAAATCAACCAGCCAGAAAAAATCTATTTATTTTAGGACCAATTGTTATAATTTTTCTTGGCAGCGCTTTCTCCGCGTTTGGATCCGAAACGGAAAGGACACTATTTTCGGTGCCTATTTTCTGCTTTTTGATCAGTCATGGATTACTGATTATCTATGATAAAGTCAGGAAAACTCATCTGAATTCAATTATTTTAGGGTTAAGCGGGATACTTTTGATTTATAATATAACTTATTTTAACCATCAATATTTTTGGCACGGAAATGTTCATCAGCCGTGGGGGAGAAATTTCGGCGTATCTGAAATGATCAATACAGTCTCAGCTTTAAAAGGTAAATATGGAAAAGTCGTTGTTCCGGATAATACCTATATTTACTTTTATTTTTATAATAAAACAGATCCCAAGATAGCTTGGGCAGAATCAGAGAATATTAACCAGAAGGCAAATTTTCTCCAACATCGTTTACGTTCAAAAATAGGAGATTATCTGGCTATGCCGGTTGAATGCCCCGCAGCAGGGAGACTTCACGTGCTTTATGTATGTCAAGGTACAAAAATACCGCCAAATAGCAGAATAATAAAGATTATACGATACCGAGACGAACAGCCGGCATTTACAATGTTAGAATTTAGTAACTCAATTACTCAGACCACCCCACCAAAAAATTTAAATTTTATGGGGAAATATGGCCTTATTGATGATTCGGAGAATTCATACTGGAAGGAAGAGTTAGAAATATATTAGAATTAAAATGAAATTAAGGATAATATTTTTACTGATCATCATTCTGTCTATTTTATTACGGGGTTGGCGGGTGGATAGATTTCCGGCCACACTTTATGGTGATGAGCAGGCTTTTGCCTGGAATGCTTATAATATTCTTAAACTCGGACAGGATGAGTACGGTATTTCTTATCCGTTGCAATTTCGTTCTTTTGATGATTATAAAGCCCCTATTCCCGTATATCTGCTGGTACCTTTTATAAATATCTTTGGACTGACTCCTTTTGCGATTCGTTTACCCATTGTGTTGGCTTCCACCGCTATGGTCATCGCCACATATTTTATCACAGGAAAATTCTTGAATTCTAAAATCTCCCTTCTCGCCAGCTTTTTTTTCGCAATTTCGCCTTGGTCGATACACCTCTCTCGAGGATTTTTTGAAGCGACGCTGAGTCTCCTCTTTTTTGTACTTGGAATTTATTTTTTTTTACAAGCTTCTCGAGACATAAAGCGGATGTTAGTGAGTATGCTTTTTTTTGCCTTTTCTCTCTATAGTTATTTTACTCCGAGAATTCTTCTTCTCTTTTTTCTCCCAACCTTATTTATATATGAAGTTATATTTTCAGCCCAAATACATAAAATAACTTCAGAAGAGAGAAAAAAACTGTTCTTCACATATGGAATTAGCTTTGTCTTTATTCTGATAATATGCCTTCCTTTATTACAGTCAACTTTCATAAATGGGGGACTCTCCAGATTCCAAAAATTATCTGACAGCGTTAATAGAATTGTCACAGAAACGGTAATAACGGAGAGGAATTCTTCTTTATTACCACAACCTTGGAAAAATATACTACATAATAAATTTACTGTTCAATTCCGTTTATTTACAAATAACTATTTCGAACATTTTTCTATCAACTTCTGGTATCTCCATGGAGATAATTCCTTACGATACTTTCTTGGGAATATGGGGATGTTTCATTTTTTAGAACTCCCTTTTTTTATTGTCGGATTATATTGTCTGTGGAAAGAAAAGAGGAAAGCAGCCCTTTTTTTCCTGACGTGGCTTATACTTGCACCTATTCCTGCTAGTTTTGTTGGTCGTCCTTTTGCCGTGAGAAGCCTTCCGATGCTTCCGGTGCCATTTGTTTTTGTTGGGTACGGTTTGTATAAAATACTCATAGCGATAAAAAGAAGTAAATGTGAATATTTGTTTCATTTTATCGTAATAATAGGAGTTATTTATTCACTCGGGTTACTTTTAACCCGATATTATTTTGAATACCCGGTATACGCGGCTACCTGGTGGGGGTGGGAGAATAAGGCAGCCATAGATTTCGCAAAGCAAAGAGAATCAAATTACGATAATATTTTCATTTCTAATTTTTATTCCGGAGCAACGCTCGCTTATGCGGTTTATAACCAATATGATCCGTTAGAGTATCGGTATGCTGTAAGTCATCCGGTCACCCTGGTTGACGGTAGGAGTCTTATAAAATTGGGGAAATACTATTTTGGCTCTCTGGATATAGATTCGAAAAGATTGACCGCAGGAATAATACCTCCACGCAGTCTTTACATAGCAAGACCAGAAGAAGCAGATTCGCAAGAAACGATTAATGCGCCCGATGATGGCAGACTGATATTTAAAATCTACAAAACGAAGTAAGAATAATGGTTATCTCTTTTATAAAATTTATCCTCTTTTTAATTTTTTTCCTCTATCTCCCGGCAAAACTAATATTTGGCCTTCTTAAAGTTAAAATTGAAGATAGACTGATAGAGACCGGTTTGTCATTTATATTTGGTATGGTAATGATTACCCTAATTTCATTAGTTATCAGATATTTGGGATTAAGTTTTTCACTTTTGTGGTTGATATTTTTCCTAAGCCTCGTTTACTTATTTAAAAATTTATTAAAATTTAGATGGAGTAAAGATTTAAAGAATCAAATGTCGAAGCCCAATATTCTTATATTACTGGTTTTAATGATTGGAATAGTTGCCCAAAATCTAGTCCTTTTCCGCGGCGGCTGGAAGGTGGGCTCTCTTTACCTTTTTCCTTCTTTGCATGACACGATGTGGAATATCGCTTTAGCGGGGGAGTTATTTCATCATTTTCCTCCGCAGAATCCTGCCATGGCTGGTATTCTCTTGAAAAACAACCATTATTTTTACCCTTTTTTTCTTGCTGTTACCCGATATTTGACCGGAATCCATATTTTTGATCTATATTATAGATTTGGGCCAATCACCGTATCTCTTCTCTTTGGTTTCGGACTCTATGCTGTGAGCAGCATTCTTACAAAGAATACCTTTTTTAGAGCTCTTACCATATTCTTAGGATATTTTTCTGGTAATTTTGCCTTTTTTTTGCCATTATTTTTAGGTAGAAATTTGGATTGGAAAGGCAATACTTTTTTTTCCGATCAGCCTTTTGATCAACTCGTTAATCCTTATTCTGTATTCGGTTTCACTCTGATGCTTTTTGGAATTTATTGCTTGTCAAAGATTACACAGAGAAAAAACATTTTATCTTTTGGGTTTAGCATGGTCGGAGGGATATTATTTGGCGCCCTGTATGGTTTTAAATCTTTTGGAGGGATAATAGTAATCCTGGCTTTAGGATTAAGTACTTTAATATCTGTAATTTTCCACCGAAAATTATATTTATTGCCGATCACTCTTGTAACTTTTTTATTGTTTCTATTTATTTTTTTCTTCACCACTGATGTTCATAGCGCATCTATGATATGGGCTCCCGGTTGGTTGCTAACTCAGCTTATGACGGATAGAGATAAACTAAATCAACGACAATACGCCGATATTGAAATATTTTATATGTCTAGCGGTAGACTTTTAGGGTATCTGAAAATAAAAGCAATCGAATTGATGATCTATCTGGTAGGTAATCTTGGTACTAGGCTTACTGGACTTGTTTATCTATTTATTATCATAAAAAGAAAAAATTACACATTATGGTTTATTACCTTTGCGGTGTTGATTTCACTATTAATTCCACTACTATTTAACTTGAGAAACAGCGCTTTTAATATAATCCAATTTACGCCTTATGCGCTCGTACTGCTTGCGGTAATGAGTGTCTTTTTCCTAGAAAAGATTTACTTCATTTTGAGTCAAAAAGGGAAAAAGTTATTAGGAATTGTAATGATATCTGTATTTATAATTTTATCTGTTCCCGTGAATGTAAAAAATGTTCTTAGTAAGTTGGATAAGCCAGGAGACAGTATTATCGAAGAGGAGATTGAAGCTTTAAATTTTTTGAAGGAATATACCAACTTGCAAGATATTGTTTTGATACATCCTAAAATATTTTCCCAAGACACAATATATATACCGGCCGTGAGTGAGCGAAGAGTCTATTTGGCAAGTCTTGGTTATGCCATCCAGACAGGGTTATATCCTGAAGACCGTAGGAAAGAAATAAAAGATTTTATCCAACAAGACTCAGCTGAATTTTTAACGAAAAATAAGATAACATATATTTATTACTTAAAGACTGACCCATTAGATACCGGAGCAGGATTTTATAAAAAATTAGGGATGGAGGCAGTTTTTAAAAACGATAAGGTTATAATATGGGGAAGGAAATATAGTAATTAAATGAAGCGAATACTATTTATTTTAATTATGGTTTTAGCTTTTGGCTTACGTATTTTTAAGCTGGGTCAAAATCCACCTTCCCTATATTGGGATGAAGCCTCACTCGGATATAATGCTTATTCTATTGCTACCTCCCTTCATGATGAGCATGGAGAATTTTTACCGCTGGCAAGATTTATAGCCTTCGGTGACTATAAACCTCCAGGTTACGTATATGCCATTGTCCCCTGGATTTACCTTTTTGGCTTAAACGAATTCTCTGTACGTTTGCCTTCGATGATCGCAGGATTCTTGATGGTAGTGATTACCTATTTTCTGACTCTAAAGCTTTTTCAAAAGGTAAAAATGGCTTTACTGTCGAGCTTTATTTTGGCGATTTCGCCGTGGGCATTACAGTTTTCTAGAGCGGCATTTGAAGCGAATTTAGCCGCTTTTTTTAATTTAACCGCTGTTTACTTTTTTGTTTCTTCCCAGAAAAAAAAATGGCTGATTTTACCATCTGTAATATTTTTTATATTTTCTTTTTATACCTTTAACGCCAACCGAATAATTGCGCCTTTATTTGTTATAGGACTTTTATTTTTATATTTCAAATATTTATCTAAAAATATTAAATGGTTATTAATCACCCTTATCGCAGGCATTATTTTATTATTTCCAAGCATTTCGTATCTTAGTAATCGGGAAAGTAAACTTCGTTTTCAAGAAGTGTCTATTTTTAACAATCTGGAGACCATAAAATTAGCAAATACTAGAATCGAAAGTGATAATAATTCAACATTTGCAAAAATATTGCATAATAGACGATTTATGTACGCTTTTGATTTTCTTCAGCATTACACAGATAATTTTACCGGACGTTTTCTATTTACTTCCGGGGATAAGAATCCAAGATTATCAATTCAAGACATGGGTGAATTTTATATTTGGGAACTGCCTTTTTTACTCATTGGTTTATATTTCTTGATTGTTAAAAGAACCAAAGCGACTTATGTTTTATTTTTTTGGATGTTAATTACTCCCATACCTGCTGCAACCGCTCGTGAAACACCTCATGCTCTGAGGATTTTATCTATTTTGCCGACTTTTCAGATAATTATTGCTTATGGGTTGTATCATCTTGTATTCTCTCTGAAAAGAGGTGTCGTTGGCGCTTTATATTTCTTGTTATTTGTTATCTGTTTTCTGTTAACCGCAAATATATATTATTATCTCCATATTTACTATATTCATTATCCTAGAAGCTGGAGCGGTGAATGGCAATATGGTTATAAAGAAATGGTTCAGGCTATTTCTCAAAATCAAAGTCGATATGATCATATCTTAGTTTCAGATGCTTTAGGGCGGCCATATATTTATTTTGCTTTTTATCAAGGCTATCCTTATGAAAAATTTATTCAAGACAAAGTGGCAAGTAGAGACTGGTTTGGATTTTGGGATGTAACAGCCTTAGGAAAGATTAAATTTAAAATTGATGAGCAAGTTAAGCTTGACGGTCGAATACTGATCGCCACAACTCCTAATAATATTCCAAACGGTTATATACCCATACAGACGATTCCTAATTTGTCAGGAGATGTGGTCTTTGTGATAGCTGAAAAAATATGAAAAATAAGTTTATCGTTATCCTTATCTTTTTTCTTGCCTTTATTTTAAGATTCTGGCTTCTTGGTTCTAATCCTCCATCATTAGACTGGGATGAAGCATCACTTGGTTACAATGCGTACTCAATACTAAAAACCGGGAGGGACGAATACGGTAATTTCTTCCCTCTTTCTATTAAATCATTTAACGATTATAAACCACCCCTTTATACCTATCTTAGTATATTGCCGATCGCAATTTTTGGATTAAATGAATTCTCCACTCGCATGGTCTCAGCCATATTAGGAACATTTTCAGTGTTGATAGGATTTTTTTTAATTAAAAAAATTTTCCGGGATAAATCTAATTTATTCTACTATCTCTTTATGTTCTTTTTTGCGATATCCCCATGGCATATCCAGTTTTCAAGGACCGCATTTGAATCCAATATATCGCTTTTTTTTATCTTAACCGGATTGTGGTTATTCTTTAAAGGACTAGATACGGGATATTATTTACTACTGTCATTTATTTTTTTTGCTTTTTCAATCTATGCCTATCATAGTCCCAGGCTGGTAGTTCCTTTATTAATAATTGGTATGTTCTGTATTTATTTTCCGGAAATAAGGCAGAAAAAAGTCTGGTTTTTGACAGGAGTGATTACATTTCTTGTTTTAGTTTTGCCGATTTATTCCCAACTTCATGGTCAAACGGTTGCCCGATTAGGATCTGTGTCTGTTGTAAATCCAGACGAAAAGCTTGGAGCAAGCATTCGGGATATAGAATACGATCAGTCACGGGAAGATGTTCTTGGTAAACTTGTGCATAACAGGAGAATAATTTATGCCAAAGAAATATTAGGAGGATATCTTGACCATTTTAATTTTGATTTTTTATTTTTAACCGGAGATTCTCCAGGCAGGCATCATGCTAGCGGGATGGGAATGCTATACTTGTGGGATTCATTATTTATTATTATAGGGATTATTTTATATCTTAACCAACTTAATCGTTTCCAAAGTATAGTTATTTGGTGGTTTCTCCTCGCCCCTGCTGCTTCTTCCTTAGCTTCAGGAACCCCTCACGCAGTCAGGGCATTATTGATGCTGCCACTTTTCCAGGTCTTTGCCGCATTGGGAATTCTAGGAATATTTCACTATCTAACTCATAGAATGAATCGGAAGGTAAAATTCAGCGTATTAATAATAATTTTTTCCTTATTGATGTTCAACTTTTACTATTACCTGCACATGTATTGGTGGCATACCCCAAAAGAATTTTCGCAGTGGTGGCAATATGGCTATAAAGAACTTGTTACAGAAGTCTCTAAGGTAGAAAGCAGCTACGATAAGATCGTGATTACTTACCGATATGATCAACCATATATCTATTTTCTATTTTATAAGCCTATTGACCCTTTATGGTATCAGGAAATCAGTGAGAAAGGACCTATAGTTAGGGCGAATAGAAGTTTTGGTAAATTTGAATTCCGTAATCTTGATTGGGGAAAAGACTCACAGTTATCAAATGTACTTCTGGTAGGTACACCTGATGAAATTCCGCAGGAAACCTCTGGTATTATTAAAAATATCTACTTTTTGGATGGGAAGGTCGCGTTTCGTCTGGTAGGGAGATAGAATCATTTCAACATGATAAAATACACCTGTTTGTAAAATTATGAGTAAAGGAAAAAATTTGCAAAAAATTGTAATTTTAGGGGCTGGTCTGGCAGGATTAACGGCCGCTTACGAACTGGCTAAAAATAAAAAAGAAGTTATCGTAATCGAACAAGCAGATAAAGTAGGTGGTTTAGCCAGAACCGTGGAGAAAAATGGTTTTAAATTTGATACTGGACCACACCGTTGGTACACCAAAAACAACAAGGTGAATGACTGGATGTTAAATTTAATGGACGAAGAGATTATACGGGTACCAAGACTTACGAGGATTTATTTTGATAAGAAATTTTTTTATTATCCCATCAGGCTCGTTAATGCGCTTTCTGGAATCGGATTAGTGAATTCTTGTAGAGCTATAGTAGATTACGTTATTGCTAGAGTAAACGCCAGATTTTTTTCACAGAAGATGGTTACCATGGAGGATGGTTATATAAATCAATTCGGTAAAACGCTTTACGACATTTTTTTTAAACGATATAGTGAGAAATTGTGGGGTGAAGATTGTAAAAAAATATCAATAGATTGGGTAGGTCAACGTACAAGAGGATTAAATATTATTACTATCTTAAAAGATACATTAATAAAAAGTAAAAAAGTAGTCTCTTTAGTAGATGAATTTTCTTATCCTAAAGATGGTGTGGGAAGAATTGCGGAAAAACTTGCTGAAGGAATAAGGAAAAATAAAGGAAAGATTATAACTAATAATGAGGTTTGTCAAATTAACACAACTAGGGGAACGATAAATTCAGTTGTTGTACAGAATAAGAATGGAAAACAAGATATCCGGGGTGATCAGTTTATTTCAAGCATTCCTTTGAATGAACTTATTCATAGACTTAATCCAGCAGTTCCGCTACGAATAAGAAGGCTAGCTTTAAAGCTGAGATATAGAGATGAATTACAAGTTGCGATTTTCGTCAAAAAAAATCATATAACCCAGGATACTTGGATCTATGTCCATCCTAAAGAAATTCCCTTTATGAGATTTATGGAAATGGATAATTGGAGTGATAGATTATCACCGAAAGGAACGACAACCCTAGTTTTTGAAATTGCTTGTAATGTTGGAGATTCGATGTGGTTAAAAAAGGACAAGGAGATTATTAAGATGGTTTTAAATGCTTATATAGATGAGTTTAAATCCATAAGTAAAAATGATTATCTAGGAGGATACGTACATAGAGTTGCGAAAGAATACCCGGTCTATCATATCGGTTATCGTGGAGATGTAGACCAGATTAAGAAATATGTAAATAAATATAAGAATCTGCAATTAATTGGTAGAAATGGAACTTTCCGCTATAACAATATGGATCATTCAATTGAGATGGGTTTATTTGCGGCTTGGAATATAATTTCTGGAGGCCATAAATATGATATCGAATCTGTCAATATCGAGAGAGAATATTTAGAAGAGAAAAAGATAGAAAACGTCGAAGATGAAACACTAGAGGAATTAAATAATACCCAAACAGAATGAAAACTAAACCAAGCTTTTTCTTAAAACACAAAGTAATTGTTGTTATGCCTGCTTATAATGCAGAAAAGACATTAGAAAAGACGTATAACGATATCCCAAAAGACGTAGTAGATGAGGTTATAGTGGTGGATGATGATAGCCGGGATAAAACAGTCATTACGGCCAAACGATTAAATTTGAAAGTCATTGTTCATAAAAAAAACTTAGGATACGGAGGGAATCAAAAAACCTGCTACCGGGAAGCCCTAAATCTTGGGGCGGAAATCATAGTTATGATACATCCGGATTATCAGTATGATGCTAAATTAACTGGAGAACTTATCAAGCCAATTAAGGATAATCGTGTTGACATTATGTTAGGAAGTAGGATAAGAAGCAGAGCCGAAGCGTTAAAAGGAGGTATGCCTTTATATAAATATATAAGTAACAGATTTTTGACAGTAGTTGAAAATATAATTCTGGGATTAAACTTATCTGAATACCATACTGGTTTTAGAGCGTATAGGAGAAATGTTTTAGAAACCTTACCTTTAAACGCTTTCTCTGATGATTTCGTGTTTGATCAGGAAATTCTTATTTCTGCTCATGCAAAAGGATTCAAAATGGGAGAAATCGCCGTACCCGTACGTTATTTTCCTGAAGCGTCATCGATTAATTTTATTCGATCGCTTAGATACGGATTACAGATTATATATACCCTAGTTCTCTACCTTTTACATAATTTAGGTCTAAAGATTAATATATTCAATTAAATTTGAGGTGAATAATCCTTGATGAAGAAAATTGACTGGCTGATTTTATTCTCCATAATCTTTATATCAGTTGTAGTATTGAAAGATTTGTTCAAACCGGGAATGTATACCAGCCATGACGGAATCCATCAGGTGGTTCGCTTTTATTACTTCGATCAGGCATTGCGTGATGGGCAAATTCCTCCCCGATGGGCACAGGGACTGTTGAATGGTTTTGGCTACCCCTTGTTTATTTTTTCTTATCATTTACCTTGGTTTATAGCCGAATTTGTACATATATTTGGCTCTTCAATTATTGATAGTGTAAAGCTGACTTTTCTTATAGGGTTTATACTGTCCGGGATAACAATGTACTTAGTGCAAAAAGATATATTTGGCAGATTGCCTGCCATTGTCGGTACAACTCTCTATCTTTTTGCACCTTACAGATTTTCCAATATATTTGTCCGGGCAGCGATAGGAGACGCAACTACTTTTATTTTCGCCCCGCTGTTTTTCTGGGCAATATGGAAGTTGAAAGAGGATTGGAATTGGAAATGGGTAATTTTAGGAGGAGTAGCTGTTGCCGGTCTTATATTATCTCACGTCATGGTAGCGGTACTTTTCCTGGGTGCAATGTTTATCTATTTTTGTCTCTCATTATTCTATGTAAAAAATAAATTTGCATATTTTAAAAGTTTACTCGCTGTACTAATTTTGGGTGGAGGAATATCGGCATATTATTTGATCCCGTCTGTTCTAGAAAGAGAAAATACACAGTTTTATGCTCTTATGAGCCAGATTTTTCTCGGCTCATATTTTCCGAATATTTCTGATTTGATTTACTCTAAATGGGGATATGGAGTATTCCACGCAAAAGAAGGCGCAATGTCGGTACAATTGGGTTTAACACAGTGGCTCGCGTTCATACTTACGGTGGTGGGGATATTTATATTGCCGTTATTATCCAAAAAACTATCGATAAAAAATAAAAAATTGTTAAGTGACGGAAAAAATATTATTTTGGTATTTGCTTTTACTATTTTTATGATGTTAGATGTCTCACTACCAATTTGGAAGTTTGTTAGCGGAATAGTATTTATTGATTTTCCCTGGAGATTTTTGGCCGTATCGACCTTTTTAGTATCTTTGTGTGCAGGATTGTTGGTATCTTTATCAGGCAAAGTAAAAACTGTTTTAGCAATTTTATTAATTCTTTCCGCAATTTATTTCAACCGTAATAATTTGCATATCAATCAATCGCTACCTTGGGATTTAGCGTTTATCTTGAAGCTTGAAAGAACTACCAATACTTACGATGAATATACTCCAAAATGGGTTAAATCTGAGTTGGTAAAAGAAAACGCTCCGAGAGTAGAATTGTCTGATTTGAAGTCCACATTCAGTATAAATAAAAATACCACAAATAAATTAGATTTATCCATCAGTTCACCATCGGGAGGCAATTTGTTTGTCAACACAATCTATTATCCAGGTTGGGAAGCGACAATAAATGGAGTCAAAAGCAAAATCAGTTATGATAATGGTTTCATAAAATTGCCTCTGGTAAAGGGTGAGTCAAAAGTAGAGTTACGCTTTCAAGAGACGCCTTTGAGAGTCTTTAGTGATATTTTATCGATTTTAAGTATTTTTGTGGTTATTGTAGGGTTGATTAAACTGAGAAAACTATGAATAGGATTTCTTTGGCTATAGCTACATTTAATGAGGAAGAAAATATTGGAAAATGTTTGGAAAGCGTTGCTGATTGGGTTGATGAAATTGTGGTAGTGGACGGATCATCTACAGATAGAACTGTTGAGATTTCCAATAAATATAAAGCCAAAGTTAAAGTGGTTGATAATCCACCTAATTTTCATTTAAACAAACAAAAAGCCATTGATTTTTGCAGTGGAGAATGGATACTTCAATTGGATGCGGATGAAGTTGTTTCTGAAGAATTAAAAAATGAAATACTTTCGGTTATAAACCCACAACCGATTAATGGTTATTGGATTCCCAGACAAAATTATTTCTTGGGAAAATTCTTAAGTAAGGGTGGTCAGTATCCAGATTACACTCTTAGACTTTATAGAAGAGGAAAAGGAAAGTTACCTTGTAAGAGCGTGCATGAACAAGCACAAGTAGAGGGTGAAGTCGGGTATCTAAAAAATCCGCTTTTGCATTATCCCTATCCTGATTTTACCCATTACCTTGAACATTTTAATAGATATACTGATATTTTTGCAGAAGAATTGCGAGTGCAGAATCTGAAAATATCGATAATTCAGACTTTGAATTATCTATTGTTTAAACCTGCATTTTGGTTTCTGAAAACTTATTTCAGGCATAAAGGATTTATGGATGGGTTTGCCGGTTTCCTATTCAGTTTTTTTTCGGCACTTCGATTTCCAGTCGCCTATTTTAAATATGGGAAAAAATTAATTCGTAAATCGAAATTATAATGAAACAAATTAAAATAGCTTTGGTTAATCCGCCACTGCCTGGTCATAAGCAAAGGGGAACCGGAACATACCTTGAGGAATTAATTAAAGCCTTAAATAAGTGCACAGAAATAGAGGTTACTTTGGTCAGGATCAATTCTGATATATCGAAATTTGATTTAGTACATTATCCCTATTACGATCCATTTTTTTTAACTCTTCCGCTTATTAAGATCAAGCCAACAGTTGTAACAGTCCATGATATGATTCCCCTTAAATTTCCAAATTATTTCCAGAAAGGTTTGAGAGGAGAAATAAAGTGGTTAATCCAAAGACAATCATTAAAAGGAGCAAAAACCATAATCACTGATTCTTATGCATCAAAAAAAGACATCGTGAAGTTTACCGCGATTAGTGAGGAGAAAATCAATGTAATTTATCTGGGAGTAAGAGAGGAATTTAAAGTCATCAGTTCTCAGAAGGAATTGGATGAAGTGAGAGTGAAATACAGCTTGCCGTCAAGTTTTATCCTGTATGTAGGCGACGTAAATTACAATAAAAATATTCCCGGTATTATTAAGTCATTCCTTTCTGCTACCCAAAAATTCGAAAATATTTATCTGGTTTTGGTAGGAAATGGTTTTATAAATAATTCTATCCAATTATCAGATATTAATAATTTAATTTCTAAACTTCGATTGGAAGAAAAAGTGATAAAACTGGGTTTTATCGATCTCTCTGATCTAGCGGGAATATATAATCTGGCCAAAGTCTATCTGCAACCCTCTTTTGCTGAGGGGTTCGGTTTACCCATACTTGAAGCAATGGCATGCGGATGTCCTGTAGTGACAACTAATACGTCAAGCCTGCCGGAATTAACAGGAGAAGCGGCAATAAAATTAGATCCAAAAAATTATCAAACACTGGCTAGATCTATCATTGAACTTATTGAAAATGCTTCATTAAGGGATCAATTAATAAAAAAAGGTATTGAGCGAGCCAAAAAATTCAGTTGGGATAAGTGCTCTCAGGAAACAATTAAAGCGTACAAAAAGGCCTTAGAATGAATATATTTATAATCTCTATTTTTTTCTTTTGGAGAGTATTTCTTTTTTTTGTAGCCTGGACAGGCGAGAAATTTCTCCCATTTTCCCCAAGATTTCCTTATTCAGATATATTGCTCATAACGTCCCATCTGCCTAGTTGGTTATGGTCTTTTGCTAATTTTGACGGTGTGCATTATTTAACAATTGCTAAATCGTCCTATTCAGCCCAGTTTACACAGGTTTTTTTCCCGCTCTATCCTATCCTTGTTGGAATCATATCGAAACTATTCCCTATCTTGAATTTAATTACGGTCGGCTTGATCGTATCAAATCTATCCTTTTTTTTGAGTTTAGAAATCTTTTTTAAACTATTAAAACTTGATTATAAAAAGAGTGACATAAAAATTATCTTATTATTTCTAATCAGTTTCCCAACCTCTTTTTACTTTGGGAGTTTTTATTCCGAAAGCGTTTTCTTATTTTTTATTCTTTGTTCTTTTTATCTCGCTCGTACAAAAAGATGGTGGTTGTCTGGATTTTTTGGCGCGGCCGCGTCTGCTACAAGACTAGTTGGGATATTTTTACTGCCGGCCTTACTTTGGGAATGGCATCAAAACGAATTCAAAGTTAAAAGTTCAAAATATAAAGTTTCCAATTTCCATTCTCTATTATCTATTTTCCGTTCTCCAATTACATATCTAGTTCCTCTTGGATTAATAATATATATGCTTTATTTGCAGATTAATTTCGGAGACTTTCTATATTTCTGGCATTCTCAACCGATTTTTGGGGCAGAAAGAAGTGGGAGTTCAATCATATTACTTCCTCAAGTAATCGTAAGATATATAAGGATTTTAATATTAGTAGACTACACTCAGGAGATATATTGGATTGCACTTTTAGAACTATTGATAACTGTTTTTGCTTTTACCGCGCTTATCATCGGACATATTAGAAAAGTTAGGCTATCATATCTAATTTTTTCCTGGTTGACAGTACTGACCCCTACACTTACCGGTACGTTTTCTAGTATGCCTAGGTATGTACTGCTAGCGTTACCGATGTATATCGTTTTAGGATTGATAAAGAACAGATTATCAAAAATATGTATTTTAGCCGTTTTTATTAGTTTGCTTCTTTTTCTGACCGTATTATTTACTAGAGGTCATTGGGTGGGTTAAAGATCAATAAATTTGTTATAATCATCCTATGTTTAAAGATATAGTAGTTTTTTTGCGCTATAAGGATTTGTTAATTAATCTGACAGAGAGAGAAATTAAAGCTCGCTATAAACAGTCCATACTGGGCTATTTTTGGGTTATTCTTAACCCTTTTTTGCAAATGCTGGTAATGACTTTTATCTTTTCTATTGTTATGAAAGTACCCTCATTAGGAGTACCTTACCCAATATTTTTATATGTAGCTCTCCTACCATGGAACTTTTTTTCCAACTCGCTTTCTTCTTCAATGAATAGTTTGGTTGCAAATAGTTCATTGATTACAAAAATATATTTCCCAAGGGAAATCTTGGTTTACTCTACGGTTTTTGCGAAAGTAATCGATCTTATACTGGCAGTATCTATACTTGTGATATTTATGATAATTTATAGAATACCAGTTTCAACTAGAATTCTATGGGTCCCGGTTATATTTATAATCCAACTTATTTTTACCACCGGCCTCTCTCTGATACTGTCAACTTTTAATCTATTTTACAGAGATATACAGTATTTAGTAAGTTTAATGTTAATGTTATGGATGTATTTAACACCCGTAATCTATCCGGTTGAAATAATTCCAAACGAATACAGATTCATTCTCTCCTTAAACCCTATGGCTGTATTTGTTAATGCATATAGACAGGTTATTCTAGGCGGCGGCGATCCAAACCTTAATAGTTTAATAATAGGTGTGATTGTATCTTTATTTGTTTTCCTGGCAGGATTTTCGATATTCAAGAAATTAGAGGGAATTTTTTCTGATGTAGTTTAAATTTATGGATAATAATCAGTCAAATCATACTCAAGTACTTAATATTAATAGAGTTTCTAAAAAATATTTCCTTCAGAAGCAGAAAACTTTTAAAGAATTCTTACCCTCATTAGTGTTAGGAGGTACTTGGGCTAAGGATTTTTGGGCTTTGAAGTCAATCAATATCTCCCTAAACAAAGGAGATTCATTAGCGGTGGTTGGTAAAAACGGCGCTGGTAAATCTACACTGTTAAAACTTATTGCCGGCGTTACCTCTCCGACTGTAGGTAAAATTATGGTTAAGGGCCGTGTAGCTCCCCTGATTGAATTGGGTGCAGGTTTTCACCCTGAACTGACGGGAAAAGAGAATATCTATCTGAATGGGTCGATTTTGGGTATGAAAAGGGGCGAAATTGACAAAAAATATCATGAGATCGTTGAGTTTTCAGAACTGCGAGAGTTTATAGATCAACCGATCAAGCATTATTCTTCTGGAATGTATATGAGGTTAGCCTTTTCAGTGGCCATTGCGGAAATGCCGGAAATACTGCTTATCGATGAAATCTTTGCGGTTGGGGATGCTGATTTTCAAAAAAAATGTCTTGACAAATTGAAAGAATTTCAAAAGAACAAAGTTTGCATGATTATTGTTAGTCATTCCCTTGAACAAATAAAGAATTTTTGCAATTTGGGTATGGTTCTTAGGAAAGGTGAGCAGGTATTTTTCGGTGAGATTAATCAGGCAATTGAGACTTATAAGAAGTTATTAGATTAACTTATGAATATAGCCTTTGATATTAGTCCTTTAATTTCGGCATCAGGATCATTTGGGGATAAATCTGGGGTATATCGGTACACTTACGGTCTAATTTCTAGTCTGAGTAGTCTCCTATTAAGGATAGATAAAAAGTCGAAAATCTTCTTATTTTCTTTTAATCGCGATCTTCTGACCTATCCTTTAAATCCAGATATCTTGCAAGTCTTATCCGCTAGAAATATTACTTTTTTTAAAAAAGTCCCCAAATTTAAATTAGATGAATCAGGCGACTTTTTCACAGATAGCTACGTTTTCAAATCTATCCATACTCTTGTAAAAAACCTATTTAAGTTGAATATGAAATCTATGTATGAAAATTACATCAATAACATCCGTTTTAAAAAATATATTAAGTTTTTACGAAACGAGTTTGCTAGACTAAAAATAAATATAATCTATCATTCAGAGACCGCTTTTTATCCATTACAAGAGTATATTAATGTTATGACAATATATGATTTAACTCCAATTATTTCTCCTGAAATGCATAGAGATGAAAATATTGACCTGCAAAAAAGAAAGCTTAAATTCGCCAGTAAATACTGTCAGGGAATAGTTTGCATCAGTAAATCAACAAAAAACGATTTGCTTAGAAATTCAAACATCTGGAAAAATAAAAAAATTATTGTGGCTTATCCCGGATTAGATCAGGTATTTGCTAATGCATCAAAAAAACCGGTAGATTCAAACAAACTATTTCGCAATCTTAATTTGATTATTAAGTCAAGAAACCAAAAAATCCAAAAAAATAAATATTTACTATACTATGGAACTTTTGAACCTCGTAAGAACTTAATTTATCTGATTAAAGCCTTTATAAATTTACAAAACGAAAGAGAAATTCCGTCTAATTATAAGTTGATATTAATTGGAGGAGAAGGATGGGGAGGAGTGAAAGGATCGATAAATAATTATATTGACGAACAATTTCCAATTGACAAGGATAAAAATATCATATTATTGGATTATTTAAGTGATAAATACGTGATCGAATTCATCAAAAATTCATACTGTGTCATATATCCCAGTTTGTATGAAGGATTTGGCTTGCCTGTTCTGGAAAGTATGTCGTTAGGAAAGGCGGTAATTTGTTCTGATAATTCATCTTTGCCTGAAGTAGGAAATAGATCAGTTTTATACGTTGACGCTTCGGATTATTATGATATTAAGCAAAAAATAAAATACCTGATCAATAATCCAGAGATTGCTAAATCAATGGGTCTTGAAGGGATGGAACAAAGTAACAAGTTCAGGTGGGAAAAAACGGCAATAAAAGTATATAAATTTCTTACTGAGTTAAGTAATGAATATTAGCTTATAATCGCGATGAAGATAGGAATTGATATCAGCATGCTGGCATACACAGGAAGTGGGGTAGCAACATACACCTATAACTTAGCAAAGAACTTGCTAATATATGATAAGAAAAATGAATATATTCTCTTCTACAGCTCATTTAGAAAGCCAAGGGGTTTTTATTACCTGATAGAATTGGAGAGACTGGGAGGGAAAATAATTAACCTCATCCTTCCGCATACATTTCTCAAATTATGCTGGAATAAATTTAGTTTGCTTCCTGTTGAGCGCTTTATAGGTAAAGTCGACGTTTTTCATTCTTCTGATTATCTTAGACCACCTTTATTTAAGAATACTTTAGGAATTACGACGATTCATGATCTGACCTGGAAAATATTCCCTGAATTTCATACCAAAGAAATAATAGAAGCTCATGAAAATAAACTGGAAAAGACAGTAATCTTTGGTGATATAATTATCGTTGATTCTTATAACACTAAAAAAGATCTTATTAAATATTATCCTCAATTGCACCCAAAAAATATTTTCGTTATCTATCCCGGAGTCGATAATAAGTTTAAACCCATTAAAGATGAGCAGTTAGTAAAAAAGAAATTGACTAAGTATGGTATTGATACCAGAAATAGATTTTTGCTCTATGTTGGAGCAATAGAACCGCGTAAAAATTTAGTTACCGCCATAAAGTTATATTACGAGTTGATAAAAGACAGAAGCTATTCCGATTTTAATTTTATTATAGTCGGCCGGGCTGGTTGGAAAAACGAAGAGGTTTTCCAAACAATCAATAATTTAAAATTAACTGATAAAGTGAAGATTATTGGCTTTGTTGAGGATCAAGATCTGCCATATATTTATAACGCGGCGCAGGTTTTTATTTATCTATCAAAATACGAAGGATTTGGATTGCCGCCTCTGGAAGCAGGCAAATGCGGGATTCCTTCCCTGATTTACCTTAATTCTTCGCTTCAGGAAATTTTTCCTTCCGATTATCCGTTTGCCCAAAAAGGTAGCGAATTGGAAACTTTAATTGATTTAATTAAAATACGGTACAAACCGTATCAAAAACATTTGGAAAAATTTAGCTGGAAATCTTACTGCGATATATATCTAGATATCGTCAAAAGTCATTGAAATTTTATCCACCGGAAATTCACAGCCAGATCTCGATTATCCAGACGACTTAATACCTGCGACGGTTTATAAGTATTTGCGTAAGTAAATCTTATTTGATGGACATCTTTTGATATACCGTTTGGGATAGGCAAGTCATATTGTTGCCATTTTGTTGAAAGTAGTTTAGTTGCTAATAGTTTTCCGTCAATAAAGACTGTAATTGTTTGCGGCTCTGCAAGAGTTTGCGCTTCAAATGAAAGCTTTTGATAATCATTATTCTTCGCTACCAATCTTAAGGTTGACTCTTTTCCTTGCGTCCACCTATTGGCACTTTCTTTCACACTCCAGCCGGTTAGGAGTAAACTGTCCTCAGCTTCGCTTTTTCCTAAAGTAATGCTTGAAAGGTTTTCTGATCGATCAAGGAGACAAGAAGTACTATCACAGAGTCTTCCCATGAGATAATATGGATTTTCCCAGACGATATTATTTAGTAAAATTTTTGGGGAATTGTATATAATTGACACCTTTGGTATTAGAACAAGACTATTATCTGGTATTATTTTTTTTGTTTTGTCATATTGATAAGGTGAGTAAACAGGGAGCGGATACAAAAAATATTCAGTCCAAATTTGTCTCCAGTAGCTTTCTAAACCGGAAATAGCCTGATCTGTATAAATCAATTCTTTCAAATTCTTTAGATTGTGAATTTCACCAAGAGAGATAAGAGATCTGTCAACAATAATGCGTTCTTTGATAAAACGCCGGTTTAGCTTGACAGCAAAAAGAATCTCTAAAGAAAGTAGAATCGTAAGAATTCCCATTAAGAGTTTCCTTTTTTTGCTTAAATATTCCAGTAATCCGATAGAGAAAAGTACGATGAAAAATGGAAGAGAATAGGTGAGTGATCTATTATATGCAAAGAAATTATGATGTAAAATCGCTGTCCATGTAAAAAAGAAACTATAAAGAGCTAAAAAACTTACTGCCAGTAATTTATATCTTATAGTAAGAAATCCCTTCAGGATAATAAATAAGGTAAGAAGGCTTAATATAGAAGCTGCAATTAAACGCATAGGTTCCATCGCGTGAATACTGTAAAATCCCATTGCTTCAAAAGGATTAGCATAGGGAATTTTGGTTCGAAATAGTGCCCATCCAATTGGATCGTCAATTTTTGAGGCTTGTATGAAATCAACAACGAAAGACTTTACTATGGAAATAGAAGCTGTAATTGCAATAATGATACATATCCTAATTACGGGCAATATTAGTTTTACGCTTTTTTTCAAAAGAGAATAAAGTATTATAAATAAGATTAGCGGGGGGATAATAAGTATTACGGCTTCGTGATAGGCAAAGTAAAAAACAGTTGTAGTAAATCCAATGATATAATCAAATCTGGTAAAGTTTTTTTTGAAAGGTTCTGAAGAAGAAAAATATGAAAAGAGAAAAATCAGCAAGAAAAGTTCAACACCCCAGAAAAAAACTTGACCGAAAAAATCATGATATAACATATACAGGAGATTAGAATTGAACATAAACAGAAAGGTCGATAAGATAAGACCTAAAATTTTTGGTTTATAGAGGGTTGAAAACAGGATATAAATAAGTGGAATGGTTAAACCGAATAAAATGGTCTGAAATAAATACGTGTATTGATATCCCTTTATTTGGAAAATGTTGAGGAAGAAGGACGAAAGTAAAGGGGTACCCCACCTAAATCCACGAAATAATAAATTTCCAGTGACTTCATCTGTTGGTTTTAGATCGATTACTTTTGTCTGAAAATACTCAAAAATTGAATGGTTAACCAGATATTCAGGTGTTTGTGCGTATACAATAACATCATTATTTCCCATTGAAATAGTTGTGAGTATTTTGTCATTACGTATAAGTGGAGACAAATTGAAAACAATACTTGTGGCAATAAGTAAACCAATCAATATATCCTCCTTCAAACGAAAATTATATCGTAATTTCTTCTTCCAGAATGCGTAAAAATTCAAAAAAAGCAAAAATCCTATAAGATATGGACAAATCTGATTTACCGAAAGACCAGCCAGGCTAAAAATAGTAAGAAAAAATATGAGAAAAACGACTGTAAACCACGGGGTAAGCCAAAAGGTATAAGGATGCAATTGCTTTGGAGCTAACAGCAAGGTAAGTCCGAAGCCCAAAAAGAATAAAATGAAAATAGTTAGGATTGAATATAGAAATATTAGAATCATTGGTAAATATCAATTCTGTGTAAGCCAAATCCTACGAAAATTCAAAGCGAGATCTCTTGTATCCTGAGTTTTTAAGATTTCAGACGGCTTATATGAATATGAGTATGTGAGACGTATTTGGTGAACACCTTTAGGTATTCCTTCCGGAATGTAGAAAGTATACTTTGACCATTGAGTCAAGGCCTGTTTTGTTCCTAATAGTTTTCCATCAAAATAGACAGTAACAGTTTGTGGCTCCTTTAGTGTTTGAGCTTCAAAAGATACTTGATTAAAGCCAGAATTCCTAGTAATTAATCGAAGAGTTGATTCTTCCCCTGTCGCCCATCTATTCGTCATCTCTCTTACGCTCCAGCCGGTTAGAAGTAAACTATCCTCTGCTTCACTTACCCCTAAAGTAATACTTGAAAGGTTTTCAGGTCGATCAAGAAGACATTCTGTGCTGTTACAGATTCTTCCCAGTTTATAATATGCATTTTCCCAGACGGTTGATTTAAGGAGTATTTGAGGAGGTTTAAACCATGGTGTAGGTTTAGACAGCAGTATAAGACTATTATCAGGAATTCTATTTTCGAAAGGAGTTACGATAGAAGTTAATGAGGGTAATGGTTTACCATTATACAGGAAATAACTTGTCCATATTCGTTTCCACAGAGGAATATTATCATCAATTAATCCCTCCATAAATATCGGTTCGGAAAAAGAATTCGAAGAGGGTAATTCTTGCAGAGAGATTAACGATTTATCAACCACAAGATGTTCACTGCGAAATCTCTTGTTGAGTTTAATAGCAGAAAAAAGTTCTAAAATGATAATACCGGCTAAAATATATCTTTTCAGTAAAATACGGTTTTTGACGATCTGTGTAATACCGATAGAAAATAAGACAAGAATAAGCGGTAAATTAAAGGTGAGGCTTCTGTTATAAGCCCAAAAATTTGGATAAATAAAGGAATAGAGGAAGAGAATAAAAGAATAAAAAGCTATGTAGCAAAAGAGAAAAAGTCGATTTTTTGACTTAAATAAACCATAAAAAATGATTACGATCGTTCCTAAGCTCAAAAGAATAGCAATAAAGATCGGAAGAGGTTCAAAAGAGTGAATACTATATAAACCTATCATTTCAAATGGATTTGCATACGGAATGCTATTGCGGAAAAGTGTCCATCCGATAGGCTGATTTGGATTTGCGCCAATAGATTGATAATAATTAACAATAATAGATTTTATGATAGTAGAGAAACTGGTTAGACCTGTAATTAACATTACTTTAATTAGTGACCAAAAATTACCCGATTTGCCATTTTTGAGGAGTAGTTGAATTACATAGAACAATAAAAGAGGGAATAAAACAAAAATGGCACCTTCATGATAGGAAAAAAATAGAACACTAATACTTATTCCCAAGGTAATATCATATAAATTTATTAATTTAGTTTTAGTTTTAGCCCCAAAGATATAAGCAATTAAAAATATTAAAATGAATAACTCAAGACCCCAATACAATATTTGTCCTGAGAAGTTATGGTAAAGTATATAAAGTAGATTTGAATTGAATGCCGTAACGGTCAGAATCAATACTAGAGATATTAGTGATGGCCTAAAAATGATTTTGGCTAAGATATACCCTAAGGGTAACATCAGAGAATAAATAACCGCGTGAAAAATTGATATATACTGATAAGCTTTTAAATTAAAAATCATTTGAAAAAATGAGATGACGATTGGAGGTCCCCATCTGTTTCTTTCGACTAATAAATCACCGACTTCAGTTGGTATATTTCCTTTAACACTATCAGTTATTGGGTGCTTTATAAGATAATCGGAATTGACTGCATAATCGATAATATCATTATTTCCCAGAGACAGGCTTGTCGGATATCGGTAATACCTAAATAAAGGAGACAGGTTAGATAAGATACTAATGATTATTATTGCTCCGATGATAAAATCTTCTTTTAAATTGATTTTAAATATTGTTTTATTTTTAATAAATACATAAAAATTGGTAAATGATAATAGAACAAATAATGGAGCTATTATTTTTGAAATACTGAAACCCATCCGTCCAAAAATCACCAGAATAAATATCAATATTACAATTGCATACCACGGTGTGAGCCAAAGCCTGTGTTTTTTAAGAGCTCGGGGCGTTAACAGGTATCCTAGTCCGTATCCTGAATAAAACAGGATAAAAATTGTAGCAAAAGAATAAAATAGTATCGATATCATAGCGAGGCTACGTTTTTATGAATCGTATCCATCTGAAATTCACCGCAAGATCCCGTGCATCTTGATTTTTAAGTATCTCAGAAGGTTTATACGTGTGTGTGTATTGAAAGCGTACAGTATGTATCCCCTGGGATATTCCTCCGGGAATCTGAAATGTATAAGTTGACCAGTTCGTTGTGAGCGGTTGTGTTCCGGCAAACGTATCATCAATAGAAACACTGATAGTTTGTGGTTCAGAAAGGCTATATGCCTGGAAGGCTAACTGTGTATACCACTCTTTCGTAACAAGTCGAAGAGTAGATTCTTTACCAGTTGACCATCTGCTGGTTGACTCTTTGCCGCTCCAACCCGAAATGAGAAGACTATCTTCAAAAGTTGTTTCTCCCATAGTAACACCAGAGAGATTTTCCGGTCTATCCAAAAGGCACTCTCGGCTGTTACAGAGGCGTCCTAAAACATAATATTTATTTTCCCAGATGAGAGGAGATTTGAGGAGGATTTGTGGGGGATTGGACCGTGGTGCGGGTTTAGAAAGAAGAATAAGACTGTTATCCTGAGGTTTTTTTTGGGATTTTTTTGGATGCAGGAAATATTCTGTCCATAATGCTTTCCATAAAGGAATTTCTCCAATGAGTTCGTACTCAGTATACATTGGTTCATTTAATAAACCTAAGTCTTTTATATTTAATTGGGTAAGTGATACAAAAGATTGGTTGACTGATACATATTCCTGATTCATTCGTTTATTTAATTTTACAGCAGAAAATAGTACTAAACTGATAAGTGCAATAGCTATGACCGTGGTGGATTTCTTTTTTATCAAAAAAAATTCGTTTAAACCGATAGTAAAAAGAACTAATATGAATGGTAAGGTATATGTCACTGCCCGATAATAATCAAAAAAATTATGTTGAACTAGAGACGTCCAATAATACAAAAACACATAGACGATCAAAAAACTGGTTAAAAGAAGTCTGTTTTTAGATTTCAGGAGACCAAAGAGTATGGTTATGACGACTAATAAACTTACCAATATCGCAAGAATAACCGGTAGAGGTTCGAAGGCGTGCATGCTATAGAAACCCATCATTTCAAATGGATTTGGATACGGCACGTTGTTTCTAAATGCCTGCCAGCCAATAACTGCATTTTTATCCGTGTAATTCTTAAGAAATCGAGTGATAGTTTCATTGGCCCCAAAGAAAAAAGGGATAGAGCTGGTAATAATGGTAATAATAAATATTTTAGATAAGGCCGGCCAGTAATCGAAAGTAAATTTTTTTAAAAAAAATCGTAACAGAACAAATACCGCCAATGGACCAATAACAAAAATTCCTCCATAGTAATATGAATAATATATAACTGCTAATGTTATACCGAGGATAATATCGTATAGAGCCACCTCTCTTTTTGCTGGTTCGTTTGAACCAAAATATAAAAAGAGAAATATAAGAAAAAAAGTATAAAGCCCGAGGAATAAAATATGGCCAAAAAAGTTGTGGTAAAGAATATACAGTAAATTGACATTAAAAGTAGCGAATATAAGGATTGAGAATAAGCTAAAGAGAGTTGGTTTATATAGGATTTTCAGAAGAATAAATACTAAAGGAATGTGTAAGGCATATAATATTACTTGGGATAAGTACGTGTATTGATATCCCTGCAGGTGGAAAAGGTTTTGAAAAAAAGCAGCAAAAATTGGAGGTCCCCAACGGTAGATATTGTGAAACATATCATATACATTCGCATTTGCATTTAATACATTCTGACGCAGTAATGCAACATTTTTATACATAAGGGTATCTATAATATAATCAGAACTGGCTGCATAATTTACCGCATCATTATTTCCTAGAGATACTGTGGTGAGAAATTTTTCGTATTTGATCAAAGACATAAGATTAAAGAAAATACTTACCAGAACAAAACAAGCAATAATCACATCTTCCTTATTTACGCGAGGGCCCTTAGTTTTTAAAAAAACGTATATGTTAAGTAATAGAAGAGAACCGATGATAATAGGTGATGCCTGGCGAACTGTAAATCCAAGCAGATTAAGAATAATGAGGATAAATACAAGAAAGATTATAGTAAACCAGGGCGAAAGCCAAAGTGCGTATAATTGAAGTTTTTTTGGTAGAAAAAAGTGAGTTATGCCATATCCCAAGAAGAATAAAACCAAAATTGTCGCGAGTGAATAGAAAAATATCGAAATCATGGAAGGTCATCTATTCTTTTCATAGGAGTAATTGTACCTAATTGATAATAATCATTCTCCCAAATTTTATTTGTATATATTAACTTCTTCCCTTCTCGCTCCAGATAATTTTTTTCAGCAAGAACTAATCTGATATTCGCTACATTATCTTTTTCTGTTACAAGGTTTTGCAAAGTAACAATATCTCTATCCATTAAAAAATATTCACGCCACAGTCTTTTCCACAGATTGTCTTCTCCAAGATACACATCAGAGGTAAAAAATGGTTCTATGATGTCTTTCTTCTTATTCAGTTGCGTGAGTGAAATAAGTGATTTATCAACAACTTGCGCATGCCAATATAATTGATAGAGAGTTCTCTGTGCTGACCGAAAAGATAAAAAAAGAAAAAGTACAATAATAGTGAACTTTATCATTTTATTTTTTATCAGTGAGAATAGAAAGCACATCCCTATACTAAAAAGAGCAGAATAAAGAAAAAGAGTATAGGTGATTGCTCGATGGAAACTAAAAAAATTTGGGAAAATCCATCTTAAACTTACATAAAATGGTATCCATGCTAAAAGAAGGGAGAGAATAAAAAGTTTCTTTCTTAAATTTATAATTCCCAGTAACCATATAACCGCTATAGGAAAACCAAAAATGATATCAAGGAAGACAGGTAAATCTTTGGAGTGATAAAGGTTGTAAAATCCTGTCATATCGAGCGGGGAAGCAAAAGGAATATGTTCCCACCCGATAAAGGAGCTTTGTGTCGAGGAAGTAATTATCTTCACATTTTGCCCAATAGCAGTGCCTGCTGTTATAGGGTTAATAACCAAAGTCAAGAGAAGGATTTTGAGAAAATATATTCCGTGTATCGGATTCCTATCTTTAAGGAGGCTCAAAATTCCAAAAACAAGAAGCGGCAGGATGGCAAAAATGAGTCCTTCAGGATAAATTGTTGTTATTGCAGATAATGCAAGAGCGATTAATAAATCATACGAATTAAAGTTCCTCAGATCTTTTTTTTCTTCAGAAATATATGCATGAAAGAGGATGACCACAAGAATAAAAATCCCGGTGAAAATAAACTGAGCGTAGAAAACGTTATAGAGCATGTACAGGAGAGTAGCATTTAAGGAAAAAGTAATAAAAGAAAAAGAGAGAATATGCATATTGTGCTTTTGGCTTAATCGTTTTGCCAATATGTATACCAGCGGAAAAGAAAAAGTGAAAAAGATAGTGATAATGGTAGAATAAATCTGATAGGATTTAAGCCTGAAAACGTATGAAAAAAAGCTTAACAGGATGGGGCTTCCCCAACGAAAACCTGCATGAAGAAGGTCTCCTGTTGCTCCAAGATAGGGTTTATAATGCTCAAACGTTCCTCCTTCCAAGACGGTGTGGTTGATAAGGAAATCTCCAACGGGGGTATAAGAAAGAGGATCGAGATTGCTTAAGGAAATAGTAGTTGGGAACCCAACTTTTGTTAACAGAGGAAATAAATTAAAGAAAAGAGTAAATCCAACAAGAAGAGTCGTAAAAAGAAATTCGAGGGTCAAAAAAGGAAGGGTCTTTCGCGCAATGAGACTAGCAATAAATAAAATGCCGGCACAAGCAAGAATAAAATATGCACTTTTTGCAACAGGAATTTGGGCAAGATTAAAAATAATACTCAGAACTGCAATAAGAATAGTTCCCACCCATGGAGTAAACCAAATAGCGTCTTTTCGTAGATTTTTGGGAATAAGCAAAGCTGTAAATCCATATCCAACAAAAAATAAAACAGCAATGATTTTTACTAAAAGTATAATAATGTCAATCATTATTTTATTTCCTCCAAAGAGATATGCGTAAATTTTGCAGAAAGTAATCTATTATCAAAATTGCCAGGGATTACTTCAGAAGGTCGATAGTCGGAAGAGAAAAGAAAATAGACAAAATTAATACCTTCACTTAGTTCTTGATTGATTGGTATAGAGAAATTTTCTAAATTAGTAGTTAGTTTTATTTCTGTAATCTTTTTTTTGTTTAAATATATTTTCGTTTTTAGATCTTTATAAAAAGCCGCAGCTCGAAAATTCAAGTTAAATTTACGTGGTTTTAGCACTTTGAACATAATTGAAGCGTTCTTCCAAGACCAACGAAAACCCTCTTCTCTAACATTCCACCCGGCACCTAAAAACATATCATCATCTAAAGATCCGATATCAATAGCTAAATATTCCTTTTTATCCGGATTTCTTTGCCAAAGAGAAAAATGGTTATCTGTAAGCGTTTTATTAAATCCTAAGCTGGTGAGTCCTGCGGAAATAGTGCCAGCAAAGGTTCGATTATCATCAAGAAGAAAATACTTCAAATCAAGAAAATTAATGCTGTCAATACTTCTCTTATAATCCAATGTTTTCCAGCGGGATAGGTCACTTTTATCAACTCCTCCATTATATTCCAAATTATCATCCATTAATCTTCCCATATATCCCAAAAACGGATTTCTTTTATAATAATCCGATTTAAAATAAGGTATTCTTCCCATATATCCAGCTAAAACGGGTTTTTTATGTATATTTTGTCCTTCTACAAACTCCAATCCATTACTATTACCAAAATAAGTAAATCCGTCTCTTACTACAGATGGAGCCTCCATAACAGTTATGTTACTAGGATCGTTTGCAATAGCTTTATATGCATTATATGGAATATATCGCTGAGGCGGAACAGGTATTTTGAAATAATGGTCGAGAAAAAAAATAGCTATGAAAATAAAGAAAAAAATAGTTTTTATTTTTTTCCCTTTACCCGATAACAAATAGTCAAATAAATACGCGCAGATAATATAGGAAAAAAATATGAAAGCTACAATTAGACGACCCGGAATTCTAATGTTTGCCATAAAAGGAAGATAATGGAAGATAACAAACGGTAATGGGATAACTATTCGGATTTCATCATCCAGGGTAAATCCCCATTTACCTAATATATGAAGAAATGGTCCAAGAGTGAGAATCCAAAAAACTCCGGAAATATATAAATATGGTCTAATAAGCAGATAAAGCTTAGGTGGAAGTTTATTTTTTAATTTTAGTATAAATAAAGTGATAAAAGTAAAAATTATAAAAAGTCCCGGGTAACTAAAATTTTCAAAAATTCGCGAAGCAAATTTGAAATGAGTACCCCAGAAACCCGCTATTGGACTTAGAAAGTAGCTATAAATACTCGGGATAAAAAATCCAAACAGATCAGAAGAAAATTCTATTGCGCCTCCCCACCCGTTAGTTTTAGGTAGCCCTTCAAATAGGTATGTTTCATATAGGACTTTGAGCCATGGAATAAGAAAGGTTACAATCAAAAGAATACTAAGAAGTATATATTTCAGATTATCTTTGACTACATGAAGAAAAGATTTTTGTGAGAATATAAGACCATAAATTGCAAATAGAGAAATAGATAAGACAATCATTATGAAATAATATAAATTTAAATAAAGAGAGAGAACAAAAAATAATGCAGTCCCAGCTGAAAATAGAAATTTGGTCTTTTGGTCAAATTCTTTGAATAATGAATACCCACAAAGGAAAAACCAGGGAAATACATAAGTTGACATGAAATTTAAATGACCCACACGTGGCGTGAGAAATGTCATATAACCGAACGCCAATCCTAATAAGTATGAAGTCATTTGCGAAATTCCCAGTTTCCGCAGTAACAGATACATTCCAATGTTGGAAAATATTAAGCCTGCAGCGACTATAATGGCTAAAGATTGGTGCTCCGAAAAGAAAGGCCTAAGTAATACAAAATAAAATCCATTTCCTGAATCTGTAGAAGTAAAATCTAATCCGAAAGGATACAAGACTGCGTTTGAGTGTGCAAAGGGATTTTTCCCACTCATAATGTTCTGATAGACTTTATCCATTGCCCATTCCGCAACAAACACCTCTCCATATCTTGCTCCTACTTTTGAATTATCAAAAAAAATTTCTGCCCAAAAAGAATGAAAAAATACAAGATTCACTAAAAAATATCCGCAAAGGAAAAAAATAGAGGTATATTTGTTTAGAATTTGTTTCATAATATGGTAAAAATTACCTTATTGTATTACATTAATCTATAAATTTCCTCTCATATAAATCATAGACCCCATCATTCATGATCTTTTTGAAATCTACTTTTGAGATTATAGAAGATATTGCCGGGGTATATTTTTCATTATTTTTAAGGATTATATATTTCACATTTAAACTATTTAGTTCTTGGAGGACTAGAGAAGAAGTTATAGCGAATGGTATTATATTCGGCTCCTTTGGTTTTTCTGAATAAGGATTATAATTCCCTTTATCTATTATCTTCGCTATATAATTTATAAATCTCATATTCTTGTAACCAATAAATACTTCTTCTGGTACTCGGGCAAGATATCCGCCGATGATCGGTTTTCCGTGAATAAGCTGTCCATACATAGGGAGTATTCCATGGACAAAACCAATATAATTAAAACCATCTCTTACTGTAAAAGGAACATCTAATACTGTCTTTTGGTCATTTTGATTTTTTAAATACTGGTAAATTTTTACAGGGGCATTCTCAACCATCTTTTGGGAAATAGTATAAAATTGATCAAAAAAGAAAATAACAAACAAACATACTAATAAAATTATCTGTTTTTTCTTACTTATCCTTGTCAATACAAAATTAATCACATAAGCAGTGACAATGCAGGCAAAAAATACGAAAGCCGGAGTAAATCTGGCGGTGGCTCTAATAGTTGATAAGCCTGGAATATAATGAAGTAATAAAAAGGGGAGAGGTAAGACAACGGAGACACCATCAAGATTGATAAACCAGCGATTAAATATTTTCAAAAATGGACCCAACATCAAGATATAAAAAAAACTACTAACTATAAAATAGGGTTTTATCAGTTGCCATAATTTTTGAGGAAATCTATTGAAGATTTTCAATATAGTAACAGTTAGATAAATCAATACGATGATGATTCCTGGATAACTAAATCTTTCCAGGCTGTTAAGGAAAAAGTATTGATATTTTACAAATAACGGAACAATTGAGGTGATTTTATTGAAAATAATATTATACAGAGGATTAAATTCACTCGGTGTTATAAAACTTGCCAAGTCAGATGATAAAGTTATTGATCCTCCAAATCCGGGAGTTTTAACTAGTCCTTGGGTTTTGATTAAATTATAAACTGATAATATCCAGGGAATAAGGAAAAAAATTGCTGAAATAATAGATAAAAACAAATAGGTGACATTTCTTGATAAAAGTTTTAAAAACTCCTTTCTGTCAGTAAAAAACCAGTATCCTGCAGAAAATAACAATCCAAGCACTATTGTAAAAAAGTAATAGAAATTACTCAAAAGAACCGTTGCCATGCATAATCCTAAAACCAGACAAAAGATAAATCTTTCTATTGTTTTATTTGATTCAAATAATTTTTTTAGTGCTATAAATACTAAAGGAAAAAAGTATATAGATATATAAGCATAATGACCCAGAACTCTATGAGATAAAAATGGTGTGAATCCAAAAATTAAACTAACTAATATTGATAAGTATTGATCGATCTTTAATTTTCTTAGTAATAAATACATAAAAAAATTATTTAAGAAAAATCCAAATAAGATAATAATCAGTAGAGATTTATGGGAATTAATAAGTGGCCGGAAAATAAAAAACGGTAAAACATAAGCAGTATTGGGATCATTCAGGGAAAAATTAGTAGTAAATGGGTATAGAATAGATTTTGTGACAAAAGGATTTTTAAATTGAAGTATATTTTGGTAACTTGTCTCAATTAAATATTCTGTAACGATATTATCACTGACCATTATCCTATTTCCAAAAAGTTCACCCCAGAGAGAAAAATTAAAAATTAAATTAATAAAAAGGAAAACAAAAATAGGCAATATAAAACGAAGTTTTTTCTTCATTTTAAGCATTATACTACGAAAATGTCTTAATCCTAGAGAACGAATTAAATCAATTTATTTCAAAATTCTCACTCGATTTTTAAAGAATAAAATTTCAGTCCAAGTTCTCTTTCATCTTTATTGTCAGGAAAAACTGTAGATGGTTTATGAGTTTTTGAGAGTTTAAATGTAATTCTATGTATTTCTGGTTCTAAAGAGTATGGAACATCTATACGATACACCCCTTTTTGGGAGAGTACTCGTATCTTATCAATATAGACTTCGTCTAGATAAACTTGCACGTACTGTTCATTTTGGAATGACTCTGTTTCAAAAATTATCGTTGGTTTTATCCTGTTGATCGTTTTGACAAAGACTGTAGCTATTTTCCCATAAGTCCATCGAAACCCATCTTCCGCAACGCTAAATCCAGAAACGATAAATAATTCGTCTCCTGTCGTCCCGAAGCGTATATCTGTAAATAGCACTGCGCGCAATTCTCGTTTCAGAAGTATATATGGTGTCTCGCTTGACACTATTTTATATCCGATTTCTTCAAGTGTTTGTCGTATAAGCTGCGAGTATAGTTCGTCATTCTTAAGAACAACATATTTAATATCTAAAAAATCTAGTTCTTTCTGCAGAGTTGTCACGTTGGCATTATAAACTGTGACGATCGGGAGAGTCGGCTGCTCCTTATATAGATCGTAGTTGCCTTTATCGATTATTTGCGCAGTATGACCGATAAACGGAAGATTAGAATAGTAAGAAAAAATTGATGAATCTACACGAGAAAGGTATCCGCCAATAATCGGCTTATCATGTATCAATGTTCCAATGGTGGGAGTATTCGCGTGAATGCTGCCAATATACTTAAAGCCATCCCTTACAGTAAATGGAATTTCCAGAACAGTTGACTTGTCAGGATCTTTTTTAATATAGTCGTAAATTTTTAGAGGAAGATACTTATCAGATCTTTGAGGTATAAAATATGCTTGATCAATTACCACAACAATAAATAAAAGTGTAAAAATTGTGAAATAAAATTTTCTATTTAATCTGCTAAACACAAAGGATAATAAATAAGCAGTGACGATAGTGGCGAAGAACACAAAAGCAGATATAAATCTTGCTGGGGCTCTTACAGTGGTAAGTCCGGGAAAATAGTGAAGAAGTAGGAATGGTAAAGGAAGAAAAATATGAATTCCTTCATCAAGAGTGATAAACCATCTGTTAAATATCTTTAAAAAAGGACCTAAGGTAAGAAGTGCAAAAAATAGACTCGCTAAAAAATGAGGTTTTAATTTATACCATATTTTTTTATGTATTTTATTTTTGAAAAGGAAAATTAAGATATATGCAGTAATGATAATCAACCCAGGAGAGACGGACCTGTTATTGTTAAAGAAAAAAGAATTTGCTAATTTGGCAAAAAAAATTGACTTACCCCTAATATCGTTCATGATAGATGCATAAAATGGATTATACTCACTTGGCGTGACAAAATTTATCAGATCCGAAGATAATTCTATTGCGCCTCCAAAACCGGCTACTTTATATTCTTCATTAAATAAGCGTAGATTTAATACTGTTAAAAACCAAGGAGTAAGGATAACAAAAAAGGAAAGTAATGAAAGTAGGAGATAGAATACATTCTTTATAATAAATTGATAGAAAATTTGCTTGAAAGATAAAAAGAGATAATAAACACAGTAAAAAAACATAGCTAATACGACCATCAGGAAATAATAAGGATTAGCAAAATAAGTTAGAGCCAATAGTATTCCATAGGTTAGAGAATAAATAGATTTTTTGATAGTTGAGTTTGATTCTAGAAAAAACAAAATATTTATAAATAAGAGAGGAAAGAAGTAGTAAGTAGTATACGTATAGTGTCCTAATATTCTGTATGATAGAAAAGGTGAAAAAGCAAATATTAGGCTGCAAAATGCAGAAACATAACTCCTTATTTTCAGTTTTCTTAAAAGTAGATACATACATATATTTGCCCAAAATATATTAGTAAGAACGATAATAAGAGTTGATTGGTGAATATTAAAGAAAGGGCGTAAGATAGTTAATGGAAAAAAATTGATTAACCAAGTATCATCCAATGAGAGATTTGTTTTAAATGGATAAAAAATACTGTCGGTTATAAAAGGATTCTCAAATTTTAATATCTTTTGATAAGCGTTTTCCGTAAAAAATTCATAATTTATACCATCATTGATGCTAATTCTTTGAGGGTAGTAATTTAAAAAAATATCCTGAATAAAAGGTAAATTAAAAATTATAATAAGAAGAATTACTCCAGCAAAAAAGAGGTATAAAAATTTTTTACTTCCCATTCTTTTTTTTGATGATTTTATTTCTTATCGAATGAGGTTTGACGATTGGTTCTTGATCTCTTGGAATAGGCATCGTATGCTAGCGTTAGTAATAGTCAATATTATACTATAGAAATGGGGATTATTTACATTCAGATAGTATGTATAATAAATGGAGATTACTCCGTGAAATGAAAAGACGCATTGTTAATCAATTTCTTATCCGGAAGACTTCAAAGAAAAAACATTGTTATCTAAAACTCGGCAATAATGTTTATCTTCCCATTTTATCTGACATTAAGACTGCAGTTACTATTGGCAACGGTACCGGTATAAACGGAAAAATCACTATCATGGGAGGATCAAAGGTTTCCATAGGGAAGTACTGTGCTATTGGATCGGACGTGAAAATAATTTCCTCTAATCATGATGTACGATATGCGAATTTACAATCTAAGTTTCAACTAGAATATTTTGCAATGAGTTTAGATAGTACCAAAGGTGAAGTAAAAATTGGAAATAATGTTTGGATAGCAGATTCTGCAATCATTCTATCGGGAGTAACTATTGGGGATGGAGCAGTTGTTGCGGCAGGGGCAGTTGTGGTAAAGGACATTCCCCCGTTTTGTATAGCTGCAGGAATTCCCGCTGTGATAAAAAGAGAACGATTCTCAAAAAAGATCGTAGATAAGCTTTTGGCGATTCAATGGTGGGATTGGGATGAAAAGATGATAAAACGAAATAAAGATTTTTTTACGCTAGATCTCACTAAAAATCCCAATTTTTTACTAGAAAAGATTATTCATAATTAGGGTCGAGAGAATAGTGTTTTTATTCTTCTTATCTTCTCAGAAGCCTTAAAAAGTTTAGTCGAGGTAATTCTTTCCATATCTTCGCGTAATCTTATGATTTTGCTACTCAAGTTTCTATTCTTTTCTTCCAACTCTGTTAATTTTTTTGCCGAGAGAGATTTTTCCATAACATCTTCAACGTTACAATGTTTCACAAGTTCCAGAAGATTGCTTTGATTTTTTATAGTTTGCTGCAAAAAACCCTGAATGTTTTCAAGTATACGTTTCTTACTATCCTTGGTTAGAATGTGCTGGTAGGCAGATTCTTCCTCAATAAAATTTTCGATATCGTTCTGCGTACAGACAATTCCTGTCGATTCCCGCAGGAAATCCACAATTGCATTTTGACAAGGAATACGATCATATATTTTATAAAGGTGGGGTAAGTTCATACTGAAAAGATAGGCGACATTTCTCAGAAAAACAGATAGAAGTGGAATTGGTTTCCTCTTGATATTCTCTACATCAAAGTAGACGAATTTATTATGTACAAGCGATACATTAGAAAGAGTTGCTTCATAATACCGATGACCTATAAATCCCTTAGGATCTGTATGGCGTTGCAGGAACTGGTAAAACCTGCTGAAAAGTGCAACCCATTCGCCTTTAAAATTTTCTGAGAGTGCCGCTCGCATGAATGAAAAAATATAGGGTTCCGGATAAAGGTCTTGGTAGAGAGCTTTCTTTTTTCCATATAAGTATTTCTTACGCACTTTGAGCTCTTTATCTTTTTCTCCTATCGATATTTCACTTTGTCGATTCACGCTACGGCTCAGCTGATAGCGCTTAATAACCCAATCAGCTTTCGGAAGATTTTTCTTTCCCTTGCTTGCAAAAACTAAAAAGGAGTTAGAGAAACTTTCTAGAAGATCATTCTTGAAAAACTCAGAGAGAAGAAGAAATTCATCTATTATCCGGATCGGTGCTCGATAATAATCTCTGGAGTATTCCTTAAAGAGGAAATGACTTAAATCTGTTGTGTTTTTCCACTGCAGGGGATGATGAAAAAGAGCAAAGGGTGTTTTATAATCCGGAAAAGGAAAGAACCATTCTTGGTAACGTAAATTGTTTTCGTTAAACAAATTTATAAGCTCCTTTCGGCTGAAAGTTTTTGGCCCTTTCTTGTTAGGGAAATTGTGAAGGCTCTCCAGAAATAGAGATGTATGATCTTCGGTAAGTGGGACAAAATAGCGCAATCCAAGTCTATTTTCGATAGCGAGAATCAATACTCCATCGTCCTTGAGAAAGGAAGCAGCCGTATGAATAAAAGATGAGGCGGGAGAAGGCGACACAGCAATATTTTTCATAAGGGCTGCATATTCTAATACTCCTACAACGACAACAAAATCAAACTTTTTGGATGGATATAAATTGAATATATCCTCGGCAATAACTTTCACATTACGAAGTCCTCTGCAGCGTTTTGCACATCCAAGGGCTCTTATTAGTGGGGGTTCTACTGCATATACTTCTTTTGCGCATTCGCCAAGTAGCCGTGTTAATCCTCCAAAACCTGCACCAATCTCCAATACACTTTTCTCCGTAAAAAGTTCTTTAAATGGCAGAAGGAGAGAGTTTCGATATTTGGAAAAATGAGATTCTGTAGACCAATCTACGATTTGGGAGTGTAACTCTTCGCTGAGAGCGGATACGTCTTTTGCCTTATCGAGAACTTCTAGGATTATTTTTTCTTTTTCAGTTCCCTCATTGTACCAAAAATTGGAAGATTGATTATTTGATGCAGAAGAGATAACGGATGCTTTATCTATTGGAATACTCATTCAAGAAATTCAAATTTTCTTCACGATGAATCCTAGGATTACCTTTTTAATATACGTGATATGTTCGAAGCTTATTCCTGGAAAAACTCCGAGCCAAAAGGCTCCATTGAGAGCCACATCAGAATTTTCTACACTACCTGCTATTCTGTATTTGGTATGTTTATATGCAGGATGCCGAAGTAAATTACCAGAAAAAATTGTCCGAGTCCCAATTTTGTTTTCTTCTAGGTATTGAGTAAATTCATTTCGAGTAAATGGTGCGTTTTCTTTTACTATTGCCGGGAATCCAAACCAACAGGGATCTTCTTTCTCGGAAAGTTCCGGCAGGATAAAATATTTTTTGTACTGATCAAAAAACGCTCGCAGCTGAGCGTAATTTTCTTTCCGTTTTTTGATAAATTGGGGAAGTTTTTTTAGCTGTGCGACACCTATTGCGGCTTGAAAGTCGGTTAATTTCAGATTGTACCCAATTTGGGTATACGTATACTTGTGATCGTACCCGAATGGGAGATCACCAAATTGCCAGCCGAAACGTTTTCTACATGTATTATCTTTTCCCGTATCACACCAGCAATCTCTACCCCAATCTCGAAATTGCCTGATAGATCTATGAATAAGAGGATTATTGGTGATAACGGCTCCTCCTTCTCCCATCGTGATTTGATGAGCAGGATAAAAGCTGTATGTTGCAATATCACCATACGTGCCGACAAGTTTTCCATTCCATCGGGAACCAAGAGCATCACAGCAATCCTCGATAACCCAGAGATTGTATTTCTTCGCAATTCGCGTTATCTGGGTAAGGTTGTACGGAATTCCCAGAGTATGAGCTACCATGATAAGTTTCGTCTTTTTCGTAATTGCTTTTTCAATTTTTCCAATATCGATATTGAATGTTTTAACATCGATATCAATAAAAACCGGTGTGAGTCCATATTGAATTCCGGGATTAACGGTCGTAGGGAAAGCAAGAGGTATGGCGATGTATTCATCACCACTTTTGAGGGCTCGATCCTTAAAAACGTTGGAGGTGAGAGAAGCTAGAGCGACAAGGTTGGCAGAAGAGCCAGAGTTGACTAGAGAAACGTATCTTATTCCCATAAAATTTCTGAAGTCCTTTTCAAACTGTTTCCCGAATTCTCCCTCTGTCCACCAGCCGTCACGGGCTACTTTTATAGCGTTGTTTATCTCTTCTTTGTCGAAAACTTTACCCGAAACGGGAATGTAGGTTCGACCTGGTATAAACGTTTTCTTCATTATTGAAATCCCCATGTAATGATATTGATTTTTCTATTATATCAGTTACTACAAGTATTTGATAAAATAGATTTGATTTAATATGAAAATTGGGATAATGCAACCATATTTATTTCCGTATATAGGTTATTTCCAATTGATAAAAGCTGTCGATAAATTTGTGATACATGATGATATTCAGTATATTAAAGGAGGCTGGATAAATAGAAACCGGATCCAAATTAACCATAAAGAACATCTGTTTACATTTAGCCTAAAAAGGGATAGTTCACTAAAAAATATCAATACTCGATTATTTTCAGATCAATTTACCAAAGAGAGTGCTAATTTTTTAAGAATAGTTCAAAATACTTATAAAAAGTCCCCCTTTTTTATTTATATATACGATTTATTATCAAAAATATTAGCTTACAAAGAATTAAATATTTCATTATTCATAACAAATTCTCTCAAACTGATCTGTAATTACCTTGAAATAAAAACTCCTTTTTATCTGTCATCAAAGCTTTACAAAAATAATCAGTTAAAGGGTCAGGATAGAGTCATGAATATTTGCCAGACATTAGATGCCGAAGTCTATATCAATCCCATCGGCGGGAAGATTTTATACTCAAAGGAAATATTTAAGGAAAATAATATTTCATTATTCTTTTTGCAAACCAAAGATATGAGTTTTGAGTTTAAAAAAGAGTGCTATATTCCCAACTTATCGATAATTGACGTAATGATGTTTAACTCTATTATAAAAATAAAAAAAATGTTAGACAGCTACGAATTAATATAAACAGAAATAAAAAAATGTTTAAATGGAAAAAATTAGGAAGAGTTTTTAACCCTACGAAATATAAGGATAAAAGTTGGATGCGCGAATTTGCACAAGCACCTTCTGTTCTAATTTTTGATAAATTTGTCAGGGTTTTTTTTGCCTGCAGACCTCTACGTGATAAAAACAGACAATACGTCAGCTATACAGGTTTTGTTGACTTAAATAGATACAATTTATTTGAAATAATTAATATCTCTAAAAGGCCGATTTTACAGTTAGGGGAAAGGGGAACTTTTGATGAATTTGGTACTTATCCTGTGTCAGTAATAAGAAAAGATAATGAAATAATAGCCTATTATGGTGGATGGACAAGATGCGAATCAATTCCTTATACCGTATCCATTGGAGTGGCTAAAAGCCATGATAATGGAGTACATTTTACTAAATTTGGCAGAGGTCCATTACTATCCTCCAATATTCTTGATCCATATGTCGTAAGTGGTCCAAAAGTCAGAAGGTTTAACGAGCGATGGTACTTGTGGTATGTGGCTGGAACGAAGTGGTTAGAGACTAATAGTAAACCAGAGGCAGTCTATAAAATCAGAATGGCATATTCAGTTGATGGAATTAATTGGACAAGAAATGGTAAGAATTTGATTGAGAATAAAATAGAAAAAAATGAGTGTCAGGCAAGTCCGGATGTAATTTATTATAAAGAAAAATATCATATGTTTTTTTGCTATAAATATAGTCTGAATTTTAGAAATAACAAGAGAGGTTATAAAATTGGTTATGCATATTCTGATGATCTGACGCATTGGATAAGGGATGATACAAAAGCAGGTATAGATATATCAAGAAAAGGTTGGGATGGTGAGTCAATCGCTTATCCCCATGTTTTTGAACTCGACAATAATCTTTATATGCTTTATTTAGGAAATCAAGTTGGTAGATATGGTTTTGGATTGGCACAACTAGAAGATTATAAACAATAAAAATATGAAATGGAAAAAATTTGGCAAGATATTTGATCCTACAAGACACAAATTATCAAATAATTGTGTTGAATTTGCTCAATCACCACAAGCATTAGTTTTCGATGATTATGTCAGGATTTATTTCTCAACAAGAGAAAAAGATAAAACCGGAAAATATTTAAGCCATATATCATTTATTGATATCGATAAAAAATTCAAGAATATAATCAATGTTTCTTCAGATACAGTAATTGAATTGGGTAATTTAGGCTGCTATGACGAACATGGTATATTTCCATTAAATATTCTAAGAGATAGTAACAAAATACTTGGATATATTGGTGGTTGGAACAGGAGAGTTTCAGTGCAAACAGATGGTTCTATAGGTTTAGCAGTCAGCAATGATCAGGGTTTAACTTTTAAACGAATCGGAGATGGTCCTGTGCTAACATCATCACTTCATGAGCCTTTTATGATGGGTGATCCGTTTGTTCAAATGTATGATGGTATTTATCATATGTGGTATATATACGGTACTCAGTGGATAGAAGCTTCAAAGGAGAAGGAACCACAACGTGTGTATAAAATTGGACACGCTACATCACATAATGGAATTTCATGGCAAAAAGAAGGTAGGCAATTGATCGCTGACAAGCTGAATTTCAATGAATGCCAGGCCCTTCCTACGGTCATAAAAGTTAAAAATAAATATCACATGTTATTTTGTTACAGACAGGCAACTGACTTTAGAAAAAATAGAGAACGTAGCTATAGAATTGGGTATGCTTTTTCAAAAGATTTAAAAGAGTGGACGAGAGATGATGATACTGTTGGAATTGATGTTTCGGAAGATGATTGGGATTGTGATATGCTTTGTTACCCTCATGTTTTTCGATGCGATGGGAAGATATATTTATTGTATAATGGAAATGAATTTGGACGATTTGGATTTGGTCTTGCAATATTGGAAGATGTTGAAAATTAAATATCAATTCAAAGATAATAAAACAAAGAAAAATACCAATGAATATTAAAGGGAAAATAGTAACTTTAAGAGCTATAGAAGAGACTGATCTCAATCTTCTTCATAAATGGGCAAATGATCCTGAAATACAGGATATTATGGGCGTTATTCACTTCCCAAGTTCCATGGATTTCCATAGATTATGGTTTCAAAACCTTAAGAGTGATCTTTTAAATCAACGGTTTGCTATTAATATGTCTGGTATTGGTTTGATTGGAATTTCAAGTCTAATGAGTATTGACTGGCGAAATAATCATGCATGGCATGGAATAATGTTAGGAGACGCAAAAATTCGGGGAAAAGGATATGGTGTTGATGCAGTTATGGCTACGATGCGGTATGCGTTTGAAGAATTACATTTTGAACGGCTTGATGGTTCAATAATTGAAAATAATAACATATCTTATTCCTTTTATTGTAATAAGTTAGGTTGGAAAGAAGAGGGTTTGAGAAGAAACTGGTATTTCAGGAGAGGTCGGTATTGGGATCAAATAATTGTAGGTATCACAAAGAAAGACTATGAGCAACTTGTGCAAAAAACGAGATATTGGGACTAAGCAGCTGAAAAAAAGAAGGAAAAAGGTAATAAGTCTAAAAACAGTTGCCATTATCGGTGCAAATGGGACAATGGGTGCAATGACAGGAGGACTTTTTGCGCAATGTGGTTTTAGGGTCTACTTTATCAGTAAAACAATTGAAAAATCCAAAATTGGAATGCAAAAAGCATTCCATCAGGCACAATCTGAAATAATCGGCAAAAATATAATTTGTTCTGGCTATTCAGAAATTTCGCACATACTTCCCAAATGTAACTGGATTATCGAGTGTGTCAAAGAGGATATTGACGTAAAAAAAGCAACGTATAAAGTAATTGATACCTATAGAAAAAAAGGGTCCGTAGTTAGCTCAATGACATCAAGTCTTCCTTTACCAAAAATAATCGAAGGCACGAGTGATGATCTAAGACGAAACTTTATCGGATTTCATCTATTTAATCCTCCAAATAAATTAACGCTTTGTGAAATTGCCCCAATAAAAGATACAGATAAAGCAGTTGTAGATCTTGTTTCAAAAATTGCTCAGAAATATCTTTTTCGTACAGTAATTCCTGTTCGTAATGTAGCTGGTTATGTAGGAAATAGAATAGGATTTAAATTTTTCTCAGATGTCACTAAAGAAGTACCCAAATATGGTGTTGAAATGATAGATTATTTACTTGGTCCATATATTGGAAGAGCTATGTCACCACTTGCGACATTAGATTTAATTGGCATAGACAATTATACGTAGTCTTATGACTCATATTGTTGACGGTAAATCAGATGAATTTATGCTTCCCCATTTTATTAATACGATGGTAGAATTAGGACGCTTAGGAAATAAAACTCCAGATAAGGGCGGATTTTATAAACGTAAATACGATAAGTCAAAAACAGTTCTTAACATTAAGTCTTTTACTTATGCAAGTGTTTCATGTGTCAAAATTCCTTTTGTGGAACAAGCAAAACAATATATAAGAGAAGGCAGATATTTTGATGCTTTCACTGAAATTAAAAAAAGCAGTGAAAAAAAAGCTGATTTTATTCGCAAAATTTTATGTTCTTACGTAGCTTATTCTTTTGCGTGTGTGGGTGAAGTAACACACAAAAAATATGGAATAGAATTGATTGATAAAGCCATGGCGTATGGCTTTAATTGGGCTCCTCCTACTCTCATTATGCAATTGTTTGGAGGAAAAAAAGAAATCATACCATTGCTTAAACACTACTCTATAGAAATCCCAAACTCCTTACTGGAATTTTCTGAATTGCCTTTATTTAACCCACGTCATGGTATATACTTTCTTGCCAAATGAAAAACTTAAACCTATGAATCAGAAACCTGTATACATATTGGGTGGTTATCAAACGGATTTCGCAAGAAATTGGTCTAAAGAGAATAAACATATCGTTGCGATGATACGCGAAGTTCTTGAAGGAGGGATAATGGAGACGTTGCTTCCTATAGAGGATATTAATGCTGCTTTTGTCGCTAACTTTGCTGGAGAACTTTATGTAAATCAAGGATTACTCGGCGCATTCCTGGTTGAAGCAGATTCACGACTTACGGGTATTCCTTCTACGAGAGTGGAAGCTGCTTGTGCGTCTGGTTCCGTAGCAATATTAAATGCAATCGCATTTATTCAAGCGGGAATTTATGATGTAGTGTGGGTAGTTGGAGTTGAACAGATGAAAACTGTCGGTGGGCAAGAAGGTTCTAAGTATTTAGGCAGAGCTGCTTGGTATGAAAAAGAAGCTAAAGATATTGATTTTCCATTCCCAAAACTTTTTGGAAGGCTTGTTGATGTATATGATAAGCGGTATGGCATAGAAACAAAATATTTAGCAGCTATAGCAGAGAAAAATTATGCAAATGCAAAGAGAAATCCCAATGCGCAAACCAGGAATTGGTACATGAGTTTTGATCATGCGAACACTATTGGAGAATATAATCGTATTTTGTCTGGAAAGTTGAGATTAACTGATTGTTCTCACGTTACCGATGGGGCAGTTTCGCTCTTTCTAGCCTCATCTGATTATACTAAAAAGCATGCAAAGAAACATAATAAAAAACTTGAATCTATTCCCCGCATATTGGGATGGGGACAAACAACCGCTCCTGTGGAATTCGATAAAAAAATTCGGGAGTCAGAGAAAGATAACTATGTTCTCCTTTATACTCGTAAAGCTATACTTCATGCCTTCAAAAAATCTGGAGTTAAAAATTGTTGGGATTTAGATCTTGTTGAAACACATGATTGTTTTACCTCAGCAGAATATATGGCGATTGACCATTTTGGTTTGACAGCGCCTGGAGAATCATGGAAGGCGATAGAGAATGGAGTTGTTAATTTCAATGGTAAACTTCCATTTAATCCATCAGGGGGACTGATAGGCGTTGGACATCCGGTTGGCGCCACAGGTGTTCGTCAAATACTGGATGCTTTCAAACAGGTAAACAATACGGCCAAAGATTATCAAATTGAAAACGCCAGAAAGGTTGCCACTCTAAATATTGGTGGATCAGCAACAACCAATGTGTGCATGATTATCGGAAAATAAAATCTTTCTTTAATATGAAAATAAGAAGAGACTACGACAAAGAACTAAAAAATGCGAATGGTTATAAGTATGCATATAATTTTGATTTGGATGTTATGCACCCATTTATGATCCGAGCCTTTGAACCTTTTTTAAGACAAGGAAATTTACTGGAGTTAGGAAGTTACCAAGGGAATTTTACAAAAAGACTTTTACCGTATTTCAATGATATAACTTGTGTGGAAGCATCAGATGAAATAATTGCTCTTGCAAAAAAAAGATTAGGGAATAAAGTTAAGTTTATACATTCAATTTTCGAAACAGCAAGTTTACCTTCAAAATACGATAATATCATACTAACTCATACGCTTGAACATCTTGATAATCCTGTGCTGGTTTTAAAAAGAATAAATAATGAGTGGTTGTCAGAAAAAGGCAGATTCTTTTTGGTTTGCCCCAATGCCAATGCACCTTCCAGACAAATTGCCGTCAAAATGGGTTTAATAAGCCATAATACGGCGGTAACTCCGTCAGAAGTAAAACATGGTCATAGAACCACGTACACTCTTGATACATTAGAGAGAGATGCAAAGGCCGGGGGACTAAATGTAGTTTATCGTTCTGGTATTTTTTTTAAAGCTTTTGCAAATTTTCAATGGGACAGGCTGCTTAAGACAGATATTATTTCCCAAGAATATTTAGAAGGATGCTACGTATTAGGACAACAATACCCGGACTTATGTTCCAGTATTTTTTTACTGTGTGAAAAAGGAAAATAATATGAAAATATCCTTCTCTATCGCGGTGTATCGTAATGAAGGATCAATTAGGAAAACATATGAAAAAATCAAGAAGATTTTTGCTACTACGCTTAAAAATTATCAATACGAGTTTGTTTTTGTAGATGACGGTTCAGGCGATAATTCTTTAAAGGAAATACTAGATATTAAGGAGCATGATTCAAAGGTTAAGGTAATTGCGTTTACGAGGAATTTTGGTCAAATGGCTGCCATGCTTGCGGGACTGAAAGAAGCAAGTGGGGATGCGGTTATAAACATATCAGCAGATATGCAGGATCCTATTAGCCTTATTCCTCAAATGGCGGAAAAATGGAAAGAGGGATCAGAGATAGTTGTTTGCTACCGTATTAACAGGCAAGATAATTTTGCCGCCAAATTATTTTCGCGTTGTGCCTATTCACTGTTAAGATTATCTATTCCTCAAATACCGGTAGGAGGGTTTGACTATGTTCTTATGGATAGAGCGGTATTAGATGTGTTTAATTCTATTGATGTGCGCAACAGATTTTTCCAGGGTGATTTACTTTGGGCGGGTTTCAGAACGAGTTTCATTCCATACGTTCGTCTTAAACGGTTAATTGGTAAATCACAGTATAGTTGGGGAAAAAAGCTTAAAAATTTTTTAGATGCTTTTCTTGATTCTTCATACCTTTCAATCCGCCTTATTTCACTCATTGGTATTCTTATATCGTGTTTGGGTGTGATATATAGCATAACTATTGTTTATAGCTGGCTCAGGGGCGGTACGCCTTTTACTGGTTGGGCTCCGATTATGATTTCTATTTTATTTGTAGGCGGATTGATTATGGTGATGCTTGGTGTAATTGGTGAATATATCTGGCGGATATATGACGAGGTTCGTAAGAAGCCAAATTACATTATTAGAAAGAAATATCTATAAGTCTTGTAGCTACAAGGACAGAAACGACATAGATATACAGAAATGAAACCATTCTCAAAACCTATTTATATTACCCGGCCTCTGATGCCCCCGTTGCATAAATTTACCGCCAAACTACGGCAAATTTGGAAAAGTAAATGGCTATCAAATAACGGAATACAGCTTCAAACGCTAGAGAAAAAAATTCAGAGAGTTCTAAAAGTTCCCCATATATCCTTATTTAATAACGGAACTATTGCACTGCTTACTGCTATTAAAAGTTTGAATCTCAAGGGAGAAGTTATTACAACACCTTTTACATTTCCGGCGACTCCTAACTGTCTTACTTGGTGCAATATTACACCTGTATTTTGTGATATTGATTCCGTAACCATGAACATTGATCCTGCGAAAATAGAAAAAAATATAAATAAGAAAACTACCGGGATTTTGGCGGTTCACGTATTCGGATCACCATGTGATGTACCTACGATTCAGAAAATAGCTGAAAGAAATAGTTTAAAAGTTGTCTATGATGCCGCCCACGGCTTTGAAATCGAAATTAATAATATTGGAATCGGAAATTTTGGAGACATTTCAATGTTTAGTTTTCATCCGACAAAATTATTTCATACAGGAGAAGGTGGGGCACTTACCTGTAAGGACAAGATTCTTAAAAAGAAAATTGATTTACTGAGAAATTTTGGGATAAAAAATGAAGAGGAAGTTCTATTACCCGGGATAAACGGTAAGATGAACGAATTGATATCTGCGTTTGGACATGTTCTTCTTCCGCTTGTTAAGGCTGAACAAAAGAGGCGAAAACGAATAAGCGAACTCTATAAACGCTATATAGATAATATACCTGGAGTTACCTATCAGAAAGATATACCCATGGTAAAAACTAATTATCAATATTTTGTAATCAGAATTAACAGTAGAATATTTGGGCGTTCGCGTAATGACGTATATAATATTTTTCGAACATATAACATATATGCAAGGAAGTATTTTTTTCCTCTTTGCAGCCAGTATCCATATTACAAGCATTTACCCTCTTCCAATCCGAAAAATTTACCAAACGCCCATAGGATAGCCGATGAAGTTCTAGCTCTGCCATTTTACGGACAGCTATCAATAAGTGAAGCGGAAAAAATTATTTCACTCTTAAAGTCATTAGGGAAATAGTATGGATAAGAAGGATAAATATGTGCATAGTATGGATTGGACACAAAAAGCAGGAAACTACGAACTGCATAATTATCGAAAATATCAATACGATCTTATTGCCAAATATATCGGAAATAATATTCTAGAGGTAGGAAGTGGAGAAAAAGGATTCACGAACGAAATAGTAAAAAATGCTAAAAATATTAAAAGATTAATCTCAATAGAACCGTCTAAAACTCTTTTTTACCTTCATAAAAATAAACACCAATTTCCTGATTATGTTTCTTTTCATATGAAAGACCTTTTTGATCTGAGTCTCAAAACATTCGGATCTTTTGATACAGTATTGTTTATCCATACACTGGAACACATAAAGGAAGATAAAAAAGCTTTGGATAAAGCCTGCGAGCTTCTGAGATCCGGGGGCTTTATCTTAATTGAAGTCCCGGCACTGCAATTTTTATTTTCTTCTCATGACAAAGCCTTGGGTCATTACCGCAGGTACAGAAAACAACATTTACTATCTTTGATAGACAAAAAAAAATTAACAGTAGTAGATATGTGGTATCAGGATTTTTTGGGCATGTTAGGATCATTATTATTTTTTAAATTTAAGAAGATAACCCTGAACTCAAGCTCCGGAGTCAATCTTGTAAAGAACCAAGGAAGATTGTACGACAACTACGTAGTTCCTCTTCAATGTTTCATCGAAAAACACGTTAGATTACCTATAGGATTAAGCTTAACCGCAGTACTTGAAAAAAAATAATTATCAATATTGATATGTATGAATGATCTATGAAGCATTTGTTTAAAAATTCGAAAAAATATTTTTTCGTTACATTTTTCTTATTCATTTTAAGCCTGCTGTGGATTTTTTATACATATAATGACAAATTTCAGTATCAAGTCATCAAGAATGTCACATATAACAATATTGATAGTCAAAAGGAGTATTCCGAAGCGGTTAGTTCAAACTATAAAGACGTTGATATCAGTTTTTCACTTTTCGTTGATTCGAAGGATAATATCGTTGATATCTTCCAAACGGGATCTTTAGGCACAGGTTTGATCATGAGATTTTCTCAACCAGGATTATTACAAATAATCATCGGTTATGACAATCTTCTGGGAAATAAAGTTTATTCGCTCACTGATTCGTTTGAATACAATAAAGCGCATGCTATAAAAGTCATAGTTACCAAAGAAAAACATCTTTGGGTTGCATACGATGACATACTTGTTATCAACACATATGACAAAAATATAAACTTTGATGTCTCTAAATTCCGATTAGGACAGTTTTTCCATGATGAAAAGATAACCAAGAGTACTATAAGTAATTTAAAATACACGTACACTCTGTTTCGTACAGTTCCAGCATACTCAATTGTTAAAAAAATAATGACTTTGATATTTTTTGTCTTAAGCTTCCAATTATTGAAAAAAAATATCAGAATTTTTTCACGCGAGGAGAGAATCAAATATACGGCATTTATACTGGTTGTTGGATTCTTGATGGCAGTTTTTTATCTCATAGGCCAAAGTATATTAGGATATACCTATCCGAAAAATACATTCCTTTTTAACCCGGGTAATATGTTTAGTGATTTCATCGGCCCGGTAAATAATCCGGATATAATCACCTATTCATTTTTCATGGCGAGTATAAAACTTTTCTTTTATCATTTTGGTACTGAGATTAGCTTAGTGCTATTTCTTGTAGGATCGATTGCATTTCTGACACTTATAAATATCAAGGAAATTGCCGGCAAAAAATTTAACACGACTTCAATATTCTATGCTGCCGTTTTTTCATTACTTAGCTATCCTGTCCTTTTTGCTATAAATAGGGGCAATTTTGAACTATGGGTTTTTGTTTTATTGTATTTATTCTCCTATTACTTAAATCAGAAAAGATTTATCAGAAGTGCAATATTCCTTTCCCTCGCAATATCACTGAAAATATTTCCCGCAGTTTTTCTCATAGTTATGCTATCTTGTAAGAAGTTTAAGGCCGCTATATATGCTTGTTTATTCACATTATGTACTACATTGATATCCTTAGCTGTATTTGCAAGTAGATCATCCCATAATGTAAGCAAATTAATTTCTCAATACGTCAATACCTATACTATTGGATACGTAAAGGAATATGTTGTGGATAATAGAGGACTGGACTTTGGGCACAGTCTTTATGGACTTCTTAAATTGCGTATTTTTAGTTTCTACAAAACGACTAACATTACCGACGTTACTCTCAAGAAAATTACAACCCTTCTCAATTCGTATACCCGGATTCAAATATCGCTTCTTGTCATACTTTCGGCGTATATTCTTTTCATAGAAAAAGAATTATGGAAAAAAATTACTCTCATGGTAATTGCGATGAATTTACTGCCTTTTGTGTCTGCCGATTATAAACTAATCAATTTCTTTATCCCTTTATATCTATTTATTAACAAAAAAGAAAAAAGCAGAATTGATTTTCTTTATATCATTCTCTTTTCTTTACTTTTAGTACCGAAAAATTACTACACAGTACTCTTGAATTTACCGGATACCAGTTTATCGGTTTTATTGAATCCTTTAATAATGATTATTCTGGCACTGTTTATCTTATTTGAGGGATTCAAAAATATGTATGTTAGGAAGCGAAGTTCGTATGTCTCCTCCGTGATATAATAATGCAATTTACTATGCAGCAGAAACTGTCTGATTTTGTCGTCCAGTTTATTGAAGAATTAGGAGTAAAGCATATTTTCCTTGTATCAGGTGGGGGGAATATTCATCTGATTGATTCAGTTGGAAAGAGTAAAAAATTTGACTACGTTTGTAATCATCACGAGCAAGCCTCAGCTACCTCAGCTGAAAGCTATGCTAGAGTTACAGGAAATATAGGTGTATGTTTGACTACAACCGGTCCGGGAGGAACGAATGCCATAACAGGTGTTCTTGGTGCCTGGCAAGACTCAATTCCTATTTTGGTTATTTCCGGTCAAGTAAAAAGAGAACTTCTTTCCTGGAAAGTTGATAAAAATCTGCGGCAGCTGGGAGACCAGGAAGTGAATATCGTTGAGATGGTGAAATCTATCACAAAATACAGCGTTACGGTAATGGAGGCTTCGGATATTCGTTATCATTTGGAAAAAGCGGTTTACTTGGCAAGAAGTGGCAGACCCGGTCCGGTTTGGCTGGATATACCTCTTGATATCCAGGGATCATTTATAGACCCAGCGAGTTTGCGAGGATTTGGTCCAAAAGAATTAACTCCTTCTTATCAGACGAACAAACAAAAAATTAAGGAATTAGTAAAAGTTGTAGTTCAAAGACTAGAAAAAGCAGAAAGACCCGTTCTTTATGCAGGTCATGGTATCCGGTTAAGCGGGGCGGAAAAGGAATTTTTGGAATTTGTAAACAAGTTAAAAATTCCGGTGCTTTTAAGCTATGCAGGCTATGATTTACTTCCAAATGAGCATCCGTATTATTTTGGCAGAGCTCATGCTTTTGGACAACGAGCGGCAAATTTTATTATCCAAAATAGCGATTTATTAATCTCAGTTGGAGCCCGTTTTGATGTTCGAACCATAGGATTTACTTACAAAGCGTTTGCGAGGGCCGCGTATAAAGTAATGGTGGATATAGATAGGGGAGAACTTGAGAAACCCATTCTATCGCCTGACTTTCCCATTAACTGTGACGCAAAAGAGTTTATCTTGGAGATGATAAACCAACTTAAACAAAAACCGTTCAAAAAAAATATTTCAGACTGGCTAAATTATGGTAGAAGTTTAAACAAAAAATATCCAGTTGTTTTACCCCAATATTGGCAGGAAAGGAAGTATGTGAATCCTTACTGTTTCATAGAAACAATAGGCAAATATCTGAAACCGGATGAGATCATTGTATTATCGGATGGTGTAGGACCTTTAAATTGTATGTATCAAGCTTTTGTAGTAAAAAAGGGGCAGAGAATAATTTTGAATAACGGGTGTGCTCAGATGGGGTATGGTTTACCTGCGGCAGTAGGGGCGGCTTTTGCAGCCGGTAAAAAGAAGCGAATAGTTTGTTTTGAAGGTGATGGGAGTCTGCAGTTAAATATCCACGAACTTCAAGTGATGAAACATCATAACCTTTCCATAAAACTTTTCATTTATAGCAATGATGGTTATCTCTCAATCCGCAATACGCAAAATAATCTTTTTGAGAAGAGACATGTTGCGGTTGATTCACACAGTGGTGTAAGTTCTCCTGATTTTGTGAAAGTAGCCAAAGCTTACGGTTTTCCTGCAGAACGCATATACAATCATAAGGATATGGAAGAAAAAATCCAGAAAGTATTAAATTTTCCAGGACCCATAGTTTGTGATATAAATGCAGTGCGTGAGCTTATGCTCAGGCCTAAACTCATGGCCAAAAAACTTCCAAACGGACAATTTGTATCGCCTCCTCTTGAAGATATGGGTCCGTTTCTGCCCCGAGACGAATTTAAACAAAATATGCTTATACCTATATGGGAATAATTAAAAGGAAAAACATTTTTATTACCGGCGGGTCAGGATTTATTGGCAGAAATTTACAGGAATATTTACATTCAAAATACACAATTTTTGCTCCATCTCATGTTGAACTTGATCTTCTGGATACAAAAAAAGTTGAACGCTTCATCCAGAATAACAATATTCAGATTATCATCCATGGGGCAAATATTGGTGGAGGAAGGGATACGATAGATCAAAGAGATGTAGTTCAAACAAATTTGACGATTTTTTTTAATATCGTACGAAATCTTGATAGCCTTGAAAAAGTAATTCATCTAGGGTCTGGAGCTGAATACGACAAGAGCAGGCCACTTATAGATGTGAAAGAAGGGGATTTTGATAAACAGATACCTCAGGATGATTATGGATTTTATAAATATGTTTGTTCAAAGTATATCGACAAAACGGATAAAATCATATCTCTGAGGTTGTTTGCAGTATACGGTAAATATGAAAATTATCTCTTTAAGTTCATCTCAAATGCAATTCTCAAGAATTTATTTCACTTACCAATTATTATTAGCCAAAACGTATATTTTGACTATTTGTATATTGAAGATCTTATAAAAATTATTGATTATTTCATAAACCATACTGCAAAACATAATGCATATAATATTTCAAGCGGAAAAAGAATTGATCTTCTTACGATTTCAGAAACTATTAATAATATAAGCAATTTCAAATCAAAAATTATTCTTCTCAATAAAGGGTTAAATCACGAATATAGTGCAGATAATCATAGATTAACTAAAGAAATAACTGGTTTAAGTTTTACTTCTATAGAAGAGGGAATTAGAAAACTGTATGATTGGTATAAAAGTAATTTATTCAAAATAAATAGAAATGAAATAAAACAAGATCGTTATATTAAGTATATAAATGTGAAAAGGGATTAAAATCTATATGGTTAATAAAAGTTTGTCGGTGGTCGTACCTTGCTTTAATGAGGCAAAGAATATCCTCGAGATGTACCGAAGGTTAAAAGAGGTATTAAGGAAAAATATTTCGGGTTACGAAATAATTTTTGTAGATAACGGAAGCACCGATCAATCTAGTAAAATATTTCAATCTATTGTAAAAAAGGATCCACATGTGGGAGTTTTAGTATATTCGCGTAATTTTGGTGCTCATGGAGCTTACACAGGAGGATTGGATTACGTAAAAGGAGAAGCTGTTGTTTTTATAGACGGTGATCAGCAAGATCCACCTGAGCTTATTGAAGAAATGATTATCAAGTGGCAGGAGGGTTATGATATTGTATATGGAATAAGAAAAAGAAGAAAAGGAAATGTTTTAAGAAAATTATTTACAATATTCTTTTATAGAATTCTTAATAAACTCTCTTATGTAAAAATACCTCTGGACGCGGGTGATTTCTCATTAATGGATCGAAAAGTAGTTGAACTTATTAAAAATATGCCCGAACATAATAAATACTTTACAGGACTTAGAGCGTGGGTTGGGTTCAGACAAATAGGCATTGAGTATAGTAGAGCAAAAAGAAATGCAGGGGTAACGAAATTCAGTTTTATTGACTATATTAAGTGGGCTCTGCATAGCATTTCATCTTTTTCATATAAGCCTCTTGAACTAATTTCTTATCTTGCTACTTTGGTGTTTCTTGTATCCTTTTTTGGAATTTTTGTCTATATTTTAGATTTTTTCTTTTATCCTAATAATCCTCGGGGTTTCATCACGCTTATTTTGGTTACCTTATTTCTTGGTGGTGTACAGCTATTGTGTCTTAGTATTATTGGGCAATATTTGGCAAATATATTCGAAGAAGTTAAAAATAGACCTAAGTATATTGTTAAAGAATCTTTTGGAAAGACGCTTCTTTTCAAAAAGAGCGTTCATGGTCAGGAATATTCTTAGTTTCAATTTTCACTAATTATTGTAGTAATGAATCCAAGATGATATTCTAAGTAAAATGGATAAAAAATTTTGGAAAAAAAGAAATGTTTTTATAACTGGAAGCACTGGTTTACTGGGTTTCTGGATAGCAAAATATTTATCGGATTATAAGGCAAACATAATTGCTTTAATTCACAACGATATTCCTCAACCATTTATTAAAACCTTTTCTCGCATTACTGTGGTGAAAGGTGAGGTGACAGATTATAAAAAAATTCTTTCTTTACTAAACAAACATAATATAGAAATTGTTTTTCCGCTTGCAGCACAGACCATTTCTCCAGTTGCTAATACAAATCCAATTCATACTTTTGAAACTAATATAAAAGGAGCATGGATTACTTTAGAAGCTTGCAGAAACTCAAAGACAGTCAAAAGAATTATTTTTCCTTCAACCGATAAGGTATACGGTGAAGAAGAACGTCTTCCTTATACTGAAAATTCCAGGTTAACTGCAAAGAGGCCATATACAGTTTCCAAAAGCTGTGCTGATCTTATAGCACAGGCTTATCATGCAAGTTATAATTTGCCTATTTGCATAACACGGTTTGGCAATTTTTTTGGAGGAGGAGACTTACGTTTTGACAGGCTTGTTCCATCCGTTATTTATTCAGCATTATATAATAAACCACTTGTCGTACGAAGCGATGGGAAATATATGAGAGATTTTATATATGTAGAAGATGCAGCAAGAGCTTGTATTGAATTAACAGAAGTAATGGATAGCCTAAAAATCCTTGGAAACGCCTTCAATTTTAGTTACGAAAAACCGTTTGAGGTTTTAGAGCTCGTTGAACTGATTCTAAAAAAAATGGAATCTCCTGTTAAACCGAGAGTATTGGGACTTACATTAAATGAGGTAAGAGATCAATATCTATCTTCCAAAAAATCAAGAACACTGCTTGGCTGGAAACCTTCTTTTACTGTTGAACAAGGAATAGAACGGACAATTAAATGGTATAGAGATTATTTTAAACATATACGCCAGGATAACGACTCAATATGAATAAGAAAACAGTACTTATAACCGGAACTTCACGTGGAATAGGATTTGCAATTAGAAAAATTCTTGAAAAGGAAAAATACGTTATTGTTGCTCCTAATCGACAGGAATTAAATTTAGCAGATAAGCATTCTGTTGAATACTTTATTCATAAAAATAGAAATTTAAATATTGATATCCTGATCAATAACGCAGGTATTAACAATCCTGAGTGGATCCAAAATCTGGACGATAAAAATATTGAAGAATCTATGGAGGTAAATTTAATTTCCCCTATCAAGTTGATAAAAGCATTTGTTGGGCATATGATACAAAATAAATGGGGACGGATTGTAAATATAAGTTCTATATTTGGTGTTGTTGCCCGGGGAAAACAAGTCATGTATGCCGCTACAAAACATGGCCTGAATGGAGTTACAAAAGCTCTTGCGTTGGAACTAGGACCGTATAATATTCTTGTGAATTCGGTCTGTCCCGGTTTTACCAATACTGATTTGGTGAAGAGAAACTCAAAAGAAAAAAATGCAGAAATAGCTTGCGATATTCCTCTTGGTCGTTTTGCAGAGCCAGAAGAAATTGCAGAATGTGTTCTTTTCCTTATTTCAGAAAAAAATACTTACATGAACGGAGCCAATATCATGATTGACGGCGGTTTTACCTGCAGATAGTCTTGTCTATGGATGAATTAGTCATCAAATCAAAAATAAAGGATTTTAAAGTTAAATTCGTTGATAATACAAATTTCCTTAAGGAAATGTTTACTATTCCTCATTATGTCGTTTTCGTAGGATCAATAGTCCACGAGTTTTACAAAGAAAAAATATTCGATCGGTTTCCCAACGAAAAAATGATCGTTATGAAGCTTGATGAGGAAAAAAAGACAATCGATACTGCCATTAAACTTTATAAAAAGCTGATGACTAAACAAGGAAAGAAAAACCTGACCATGATCTCTTTCGGCGGCGGCATAAATCAGGATATTGCTGGATTTGTTGCTTCCACTCTTTATCGGGGTATAAATTGGATTTATGTACCTACTACGCTTCTTGCTATGGCAGACAGTTCGATAGGATTGAAAACCTCCCTCAACTTTGGCTCAATTAAAAACATGATCGGTTCGTTTTATCCCCCGACTGAAGTTTATATCGATATAAATTTCCTAAAAACGCTAAAAAGGCAAGATTATGCCAGTGGAGTCGGAGAGATAATGAAGCTTCTTCTGATGAAAGAAGATTCATCTAAGAACTTGGCTAAAATAGTGGAAAAAGTAGAAATATTAGACTGCCAAGAAGATAAAAAAAGGATGATAGAGATCATCAAAGAAGCCATGCAGATAAAATTAAGCTATATGGAAGGTGATGAATTTGATAAAGGGAGAAGAAATTTGCTCAATTACGGGCATGAATTCGGGCATGCGCTTGAGCCAGCCTCCGATTATCAGGTCCCACATGGGATTGCTATAGTAATTGGTATGATTTTTGCAAACTATATTTCAGTAAAAAGAAAATGGATGAGGAGTAAACTATTTGACTACCTGAATGAGAATATATTTATTCCGTATATGAGAAGGAGTATGATAAAATTGAAAAAAGATTTTTTTAAACCGAGTACGCTTTTAGCGAATATGAAAAAGGATAAAAAAAGAGAGTCAAGCGATCTTGTACTCATTTTGCCCAAAGAAAATTTGAATTTGTGTAAAGTCCAAGATTTAACGATACAAGAATTTGAAACAGGGCTTAGAGAAGTGCAAAAAATATTAATATTTTAATAGCAAAAGGAGAAATTATGAACGATTTAGAGAATAAAATGGTTGAATCGTTGATTAACTTAAGAGATAAACATGGGGTAATAGAGGTTAAGGCAGAGTTTGAAGCAGAAGCTTCCCGCATGAATGAACTCATGCGGTTAAAAGAGGTAGCGGATAAAGCAGGCTTAGGTTTAGTATTAAAAGTAGGAGGAGCTGAAGCGATTACCGATATGTTTGAAGCACAGCATATCGGAGTGACGGGACTTATTGCTCCCATGATTGAAAGTGCTTATGCCATGAAAAAATATCTTGAAGCAATAGGGAAATATTTTCCGCAGGATCTTAGGAAGACTATTCATTTTGGAGTTAATATAGAGACGTATCAGGCGTATAAAAATCTTGAAGAAATGCTTAATTTGCAAAAGATACACTTTATTGACACAATAACCTTGGGAAGAGTAGACATGTGTGGCTCTCTCAATATCTCAAGAATGGATATTAACTGCGACCAAATTTTTGATATTGCTCTTGATATATTTACCAAAGCAAAGAAAAAAGGCATGCGGACAACTATGGGAGGAGGAATAGCCAAAGAAGCAATTCCGTTTATAAAGAAATTAGCTTCAAAAAAACTTTTGGATAGATACGAAACAAGGAAAATTGTGTTTCCTGTTGCAAAAAGTTTAACAAATATCAAAGAAGGGATCATTGCCGCAAATTCTTTTGAACTTCTTTGGCTGGAAAATAAAAAAAATTACTATTCCCTTATTTCTACCGAGGATGATTTAAGAATAGTAATGTTGAATAGCAGAATACCCCAAAAACAGGCATGAAAAAAATAGTTTCAGTTGTTATTCCAACCTATAACGAAGAGGAAAACATAGAATACGCGTATGGTGAAATAAAGAAAATATTTCGTTTGTTACCGAAGTATGATTACGAAATTGTCTTTGTAGACAATTATAGTACTGATTATTCAAGAAAGATAATAAAAGAAATAGCAAAAAAAGACGGTAAAGTAACAGCACTTTTCATGTCAAGAAATTTTACCTCTGAATATTCCTCTCAAGCAGCAATGAAACAGGCAATAGGAGATGCGATAACGGTTGTAGACTGTGATTTGCAGGATCCCCCAGAAGTAATCCCGCGGTTCATTGCTGAATGGGAAAAAGGATATCAGGTAATTATAGGAGTAAGAAACAAAATCAATGATACGTTTTTGATGAGCAAAGTTAGAAGACTATTTTATGTTTTTTTTAAAAAACTAGCCAATATCGATATGCCTCTAAATGCCGGAAGTTTTTGCCTTTTGGATCGAAAAGTGATGGATGTTATAAATAGTCTTCCAGAGAGAAATCGTTTCTTTCGAGGACTCCGAGCTTGGGTCGGGTTCCGAGTATCCAAAGTGTATTATGAGAGAAAAGCTCGTCACTTGGGTGAAAGTAAGAATAAATTTTCCGATTACATCAATGATTCAGAGAGAGGGTTGTTGGGATTTTCATTTATTCCTTTGGATGTTATGACATCTTTGGGGCTTTTATTAGTATGTGCGTCATTTGTTTTTATAGTAGGATATTTGTTTATGGTCTTTGTCTATGGGAATCCAGTAAATGCGTCTATTCCGATTTTAATCGCTATCGTCTTTTTTGGAGGTGTGCAAACGCTTGCTATCAGTATCGTTGGGAAATATATTCAAATTATTTTTGAAGAAGTGAAAGGGAGACCTACGTATATAATCGATGAGGTTATTAACGATCATCGTCAGAGTTTAACCTATAAGACTCCAAAATTGCTGTACCAATCGTAGATCTGTTTTATAATACCGCATAATGTGAATTTCGGCTTCCAACCTAATTTTTTCTCTATCTTTGCATAGTCAAGAGATTGAAAAGGAATTTCATTCCGAGCAGTATTTAATATCTTATAGTCGATTTTTTTCTGTAGGGTTTTCTCAATAAGTGTTATTAAATTTAGAACCGATAAATTCTCACTTGACCCGAAATTGAACGCTTCTCCTTTTACTTTCCCAATATTTTTAGCAAGTAGTAGATAGCCATGTATCACATCTTTTACATAAATATAATCTCGGATATAAGTGCCATCACTCCGTATCTTAAGAGATTCTTTGGTTGCAAGAGATTTCATAATGCCCGGAATAACGCGGGAAAAATTCAGATCTCCTTCGCCGTAAACGTTTCCAAAGCGTGTTACCACAACTGGAAGTCCGTAGGTCTTGAAGTAAGAATAGCTGATAAGGTCAGCAGCAGATTTAGATACTTCGTAAGGGTGATCACCCCGTAGTGGAGTATCTTCAACATATTTCTTTTCCGTTTTTCCATAAGCTTTATCGGAAGAAGCGACTATAATACCTTTTACCTTTGGAAAAAGGCGAGCACTTTCTAATACATTTGTAGTACCGAGAATATTTGTTTCAAGAGTTCTTTTCGGGTTAGCATAGGCTATATCGACAAGCGGTTGGGCAGCAAGATGGAAAATCAGGTCGATGTCAAACTTAGTTACTAGATCAAACACGCTCTCAAAATTACAGATGTCTATATATACCAACGTCGTTTGTTCATCCAAGTTTCGGGAATAAAAATAAGAGTGAGGATTTCTAGTCTGATAAGTACTTATTACGTGGGCTTTTTGTCTTATCAATTCCTCAATCAGGTGAGACCCGATAAATCCTGTTCCACCTGTGACTAATATGTTTTTGTCGGTAAAGTTTATTTCCATATTTTCCAGGGCGCGTTTCCTTTTTTCCAAATATTATTTAATTCTTCATACTCTTTATTAGTATCGACTGCAAACCAAAACCCTTCATGTTTATATAGGGATAACTGATTTATGTTCGCTAATCTTTTTAAAGCTGCATGTTCCAACTCTCCTGGTTTCTGATAATCGAAATATCTTTTATCAAACATCATAAATCCTCCATTAACCCAGTCTTTAAGAACTGGTTTTTCGGAAAATTGAGTGACAAGATTGTCGTTATTTGTTTTAACCGCACCGAATTTAAATTTGGGATGAATACCGGTTATGGTTCCAATAGTTTTCTGTTGGTAGTGAAATTTTACTAGCTCTCCTATATTCACATTTGCTACTCCATCACCATAGGTAACCATAAACGACTTATCAGTTTCTGGTAGGTATTTTTGGCACCTGAGTATGCGTTCTCCAGGAAGTGTTTCCAATCCCGTGTCTACAAAAGTTATCTTGAAGTTATCACGTTTTTCAAAATCATTTAAATAATATTTTGCCTTATGATTTATAGTATTGAGGGTGAAATCAGAGGTAAATGCTTTTTGATTCAGAAAAAAATCCTTAATGTAGTTAGCTTTATATCCCAAGGCTAAGATAAATTCATTATATCCATAACTGGCATATATCTTCATGATATGCCATACAATCGGTTGATCACCGATATAAACCATCGGTTTAGGTTTGAATTCCGTTTCTTCTTTCAGCCTGGTACCGATGCCCCCGCAAAGAATTATTGTTTTCACAATTGATAGTATACAGAATATTTCTCTTATTTACCAACTCAAGGTTGGAGTATAGTCGAGTCTCAGTTTTCGGATACTGATCAGCCGTGATTTTTTCTCCAAAATTCCATGATGTTTTCCAAAGATTGAGTGATCGAGTATTTGGGTTCAAATCCGAGTAAATTTAATCTTTTGGGATCTCCTACCAGATAATTGTCATCGTAAGCCCGGTATCTTGATTTATCATATCTAACCGGGATTTTAACTTTTGCCATTTTTATCATGATCGCAAGTACTTCTTTAAGTTGTCTTCCACGGCCTGAGCAAATATTATAAACATCATAGCTGTTGCCGTTTTTTGAGATAATATTTAATGCATTTACAAAATCCCGAATATCAATAAAATCCCTGAAAGATGTCAGATTGCCTACAGGTAAATATTTTTCCAGTCCCCTTTCTATGGTCACTATTCTGGAGGCAAAATCTGATACAGCATCTCCATTCTTGCCGGGACCAATAATGGCAAATGGCCGTAAGTGGTAGGCTGGTAATAAATAAAGCCTTTTATAAATCGATACTAGATGGCCTTGAGCTACTTTACTGACGCCATAAGGATTGGACGGGTAAAGAGCTGAATCTTCCGAAAACGACTTGTTTGTCAAGGAGTTTTTTCCGTACTCTGAACTAGATCCAAAGGAAAATAGCTTAATTTTTCTTTTTGAGATGCGGATCGCTTCCAATAAATTTAAGGTCCCATTTACATTGATTTGCATTGTTTCCTGAGGGTGAATTATGGAGTAAGGGATATTACTTTGGGAAGAAAGATGATAAATACTGCCAGGTGAGACTTCTTGGATGATATTATTTACTAATTTTGAATCTGTTATATCGCTTTGATACTGGACTATTTTTTTTGGTAAAGAATTATTTTTTTTTCTCGATAAACCAAACACTTCATGTCCTTTTTTCATTAAGTCGTAAGACAGCCAGTATCCTACAAATCCACTAATTCCGGTAATTAAGATTTTCATTTAGTCAAAAATTCAGTACGATTGGTCTTGGATGACTTATAAATTTTATTTACCACTTCCATCGCATACAATCCGTCTTGTCCGTTACCAGTTGGTTCGCGTCGACTGGAAATAGAATTTTTAAATTCATTCCATTCACTTTTCCAGGAGATATCTTCTTGTCTATACTCGATTGTCTTATGATTAAACGGTGAGGCTGGAGTGTTTAACCCGAAAATGAGTTTTTCTGTGCCATAGCTTCCTCCCAAGCCAGAAACGTTAAGATATCCTTTCTCACCATAAATTTCAAAGTCAAACAGATTTTTCCATTGGGTTAAACTCGAATGGATACTTATACATGCACCTGAACTCGTTTCGAGAATAGCGAAAGCATTATCCTCAAGCGGTTGTATAGGCCAATAATTGGTTTTTACAAAACCTGTTACTTTATGAAACTTACCGAGAAACCAATGAAATAAGTCTATTAAATGTATACCTTGTTCCATCAGCTGTCCTCCTCCTACAATTTTTCGATTCGAGCGCCATTCCTTTTTCAGTCCGATTCTACCCTGGATGCCGTAACGGCCCCTTCCAAATAAAGGTCTACCGATTAAGCCTTTGGAAAAAATTTTGTAGGCTTCACAAACGGCCGGATGATAACGATGATTAAATCCGCATTTCAGAATTCGTTTTGTAGAATCGGCGGTATTTACCATCAACTTGGCTTGATTTAGATCACGGGCCAAAGGTTTTTCACATAAAACATCCTTTTCTGATTGCATTGCCGCAATCGATATCTGCGCGTGCGAATCCGGATAGGTTAACACAAGGACTGCATGGGTCTCTCTATCTCTGATAGCCACCTTCCAGTCGGTATCCCACTTCGCGTTATAAAGACTTGCGAGTAATTGTGCTTTGTGAGATTGTCTATCTATTACCCAGGATATCTTATAATGTTTATCATCTAGTATAGGAGGTAAACGACGCATTGCCTGTCGTCCGGCACCGATTACCGCAATTTTTTTCATATTATTTAGTCATTCTTGAATTAATAATTGTTATTATAACCTGAAGATCCCGATTTAATAAATTTATTTAAATTTACCGGTTTTCCGTTTAGTTGACCGGCTGTTTTCAAAGATCGGGAAACTACAGAGTCGACATTTATATATTCAAAATAACTGAATCTTCCAACCAGATGTATTCCTTGTTTGGGAAACCATTCCCTTATTATTTTTGTGTTTTCCCGGTAGTGAACATCATAAACGACGTAAGCGTAAGGAATTCTTATTATTTTTTTATAGACAATATCTTTCTCGTTTGAAATAAAACCTCTTTTTATCAACCCATCTTGAACGTGTTCTAAGATTTGGTTATCATTTTTTTTCCAGGTTTCCGAATTTTTCTTACAGGTGATATCCGCCTGGATGCTGTAATAATCTTTCGGGCTGTTATAAGGAGAAAGTGTTTTAGGGAAACAAATTCTATTTACCAAGAATTCTTTCTCGGGAAAATAAACGGCAGTAAACTGATTTTTATCAATACCATGTAGTCCAAAGTAGACAGCAAACATCGGATTAACTATAAGTTTTTTTACGGCTGTTTTGACTTTTTGAGGGATTTCTATATCAATAATTTTTATAAGCTCTTGGATAGGAATGGTTGATATGATTTGGTTAAAGCAATAACTTTTATATCCGTTTGAAACTCCGAAATTATTTCCATTTTTAGAAATTTTTTTTACTTTAAAGTTGTATTCTACGGGTAATTTTGAGGCCCAAACATCAGAAAGTGTCTGGTACCCTCCTTTTAATGGATAGTGATAGTATAACTGATGAGTATAGCCTTCCGTTTCAAATCCCAACGAGGATTTTATAATATCTTCAGCCGGAGGCCTGGGAATTCTTTCAGCCCATATCATTGATAATTTATCTACTGGTATATTCCAAACCTTTTCATTGTAAGGAAAAAGGTATTTCTCACAGATTCCTTTACCGAAGTGGAAAAGAAGCCATTGTTTAAGGTTTTTAATTCTTTTTATTTTCTTTTTATAAGGATTGAATAAATAACTTTTGAGGCATTGATAGTTATCTTCTAAAGGTAATGATTTAAGATCGTTTTCGAAGGGATATTTTATGAGTCTTCCAGAATACCAGATTTTATTTTTTCTTTTGCATCGGTGGACATTTTTACCTAAACAGGATATCATGAAATCAAGAATTTCTTTATTTTTAGAAAACATAATATGTGGACCATAATCAAAGGTGAACCCCTTATCCTTAAAAGATCCGGCATGACCACCGGGATGATTATTCTTTTCCAATATCAAGTTTTCTGCCTTTAAAAAAAGACCCATGGTTAACCCCGAGGGTCCGGCACCTATTATTCCGTATTTCATTTTTCTTTCCCCAATAAAACCCTAACAGTCTTGAGTACTACCCCACGTGAAGAATAATGTTCTCGCCAGCCTAATTTTTTTAATCTTGAATTATCGATTCTCACTTTGGCAATATCACCTTTCCAGCCAATTTTCCCCCCGCGGTAAAAAATATTTACTTTTTTAAGATTCATCTCTCTTATAATTATTTTTGCGATCTCATTGACTGTGATGAAGGTATCTGATGATAGGTTGAAAATATTTATATCCCTCTTAGCTTTTTCAAGTATTAGAAACATTGCTTCAATTACATCTGAGACGTAGATATATGACTTGCTTTGCCTGCCGTCCCCTAAAATCTCAAGATTAGCGGAATTCTGTCTTAGTTTCATGATAAAATCGAATAGGACTCCGTGAGTTAGGTTGGGCCCGATAATATTGGCGGGTCTGATTATCCATGCTTGCATATCAAACAGCTTTACAAATGCAGAAATCATGCTTTCAGCCGAAAGCTTGGTCGCTCCGTACATTGAGACCGGAAGAAGCGGACCGAGATCTTCAGAGGCAAATTTATCCCCGATATCTCCATAGACGCCGCTGCCCGAGGTATAAAATATTTTTTTTATTCCTTTTGCTTTCATTTCACAGAGAATGTTAAAAGTGGCCAGAATTGTATTTTGGAAATCGATTTCAGGGCTTTTTGCGCTTTTGGCAATATCCGAGTTTGCCGCTAAATGAAAAACCAAGTCGATATTCGAAGATAAATTTTCTTGAAGTTGTTTTTTATTAATTAAATCAATCTTTATAAACTTAAATCGGGGGTTTGAAATATATTGGGACAGAAACGATTCTGTTTTCATACTCAAGTTATCAAATACCGATACCCGATGGCCTTTCTGCAAAAGAGAAGCTGTAAGATTGGAACCGATAAAACCAGCTCCACCGGTAATTAGGATATTCATATGTTATTTAGTGGCTATAATAACTAAATTTCCAGGATATATTTTAATTTTTAAATTATCTAGTTTAAAAAATTTTAATAATTTAACAGTTAAATGTTTAATATTATTCGGGATAGGCATAAGATGTATCCAGTAAGCCAATTTATGAATGTTTAAAGCGCTTTCGACCTTTAATACTTTAAAATTATGCTTCTCAAAAATTTTTTTAATTGTTATATGACTGTAAAGATAGGTATGTTCGATATCAATTATCGGGCTTTTTTCTCCCAAGATTTTTGCAAATAACGATTCTACATCATGGTTAAGAAAAAGCATATACCCGCCTCTTTTTAAGATTTTGTAGCATTCTTTAATAATCTTGTTTGGATCCGGGATGTGGTCTAGGGTTTGAAAACAGCAAATAACATCAAAAAAATTCTTATGAAAAAGGCTAGGTTTAAAGATGCCTTCTTTTATATATGTCTTTAGGTTATGATTAGCTTTTGCAACGGATTTTTTTCCTGGCTCTACACCATAAACTTGCCCATAATTTTGTTTTAGGGCTTCTTCTAGAAAAAAGCCGTTACCACATCCTATTTCCAGCAATCTTTCTTTCGAAACTCTATATTTGTCAAGTTGTTTCAAATAATATCCGTAAGTTTCTCTAAGGTTTTCTATTTGTTCATCGTAGGAGACAAAACTTTTCTGATAAAGGGAGGCGATTTTACCGTATTCAATTACGGGATTTGAATATATCAGTTTACAATTATTACATTGGACGATCCGGTAATGAATTCTATCCGGCAGTCTTCTGGCTGAAAATATTTTTTCGTTAATTTTTTTTAGGTCAAAATTTTCTTTGTAGACGACTCGATAGTCACTTTTGTTACAGATTGCGCAATTCTGATATATCATTTTGTCTATATTTGGATTAATCTATTTTTACATAGTATAATGTATGCGTCAATTTTCCTTATTTATGCTACAGAGACAACTAAGGTTAAAAATACTCAAGATTGCGAACCTATCCAAATCCAGTCATTGTCATATAGGATCTTGTTTATCTTGTATTGATATTTTAATCCAAACATTAATTTATGAGATGGGGGAACGGGATAAATTTGTTCTTTCTAAAGGACATGCCTCTCTTGCTTTATACGTCGTTTTAAATTATTTGGGAAAAATTTCAGATAAAACCCTATCAACATATTTTCAAAACAATACTAAACTAGGAATTCACACACCTTCTACTTTACAAAGAGATATCCCGTTAGGTACTGGAAGTTTAGGCCACGGACTTTCTTTTTCTTGTGGTCTAGCCTTAGGTAATCTTATGGCAAATAAACAAAATCCTAGGAACGTTTATTGCTTAATTTCTGATGGGGAATGTAACGAAGGGGCAATTTGGGAAGCAGCACTCTTTGCCACCGCGCACAAATTATATAATCTAATAATCATAGTTGATAAAAACGGGTTACAGGCGTTTGGTAAAACTAAGGATATTTTAGGCGACGGAGCGGCAATTGAGAAATGGAAGTCATTCGGGTTCAATACTTATGAGTGCGACGGTCATAATTTAAATGAGTTAAAACGGGTTTTTAACGAAATAAAAATAAATGTCGGTTCCAGACCGAATATTGTCATCTGTAAAACAGTAAGAGGAAAAGGGTTAAAAGTTATTGAGAATAAAGTAGTATCAAATTACGTATCTGTTGATGAGAAATTATTGAATTCTATTTATTTATGATTAAAGAATGAAACAACAACTTGCAAGATCATTAAAAAGACTAGCGATGAAAGACAGGAAAATAATCTTTATAACCGGAGATTTAGGATTTAACGCTTTTGAAGAGTTACAAAAAACGATGCAGGACAGATTCATTAACGCCGGTGTAGCCGAACATAACATGATTACGCTGGCCGCAGGTTTGGCTTATATGGGTTTTAAACCCTGGATATACAGTATTGCACCATTTATCACAATTAAAGTATTAGAGGAGATACGTAATGATGTTAGTTTGACAAAGTCAGACATAAAAATTATAGGACTAGGAGCTGGATTTGATTATGGAATAGCCGGACCAACCCATCATGCCATACAAGATGTTGGCGCAGTTCTTTCACTGCCTAATATGAAGGTATACGCCCCGGGATTTATTGAAGATGTCGATACGGTTATTGATAAGATATACCGTTATAAAGGACCAGTTTACTTAAGATTATCGAAGGAAGAAAAAGCAAAACTAAAAGTTCCCCAATATGCACCTCTTAGAAGGATTAATAGAGGAGCGAAAGTTACCGTCGTGGCATTAGGTAATATTATTCAGGAAGTAATTAAGGCCTCCTTTCTTCTCAAAGATAATTTAAGAAGCATTGATATTTGGATAGTTAGTGAATTGCCACTAAAATTTGAACAGAAATTGATCGACTCGATCAAGAGGACGAGAAAATTAATCGTGGTGGAAGAACATGTTTCAACAGGGGGACTGGGAGCATATTTATCCTCATACCTTATGAAAAATTACCCTATGGTAGTTAAACAGTTTACTCACAAGTGTGTACAGGGATATAAAAGCAGAAATTACGGAGATAGACAGTTTCATTTGCGAGAGAATGATTTGGATGCTGAAAGTATTTTTTCAACTTTGAAAACATTCACTTCTTAAATCTATTTGTCAAAAGATAAATCTTTTATCAATAAACTTAATGGTCCGATTGCAGTCTTTGGCGCAGGTGGATTTATTGGTTTCAATTTACTTCAAAAATTATTGGAAAGACGGCAGGATGTTTTAGGGTTGTCGCATGACCCAAAAAACTCATGGAGAATTAAGGAATCACCCAAGATACAAAGATATATCCAAAGATGTGATGTCTTAAATATCTTAGAGTTGAAAACAATACTTAATAAATATAAACCTCAAACAATTTTTAATTTAGCCGCTTATGGGGCGTATTCAGATCAGCAGAATATAGAATATATTTATTCGACTAATTTCAACTCGACAATCTCTATAATAGAGATTCTTAAAAGAAATGGGTTTAAGGCTTATATTCATGCCGGTTCCCAATCGGAATATGGGTTAAATTCGTCTGGACCTTTCGAAGATAACGATCTTATACCGAACAGTCATTATGCGGTAGCTAAGGTAGCATCTCATTATTTGATCAAGTATTACGGATTAGTAGAAAAATTACCGGTTATTCATCTAAGATTTTATTCAGTCTACGGACCGTGGGAAGAGAAAGGAAGATTAATTAAGACAATCATCGAAAAAGCAAAAAATAAAAAATTACCTGATTTTGTTGATCCAAATGTAACCCACGATTTTATTTATATTGACGATGTCATTGAGGCCATAATTATCTCAGCTGTTAAAGTAAACAAAAAAATATTTGGAGAAGTATTTAACGTTGCCACAGGCAAAAAAACTTCAATTAAAGAAATAGCGTTTCTTGCTAAAAAAATATTTAGATTAACCGTTCAACCTAAGTTTAATAGAATGCAAAACAGGCTATGGGATATGGCTGATTGGTACGGAAACAGCAATAAAGCGTTAAAAGTATTAGGGTGGCAGGCAAAGGTTAGCCTGACGGAAGGATTGATAAAAACCTACCAGCACAAATATGGCTAAGAATGTTATTTTGTCTGTTGTTTTTCCTGTTTTAAATCAGGCAGATCATATTAACAGGGTAATAAGTTCTTATCATAAATCTTTATCAAAGTTAAATATCAGATTTGAACTGATTACAGTAGTTAATGGTTCTTCCGATAACAGTATCGAAATCTGTAATAGCTTGGCTAAAAAAATAGACAATCTTCGAGTCTATGAAATAAAAGAAAAAGGCTATGGTCTTGGAATCCTTTACGGTATGGATAAAGCTGAGGGAAAATACCTCTGTTATTTAAATTCAGCAAGAGTATACGAAGATGAGCTGGTAAAATGTGTCAGAATTTTCCTCACCAAACCCGGGCTTTTATTGCAGGCGATCAGGGTAAAAAGAGACGTTTATTACCGAAGACTAAGTTCAGTCATTTACAATTTCTTCTGTTGTTTAATATTTGGAATTCGTTCTCCCGATATTAACGGCAGCCCTAAAATATTTAGCAGAGAAAACTATCATTTACTTAATTTAAAATTTACTGACAGTATGATCGATTTAGAATTATTAGAGAAAGCTAAAGAGCAAGGACTGAAAGTGCTTGAAGTGCCTATTTACAAAAATAAAAGACACGGTGGCATTTCCACATCGAACTATAACACGATATTAAGACTGATAAGAGAAGTTATACGCTACTTTATCCTGACAAGATTATCTAAGAGAGCTTATAGCCTATAATATTTCAGTTCTCCAAAATCCTTCTTTTTTCTATGTATATATCCGCGTTAAACTTTATTGCATTCATTACAGAAGTATTAGAAAAAGGCGCCAGAAATTCCTCTAACTTCCAGTATTTTATGTCTTTTATGTCTTTCGACTGGATAATGAGATAAATGAAATCCTGGTTTCCGGTTTTTTGAAGAGGGGTAAAGGACAACTTATTAGGTACATAGTCATATGTTTGAGGCCGGTAACTGAAATCTTTAGGGAGTGGCAAATTATTTTTTTGGGCATACCACCAAAACAAGTACTGATAAGGATAGTCATAGACAGAAGGTGAATAGTTATAAACTCTAAATGGGACACCTTTTGAATCCGAGTAGATCCAGGAGATCGCTTCCAGCTCATTTATTAGACTGCTTGGATCCTGACTGGATAATTTCTGATTGATATTCTGAAGATAATCTGAGGGTTGACTGTAAACAATAATTAAGAAAATGATTGTAACGAAAGATACAAACCGAATAATTTTAACCCGAAAAGAGAAAAATAGGCCAAGGCAGATTAATAAAACATAGAATGATGGAAAACTGGCAAAGTACCATGATTTGATCCCTGGGGGGAAAAGGAAAGTATAATATAAAAACGGTATTAACCATAACAAAAAACTATAGTAGCATATCAAACTGACCGTTTTATTTTTGACGTGTTTTATTTGCAAGAGGCCTCTTGTCAGATAAAAAAATAGAGTTAAAGTTAAAATCAAGTTATTTTTACCCATCGTTTGGTAAAATTGCTTTATAAGAAGGAAGAGACGGTCTGGTATTCTAGACCAGAGTGGTAAACTGCCGCCTAAATCTGCGCCCTGTTTCCCTAATGCCTTCAATATAGAATGAATTTGTAGGAATTCGTGGCGGATATCAAAAATTACTTGAGGTAAAAATGGAATTAACCAAACTATTATCAAAAGCATTTTATATCTAATATTCAAATTTCTAATCTGTCTGAAAAGAATTATAAATAATGCGAGATTAAAACCTATAGCCACGACCGGTTCAAAGTGAAACGACAAACTGGCAACAAGTCCTAGGGCTAATAAAGTTTTTTTATTTTGCGCTGACAAAAGAAGCCATATAGCTATAAGATTAATTAATAGAAAAACGTCCACCACAAACCCGTTAGCTGAGATTGAAATCAGGTATGATGAAAATGCGAAAAAGGAAGCTAACAATATTCCGAATATTTTACTTATCCTTTTTCCGAGCATAAGAGCTAAGATCACACAAAGTGTATTCATGATCGTCGATAAAATTGCCGGACTTCTGGGGTCTCCGTGAAAAACGAAATAGATAAAAGCGATTAAATAATACCAAGTAGGCCCAAAAAAAATACCTTTGATGCCCCCTTCGGGTCCAACAAGTCTGAATTTTTTTAACTCAACTATTTCTCTTACTTCCAACATAGTCAGTCCATGGTCGAAATTAAATGGCACATCGTAACTCAAGATTCTTTGAATCCGGAAGAAAAGGGCGGTTGAAATTATAAATATAGATATCAGGATAAAGATAATGCTTGATTTGCTCATATACTATGATTATAAGGTTCTACCCCAAGTTTACCAGATTATTGCCCTCTTGATTGGGAGAGGTTAAAATAAAACGTATGGGAAATCTAAGCGTGGATTTTATTGTTCCAACATTAAATATAAATCCTGAAAGGATAGTCGAGTGTAAAAATTCTATTCTCACTCAAAAAGAAAAATTTAAAATAAATATTTTCATAGAGAAAGGTTCTAGCTTTACGAAATCCGTAAACAGGGGTATCAGAAAAGGAAAAGGTCAATACGTTGCCCTTATTAACGATGATGTAATATTGACCCCGACTTGGCTGGATGAGGCTATAAAGATTTTAGAGATGAATAAAAGATGCGCGGCAGTTGCAACAAGAGTGCTAAGTTTCGATGGAGTCTATATAGACAGTTGCGGTATGGATTATAAGATTATAGGTCGAGCGATTAAACGTGGAAACGGGTTAATAGAAAGTAAACTACTTTTTAGCAAAGTTGAAGAAGTGTTTGGAGTTCCTTGTTCGGCAGCTTTATTTAAAAGAGAACCTTTAATAAAAGCCGGGTTATTTGATGAGAAATTTTACGCATATTTAGAAGATGTGGATCTCTCATTCAGGCTTAGACTGATGGGTTACACTCTTTTTTTTGCTCCCAAATCAATAGCCTTCCATTTAGGAGAGGCGACCAGTTCTCTCTTTGGTAATTTAAAGTCTATGATGGATGCGAGAAACTGGTTTTATATCATTGTCAAAAACTATCCTCTAAATATTATTAAAAGTAATTTTGACGAAATTTTTCTTGAGCGACTGAAGAATTTAAGCGGATTGATAAAAGACACGATCCAAAAATACGGTTGGAGATCTGTTTGGGTTTTACCGGTTTCTGTAGCTTTTGTATTTGGTGCAATTTTGAGAAGATTTCCTAAATTAATAAGCGATAGGAAGAAAATTCAGAATACGAGAAAAATTAGAGATGATGAAATTGAAACTTGGATGAAAGATTGAAATTTAAATATGACTCCCAAGAAAGCCCAAATTAGTTTACTTCTAAGATTTATTTATACCCACCTGTTTTTTTCCAAAACTGTCAGGAATACTTACTTTGTTTTTTTGGGAAATTCAATCGCCATAATATTTGCGTTTGTTTATTCGGTCACTGCCTGGAGACTTCTTAGCGAAGCTGACTTTGGTTATTTATCTGCTCTTCTTGCCTTTTTACTCCTCATATCTGATGTTGTTGACATAGGGATCGGTAGTTCGCTCTCACATTTTTTACCCCCCCTGGAAGGAAAAATATCAAAGCTCTTCGGTTTTCTCAAGACCGCATTTCTATATCAATTCATAATAGGTCTTTTAGTTGTATTCATAATTTTTAATTTCTCTTTTTTACTTTCAGATGTAATTTTTCATAAAAATGAGTTGGAAATATTATTGAAGATTAATTCAATCGGAGTTTTAGGAAATATTATTTTCAATTTCTTTATCTATGCGCTTTCGGCTCGACAAAAATTTGTAAGGGTGTCGATTCTCACCGCTTTAAGCGGATTTATGAGATTATTTTCGCTTGCCTTGTTGATGTTAATCTCTGGAGTAATCTTAATAAACGTAGTTCTTATACAAACGGTAAGTTTTATTCTTTTGGCGGTAATTGCTTTATGCTTGGCAGATTTTAAATTTTTAGAGGCTTCAGTCAGAATAGTCGATCTTAAGAAACTATTTTCATTTTCGAAATATATTGGAATTGCCAGAGGATTTACGGCTATAGCAAACAGGCTTGATGTTTTGATGCTGGTAGCCTTAAAAAGTCCAGAGGAGGCCGGAATCTACGCCATTGCCTCAAGAGTGATATCCGTATACCCTCTGTTTTCAGGAAGTGTTACAACGGTTATTGCACCTAGGATTACGGCTATCAAAAACGCTATGGAACTGAAACGATACATCAATAAAGTAATTTTGCTTACCCTGGGTTTGATTTCGTCAATCATTGTTTTGATCATCATAGCTTTCCCTTTTATGACTATTTTGTTTGGACAAAAATCTATTCCAGCCGTAGTCGTTTTGCAGCTTCTACTGGTAAGTATGATCTTTTTTGTCGGTTCCATTCCTTCGGTGGCCGTTTCTATTTACTACCTGAAAAAACCCGGTATTCTAACTTTAAATAGCGTAATACAGTTACTTATAGTAATATTTTGCAATCTATACTTTATTCCCAAGTACGGAAGATTCGGAGCCGCTTATTCACTGATTATTGCCTTTGGAGCTACTTTCTTTTTGACATCATTTCTCAGTTTGTATTATTTTCGAAAAACCCTTTCCAAATGAAACTTTCAATTATAGTTCCGGTTTATAATGAAGAAAAAACTATTAGTTCAGTCCTGGAAAAATTATTTAAGGTAGAATTATCCTGTAAAAAAGAAATTGTTGTTGTCAATGATGGTTCAACAGATTCAACCTATAAAAAAATATTGAATTTTGAAAAGCGAAATAAAATAAATGTTATTAACCATTCTAAAAACCTTGGTAAGGGTTCTGCCATAAATTCTGGTCTCAAGCAAGCTACTGGTAATTATGTCTTAATTCAGGATGCGGATTTAGAATATGATCCTTCCGAAATATCAAAATTGTTAAATCCAATCTTGAAGGAACAGGGAACTAATAAAAAAATAGCCGTCTATGGATCCCGTTTCCTCAATAATAAAATCGTGATGCCATTTCTATATTATTTAGGTAATAAGTTGCTGACCTTCCTGACAAATATTATCTGTAGTACTAATCTTTCTGATATGGAAACAGGATATAAACTGATCCCTTTGGATTTTTTTAAAAAAATGAATTTAAGATCATCAAGATTTGATATTGAGCCGGAAATAACTATTAAACTTATTAATCATAAAATACCGATAATTGAAATTCCTATTAACTATAAGGGGAGATCACGCCTATCGGGTAAGAAGTTATCAATGCTTGATGCCTATGGAGCTCTTAAAGCTCTTTTTAGATACCGCTTTTTAGATAGAAATCCATGGTCTATTTAATTTTACTATTGGGTCTTATTGTAAGACTGATCAATATCAATCAGTCACTTTGGTTAGATGAGGCTATAAATGTTTTAGCTGTAAGGGATTTTAAACTTTTTGATCTAATTACTATCTATTCGCCTGGTGATTTTCACCCACCGCTTTACCACGTTATTTTATGGTTTTGGATAAGACTATTTGGAACCAACGAAATATCCGTAAGATTATTATCTGTTGTTTTTGGACTGGGAACTTTATGGGTTTGTTATCTATTGATAAAAAAATTCTTTAGCGAAAAACAGGCTATCCTCTCAACAATTCTTCTTGCTACCTCACCACTCCACATCTATTATTCACAGGAGGCAAGAATGTATATGGAAACGGCATTTTTTGCGATAGTTTCCGTCTATTTTTTTCTAAACGTGATATCTGAGGGTAAAAAATGTAATTTGGGATCTTATATCGGATTTATTATTTCCACCACGCTACTTCTCTACAGCGAATATGTTCCTTATTTCTTGGTCTTATCGCAAAACTTAATATACTTACCATTAATTTATACTCATAAACGATTGATGAGAAAGTGGTTACTTTCCCTCTCTTTTATTCTCCTGATGTTGATACCATGGTTGCCATATTTATGGTTGCAGCTCAACATAGCTATTGGAGTCGCAAGATCCTATCCTCTATGGAATAGTGTCGTTGGTCAGGCCAGTTGGAAAACAGTTCCCCTTTTGATAACAAAATTTTTGATCGGGCATATCACTATTCAAGATAAATTAATTTACGGAATTACGACAATCCCCCTAATTTTATTGGTGGGTATACTTTCATTGAACTATTGGAAGGCGGGAAAAGATAACTGGATAAATAAAGTCGTCATAAAATTATTGATCTATACCATTTTGATTCCCTATCTTATTTCATTTTTTATCTCGATTTTTGCCTATTTTCGTTTTATATTCCTCTTACCCTTATTTTATCTAATTCTTTCTTACTCGCCTGTAAGTTATAAAGGTTACTTTTATCGATATAGCGTCACATTTATTTTACTGGTAATAAATATTATCTCTTTACTGGCTTTTAATTATAACCATACTTTCTGGAGGGAGGATTGGAGGGGCGCTGTTTCGTTTATCGAAGAAAACGAAAGAAATAAACAATCTGGAGTAATGTTCGTCAATTCGGCACAAGAAGCCGGTTATTTATACTACTCAAAGAATAAGGTACCATTAGTATCTGCTATAAACTTCCGGCCAGAAGCTTACGAAAACATTTGGCTCTTTCGTTACGTTCAAGAAATATTTGATCCCGGAGATAGCATAAGGCATAATTTAGAAGAGGCAGGATTTCATAAAAGAAATGAATATGAGTTTAATGGAATCATTGTCTGGAAATACAGCAAATGAAAATAACTTTTGCTATATCCCATTAATATATGTTAATTGGAGTAGACGGAAACGAAGCTAATTTGGAAAATCGGGTAGGTATAGGACAGTACGTTTATCAAATCCTAAAGGGTTTCCACGGGAAAAATTCCGAGGATCTTTTATTCCAGGTCTACTTAAAAGAAAAACCTATAAATTCTTTACCAGTCGCAAACTCTAGATTTTCTTATAAGATTTTCGGTCCGAAGCCCTTTTGGACACAATTTGCTCTTCCTCTGAGATTGTGTTTTACAACGGAACGGCCAAACATTTTTTTTACCCCTACCCATTACTTACCAAGATTTTCTCCGATACCATCTGTGATGTCTATAATGGACTTATCTTATATTTTTTTCCCCCATTTATTTCAAAAAAAAGATCTCTGGCAGCTTAAGTTTTGGACTTCCTATTCGGTAAAAAAGGCAAAAAAGATATTAACTATTAGTCAATTCAGTAAATCGGCGATCGTAGATTATTATAAAGTTGAAAAGAGTAAGGTAGTCGTGATTTATCCAGATATAGAACATAAATATTTTAATATTGATAAAATTTCAAACCAGAAAATCAACAAAATGTTGGAGAGTTACAAGATAACTAATAACTTTATATTATTTGTTGGTACTCTACAACCAAGGAAAAATATTATAAGGCTGATAGAGGCATTTAGTAAGCTTCTTAATTCATCAGCTGATAAATCATTTCAGTTGGTTATCGTCGGTAAAAAAGGTTGGCTATTTAATCACATATTTCAAAAAGTTAGAGAGCTGAAACTCGAGAATAAGATAATTTTTACAGGGTATGTGCATGATGAAGAATTAGCTATGTTTTATCGTCGAGCTCTGTGTTTTGTTTTGCCTAGTCTGTACGAAGGTTTCGGTCTGCCAGTCGTTGAAGCCATGGCTTGCGGTTGCCCGGTAGTTACTAGCAATGTTTCCAGTCTACCGGAAATAGCTCTAGATTGCGCGATACTGGTTGACCCTTATAAGACTGATGATATCGCAGAAGGAATATATAAGGCAAGTTATGACAATAAAACCAGAGATAGGTTGATTGCCAGGGGATTAAACAGGGCAAAAATATTCAATTGGGATAAATGCTGCAAAGAAACTTTAGAAGTTTTAAAAAAGTGCGCCATTTAGGATATAATTATGACGATGATCGACTTTTATGATAAAGACGGAAACAAACTGTCTATGGTAAAAGCAGTACCAAAAGCTCTAAATAGGTTTAAAAATATTTTTCTTGATTTTGAACTGATGTTATTACGGTGGGTTGGACATATTCCTTTTCATACAGCCCGTGTTTTTTTTTACAGATTAAGCGGATTAGAGATCGGGAGAGAATCAAAAATTCATATGTGGTGTAACTTTTTTAACCCTTCAGGCATATCAATCGGAGAAGATACTATTATTGGTGATCATGCTTTTCTTGATGGCAGAGCATCTCTCAAAATCGGAAATCATGTTGATATTGCTTCGCGAGTGATGATCTATAATTCCGAACATGATGTAAATGCTGAAGACTTCCATGCCACTTCCGACCCAGTTATAATAGAAGACTATGTATTTATTGGACCAGGTGTCATAATTCAACCACGAGTGACGATAAGAAAAGGAGCGATTGTAGCTGCTGGTGCTGTGGTAGCCAAAGACGTGGAAGCATTTACCATCGTAGGAGGCATTCCAGCTCAAAAAATTGGAGAAAGAAAACTTAAAGATCTTCATTACAAACTTGGGAGAGCTAGATTGTTTCAATAGCAAGTGACGTTAAACCTAATGTCAACATAGTCAAAATGACAAAAATTGCAGTTTTTAAAGGTCAAAAAATTCGTAGACATTGGGATGAGAATAACGAAAAATGGTGGTTTTCGGTGGTAGATGTGGTTGCAATCCTAAGTGCTAGTATTGATGCCAGAAATTATTGGAAAGTCTTAAAGAATCGTCTGAAAAAAGAAGGAAGCGAGGTGGTTACAAAATGTAACCAACTGAAAATGCAGGCCTCCGACGGAAAATACTACTTAACTGATGTTGCCGATACTGAAACAATGTTTCGTATTATTCAATCCATCCCCTCTCCCAATGCTGAACCATTCAAGTTATGGCTAGCCAGAGTTGGTTATGAACGAATCGAAGAATCCGAAGATCCCGAAAAAGCCATCCAGCGGGCAATGCACTTTTATTTGAAACGTGGTTATTCCAAAGACTGGGTTAATCAAAGACTAAAAAGCATCGAAATCCGAAAAGAACTTACTGATGAATGGGAAAATCGGGGAGTAATAGAAAGCAGCGAATTTGCCATTCTTACCGATGAAATTACTTTTGCCTGGGCGGGTATGAAAACCCGTGAATATAAAAAATACAAAAGGCTCAGGAAAGAAAACTTGCGGGATAACATGACCAATCTGGAATTGGTTTTAAACATGCTTGCCGAAGTTTCAACGACAGAGATTTCCAAAAAAGTTGAACCAAAAAGTTTTGTAGAAAACAAAAAAGTAGCCAGAGAAGGTGGTTCGATTGCCGGTGCAGCCAGACGTAAATTGGAGAAAAGAACGGGCAAGAAAGTTGTTACAAAGCTAAATACGAGAGGTTTAAAACTTGTGAAATCAGCGAATCACAAGTAATAAGTGCCTTTTGAGTGTAAACGTTCGAGGTGTACTTTCGTGACAAAACTTGTAACTGAATAAACTTATTTAAAGTGAATATACTTAGTGAAAAATAAACTACTTTTTTATTTACCTTCGTTAATCGTATTTATAGGCACTTTCATATTATTTTCATATCACATTTCCTCGTCATACGGATTGGCTTATGATTTCGGACGTGATGCCATGTGGATGTACGACATTCTGCATGGCAGATTAACTTTACTTGGACCCAAGTTGTCATTTGGCGGTTATTATCTGGGGCCTTACTACTATTACCTGTTTTCTCATTTTCTTTTATTAACCAGATATTATCCGGATGGTGCGCTTATCTTCAATGCATTTTTGTTTTCTATTAGCGCAACTTTAATTTTTATCATCCTGAAAAAAAACACTAATACCTGGTTTAGTTTGATTCCTACTTTATGGATTGTTTTCAACTCATACTTTCTTTTCTCAGCCAGAAATCCGGGTAATGCTTTCACTTACGTATCATTTCTTACTCTATACATAACTTACATTTTGTTCTATAAGATCGAATCTCGGTTGATCACCTTTTTGCTCGGTATTATTTCAGGGCTTATAGCCAACTTCCACCCCGTGTCTCTGCTTGTTCTAATTCCGGCCACTATTATCCAATTGTTAACGAAAAAACAGAAAGTTGCCATTAAAGCAAAGGCAATAATTATTTATCTTCTAGGCATAATTATTATGTATATTCCGCTGATAATATTTGAGGTAAGGCATGGTTTTATTATGTTTACAAATACTTTTATCGCCGGTTCTCTCAATGTATTTACCAATTCTTTAAATCAAGTTTCACAAGTTGTACCTTCGAAAAACCCGTTCATGAATTTTTTCATCCTAAACAACCTAATTGGTTTCTGGATCATTCCATCGTTACTGACACTGCAAATACTTATTTTTTTGTATTTATGAGGATAAAAAAGACATACAATATTTGGTTTAGATATTTATCCAACTTTACCATTGTGATTATTTTTGCAATAGTTTTTAGATTTCAAACTGTGTATTATTACTTGTTTCCCTTGGTGATTTATTCTCAGGTCACACTGATATACCTATTGAGTAAGATGAAATTATACATTTCTCTTATACTCCTGACGGTATTTATGTTTCTTACTCTATCCCAATTCCCTAAAGATTTATATAGAAAGTCAGCTGACTCTTTTCCAGTTATGCTTGAGCAAGCAAGAAAAGCCAGTAGCCAGCTTGATCTACCCAGGAATAATTTCAATATCATTATATTAAGAGAACAAGGAGGCATTTTAGGGTATGAGTACCGTTATCTGATGCGTGTGTTAGGTTATCGAGCGGATGACGAATTTAGTTACCAATTATCCAAATATCTTCTTTCAATATCAGAAAAAGGAGAAATCAACTGGCAACGTGAAAATAGTTGGGAACTAGATCAATTTGGTAAAAAGACTTTGTTGAAAAAGCACAGCGAGGGGAAAAGTATTTGGTATTTGTTTAAGAAAAATGAAATTAATTAACTCATATTCAATTTTTTGAATATAAATTACAATATAAAAATGAAACTTAGCATAATTATAGTCAACTTCAATACCTCTGATCTTCTTCGAAACTGTGTAAATAGAGTCTATAAATCTCTGAATTTTGGGAAAATTGAAAAGGATAGTGAAGTAATTGTAGTTGATAATGCTTCAACTGATGCTAGTGTTGAGATGGTAGAGAAAAAGTTTCCTAAAGTTATACTGATAAAGAATGAGCAAAATTTAGGCTTTTCTAAAGCCAACAATCAGGGTATTAGGAAAGCTTCTGGAAAGTATATTCTGTTACTAAATAGTGACACTGAAGTAGATAAAGAAGCTTTGATAAAATTAGTTGATCATGCTGAAAAAGAAACCAGTTTCGGCGCCATGGGTGCAAAGATTCTTAACTTTGACAAAAGTATACAGTACTCTTTAGGTTTTGCCCCTACTCTTCCAAGAGTCTTTTATTGGATGACCTTTATTGATAATATACCTAACCTTACTAAATTTTTAAAACCTTATCATATTGAAAATAGTAAGTTTTATACTCAAAAACGTGAAGTAGATTGGGTGAGCGGCGTTTGCATCCTTGTTCCTCGAAAAATTATAGCTAAAATTGGTAAGCTCGATGAGAATATCTTCATGTATGGTGAAGAAGTAGAGTGGTGTTATCGGATAAAAAATGGGGGGCTAAGAGTAATTTATAATCCTGAGGTTGTGATATATCACCATAAAGGATCTTCAGGAGGTGGGAAAGACGCTGGAATAATCGAGGAATTTGGGTCTCTTATTTATTTTTATTCAAAATACCGGAGTTTGCCACATCTTATCATACTTAAGATATTGTTAATATTTGGAGCTTTGCTGCGTACTATTTTATTTGGTATAATTGTCAGGAACTTAGAGAAAGCAAGTATTTATGTTAAAGCCGTTCAAATGGTTAGATGATAATATAATCTCGATTCTGGCTGGATTCCTGCTGGTTTTCATACCTTTATACCCTAAAATTCCCCTTTTCGACATTTTGCCTGGTTATATCGTTAGAGTGCGTCTAGAAGATTTTTTTGTGAGTTTTACGGTATTTCTCTTTATAATCTGGTTAATCAGAAAGAAAGTTAGTTTAAAAAATCTCCCCCTAATTTCTCCCTTGATTGCCTATCTCCTGGTTGGGCTTTTCTCAATGGTATCTGCAATTTTTATAACACAGACAATTCCCTATGAGAATTTACATATTAGTAAGATGTTTCTTCATTACCTTCGTAGGATAGAGTATTTTTCATTGCTGTTTATTTTTTATTCAGGAGTTAAAAGCTTACGTACTTTAAAAATATATTTGGGCTTAATGGTAGTAACTATCACGGCGATTATTATTTATGGCTTTGGACAAAAATACTTATATTGGCCAGCCTTCTCAACCATGAATCGTGAATTTTCAAAAGGTTGGGTTCTCTATCTTACTGAACATGCACGAGTACTTTCCACGTTTGGAGGACATTACGATTTAGCGGCCTATATAATGATTGCCTTAATTATTTTGTGGAGTATCTTTTTCATCATCAGAAACTGGCTTATAAAGTTAATAATACTAATTATTATTTCTGGAAGTTTCTGGTTGCTGGTACTTACCGCTTCGAGAATTTCATTTATCGCCTATTTGATAGGCGTAAGTGTATTTTTCTTCTTTTGGGTCTTTAGAAAAGGTATTCTCTGGTCAATGCCTCGCTGGTTTATAATTATTTTTTTATCGATGTTTATAATGTTATCTTTCGGAGATTTATCAGAGCGGTATAGTAAATTACTTAGAGTAGGTGAGAGACTGGACCGTTTAAGAACAGCAATTCTCACACCCAAAACTTCACCTCCGACCGAAAGAGCAATTTTTTTGGAAAATAATCCCAGGACTGCCCTGATAGAAGAAATAGCGGCAAAAAGCGATAAACCGCCAATTCCGATTCGTCCACTCCCGTCCGATGTTTATAAAGATATACCTCTTATGCTGGTTCCAACAGCAACTGACAGTAGTTCCCTGTCTGCGATTCCGAGGACTTATTCCAGAAATGCCTTTATCTATGATTTATCCACAGCAATTAGATTTGACGCCTTATGGCCACAAGCGATTAAAGGATTTCAGAAAAACTTACTTCTTGGAAGTGGATACTCAACTCTGAATAAAGTTCAAATGAGTGAATTTACCGAAGCCGAATCAACGGATAATGATTATCTGAGGTCTCTGGGTGAAACCGGAATTCTCGGTTTTATAACGTTTTTTGGAACATTATTAATTTTGCTGATCTATGTTTTGAGACGATTATTTACCATTTCCGATCCATTAATCTTTAGTCTCTCTGTAGCTTTAATTTCTTTTGTGACCGCACTATTGGTGAACGCGGCGTTAATTGACGTTTTCGAGGCTTCCAAAGTCGCATTTGGATTCTGGGGTTTAATCGGGTTAATATTAGCCGGTATTAATCTTACTAAAAAAAATGAAAACGCTTCTTCGATACCTGGTATACCTGACTGGCGAAACTTTATCCGTGGAATTAAGTCTTTGCCTCAAAAGGCCGTAAAAAGCAATTTTTTAATCATACTATTGATTCTTGTTTTAGCTTTTGTCGTCAGGTTACATAAAATCAATAACCCTCTTGCGGATTGGCATTCCTTTAGACAGGCAGATACAAGTAGCGTGACTAGAAATTACGTTAAGAACGGAATCAATCTTTTATTTCCTACTTATGACGATTTATCCAATATCCAATCTGGCAAAGACAATCCAAGGGGTTTACGTTTTGTTGAATTTCCCATTTATAACGTGTTCAGCGTTTTCTTTGATAATATTTTGATTGGACTCAATCTTGAAATTTCTGGACGACTGGTTTCGATTTTTTCGACACTCCTCTCGATCATCTTTCTTTTTCATATCGTTAAAAAAAATCTTGGGAAAAAAGAAGCAGTACTGACCAGTCTGCTTTATGCCATTCTTCCATATAATATTTATTTCACCAGGGTAATTCTACCGGAACCTTTTTTTGTGATGACTACGCTTGGCATGATTTATTTCTTTGATAAGTGGATTGAAGAAAGTTTTAAGTTAAATCAGAAGGAACTGGATCTGGGGAAAAAATTAAGAATTACATTGAAGTTAATTTTTGCTTTAATATTTACTTCAATCTCATTACTTGTCAAGCCTTATTCCGTGTTTTTGTTCCCCCCCCTTTTTTATCTCTGGTTAAAAGGATATAAAATAACGATCAAATCAATTTTAGGATTAACGATATTTATTATTTTATCTGTCTTGCCATTTATCTTATGGCGCAAATGGATAAGCCATTTTCCAGAAGGAACACCTGCTTACGACTGGCTTTTCAACGGTGATGAAATTAGATTCAAGGGCGCCTTTTTCTATTGGATTTTGGCAGAGAGACTTTCTAAGCTTATCTTAGGTTATTGGGGACTACCTCTTTTTCTGTTTGGAATCATGACCAGACCTAAAAAGGAGGGATGGTTATTTTATTGGTGGGGTTTAGGGTTAATAGCCTATATTATTGTTTTTGCAACAGGTAATGTTCGACACGACTATTACCAGATCGTTACAATACCGATTATAGTCATCTTTATGGCCAAGGGAATTTCTTCTCTTCTTGAGATGACATCTCACAGTTTGTCTAAAATAAGCGCATATACCTTAATTATAGTTATGATTGTGCTTAGCGAAGCGTTCGGCTGGTATCAAGTCCGTGATTTTTATAATATAAATCATCCTGAAATTGTTGAAGCTGGTAATGCGGTAGATAAATTAACTTCTGATAAGGCCTTAGTTATCGCTCCATATTTTGGCGATACCGCCTTTCTATATCAGACTAAGCGGGCTGGTTGGCCTATAATGCAGGAGCCAGTTAATAAAATGATTGATCGAGGAGCAGACTATTACGTTAGCGTAAATTTTGACGATCTTACCAACAGTTTGATTTCGGAAGCTAATAATCCTGATCCAAAAAAGAAAAAATACAAGATTATAGATCAAACCACCAAATACGTAATTATCCAGCTTGTTCCGGATGCCTTTCTTCGAATATAAAGATCCATAAATATATGAAAATTTTAATGCTGACCCCTTACCTGCCTTATCCTCTTCTATCAGGTGGGCAAATTCGAACTTATAATCTATTAAAGAATCTTTCCCACAAGCATGAAATTACACTTTTTTCTTTTATTAGAAACGAAAAGGAAAAGCAGTATATTAATCGACTTAAAGAATATTGTGTGGCCGTAGAAGTATTTTTGAAGAGACCACCTTGGACGTTAACTAGTTTAGCTTTATCCGCGGTAACGTTTTATCCACTGGTCGTTTGCATGTATCTGAACAAAGTCGTGAAGGAGGCGATTGCCAAAGCAATTGAAATAGAGCGTTTTGATTTAATACACGCTGAAACGTTCTATGTTATGCCTAATATTCCTAATTATTCTGTGCCCATAATTCTTATCGAACAAACGATTGAGTATCTTGTCTATCAACATTACACTGAGCTGGTCAGTTTTATTCCAAAGAGGATCCTGATGGATTGGGATGTGGCAAAAATCCATTTTTGGGAAAAGAGATTCTGGAAAAAAGCGACTCGTGTAGTTGCCATGTCAACTTCAGATAAACAAGTTATGCAAAATTTAGTTTCTGATTTGAAAGTTGATTTAGTACCAAACGGTGTTGATACTACTTTTTTTTCGGGAAAAAGACGTAAAGAAAAAAAGCAAGATAAAACTATATTATTCGTAGGTAATTTTAAATGGTTACAAAACAGAGAAGCGGTTTCGATATTAGTTAAAGATATTTGGCCCCATATTAAGAAGGATTTACCTCAAGCTAAATTGTGGATTGTGGGCAGGTATCCGTCTGAGGAGATATTAAATTTTGCTTCCTCATCAATTATCGTATCTCAGGATATCGATGATATAAGAGAAGTATACAAAAAATCAGACGTGTTACTAGCTCCTTTATACGGGCCTGGCGGAACAAGATTTAAAATTTTAGAGTCTATGGCCGCTGGATTACCTGTTGTTACTACCGCAACCGGTATCGAAGGATTAGGAGCCCGGCATGGTTATCATGCGTTAATTTCTAACGATAAAAAAAGTCTTGCTTTGGAGACAGTTCGATTACTAACACATCGCTCACTGTATCAAAAATTAGCAGAAAACGGAAGAAAATTAGTCGAAAAAAATTTTAATTGGATCGGTATCGCTAATTCACTCGATCGTATCTATAAAGAAGCAGCCCAAGAAAATGAGAATTGATCTTTCTATTATTATCGTAAACTACAACACTTATAATTATATCAGGCAATGTGTTGGATCAATTTATGAAAGCAACAAAATTCTCAAAAATACCGAGATCATCGTAATCGATAATGCTTCTTCAGATAACTCTGTTAATTTACTAAAACAGGAGTTTCACAGTCTAATAGTGATTGCAAATTCCCAAAACATCGGTTTTTCAGCTGCTAATAATATTGGAATTCGTAGAGCCTCGGGTAAGTTTATCTTACTTCTTAATCCTGATTCATTGGTTAAAAAAAATACCCTTGAGACAATCTTGAAGTTTATGACGCAAAATCCAGACGTGGGTGTATCTACGTGTAGAGTTGAATTACCTACGGGTCAGTTAGATGACGCTTGCCATCGAGGATTTCCTACGCCATGGAACTCTTTTTGTGAATTTACAGGAATATCATCAATCTTTCCTAAAAGTGTCCTATTTAATGGTTATCATCTCGGTTACAGAAATTTGGATCAAGTGCACCAAATCGATAGCTGTGCCGGCGCATTTATGTTCGTTAATCGCAATGCTTTAGATCAAGTTGGTTGCCTAGATGAGGATTATTTCTGGTATGGAGAAGATCTCGATTTATGTTACCGTCTTAAACTCGCGGGCTGGAAAATTATTTTTTTCCCATCAACCTCTGTAATTCATTACAAAGGTGTTTCTAGTGGTATAAAAAAAAATTCAGTAGATATATCAACGGCCACAGATTCTATAAAACTCTCATCAACAATCTCCAGGTTTGAAGTGATGAGAACTTTTTATAAGAAACATTATCTTAAAAAATATCCTAAGCTAATATATCATCTTGTGATGTTGGGAATTAGATTTAAAGAATATCTGAGTATAACAAGCATTAAGAAATGAACAATTTATTAATAATTGTTTTTAAATTATGAGAATTGGTATTGATGCGCGTCTCATCTCTCAAACAGGAGTAGGTAGATATATCAGAAATCTTATAGCTTCGATAAAGTTACTAGATTACGAAAACGAGTATTTCATTTATTTGAGAAGTCAAGAGTTTGATAAATTTGAACTTCCTTCCAAATTGTGGAATAAACGTTTGCTAAATATACCCTGGCATTCATTTGCTGAGCAGATTAAAGTACCTTTCCAACTTTTAATTGATAAGCTTGACCTTGTTCACTTTCCCTACTTTAATATACCTATATTTTATCCCCAAAAATACCTCCTTACGGTACACGACCTCATTATTGATCATTTCGATACCGGTAAAGCAACGACACTCCCAAAACCGTTTTACAAGCTTAAGCGATTTGGATATCGCTTGATTACTTCTTTGGGAATACAAAAATCTGTTGCTATCGCAACAATCTCCAATACAACCAAACAAGAGCTTTTAGACCACTATAGAGTCAATCCAAATAAGATTACAATCACTTATGACTCCTTAGATTTACATTTTTTGGATACACAAAAAAGATTCAGGCCCAAAAGACTGTTTCCTTTTAACTACATCTTGTATGTAGGTAATGCCTATCCGCATAAAAATTTGGAGAGGCTAATCCAATCAATGAAAAATATAAGTAGAACAAAAAATAAACTGGTTCTTGCAGGAGATGATGAGTTTTTTTACCCGAGAATAATGAAATACGCGAAACTGCTCGGATTAAATAAGGAAATAGTTTACTTCGGAAATGCCAACGATAGAGAATTGGTTAATCTATATAGCTTTGCAAAGTGTCTAGTTTTCCCTTCACTCATGGAAGGATTTGGATTGCCCAACTTAGAGGCTCTGGCATGTAATTGTTTACCGGTAATATCGGATATACCGGTGTTTAGGGAAATATGGAGTAATGAATTAAATTATTTTAACGCTCTTGATATAAATGATATGAGTTCCAAAATATTTACCGTACTAAATTTGAGTAAGCAAGCCTACCAGAAGAAGGTTTTATCCGCAAAAAAAAGACTTTCTGATTTTAGTTGGAGAACTACAGCGTTACAGACGCTTGAGATCTACAAAAAATATGCGCCTAGCAATCGTTTATGATAGAGTAAATAAATTTGGGGGAGCGGAAAGAGTTCTCTTGGCGCTCCATGAATTATGGCCAAATGCACCTCTATTTACTGCCGTATATAGCAGTGCAAAAGCTCAATGGTCTAATATTTTTAAAATCAATCCCTCATTCTTAAACTCATTTTCTTTTTTTCAAAATCGACATGAAATTCTTCCATTTTTAACTCCTTTTGCTTTCGAGTCGTTTGATTTCAATGATTATGATGTAGTGTTATCGATTACTTCTGCAGAAGCAAAATTTATCATAACCAAACCGGAAACTTTACATATCTGTTACTGTCTTACCCCTACCAGATATTATTGGAGCGGATACGATGATTATTTAAATCAACCAGGAGTAGGTATTTTAAATCCTATAGCGAGATTATTTATGAAATCATTTGTGACACAGCTTAGAAATCAAGATTTTATTGCAGCCCAGAGACCTGATGTTTATATCGCTATCTCTTCTACCGTAGCCAATAGAATTAGTAGATATTATAAAAGAAAAGCTTTTGTAATATATCCACCTGTTGACATAGATATTTTTAATCTAAACCCTCTTTCAACAACTTTAGACTATTATCTTATTGTGGCCAGGCTTGTTCCTTATAAAAAAATTGAATATGCTATATCAGCTTTTAATAAACTTGGTTGGAAACTGAAAGTAATTGGTAATGGCCTAGAAGAAACAAGATTAAGAAACCTGGCAAAAAGTAATATCGAGTTAATAAGTGGAGATTTGACAGATAAAGAGTTAGGCTGTTATTATCAAAATTGTAAGGCTTTAATATTTCCTGGTGAAGAAGATTTTGGATTAACTGCAGTAGAAGTGCAAAGTTGTGGACGTCCTGTAATCGCCTTTAGAGCCGGGGGGGCTTGTGAAAGTGTTGTTTCTGGTGTAACGGGTGAATTTTATGATGAACCAACTGTTGATGCTCTAACAGATATATTAAAGTCTTTTAACTGTCATCAATATCTACCTATTAACTGCAGGAAGAATTCAAAACGTTTTTCTAAAGAAATATTTAAGACAAAGTTTAAAACATTTATTGAGAATTATATATCTCTAAAATAAACTAATATTATGAAGGCAATAATTTTTGCGGGTGGGGTAGGGACAAGACTTTGGCCGTTATCAAGAAGAAAATCTCCTAAACAATTTGAGAAGGTAATCGGTGATAAATCAACCCTGCAATTGGCAGTTGAAAGACTACAACCCTATTTCAAATGGGAAGATATATTTGTTGCCACCCATGAAAGATATGTTTCTATCGTATCTAAACAGCTACCCAAATTACTTCCCATGAATATCATTGGTGAACCAGAGTCAAGAGATGTGGGTCCTGCAGTAGGTTTGGCCACATCGATACTTTATAAAAAATATGCCAATGAGCCGGTTGTTATTATTTGGAGCGATCATTTAGTTGGAAAACCTGAACTCTTTCAACAATTATTATTAACTTGCAATCGAGCTACCCAAAAAACAAAAAACAAAATTATTTTTATCAGTCAAAAACCTAGATTTGCCAGTCAAAATTTGGGTTGGATAAAATATGGCAAGGTAGCTTTTAAAGAAAATAATTTTAATTTTTATACTTTTGAGAGTTTTCATTATCGACCAGATATAAACCGTGCAAAGGAATTTCTTCAAGATGGATCTTATACCTGGAACTTAGGGTATTTTGTGACCACACTATCTTTTCTTTGGTCAATGTACCAGAAGCACCAACCAGATATTTTTCGAGGGCTTAAAGAGATTTATAACTCTGTTGGTTCAAGTCAATTTAAGGCTGTAGTATCGAAAGTCTATCCAAAATTTCCAAAAGTTTCATTTGACAGCGGAATCTTAGAAAATATTGATTCTGATAACGCACTCGTTATTTCAGAAGATTTAAAATGGAGTGATATAGGCGCTTGGGAAGCTTTAAAAGAAGCTTTACAAACATCTCCCGATAAAAATGTAAGTCGTGGTAAGGTGTTAGTAACTGATTGTCGTGACAGTCTTGTTTATAATTATTCTGATCAATTGGTAGTCACTATTGATCTTGATGGATTTATTGTCATAAATACTGACGATGTGGTTTTAATATGTCATAAACATTCAGTTCCCAAGATTAAAAAATTAGTTGAGAAGTTAGCCGAATCTAAAAATGATCATCTGGTATAAATTTAATCGTTAAATTATTCGTTATTTAGATTCAAACTGATATCCTTTTAAAGCGTATGAATTTTTTTCAAAACGATCTTTATGACACTTATCTTAAGAGAGTCATAGATTTAGCCGGATCTATATTATTATTGATTATATTTTTACCTTTGGGGATATTACTGGCAATATTGATCAGGCTGGATTCATCAGGTCCGATATTTGCTGATACACCTCAGAGAGTGGGTAGAAATGGAAAATTATTCAAAATGTACAAATTTCGTTCGATGATAGAAAATGCCCATATTTTGCTTCGAAAAGATCCGAAACTAAAATCACTTTATGAGCAATATAAAAGAAATAGTTATAAATTAAGGGAAGATCCCAGAGTAACGTTACTCGGAAGATTTTTAAGGAAGCATTCGTTAGACGAAATACCCCAGTTGTTAAACGTGTTAAAAGGAGAGATGAGTCTTATTGGTCCCAGAGCTTATTATCCGGATGAGCTAACTAATCAACAAAAGAAATATCCAGAAACTCAAAAATTAGTTAAAAAAGTTTTATCTATCAAACCTGGTATTACTGGTTATTGGCAAGTTTCCGGTCGCTCTGAAGTAAATTTCGATAAAAGAATAGCCATGGACGCAAACTACGTCGATAAACGATCATTATGGTATGATATTTGTATTCTTGTGAAAACTCCATGGGCAATGGTGTCGGGTAAAGGAGCGATATAACTCTTATGAAAAACGGATTTCATAAAATAGTTTTAAATATTAACTCACCGGTTGCGGGTGTTTCGAACGCCCCTATAAAGACCGTGAAGAAGAAAAATAAATCTCAAAGATGGTTATTTTTAGGAATTGTTATTTTTTTCGTAACCATATTGTCCTTTGTTTTAGTCGAGGGTGTTAATCTGTATTTTTCTCTACAAAAAACCAGTAAAGTAGCAACTTCAGCTTTTACCGCTATTAAAAGTCAAGATCTAGAATCCAGCCGTGTGCAGCTTAAGGAGCTTGAGAATAATCTCTTAGAAGTTGCGGGACACGTTGCAAAGATATCCTGGTTAAAATTTATACCAATAATAGGTGTTTATGTAGCCGACGCCTCACACCTTGTCAATGGAGGTATCGCAGGAGTTCAAGCTGGTGAAATCACTACAGAAACTTTGATTCCCTATACAGACCTTTTGGGGTTAAAAGGTAAAACATCATTTGTATCCGGCAGTGCGGATGATCGCATAAAAACAGCAGTCGAAACTTTGGATAAAGTTACACCTAGATTAGAAGAGATAGCTGTAAAAATCGGGGTAGCGAGTAAAGAGATCAGTCAGGTAGATCCAAAAAGATACCCTGAGGCGATCGGCTCAATTAAGATAAGACAGAAAATGCAGAGTGTAAAGGATTTATTTTCAAATTCAGCTGATATATTTGTTGATGCCCAACCCTTACTTAAAAAGCTACCTGAGATTCTAGGAAATAATAAATCCAAAAATTATTTAGTTCTATTTCAAAATGATGCAGAGTTGAGAGCGACCGGTGGATTTATCACAGCTTATGCATTATTTAAAATCGATAAAGGTAAAATGCAGGTGATTAAAGCTGAAGATATATATAAATTAGATGCTGCTAAGAAGAAAAAATATCCGGCTCCTAATTCTATCCTTAAATATCATAAAGACGTCTACACTCTAGAACTTAGAGACAGCAATTTATCTCCAGATTTTATCGTTTCTATGGGGGAATTTGACAAAATGATAAAGGAGTCAGTTCCAGATTTCCCGCAATATGATGGAATTATTGCCCTTGATACTCATGTATTAGTAAGTGCCATAAAAATTTTGGGAGATTTTAATATTTATGGTCGAGTTTTTAGCGCCGAGAACGATAGTCGGTGCGATTGTCCAAAAGCGATATATGAATTAGAGGATTACGCAACGAGACCCGTGGGATATCTTCGTGAGGAGAGAAAAGATATCATTGGTATTTTACTTTATCAGCTAATGCAAAGGGCATTAGGCGTTTCACCTTCAAAATATTGGGGTCAGTTATTTCAAATGTTTTTAGAAGAATCTAAACAAAAGCATGTTCTTTTCGACTTCTTTGACGAAGTGGCCCAAAAGGGTATTGAATCTCTGCATTTTGCAGGAAAAATTGATTCATATGAGGGTGACTATCTACATATCAATAACGTTAATTTTTCTGGAGCTAAAGCCAATATGTTTATTAAGCAACAGGTAAAACTTGATATAAATATAACAGATAATAATGAGACTGTTAATACGCTTACAATTAACTACAAAAACCCCGCTCCAGCAAGTAATTGTAATTTAGAGGCAGGTAAACTTTGCCTTAATGCAATCCTTAGAAACTGGTTGAGAGTTTATGTTCCAGAGGGTGCAACTCTTTTAGAATTTACGGGATCAGAAAAAGATACGGTTAGTTATAACGAGCTTAATAAAACCGTTTTTGAAGGATTTCTTACGGTAAAACCACAAGGTACATCTGAAATCAAGATTAAGTATAAATTGCCTTTTAAAGTTTCCAGAGGAACTACGTATAAGCTATTTATTCAAAAACAACCGGGGACAGACATGCATGAATATTCTGTTCTAAAAAATGGTAAAGAGATTGAAAAATTTTCCCTTTTGTCAGACACCCAGGTATCGTTTAAACTCTAATGAATTTAATATTTACCACGGATGGTATCGTAATAAAACGAACTAACTACTCTGAAACCGATAAGATTTTAACAATATATTCCAAAACAAATGGTAAGCTTATTGCTTTAGCCAAGGGAATTAGAAAAATTAATAGTAAGAAAGCTCCACATCTTGAGCTATTTAATAATATCCGGGTTTCAATAATCAGTGGTAAGTTTTTAGATATAATAACAGAAGCCCGTACAATCGATTTTTTTAGATTAATACGCGTTCAGTTAGAAAGGACTGCATATGCTTATAGAATTGTTGAACTTATTGATCGTTTATGCCCTCAGAATCATGTAAATAAGGGAATTTATGAACTGCTCATATCTGTTTTGAGATCGATAAACTTAGAGAACATAAATAATTTAGAACGAATTGTTGATGAGTATTCTATAAATCTGCTTTGGGAACTGGGTTTTTTACCAAGGGGTAATTATCTTTCCGGAGACCAAATGACAAGATTTATTGAGAATATAATTGAAAGGAAATTAAAATCGGATAAATTATTGACAAAACTGGCAAGTTATAATAAAAAGGAGAAATTATATGGATTTGATGGATAAAATTGTCAGCCTTTGCAAACGTCGTGGGTTCGTGTATCCAGGTTCAGAAATTTATGGAGGGTTATCTAATTCCTGGGATTTTGGACCTTTAGGAGTAGAAGTAAAAAACAATTTTAAAAATCTCTGGTGGAGGAATTTTGTCCATCGGAGAGAAGATATTTTAGGATTAGATTCTGCTCTTATTATGAATTCCAAGGTATGGGAAGCCTCAGGTCACGTTGAAGGATTTTCTGATCCGCTAAGAGAATGTCAAAATTGTCATATCAGGTTAAGGCAGGATGTGATTGATGAATTTAATTTCGAACAATCAACCTGTCTTAAGTCTAAGGATAAAAAACATAGTTGGGGAGAGATAAAACAGTTCAACCTGATGTTTAAAACTCATATCGGTTCTGTTGAAGATTCCTCAACCATCGTTTACTTGCGTCCCGAGACGGCACAGGGGATGTTTGTAGATTTTAAAAATGTACTTTCTTCATTTCCCAGGAATTTACCTTTTGGTATTGCCCAGATAGGAAAGGCTTTTAGAAATGAAATAACAACTGGTAATTTCTTGTTTCGGTTAAGAGAGCTTGAGCAAATGGAAATTGAATATTTCATTTCTCCACCTAAAACAGATGCGGATTGGCTAAAGCACTTTGAACTTTGGCGAAGTGAGATGTGGAAGTGGTTTGAAATAGTCGGAATTGATAAAGATAAAGTCCATGAACACGAGATTCCAGATGGAGAAAGGGCGCATTATTCTAAAAGAACTATTGATTTTGAATTTGATTACCCATTCGGACTAAAAGAATTATATGGATTAGCTTACCGAACTGACTTTGATTTAAACCGTCATCAAGACTATTCCGGTCAGGACTTATCATATAAGGATTCAGAAGCTGGGGAATCCATTATTCCTCACGTCATCGAACCTACTTGGGGTGTAGATCGTACATTCTTGGCTATCCTTCTCTCTTCATATTTTGAGGATGGAAAGCGAGTTTTATTAAAACTCAAGCCGCAGATTGCCCCTTATAAGATTGCCGTTTTTCCTCTCGTTGCAAACAAAAATGAATTAATTGCTAAAGCAAAAGATTTATATCTAAGGCTTAAATCAAAATTCACGACTGTCTGGGATGATCGGGGTAATATTGGAAAGCGATATTTTTCTCAAGATGAGATTGGAACGCCTTGGTGTGTTACCATAGACTATGAGACTATTAAAGATGAATCTGTAACGGTGAGAGATAGAGATACTACAAAACAGATTCGGATAAAAATCGATTCGTTAACGGATTATTTTGCAAAACTTTTGGATGGATAATGAAGAAAAAAATATTATTATTTTCGATTGTTCTAATCATTGTCTCAATTTTTTTTGCTGTCTGGAAAGTTGGTTTTTCTTCCGTACCTCAAGTTATTGAGGAGATACCTACTCCAACTGATGCTTTACCTACTGTCTCGAGTGAAATCGCAGTTGACTTAGCAAGTAAAAGTGGAAATAAGGCGGTTGTGTTAAAAATTAATGGAATATCAAGTGATATTAACTCAATAGAATATGAGTTAATTTACATCACTGGATCAGGACTATCAAGGGGTGTGGTCGGAAAGATCGCACTAAAAGGAGAAAAAGAAATAATTAGAGATGATATCGTTCTCGGCACATGTAGTAGCGGTAAGTGCGTATATGATACTGGAGTTGACTCAGTGGATTTAACGTTGAAGTTTCATTCTGCATCTGGTATAAGCGTATACCAAAAAAAATATTCACTATAATCTAGTTAATCCCCCTTATTTACCTGTTGTTCATCTTTTCATTCATTTCATTAATAACCTCTTGACAAGAGGGTTTTTTAGTTGCATTATGGTATTAAATGTATATAAATGGTGAAAAATGTAGATATTACTGATTGATCTTGGAGTTGGAACTATGTTTTTAGGGACTTTTGAACCAAATTTGATGGACAAGGGCAGGCTTGCCTTACCAAAGAAAATAAGAGATGAATTAGATAGTCAGAGGCTGATTTTAACTATAGGTTTTGAGGAATGCATCTTTGGTTTTAACGTGAAGAACTGGGAAGAGATAACTGATACTGAGTTGAATCGGCCTTTATTTTCCGATAAGGAGGGTAGGGATTTGAGAAGAAAGATGTGCGCATCAGCAATCAATCTTGAGCTGGATTCTCAGGGTAGATTTATTATTCCAGGGGAAATGATGAGTTACGCCCGGATCAGTTCATCTTTGATAATAATCGGAGCCGGAGATCATTTCGAAATTTGGAATAAAGGAAAATGGGAGGAGTACCGGTTAAAAATGACAGGGTGAACTAAAATCACACTGCCTATGATTTTAAATTCGTCCTATCATTTGCCGGTACTCCTGTCAGAAGTAATTGAAAATCTTAGGGTTTTACCTGGAAAGAAATACATCGATGTAACGCTCGGGGGTGGAGGACACAGCTTAGGAATAATTAAGAGGGGAGGACTGGTGTTAGGGTTAGATCGTGATATGGATGCAATTGATTATGTTAGAAAGTATTTTTTATGCATTCCAAATATACGAAATAATCTAAAGCTAGAGCAAGGTAATTTTAATAATTTAGCTAAAATTGCGGTAAAAAACGGATTCGGGAAAGTTGCTGGAATATTGTTTGATTTGGGTTTATCTACTCACCAGTTAATTGGATCAGGAAGAGGATTTACATATAAGAATGATGAACCTCTTGACATGAGAATGGATATAGAAAGCAAATTGAATGCTTTTGATATTCTGAATACGTATTCAAAGGAGGAATTATATGAAATATTTATTAAATTTTCTGAGGAGCTCAATTCTAGGGCAATTGCTGGAGCTATTGTTCGCTCCCGTTCCTTAAGTCAACCGATAAGAACGACTGCAGATCTTATTGCGATTATAGAAACTCAATTAAGACAGTCTCTTGAGACAGAAAGAATCGGTGTATTGAAACAAGAAAGAAACAAGATTTTAGCAAGGATATTTCAGGCTCTCAGAATTAAAGTGAACAATGAATTAGACAATTTAAAATCAGCTTTACCACAAGCTATAAATTTATTAATTCCTGAAGGAAGATTAGCAGTTATTAGCTATCACTCATTAGAGGACAGAATAGTAAAAATGATATTTCAGACCGCTCAGAAAGAAAGTTCGGGAAAAATAATAACTAATAAACCAATATTAGCTGAAAGATTTGAAATAGATCAAAATCCAAAATCTAACTGCGCCAAGTTAAGAGTTTTAGAGAAAGTATGAACAATCAAAAAACTGTATCATTAAAATTTTTTTTAATCTTCTTAAATATAATTCTTGCCGGTATTCAAGTTATAGTTTTAAATCGTGATTCTACCACTGGAGTTAAACTGATAACTTTAATGAAAAATTATGATAAGGCGACTCATGAAAATTCTAGACTCAGTCAAAATATAGCATCTGAATCGTCAATAGCAACCATATATCTAAAAGCCAAAGAACAAGGGCTAGGACTCAGTCAAAAAATCATGTCTTTATCATCTCCACTGCCAGTCGCATTCTCGGGAAAATTGTCTATGTAATATGGAGAAGCGTCTCTATCTGGTCTTTTTTCTTTACATCTTGCTTTTTTTTTTGGTGATTATAAAACTCTATTATTGGCAAATTTCTTCTTTTGACAGATTAAAAGGTTTATCAGAGAGTCAGACCTTGACAACTTTAAGCGTTCCAGCAGTTAGAGGTAATATTTACGCAGCTGACGGGAGTCCATTAGTATTAAACCAGAGTGCATTTTTAGTCTACGCAGAACCTCAAAAGATTAAAAAATCTCAGGAAGTTATTACAGCACTTTCTAAAGAGTTAGAGATTCCGTCTGCGTCATTATCAGCCTTGATTTCTAATCAAGGGTTAAAGTGGGTTTCTATTGCAGAAAAGGTAGATGAAAAAAAAATAGAAGCTATAAAGCAGTATAAAATTGAAGGTATTGGCTTTACGCCGCAGAGTAAAAGATATTATCCTGAGGCTAGTATGGCCGCACACCTTTTGGGGTTCTTGGGTAAAAATGCCAAAAGTGAAAATCAGGGTTATTTCGGGATTGAAGGATTTTATGATGAACAGCTAAAAGGTAGGGATGGTATACGAAAACAGGAAGAAGATGCGGTTGGTAATCCGATCCTCTCAGAAAGACTAGAGGAAATTCCGGCCGAAAATGGCCGAGATTTATATCTGACGATTGATAAAACTGCACAATTTATCACTGAAAATAAATTAAGCGAAGCTATTATTAAGTATGGCGCGAAAGGTGGGAGTGTTATTATTCTAGAACCAAAAACTGGTTCAGTCATTGCGATGGCATCGTTTCCTGCCTACGACCCTCTTAATTTTTCAAATTTCGAGTCTAAATATTATAATAATCCTGTCGTATCTTCTGCCTACGAACCTGGCTCTACCTTCAAGGTGCTTGTAATGGCTGCGGCATTGAATGAAGGTAAGGTGAAACCTGATACAAAATATGATGAAACAGGTCCTGTAGAAATTGGAGAATATAGTATTAAAACATGGAACCAAAAATATCATGGGGAAATTACCTTGGCAAAAATAATGGAGTATTCTTCAAACGTCGGCATGGTATATGTGGAAAATCAGTTGGGTCACGATCTCTTTTTAAAATATTTAGACAAGTTAGGATTTGGCGTCACTACCGATATAGATTTACAGGAAGAATCCTCACCCGTAATCAGACAAAAAGGAAAATGGTATCCTATAGATTATGCGACTGCCTCTTTCGGTCAGGGAATTGCCGTTACTCCTTTACAGATGGTTAGAGCAGTCTCAGCTATAGCGAATGGGGGCAAGCTGGTTAAACCTTACGTGGTGAAGATGATTAAACTTCAGAATGGAAAGATTATCAATATTAGCCCTAGAATAATCAGGGAGGTTTTTAAAAAAGAAACATCAGCATTGATTACAGAAATGATGGTTTCAGCGGTTGAGAACGGAGAAACAAAAAATATTAAACCTATAGGTTATAGAATTGCAGGTAAAACTGGAACGGCGCAAATTCCTATTGCAGGTCATTATGATACAGATAAAACGATAGCTTCGTTTATAGGATTTGCTCCGGTAGACAATCCGAAATTTGTAATGCTAGTGACTATTAATGAACCGACGAGTTCGCCTTGGGGATCAGAGACTGCGGCTCCGGTATTCTTTGAGATTGCTAAAGAATTATTTACTTATTACGGTATTTCTCCCTAGTAATCAAATTTGATATAATTACATCCTATAGCATGTTACGCATCATTAAGAATATCTTTCATTTAATTAGTGCATTTTTCGCCGCATTCTATTACGGCTTTCCTGGTAAAAAATTGAAAGTTATCGGTATTACAGGGACAAGTGGAAAAACGACAACCTCCCATCTTGTTTTCCAAATACTGAAGGATGCAGGTAAAAAAGTATCAATGATATCCACTCTAGAAGCGATAATTAATGGAAAGACATACGATACCGGATTTCATGTGACTACTCCTTCTCCGTGGACTCTCCAAAAATTTTTACGCCTAGCGGTAAATGGCGGAACAGAATATTCTATTTTAGAAGTAACCTCTCATGCCTTAGATCAAAACCGCATTTTTGGTGTTTCGATAAGTTTAGGTTTAGTTACGAATATCGCTCATGAACATCTTGATTATCATAAAACGATGGAAAATTATAGATTAGTAAAATCAAAAATATTTTATAATAATAGTTGCAGTCTGTTGAATTTTGATGACCCCAATTTTTCATATCTGAAAAAGAGAACCAGCGGTAAAGTAATCAGTTACTCTTTAATAAATAATCAGGCAGATTATACAACTAAAAATATAAAACTATTACCTCAGATCCTTGGCAAGTTTAATTTATATAACTGTTTAGCTGCCGCAGCTCTCTGTTTAGAACTAGGAATTGATACAAAAACTATAACTAAATCAATATCTGAATACAGAGGTTTAATCGGACGGATGGAAGAGTTGAGGTTAAATCTTCCTTTCAGGGTATTTATAGATTTTGCACATAAGCCTAATGCATTAGAACAAGCATTAATAACTTTCAGGTTTATGGCAAAAAAGAATTTAATTATTATATTTGGGTGCGCAGGTTTAAGGGATAAACAGAAGCGTCCGATAATGGGAGAGATCGCGGCGAAATTTGCTGATTATATTATATTGACTGCTGAAGATCCCAGAACCGAGGACGTTCGAAACATTATTAATGAGATTGCCCAAGGATGTTTGAGAAATAAAGTTAACGAAATGGATAAAAAAATATCAGGCGTAAATAAGCTAAACAACGGTAAAAGATATTTTTGGCGCATACCGGACCGGCAGGAGGCAATAAATTACGCTTTCAAGAAACTTGCCAAGCCGGGAGATTTAGTAGCTTTATTTGGTAAAGGTCATGAAAAATCAATGTGTTATGGAGTCACAGAATATCCCTGGAATGAACGAAAGGCAGTTGAAAAAGCTATTTATGGTACAGTCAAAACTACTTCTTAATTTTCCCGGAGTCAAACATTATTTTTTTGATAAAAACGATGTAAATAAATCGCTAAAAGTATTTAATTTTGATTCATTTCAGACGGTTGATCAGGTTCATGGAAATCGGGTAACGACTATCAACAGTTTACCGTTTGATTCAAAAGGCTATGACGGAATGATAACTAAAAGAAAATATTTATTGGCTATAAGAACGGCAGACTGTTTACCTATTTTATTTTATGATTACAAAAAAAATATTATAGGCGCAATTCATGCTGGCTGGAGGGGGCTATCTTCAGGAATTATTAATAGTCTAATTAGGATCTTAATGACTAAGGGAAGCCAGTCTAAACATATCTTTGGAGCAATAGGTCCCCATATCGGAAGATGCTGTTATGATGTGCCAAGAGAAAGAATAAAAATGTTCGGTAAAACCATAGATTCAGACAAATTAGTTAGTGAAAATCGTAGATCGTCATGGTTTTTAGACTTAGGTAAAATTGCTCAAATTCAGATGCAACAGATGAATATTCAAAAAAGACAGATAGATATTCTTCCATTTTGTACAAGTTGTAATAAAAATTATTATTCGTATCGAAGAGATGGAAGCAGTACAGGTAGAATGATTAATGTAATCGGTTTAAATTAAGATGAAGCATAAAACCGCTTATTTTGTAGGTATAAAAGGGGTAGCAATGACAGCCTTAGCTGTCTACTTTCAGGAAAAAGGTTATGAGGTAATCGGTTCAGATGTGGCAGAGAAATTTGCTACTGATAATATCCTAAAAAAAAGAAATATCAAAGTGAACCCTGGTTTTTTTCCCGATAATATCAATAAAAATTATGATTTAGTCGTTGTGACTGGTGCCCACGGGGGAATGACGAATATCGAAGCAGAAAAAGCTCGTAAAATGGGTCTATCGACGTATATGCACGGAGAGATATTGGGGAAATTGATGAATAAAAAAAAAGGAATATCTATTTCAGGATGTCACGGTAAGACTACCACCTCAGCCATAGTTGCCTCACTTTTAGTTCATTCAGGTTTTAATCCATCATATATCGTTGGGTCGGCAAGTATAAACGATCTAGGAGAAGCTGGACACTATGGTCAGGGTGAATATTTTGTCGCAGAAGCGGATGAGTATATGACCTGTCCTATAACAAATAAAACACCTCGGTTTATGTGGCAGAAACCGATAATAGTTATCCTTACTAATATCGATTATGATCATCCTGACGCTTTTACAAATCTTGATCAGGTGAAAGAAACATACTTAAACTTTATCCACAATTTACCTGAAAATGGGAGTTTAATAGCTTGTATTGATGATCCGAACGTATCTGATATTCTGCCTCGAGTCAAGAGAAATGTAATAACTTACGGTTTTTCCCCACGTTCTACTTACCGGATAGATAAAGTCTATTGTGGAAAAGAAACTATCTTTATGAAAGTACTTTTTAAGAATATGGAGTTAGGTGAATTCATGATGAAAATTCCTGGGAAACATAATTTATTAAATGGTTTAGCAGCTTCTATTGCGGCTAATATGTCGGGAATTTCCTGGGATTCGATCAAAGAAAATTTAAAATTGTTTACAGGTACTAAAAGACGCTTTGAAAAAATCGGCTCTGTTAATTCTACTTTGTTATATGATGACTACGCGCATCATCCCAGTGAGGTAGTCGCAACGTTAAAGGCAGTTAAGGAATGGTATCCGGATAAAAGATTAATTATTATATTTCAGCCTCATACTTATTCCAGGACAAAAGCCTTACTCCACGATTTTTCTAAAGCATTTACTTTGGCTGATATTGTTATATTTTCCGATATTTATGCTTCAAAACGGGAATCAAATGACCCAACTATTTCCTCTAAGATATTAACAGCCGAAGCCAATAAATATAAAAGAAATGCTCATTATCTGGCTGAAAAAGAAAAAATACTGAAGTATCTGTCTGAAAATGTAAAAGGTAATGACTTAATAATGACTATGGGAGCGGGTGATATTTTCTCTCTTCAAAAAGATCTTTTAACATTATTAAAGAAATTAATCGTTTAATATAACTTTTTTTAGACAATTATGAAAAATAATAAAAGAAAATACGAGAAACTAATTTCGAGGTTGGGTCTAAATAGGGTTTTAATCGATGAGCCTTTGGCAAATTATTCAAGCTTCCGATTAGGAGGACCCGCTGATCTTATGTATAAAGCAAGTACTCATATTGAACTAGAAAGATCAATCCAGGCAGCTTATTCTTTAGGTATACCCATATTTATAATGGGTGGAGGAACAAATCTTTTAATAAGCGATCAGGGATTTAAAGGGTTAGTAATTAAAAATGAAACGAGTCGTATTCAGTTAATCGGTGTCAGAGGAGGTAACTTGCTAAAAAATAAAGATAAAATAACAGAAAACAGCAAAATTTATCTTGAGGTTGATGCTGGAATTGGTGTCAATAGACTAGTTCGTTATACACTTGATCAAGGATTTTCAGGGTTAGAGCCATTTTTAGGTCAACCAGGAAGTATAGGAGGAGCAATGTGGATAAATGCTCATAATATGAGTATGGGTAAGTATATAGGAAACACTGTATACTCGGCTAAAATTATAGAACTCACAGGAAAAATAAAAAAGATTCCTAAGAGTTATTTTCATTTTAGCTATGATTTTAGCATTTTACAGAATACCTCCGAAATAGTTTTGTCAGTAATCTTCGAACTTTCGAGAGGCGTGAAAGAAAAATTATGGCAAGAAGCCCAAAGTGTACTTGAATACAGAAGTCAAACTCAACCTCATGGTGTATATTCATCAGGTTGTACTTTCAGGAATATAAGTAAAAGCGACGCTATACGGCTGGCAACACCTAAATACACCACCTCGGCAGGATATTTATTGGAAAGCGCAGGATTAAAAGGTAAAAGTATCGGTGGAGCGATGTATTCCTCGCATCATACAAATTTTATCATCCATAAAGGCGAAGCTAAAGCAAGCGATGTGTTACAATTGATAAACTTGGGAAAAAAGAAAGTCCGGGAAAAATTTGGCGTGATGTTACACGAAGAAGTTGTATTAGTGGGAGAATTTAATAAAAATGGATAAATTTATAATTGAAGGTGGAAGCAGACTTCATGGTGAAATTAAAGTAAGCGGGGCAAAGAATGTGGCTATGAAAGTTATTTTAGCCGGACTTTTAACTGATAAATCACTCATCATTAGAAACGTTCCACAAATTTCGTCTGTAGTAGGGACTTGTGAAATAGTGAAGACATTAGGTGTTAGGATCCAGATTAAATCAGATCATAGTTTAATCGTGCAGAGTGAAAATATTAATTCTTATTCAGTTCCTCTTGAGCTAGGCGGACTTTATAGAACCGCTACTATGGTTATAGGTCCTTTACTGAGCAGGTTTGGTAAGGCGATCGTCCCTAATCCGGGAGGGTGCAGATTAGGTAAAAGACCTATTGAGCGACACATTGAAGGTTTAAAAGCAATGGGCGTAAAGATAACTTATAAGGATGGGTATTTTAAGGCTGAAACTAAACGTTTAAACGGAATTAAATATCGTTTTGAGAGTAATTCCCACACGGGAACTGAAACCTTAATTTTAGCCGCAGTACTTGCTCATGGTGAAACAATTATTGAAAATGCAGCTGAGGAACCAGAGGTAGATGATTTGATTAATTTACTGACTAAGATGGGGGCTAAAATTCGACGTAAAGGATACCGCACTATTGTGATATCAGGCGTAAAAAAATTAGAAGGAACAGATTATGAAATAATGCCTGATAGAAATGAAGTTGTAACTTTTGCTATCGGCGCTCTTGCCACAGGTGGGGATGTGACAATTGATGGAACCCAAAGAGAATATTTAGGGTCATTTTTAGAAGAATTAGATGAAACAAAAGCTTGTTGGGAACCTTTGGGAGATCGAAAAACAAGATTTTATACCGATGGTATTTTAGCCTCGACTAAAATTAAAACATCTCCATATCCAGGGTTTATGACAGACTGGCAGTCTCCTTGGGCTTTACTTATGACTCAGGCGGTTGGGAAGTCGACCATTCATGAGACCGTTTATGAGGAAAGATTTGGATATGTAGATGAATTAAAAAAAATTGGTGCCAAAATCGACTATTTTAATCCAGAAGTTTCAAATCCAAAACATTTTTACAATTTTAATTGGTCTGATCGAAAAAAAGAAGATTTTCATGCCATAAATATAACTGGACCGACAATTCTCCACAATGGCGTCATGGAGGTGATGGATCTGAGGGCTGGCGCAACATTAGTTTTGGGTGCATTGGTGGCGAAAGGAGAAAGCGTGGTTTTTGGAGTTGAGCATATAGACCGCGGTTATGAAAGGATTGAAGAAAGATTGAGAACTTTAGGTGCAAGGATTAAGCGGGAGGAGGAAAAATGAATAAAATTGTTACTTTAATATTAGCTGGAGGCGACTCGTCCCGTTTTTGGCCATTAAGAGATAAACACTTTATTAAATTTTTGGATAAACCTTTAATCTGTTATTCTATTTCTCAATTAATAAAATTCGGTTTTACAGATATCGTAATTGTAGTTAGTCAGGAAAATCAGGCAAAATATGAGATCTTGAGAAGTTTTTTCACAAATATCAACTTAAATCTCGTTACCCAAGTTAATTTTCTTGGTATGGCGGGGGCCGTAATTTCTGCCGCAAAATTTATCAAAGAAAACCCAGTTTTAATTGTTGGCCCATCCGATATACATGAAAATATATTATTAGACGATTTTACGAAGCTTCTCAGAACAAAACCGGAAGGTATATTAGCAGGAATCGCTTTAGATAAGTATTTCCCTGGAGGATATTTAACCGTAAAAAAAGATATCGTGACAGGTATTGTGGAAAAACCCAGTCCGAATAAATTACCAAGTAATATTGTCAATTTTGTCTTTGATTATCTGGTAAAAGGTGATTTATTGCTTGATTCTATCAAAAAAATTAACACAAAAAGAGATGATCATTATGAACAAGCCATAGAACTGCTCATCAAGAAGGGACATAACTTTAAGTTTCTACCTTATAAAGGTTTTTGGGGATATTTAAAGTATCCCTGGAATCTTCTTGATATAAATAGCTATTTTTTGAATAAAATTCATAAAATAAAGATTAAAAGTTCTGAAATAGCCGATTCCTCTAATATTGTAGGAAATGTCATCATAGAAGAAGGCGTAAAAATAATGGAGAACGTCAAGATAATTGGCCCGGTTTATATAGGAAAAGGAACTATCATTGGCCAGAATTGCTTAATTAGAGAATCAATGATTGGCAATAATTGTGTTATAGGTTTTTCTACAGAAATTGCCCGAAGTCATATAGGAGATAACTGTTGGTTTCATAATAATTACATAGGTGATAGTGTACTTTCTGAAAATATAAGTATGGGGGCAGGTGCTATCTTGGCAAATTATAAATTAAATAAACAACCTGTTAAATCAGTAATCGGTGGGAAACAAATAATCACTGGCAAAATTAAACTTGGCGCCCTGATCGGTAGTAATGTGAATATAGGAGTTAATGCTTCAATAATGCCTGGAGTTAAGATAGGTCAAAACTCGGTTGTGGGAAGTGGAGTAGTTTTAGACATAGATTTACCGGAAAAAAAAGTTTGCTATTTTAAAAACGAAAATTATACTATTACCGATAACAAATTTTAGAGAGACAGAAGTATTTAATTATGTGTGGAATATTTGGGTATATAGGTAAAAGCAATAAGGCTTCTGAAATCGTTTTTAACGGTTTAAAAACTCTTGAATATAGGGGTTATGATTCATGGGGAATAGCAACGTTAAAATCAAAAATAACAGTAAAAAAACGAGTAGGGAAGATTGGAAATGCTAATGTTGACGATTTGCCAAAATCCAACTTTGCATTAGGCCATACCAGGTGGGCTACTCATGGAGGGGTGACAGAAGTTAACGCGCATCCGCATTTAGATTGCAGTGGCCAATTTGCCATAATCCACAACGGAATAATCGAAAATTATGACGAGATTAAAGAAGAACTTTTGAAAAAGAAACACAAGATCGTTTCGGATACCGACACGGAAGTAGCCGTACATTTGATAGAGGAAATCTACAGAAAATCAACAGGTAAAAGTAAGAAGGAGAATTTTTTAGAGGCTACCCGAAAGGCGTTCAACAGATTTGTAGGGCTTAACGCAATTATCGTTATGGATGCAGAAACTTCAACATACGTTGCTGCAAAAAACGGTTCACCTTTGGCAATAGGAAAAGGTTCTAACGAAAATTTTCTGGCTTCTGATGCACACGCACTAATTCCTTATACCAAAAACATATATTTCATGGAAGATGGTGAGATAATTTCAGTAACCCCGGAAAATATTTCTATTTTTGACGCATTAACAGGCAGGAAAAAAACTCTTAAATTTAACAAGTTGACATGGAAACAAACAGCTATTGATAAAGGTAAATATCCCCATTTCATGTTGAAAGAGATTTTTGATCAGCCTAAAGTAATCGAGAACATTATCAACGACTCTAAGTTTCAAATTATCAATTTCTCAGACATAATTAAAAATTCTTATGGTACGTATTTAGTCGGCTGTGGTACAGCAGCATATGCCTGTTTGGCAGGAACTTATATTTTCTCTAAAATATCGGGACGTCATTTAAACTTCTCTGTCGGAAGTGAGTTTGGATATTTGGTTGATTTCTTAACGCCTAAAAGTCTGGTGATCGCTCTTTCACAATCAGGAGAGACGATAGACGTAATTGATTCTGTGAAAAAAGCAAAGGTAAAAGGAGCTCAAATAACGAGCCTGGTTAATAGTCTTGGGTCAACATTATACCGGTTATCAGATAAAAAATTACTTCTTAATGCGGGAGTAGAAAGGGCAGTAGTTTCAACCAAAGCTTTCACAGCAAAATTGACCGTTCTGATATTACTAGCTTACCAGCTTGCTGGTAAAATTTCAGAGGGAAAGTCTATTTTAAGAGAGTGTTTGAAAGTTCTAAAGGAAGTACTCTGTCGCGATAACTTAAATAGAATAAGAAAATTAGTAAAAACTCTTGTTAGTCAAAAACACATTTATATTATTGGTCGTGGAGTTTCTTATCCTATAGCTTTGGAGGCGGCTCTAAAGATTAAAGAGGCATCATATATACACGCAGAAGGGTTTGCCGCAGGTGAGTTAAAACACGGAGTTATTGCCTTGATCGAAAAAAATATACCCTGTATTGCTTTTCTACCCAACGATGAGACTTATGGAGCAACTCTTGCCGGTTGTATGGAAATGAAAGCCAGGGGTGGTTATATAATTGGCATTTCTCATAAAAATCATGAAGTTTTTGATTATTATCTGCCTGTTTATGATGTCGGCATTGCTTCAATTATTCCTTCTGCAGTCGTTGGTCAACTACTCGGATATTATTTGGCTATAGAGCAGGGTTTGGATCCCGATAAGCCCCGTAATCTTGCCAAAAGCGTTACTGTTAGATAACTCTTATGAAGAAATATCCGATCCTTATTCTCCATGGGTGGAACTTGAATGCTATTAAATATGATCCGTTAATAACCGAGTTTAAAAAAAGAGGATTTGAAGTTGCTTGTTTTGATCTACCTGGATTTAGATGTACTACTTCTCTTCAATCTCCATATACGATTGCCGATTACGGAATATACATTATTGACTACTTAAAGAAACTTAAATACAAGGAAGTTATCGTGATAGGTCATTCTTTTGGAGGTAGAGTTGGAATATATCTAAGTTTAAATTTTCCTGAAACAGTAAAAGCTTTAATCATAACTGGAACACCAGGATTGGGCGCTGATTTAACCATAAAGGAAGAGATTTATCTCCTTGCTGCAAAAACCGGGAAAAAAATCTTTTCAATCCCACATCTTTCGAATCTACAAGATTTAGCTAGAAGAGTACTTTATAAATTTGTCGGTTCCTATGATTATTATAAGACTCAGGGAGTTTTGAGAGAAACCTTTAAAAATATTATCGCCTACAGGTTGGAGCCGTTTCTTGATAAGATTACACAACCGACTTTGATAGTTTGGGGCGAAGAAGACAAAATTGTTCCTGTTAAAGTCGCATACGGGATGAATAGATTAATAAAAAATTCAAAAATAGTCATAATTCCAAAATCTCGTCATGGAGTTCCATGGACTAATTCAATGACGTTTGCAAATGAGGTAGAAAGATTCTTAAACGTCATATGATTTTACGCTTATTCACTATTCTTTTAATTTCCTCTTTTATTTTAAGAACCGTTCGTAATCTGCTATTTCAATCATACCTTTGGCAGCTTAAAGAGTATCGCTTGGACAGGATGCTTTCTTATCTAAAAACTACACAGGGAAGAAAGGTGATTTTAAATCCGCTTTCTCTGATTAAATGGGTCTTAATAGTAATAGGACTTACCGTCATAATTTACTCTTACTTTGTCATTGGGTCAATAGAGAGTTCAGGGTTTTTAATCCTGATTTTATATTTATTATTCTGGTTTATTTGGTGTTTTGAAGGAATAAAGTCAGTCTGGGTATTAATAAAAGGAGGATGGAGGTTACCCAAGTTCACGGTAAAAATTTGGCTGATACTGATGACAAGCAGTGTCATTACATTCAGCTGGGTTTACCTGGAGAATTTTGGTTTTTTTCTGACTTACGGACCTTTACTTGATAAATTATTGACTTCTGTAATTATTGTAAGCGTGATGGTTTTGAATCTGGCGTCATGGTTAATCAAGAAAATTATAGTGATTCTTGCCAAAAGAAAGATAGAACGCACGAAAAATTTAATTGTAATAGGAATTACGGGCAGTTACGGGAAAACTTCTACAAAAGAATATCTGTCCACTATTTTATCGAGCCGGTATAAAGTTCTTAAAACAGAAGGATATAACAATACTGAGGTTGCGGTGGCCTTGACTATCTTGAAACAACTTAATTCTTCGCATGAAGTATTTATCGTAGAAATGGGAGCTTATAAAAAAGGAGAGATTAAAGCCATATGTGACATTGTTCATCCACAAGTGGGAATTATTACCGGAATCAACCAGCAGCATCTTGAACTTTTTGGAACGCTCGAGAAAACTATAGCTGCTAAATTTGAACTTATTAAAGGATTAAGAAAACAGGGGAAAGCAATATTTAATTTAAACAATAAATATGTCAGAAAAATGTACGAGAATGCCCAAATAGAGAGGAAGGATTTAAGCGTTTATGGCTTTTCTGAAAAGGAGTCATATAAAGTTATAAGCATACGGCCTGATTGTATGATATTTGAACTGATATATAAGAAGGAGAAAATCAAATGTCAGGTAAATCTTTACGGAGAACAAAATATAGAAAACGTAATAGGAGCGTCTTTTACAGCCTTGCTTTTAGGATTCTCGATTCTGGAGGTAAAATCAGCCGTTAAAAAGCTAAAACCTCCGATTCACACCATGAGGTTATTTCAGGGCAAGAATGGTCGGCTTTTTATTGACGATACTTTCAACTCCAATCCAGATGGGGTGTTGGCGGCTTTGAAGTATTTAACATTATTCAGACAAAAGAAATATCTTGTGTTGACACCCTTAATTGAATTAGGAAAAGAAGCATTAAAAATTCATGAGATGATTGGAGAAAAAGCAGCCGTAAGTGGCGTTAGTATATTCCTTACCAATCCCAATTATTTTAATACATTCAGGGGTATAGCTAAGATCTATAAAGATGAAGAGTTACCAAAAAGTGGAGTGATATTGTTTGAGGGAAAGGAAGCGGGAAAGATATTAAAGAATTATGTTTAATTATCCTATTGCCATTTCTCTATCACCTAATACCGACGACGATGATATCAGGCAGGCCGTAAAAATACTTTTTCAACCTTGGTGTTGGAAAAAAGGGAGAGAGATAGATAGAGTAGAAAAATGGTTTTGTGACTATTTTGGAGTCCCTGAAGCTGTTTCATTCAATAGCGGAATATCTGCCTTATTTGCTTTACTTAAAGCGTTTGAAATAGGAAAAGATGATGAAGTGCTAATTCAAGCATTTACCTGTGTGGCCGTGGTTGAACCGATCCTCTGGACAGGGGGGAGACCTGTTTTTGTAGATATTGATGAAGGTTTTAACTTAGATTATAGACTGATAGAACAAAAAATAACCAGAAAAACGAGGGCAATTATTGTTCAGAATACTTTTGGTACTCCTGCAAATATAGATAAGATCACAAAAATTGTTCAAAAACATAATCTTATCCTGATAGAAGACTGCGCGCACTCTCTTGGAGGCGAATTTAAAGGTGGGAAGCTAGGATCATTCGGAGATGCAGCATTTTTCAGTTTCGGAAGGGATAAAGTTATATCTTCGGTGTTTGGTGGTATGGCTATAATAAATTTGAAATTTAATCCGCCAGCTGGCGGACAAAATCAAAAATTAAGGGAGATACAAAAGAACTTAGAGTACCCAAGCTATTTCTGGATTCTTCAACAGCTTTTGCACCCGATCGCTTTTGCCTGTATTTTACCTCTTTATAACTTAATTTTAGGTAAAATAATTTTGTTTTTGCTTATGAAGGCAAGAATTCTGTCTAAACCGGTTTATAAAGAAGAATTGATTGGAGAGAAACCTAAGACTTTTCCGTTCAAATATCCCAACGCATTGGCATCACTTCTTATAAGACAATTAGATAAACTCAAAAATTATAACGATAAACGAAATCAAATTGCTGATTACTATTATAAATATTTAGAAAAGAAGAAAAGTATAATATTACCCCCATACGTCAATGGTTCGATATTTTTACGTTTTAATATTTTAATAAATAATGCCAACAAGGTTTTCGCGAAAGCTAAAAAGAATAAAGTTGTATTAGGGAACTGGTATCATAATGTTATTGATCCGGAAGGAGTGGAGTTGGAAAAGATAGGTTATATTCCCGGCCGTTGTCCTAAGGCAGAAAGCTATGCAAAACGATCTGTTAACCTTCCCACCTATCCAAGATTAAATGAGGATAATATAAATCAGGTCGTAAAACTTATAAACAAATATGCTACAGATTAAAGATATCGATAATAAAAAGATTTGGGAGAAATTCATAACGAAAAACTCTCCGCAAAGCGTGTTTCAATCATGGAATTGGGGAGAAACCATAAAAAAATGTCAAATGTCAAATGTCAAATGTCAAATGTTATGGAGATTGGGGGTTTATGATAAAGATAATTTAATTGGTATCGCCCAGGTGATCAAAGTCAAAGCAAAAAAGGGAACTTTTTTGCACCTAAGACATGGCCCAGTTTTGAGTTTATGGAAAAAAGAATATTTTGAAAGTCTATTTACCCATCTTAAAAGTTTGGGAAAAAAAGAAAACGCCTTCTTTATAAGAATTAGCCCGCTTTTACCGGAGAGTAAAGATAACAGAAACTTTTTCAGGAGATTCGGATTCATTCATTCTCCAATTCATAGAATGGATGGGGAAGTATGTTGGGTTTTGGATTTGACAAAAAGCGAAGTTGAGTTACTTTCAGGAATGCGAAAAACCACGCGCTATCTCATAAGACAGGCAGAAAAATTAGGAGTAAAAATAGTCAAAAGCACAGATCTTGCTGATATTGATGAGTTTTTGAAATTGTACGATACTACCGCCAAACGGCATCATTTCGTAAGGCATACAGGCATTAAAGAGGAGTTTACGGAGTTTCTTAAAGACGACAATATCATGCTTTTTAAGGGATACTACGCTAATAAATTGCTTTCGGCTGCCCTAATTATTTTTTACAACTATCAGGCGATCTATCATCATAGTGCGTCAATCGAGCAAAAAATACCCGTAAATTACCTACTTCAGTGGGAAATTATCAAGGAGGCCAAAAATAGAGGTAAAAAAATATACAATCTTTGGGGAGTTGCGCCTAATAACAACCCAAGACATCCTTGGAAAGGTTTGACACTTTTTAAACAGGGTTTCGGTGGGAAGCAATTAGAGTATCTTCACGCAATGGACTATCCTCTTTCCATTAAATATTGTGCGACTTATTTAATTGAATATTTAAGAAAGTTATATAAAGGTTACTAGTGTTATAATAATAGAAACGTGAGATTTTTAAGACAGCATCATATATCATTTAAAAATGCCCTCTCGGGTTTGAAGTGGGCATTTACGACACAACCTAATTTCCGCGTGCATTTTTCCCTGGCTTTTTTAGCAGTTTTATTGGCTTTTATACTTAGCGTAAGTTATCTCGAAATGACAATCTTAATATTAACTATCGCCTTTTGTTTAGGTATTGAAATGGTAAATACATCAATTGAAGCCATGACAGATTTAATAACGACAAAATGGGCAAGTCAGGCAAAAATCGCAAAAGACGTAGCGGCCGGCATGATGCTTTTAACTGCTTTTGGATCTGTAATTGTAGCGATGTTTATCTTTCTTCCAAAAATCTGGCGATTATTATCATAAGATTGATTTATATTACTTATGGGATATTTACTAGGAATTTTATTAGTTTCATTTATTGTTAATGCATTAACTCTTATTCCATTTATAGGTATATTATATAAATTAAAATTACAGAGACAGCATCAAAAAACTAAAGATGTATTTAATTTACCAACTCCTATTTTTGACAATATTAATAATAAAAAAAAAGGTATCCCAATAGGTGGGGGGTTTCTCATCATTATTACAGTCACCATAATTTTTTTACTTTCATTTCCCATTCTCTTTTATTTTTGGGTACCGATAACATCAATCTACACAAATATTGCAAGTGAATTGAAGGTTCTCCTTTTTTCTTTCATCTCATTTGGGTTAATTGGTTTATACGATGATATAAAAAAAATATTTTTGGGTAAATCAGATAAGTTTTTTGGTCTTAGCTTAAAACATAAATTATTATTTGAAATAATATTATCATCATTGATCTCATTTTGGCTCTATAAAGAGCTTAAAATAGAGATTATTCACATACCATTTATTGGGGTGATAGATATCGGAATTTTCTATATATTCTTCTCGACATTCGTTATCACCTCATTTGCAAATGCCTTTAACATCACAGACGGACTTGATGGCTTAGCTTCAGGTGTTCTTGTAATAGCATTAATCGCCTTCTGGGTAATTTCTAACTCAATCTTAGATACTCCTTTATCACTCTTTATAGCAATATGGTTGGGGGCGCTAATTGCCTTTCTTTATTTCAATATCTATCCGGCGAGGATCTTTCTAGGAGACGTAGGGGCGTTATCCTTTGGGGCTACATTTGCCGTCATCGGTCTTTTATTAGGTAAAACGTTTTCATTAATTGTGATTGGAGGATTGTTCGTCGCAGAAATATTGTCCTCTTTTCTTCAGCTGGCAAGTAAAAAATATAGAAATAAGAAGCTGATCAAGGTTGCCCCTTTACATTTGTGGTTTCAGGAAAGAGGTTGGCATGAATCTACGATCGTTTTTCGGGCCTGGATAGGGACAATTATTCTCTCATTTATAGGTTTATGGTTAGCTTTTATACGATGACGTTATTTGTTGCACTTAGATGATAAAAGACAGGCCTTTAAAATTATTGAAACAACAGAAAAAAGTTGACTTTTGGATTATATTATTAACTCTAATATTCAGTTTGTTCGGAATTTTGATGATATATGAAGCCTCAAATGTGATAGCGTTTAAAGATTTTGGTGATAAATATCATTTTGTAAAAGATCAGATGGTGTGGTTTGGTATTGGTCTAGTAGCATTGATGATTACGAGTCGCATATCATATAAACGCTTAAATTTTATATCAGTAATCATACTGATATTTTCAATAATTTCTTTGATAGGAGTGTTTATTCCCGGCGTAGGAATTAAAATCTATGGTGCACGACGTTGGATTGGACTGGGAGGATTTAGTTTTCAACCATCAGAGCTTGCTAAATTAAGCTTAATCGTATATTTATCTAGCTGGTTGTCTTCCTCATCTAAGGAAAAGGGCCGTTTTATTGCCTTTCTGCTCCTTTTCTGTTTAATTGTTGGTTTGATAATTCTACAACCGGATTTAGGGACCGCAATAATTATTATAAATATTTTTATTTCAATGTATTTTCTTTCTGGAGCATCGATATGGCATTTTATATTTATCTTACCGATAGTTTTAATGACGGTAACAGCATTGGCAATATTTTCACCTTATAGATTTGCTAGAATTACAACTTTTTTAAATCCGAATATAGATCCATTGGGCGCGTCTTATCATATCCGCCAGATATTAATATCGCTTGGATCAGGTGGAATTTGGGGGTTAGGTTTAGGGTCTTCTATCCAAAAATATCAATTTTTACCTGAAGCAACGACAGATTCAATATTTGCCATTATTGGGGAAGAATTTGGTTTCATTGGCGCGATATTAATAATAATACTTCTCATTGTATTTATTTATAGATTGATTTTGGTTGCCAAATATGCGCCAGATAAACAAAGTTATTTACTGTCGTGTGGAATATTTACTCTTTTTGCTTCTCAAACTGTAATTAATTTAGGTTCGATGGTAACTTTATTTCCATTGACCGGAGTTCCGTTATCTTTTTTATCTTACGGAGGTTCAAATTTAATAATTTCTTATATCGCAATAGGTATAATATTAAATATCAGCCGTCAGAGTATTAAAAAAAGTTAAATTATGGGTCCCAAAAAAATCTTAATCTGCGGAGGTCATTTATCACCAGCTCTAGCATTGATAGAAAAATTAAAAGAGAATAAATTATATCAGATTATTTATATTGGTAGGAAATTTGCTTTAGAAGGTGATAAAACAATATCTCTTGAATATAGGACGATAATAAATTTAAAAATTCCTTTTTTTACAATAACCACAGGCAGATTCCAAAGATTTATTTCTCCCTGGTTCTTCGTATCCTTATTTAAAATTCCTATTGGATTAATACAAAGCTTTGTAATTCTATTGCGTGTCAGACCTGACCTGGTTATATCTTTCGGTGGTTACTTATCGTTACCCGTATGTATAAATGCCTGGCTGCTTAAAATCCCTATTTTAATTCACGAGCAGACACCAATCATGGGATTATCAAATAGATTAATCGCTAAATTATCCAAAGCAGTCTGTCTATCCTGGCCCGAGACAAAATATGTTCCAGGTAATACCCGAATATATTTAACCGGGATTCCGGTCAGGAAAAGTATTATTGATCCGATAAACAGTTCTATTCTGGACTTTGGAGACAGAAACTGTCCACTCATATATATTACCGGTGGAAGTTTAGGGGCGCAATCGATCAACAAGATTATTGGTGAGGTTTTACCCCAATTAGTTCGACACTATAGGATTATTCACCAGAGTGGTAGAGCACAAAATGAGAGGGATTATAAAAATTTACAAAAAATAAAGAGTGCTTTGCCGAACAAAACAAAAAAAAACTATAAATTAGTTAAACTTATCGATCCGGATGAAATTGGTAATATATTACATCATGCGGATCTCTTGATCAGTCGTTCAGGAGCCAACACTGTAGCTGAAATAGCCTGTAATGGTATCCCAGCGATTTTAATTCCCTTACCCTGGGCGGCTAACAATGAGCAAGAATCAAATGCTTCTATATTAGAGAAATATGGTTTAGCACAAATTGTAAAACAGTCTGAGTTAAACCCCAAATCGCTTTTAACAGCAATTGAAAAAAATATAGGAAAAAAATCCCAATCTAATTTTCGTAGAAATACCGAATATAAATTCATCGCTACTCAAAGCGTTTCAAAAATGACAGAAGTAATAAGTTCATTATTATCCATGATTGATTTGAATAATGAGAAGAGCCAAACATTTTTTTTCCTATAAGTTACTTAGAGTCCTTGTTTTAGGTAGTGTCTTAGTTATAATTACCCTACAATTTCAATTAAAAAAAGTAATAGTAATTGCTCCAAGAATCAATAACATTCATTTAGAGATTCTTAATAATAAGAATTTACTATTTTTAAATGTTGGTCAGATAAAACGGTCTATATTAGCAAATAATATGGATATCAAATCTTTAACTATTAAGAAAATATTTCCACAGACTCTGGAATTAGATTATATTTTAAGAGACCCTAAAGCAATTCTATCTAGTCCTCATGGATATAAACTCTTATCCGAAGACGGTATAATTATTAGTCAACAAACAAATAATGAACAAAATTTACCCGTAATTGAAACCTCTTCTTTGAATATTAACAGTAATAATGATTGGCGACTTCTTAAAGCTTTAACTTATCTAAAATTATTAACTAAACTGGATATTAGCGTAAATAAAATAATCCAGGAAGATGATTTATCAGTCTATAAAATATTCCTAGGTGATAATTCTGAGATAATTATACCTCAAAATGCAGATCCGTATTTAATAAGCCCCTCTTTACAATTAATTATCTATAGGTTTAGAATAGAAGGTAAATTTATTTCGATCATAGATTTTAGTTATGATAAACCGGTAGTAACTTTTAAAAATGGGGGAAAAACCTTATCACTTGAGTGATCAATTTAACATATGAGCAAGAAAATAGTGGCAGGAATTGACATCGGAACTACTAAAATATCGACAATTATTGCTTCTCAACCCGAAAGCGGTTTATTGAATGTATTAGGAGTATCAACGAACTACAGTCGGGGTATCAGAAAGGGTCAGATAGTAGATATCGAAGAAGCAACGGGTTCAATTGTTGAAAGTCTTGAAGCTGCTGAGAGGATGGCGGGGTATTCAATATCCTCTGCGTTTCTTTCTGTTGGAGGCGCTCATCTAGCTTCACAAAACTCTCATGGAGTTGTTGCTGTATCTGAGCCACATAAAGAAATTTCTACTGACGACATTAAACGTGCAATCGATGCCGCCAGGGCAGTCTCCCTGCCTTCAACCCGTGAGATCTTACATGTACTTCCAAGAGAATTTATTGTTGATTCTCAGGAAGGAATAAAAGATCCAGTTGGAATGACTGGAGTAAGGTTGGAAGTAAATACCCACCTGATAACGGTAGGTTGCACGGCAATAAGAAATCTTGAGAAATGTGCTTCTTTAGTTGGGATAGACGTGGATGGTTTTGTGTTTAGCGGATTGGCATCAGCAACCAGTGTCCTGACAGAGACGGAAAAGGAATTAGGGGTGGTTTTCGTGGATATAGGTGGTGGAACAACAGATATTTGTATTTATATAGATGGTGCTTTGACATATTCGTCTGTTTTACCAATTGGGGCAAGAAATATTACTAATGATCTGGCGATAGGACTTCGTATTTCACTGGAAAGTGCCGAAAAAATAAAATTACTCCTTAATAAAAAAGAGACTGAGGTAATTGTTCCTTATGAAAAAATAGCAGAAACAATGAAAAGAGATAAAGGGAAAGAAAATACTTACGATGATATAGATCTGACAGATCTTCATTTACCTGAAGGTATTCAAAAAGTTTCTAAGAAAACTCTGATTGAAGGTATTATCAAGCCGAGATTAAATGAGATTTTTACCATGATTGGCCTAGAATTAAAAAAAAGTGGTTACGGAGGGCTCACTCCGGCAGGAATTGTGATAAGTGGCGGAGGAGCTGAAACATTATCCATTGTTGAAGCTGCAAGACGTAATCTAGCCATGCAAGTGCGTATAGGTACACCGAGTAATGTGACAGGATTAATAGATGAAATTATTATTCCAAGTTATGCCTGCGCAGTCGGATTAGTTCTCTATGCGGCAAAGTCAGGTTTTTCAATGAAAGAAAAATTTTCTATAAACAAAATAGGTAAGTTTACCGGAAAATTACCCATTGGAGGGATAGCAGGGAAAGTCGTAGATTTAATTAAGTCGTTTCTTCCATAATCAACAATTAACTGCTCAGAAAGGAATCTACATTTATGTTAATTAAACCAGATATCGCCAAATTTGCAAAAATAAAAGTTGTAGGAATAGGAGGAGGAGGATGCAATGCAATTAATTCAATGATATCTTCTTCCCAGGTACAAGGGGTGGATTTTATAGGTATCAACACAGATGGTCAGGCATTATTAACATGCAGCGCTTCAATTAAAATTCAAATTGGAGAAGATTTGACCAAAGGATTAGGGGCTGGCGGAAATCCTGAGATAGGAAAACAAGCTGCGGAAGAATCTAGAGATTTGGTTAAAGACGCGCTGATAGATTCAGATATGGTATTTCTAACCTGTGGCGAAGGTGGGGGAACTGGAACTGGAGCGACTCCTCTCATCGCTGAAATAGCCAAAGAATTAGGAGCATTAACGGTTGCAGTTGTGACTAAACCATTCGCTTTTGAAGGTACAAGAAGAATGATTGCCGCTGAAGAAGGCGTCTTAAATCTCAAAGAAAAAGTTGACACGCTTATTGTTATACCTAATCAAAGAATTCTGGACGTTGTCGATAAAAAAATGACACTTGTGGAAGCATTTCGAATCGTTGATTCAGTTTTGGGACAGGGTGTAACAGGAATATCAGATCTAATCACTTTACCCGGCCTTATTAACGTAGATTTTGCTGACGTTCGAACGATTATGCGAAGCGCCGGATCAGCTCTTATGGGTATTGGAACCGGCGTAGGTGAAAATAGAGCTTCAGCTGCAGCGAGGATGGCGATTTCCTCACCCCTCTTGGAAATATCAATTGATGGAGCAAAAGGAGTTCTTTTCAATATTACCGGTGGAGCTGATTTAACCATGAATGAGGTAGATGAAGCCTCTAAGCTTATCGCTGCTGCAGTGGACGCTGATGCCAATATTATCTTCGGGGCTACAATTGATGAGCAGATGGTAGATCAAGTAAAAATAACGGTAATTGCAACCGGATTTGACGAGACAAAAAGACGTTTAAGAGAGTTATCCAAAAAAGTGGAAACTCCTCTAACCGACGATCTCATAACTAGAAATATGGGATTAGATAATAAGGAAGATCAAACAGAAAATGATGAATGGGACATCCCCGCCTTCTTGAGACAAGGTAAACATTGATTATTCAATTCGGCAAGGCAAGCCCGCATTCCTGAGGCAGGGGAAGCATTGATTATTCAATTCGGCGAGGCAAGCCCGCATTCCTGAGGCAGGGGAAACACTAATGCCTTTTTCGACATCCTTCGCGTTAGGTTAGAAAAGAGTCTTTTGTAGTATAATAATTCTATCAGGAGTAATTTTATGACTAAAAACCTTTCCTATCTAATTGAGTTAACCTATGATAAAGACTACAAAGGCTATGTGGCTGATGTGGTTAATTTATATGGCTGTATGAGCCAGGGAAAGACTAAAAAAGAGGCAATAATAAACGCTAAAAAAGCTATAAAGGCATATATGGAAACCATTGAAAAAGCGGAAAGGGAAAAACCAATCCTTCAAGAAGTTGTCAGTATCCCGATATCATTTGCAACCGCATAACCTATTTCACTCATGCCAAAACTCGCTAATATCTCTGGAAAAGAAGCAGTGAAGGCATTTAAAAAATCAGGATATACCCACATTCATACTTCAGGTGATCACGCTATATTGCAAAAAGCAGGTTATCCAACATTATCTATTCCTCTACACAAAGAAGTGGCCAGATTTCTCTTGAAAGTACAAATTAAAAGAGCCAAATTAACGGAAGTTGAATTCGTAAAATTACTTAAGTAGGATTTATCCTTGACTGTTTTGATTTATTTAATATCTAGATTGCTGTAGTGATCTATTTAAGGATCGTTGTCCCTAATTGCCTTTCTGACAACAACAATAACGTACCTACTGATAATTGGCGTAAGGTTATTACAGAAAAATCAGGTTTGGGGAGTATAGAATTAGTGACAAATTTTGAAGACCACTTAATGGAAAAGGGGCACATACAGTTTCAGTGTGAATCGGAGAGGAACGTGTTCCAGTCACGGGGGAGTAGCTCAGTGGTTATAGTCTTCCACAATAGTCTTCCACAAATTTCAATAGTTGTATAATGAAATAAATGAAAAAAATATTTATACTAACGCTAATAATTACTATTGTTGTTGTGATTCTTTACCTTATAGAGAAATTTAACTTCTCTGTTACTTATAAGGTTTGTGGTTTGGGATATCAAGATTGTAATGTGATAGCAAAATTTAAAGATAGAAATAGTTGTGAAACCACAAAACAATATTGGGGATGGCTTTGTGACAAAATGAACAAAAAAAATATTATTTGTGTTGAAAAGGAAAGTGATATTTCCTCAGCATACTGCGATTGATTTTACCATTTCACCATTATGTCGTATTACCATGATTGTACGACATCTTATCTAATAAAGTGATCTAATCTGGATTCTGTCTATTCCGATCTGATAGTCCTTAAATACTTCTTTGCCAAAAAACGCTGCAGTTTCTGCATAAGTATTTATTCGGGCAGCAGATCTGAATTTGATAATATCGTTATCTCTTATATTTTCAATATAAAGGGAATTTCTATTCTCTGGATATTGAATTTCTTGTTTAGGCATACATGCATCGTTTATTCCTACGAATACCGTTTGATATTGTGAGGGATTCCCCCAAGAATACTCATTATAAAAATAGCTATTTGCAGTAGCTTCTCTTAGATAATATTTAATATCGTTAGGATCATCACCTATTGAACTGAATGTTGATTCTTGGAGAACTATTTTTCTGAGTATAGGATTAGGTGATATATTTGGTTTAAAGACTTTATCACAAGAAGTTATTGCATAAAATACAACTTGTCCTGATGAGGTAGAGATTGTTTGTATCCAATAATCTCGACCTTTATATATATTTTCAATCCAATTACTTTTGGAAATGCGAGTATAAGTTGGAACTCCAAAAATCTCGTTAAATTTTCCTAAATTCATTCCCGATCGTACGCTATTTATTTTAGAGTACTCTTTTTATCTCCAATTGAAATTATTTTGATAAAAATTAATTGACCATGATATTCCCTGAAGTATTGTAAAAAACGAAGAAATGAAAAATACAACCAAAACAATAAAAATAGTAAGAGGATGGTTATAAATTTCAGATTTTATTTTAACTGCCCAATTTCTTTTAGGATTTCCTTTCATAGCTGTATTATCTCATATCTATAAAGATTAAATTTACCCTTGACGAATAGTGTTTAAATTTGTTACTGTACTCTTGTACTTTTAAGACATAAGAAAGACTTATATTTATCTAGGAGTTTTAGTAGATATTGAACTGGGAGTTATTTTTTTTGCCTTGATAAATGGTAAAAGATCCTCTTTTCCGAGTAGCCTGGATTCTGTACAGTTTGCAATCATCGCAAGACTTGGTTGATGAGAAAAGCCTATGTACTGAACAGTTTTTCCTTTTTCTTTGGCTTTCTTTATAGCAGGAAGTAAATCTGTATCCGAGGAGACCAATATAATACGATCACATAAATCCTCATAAGTAGCGACGAGCATATCAACTGCAATATTTACATCGACACCCTTCTCGTGATAGCGATTATTCGTTTTGAGAAGGTATCCGAGTGAATATGTGAATTTATGTTTTTTCAGATAAGCTAGCAGTTTGCGTTGGGCAGTAAACATTCTTTGCACATGTGTAGTTCCATCTGTTCTTATAGCTCCAACGTAATACGTACATTGGGTAATTTGGTGTTTACCTGCGATTAACTTTGCAAAAGAGAAGAAATCAAAGGTTAGTAGATGGTGAAGATCAAGATCCTTGAGTTTGAAGTAAAAGTTACTTCCATCAACAAGGATAATACTCCGAGGTTTCTTCATGAAACTATTATATATCCTTTACCACTAAAAATCCTGCAAAGACCTTGCGGTGTTGCAGGAGATTTTAGTATCTAAATACTACCACCAATAACTTCAAATGTCAATCATTCGTTTTACACCGTCACAACAGTCTATTTCATCTAATACATTGACTTTCCATATCTTATCTGCTACCTATTCCTTGTACTTTTAAGACTTAAAAAGGCAGAATATTCATCTAGGGATTTCATTTGAGCTTGTGCGCAAAAGAAGTATCTGACTTAAGATCCCTCCATTCCTAAGATAGAGGAAGCATTGAAGCTGTATTATTCATACTTCTTTGAAAGCAGTTGTTTGTTCTCACCCTCTTTTTTGTGTAAAATAAGGAATATGTTCAAACCGGTTACTCCCAATGTGAATTTTCCGGAAATGGAGAAAAAGATTTTGGATTATTGGTATTCTTCCGGGGTGATAAAAAAATACCTCAATAAAAACAATAAATCCAAAAAACGTTTTTCTTTTCTTGACGGTCCTATTACCGCTAATAATCCCATGGGAGTTCATCATGCCTGGGGAAGAACCTATAAAGACCTTTGGCAAAAATTTAATAATATGCGAGGTTTTAAAGAGCGTTTTCAAAACGGATTTGATTGCCAGGGATTGTGGATAGAGGTGGAAGTTGAAAAAGAACTGGGTCTACGGAATAAAAAAGAGATCGAAAATTTGGTGCCGGGTAACAAGATTAAAAGCATTGCCAAATTTGTCCGGCTCTGTAAAGAGAGAGTGCTGAAATTTAGCAAAATTCAAACAGAACAAAGCATTCGCCTGGGAAATTTTATGAATTGGGATCATTCTTACTACACCATGAGCGATGAAAATAATTACATGATCTGGTATTTTCTCAAAACATGCCATGAAAAGGGATGGATCTATAAAGGTAAAGACAGTGTTCCCTGGTGTCCACGATGTGAGACAGCGATTTCTCAGCATGAGATGCTTACCGAGGATTACAAAGAGATAACTCATAAATCCATTTATATGCGATTTCCTCTGGAAAACAAAAAAAATGAATATCTTTTGGTCTGGACTACCACCCCATGGACTATTCCGGCAAATATTGCCGTGGCGGTGGATAAAACGTTTGAGTATGTTTTGGTCGAGGATGATAAGAAAGATTTATATTGGGTACAAAAAGAGGCAAAAGAACGGCTATTTCAGACATCGGCAACTATCAAAAAAACAGTAAAAGGGATTTCACTTGTTGGATTGAAGTATCAAGGTGCTTTTGATGATTTGGAGTCGGTGAAGAAAGCAGCAGAGTCCCCCGCTTTCCATACTATCATTTCTACCGATCCTCTTATTATGCCCATCACAACATCTGAAGGAACCGGTATGGTGCATACCGCAGTGAGCGCAGGAGAGGAAGATTTTAAACTCGGTAAAAAACTCGGTTTGCCACTTATTCCGGTAATTACCGACAATGCTGATTATCTTTCTGGTCTTGGTTTTCTTAGCGGAAAAAATGCCAAAAAACATCCTGAGATCATACTTGATCATATGACGCAAAAGGGTTTTTCCTTCAAAATTGAAAATTATACCCATCGATACCCGGCTTGCTGGAGGTGTAAAACTGAACTCGTTTGGAAAGTGGCAGAGGAGTGGTATATCGCAATGGACCGTCCTTCGCGTAAAGCTTCGGGTAGCAAGCGTACTGATAAGACGTTGAGAGAGATGATGATTAATACAGCAAAAATGATTGATTGGCATCCAAAATTTGGATTGGAGAGAGAACTTGACTGGCTTGAAAATATGCATGACTGGTTAATCAGTAAAAAAAATCGTTATTGGGGTTTAGCTCTACCTATTTATGAATGTTCAAAATGCGGTTGGTTTGAGGTGATAGGATCAAAAGAAGAATTAGAAAAAAAAGCGATTTCCGGCTGGGATGAATTTAAGGATCATACTCCCCATAAACCTTACATCGATGAGGTGAAGATAAAATGTGGTAATTGTGGCAAAACTGTGCAAAGGATAGATGACGTTGGTAATGTCTGGTTAGATGCCGGAATTGTACCATTTTCAACCTATATTGACCCGGAAAGCAAAAAGCTAAGTTATACGACCGACAAAAAATATTGGCGAGAGTGGTTTCCGGCTGATTTTATCACGGAGTCTTTTCCGGGACAATTTAAAAACTGGTTTTACTCGATGATTGCGATGTCCACGGTGCTTGAAAAACAAAATCCATTTAAAACCGTTTTAGGATATGCCTCTATGTTGGGAGAGGACGCAAGACCGATGCACAAATCATGGGGTAATGCCATAGATTTTAATGAAGGGGCAGATAAAATTGGAGTTGATGTAATGAGATGGATGTTTGTAACACATGATCCTGAGCAAAATTTACTCTTTGGTTATAAAAAAGCCGATGAAGTCAGGCGTCAGTTTCATTTAAGATTATGGAACATCTATAACTTTTTAATTAGTTATGCGGGAGTAGACGGGTGGAAACCATCCAAAGATAAAAAAATAAATATAAAAAATATTTTAGATGAGTGGATATTAACAAAATTAAATTTGCTAATTACTGAAGTGACGGATTCAATGGAGAAATATGATGCGTTTACGGCCTCAAATAAAATAGAGGAATTTGTGGGTGATTTATCTGTTTGGTATGTGAGAAGAAGTAGAGACAGAGTAGGACCGACAGCGGAAAATAATCCTGATAAAGATATGACTTATACAACTTTGTACCAAGTTCTAATTATCCTGGTTAAGCTTCTTGCGCCCTTTACTCCTTTTATGACTGATGAGATTTATCGAAATTTAACTAATGAAGAATCAGTGCATTTGACTGATTGGCCCACCTACGCTAAAGCTACGGTGGGGAAAGCCCAATTAATCAAAAACATGGAATTAGCGAGAAAAATATGCGAATTGGGACATGCAAAGAGGAAAGAGTTGGGTATTAAAGTCAGACAACCTTTGAGACAGTTATCAGTTATCAGTTGTCAGTTGTCAGTTAATAAAGAGTTAATACAACTTATTAAAGATGAGTTAAACGTGAAAGAAGTGATGTTTGCTGGAGGGAAAGGAGAGATAACGGTGGAGTTAGATACTGAGTTGACTCCAGAGCTAATATCAGAGGGGAAAGCACGGGAGTTAGTCCGGCAGATACAATTAAAGAGAAAAGAGTTAGGCTGCCGCTTGGATGAAAAAATAATCTTAACATTGTCAGAATATCCAAATGATTTCGAAGAATATATAATAAAAGAAACGTTAGGAAAAGAGATTAAGAATGGCAGTCAACTGGCTATTGATAGAGTATGAGTTTTAGACAACTCATCAGTCCTTTCATTTGTGTGCCTATAATAGGATTGTGCGCAGTTAGTCTGTTTTTAATCGCCACGACCGCACCGGATCTTTTTTGGGCTCAGGCAGTTTTTTTCTTTCTGGGATTAATAATTCTCCTATTTTTCTCTTCAATAGACTTTCGTATATGGTTGAAGTTTAAAAACTTTATATATATCGTCACAATTCTGATACTGTTGATTAGTTTTTTGGGCCCCGAAGTAAGAGGTTCAACCCGCTGGATTGATTTGGGATTTTTCCGGTTGCAACCATCAGAACTTATTAAACCATTTTTGATAATTATTATGGCGGCATTTTTATCAGAAAATCCGATAACAAACTTACCTTCTTTATTAAAGCCGATATTATTATTATTTCCTTTTATATTTTTAATTTTCAAACAACCAGATTTAGGTAATGTCTTAGTCTATTTAAGCATCTTGGCAAGTCTAATAATTCTAAGCGGGATTTCATGGGTCTATATTCTACTCAGTTTCTTAGGTATAACTGGTCTCTTACCCTTCTTTTGGTTTATTTTAAAAGACTATCAAAAGCAAAGACTTCTTTCTTTTCTTAACCCGCAACAGGATCCAATCGGAGCAGGATATAATTCTTTACAGGCCGTAATTGCCATTGGGAGCGGGAAGATTATGGGAATGGGTTTAGGTCGCGGTACACAAAGCCGTTTAATGTTTTTACCGGAGTATCATACAGATTTTGTCTTTGCTTCACTTGGGGAAGTGCTTGGTTTTTTGGGTGGTGCCTTAGTAATTTTATTGTATTTATTTTTACTTTATAAAATATTAATCATTGCCATTAATACCGAAAATATATTCGGGAAATTTATTATCCTGGGTGTTTTTGCTCAATTATTCAGCCAAGTATTTATAAATTTGGGGATGAATTTAGGTTTGTTACCCATTACCGGAATTACACTGCCTTTAATTTCTTATGGGGGTAGTTCAATAATAAGTACCTTTATCGATCTAGGCTTAGTAATCTCGGTCGCAAGCTACCATAAAAAAAGTCCACTTGTGATAAGATAAGATTTTTAATATAATAGAGCTTCATGAAATACGCAATAATACAATCTGGAGGAAAACAATACAAAGTCTTGGAGGGGCAGGAATTATTGATCGATCATCTTGGGGTGAAAGAAGGCAGCCTGATTGAATTTAACGAGGTTTTATTGATGCGTGAGGATGACAAGATAGATATCGGTGAACCTTATGTTAAAACCGGTAAAGTGGTAGGAAAAATCATGGGAGAGGAGAAGGGAACTAAATTAAAAGTCTCAAAATTTAAAGCAAAAGTCCGATACCGGAAAACAATCGGTTTTCGGTCTTTAAACACAAGAGTGGAAATTGAAAAGATCATCAAGGGAGATGGGGAAAACATCAAGCCAAAGGTAAAAACTGATAAAAAAAGATCTAAAAAATAAAATACCGTGAAAACTTTTTTGCTTTTTGAGAATCTTAGCGTCAAATAAGAATAATATATAAGAATTGACATGTGTGAAAAAAAGATTTAGACTAGGAGAAATTTAAAAAGATAAAATAATAAAATTATGGCGCATATCAAAACCGGAGGTACAACTAAAGGTAATCGAGACTCAAGGAGTAAAAGATTAGGAGTAAAAGTATATGGAGGAGCTTCCGTTAAAGCCGGTAATATCATTATCAGGCAAAAAGGCTCCAAATATCACTCTGGCGATGGTACAAAACTGGGAAGAGATTTCACCATCTTTGCCTTAAAAAACGGAACTGTTCATTTTAAAAGAAAACTCGATCGAAATATAGTCGAAGTTATAGGTTTAGCCGCTTGATTAAAAAAATATCTATGAATACCGTAAATCAGACAGCAAGTCAAATATTAATAGATCTAGATATAAATCTATTACAGCCAAATCCGCTACAAGTTAGAAGCCTTATAAAATCTGAATCATTAGTAGATTTAGTCGAATCTATTAAAGAGCATGGTATTTTAGAGCCTCTGGTTGTTGCTAAAACACCGGCCGGATATCAAATTATAGCAGGAGAAAGAAGATGGCGGGCGGCAAAAATTGTCGGAGTCAAGACGGTCCCGGTAGTTGTGAAAGAAACAACCAGTCGCGGTATGTTAGAAATGGCCTTGGTCGAAAACGTTCAAAGAGAAGAGTTAAATCCGATCGAAAGAGCGCAGGGTTTTCAAAGATTAATTGATGAATTTTCCCTCGGGGTAACGGAAATTTCCAAACGGATCGGAAAAAGTCCGGCTTATGTTTCTAACACCTTAAGATTACTTGCTCTTCCCGACGCGGTTAAAGACGGGCTGATATCAAATGATATTACCGAGGGTCATGCCAGGGCTTTAGCAGGACTTACCGACGTTAAGTTAATGATAGATGCATATAAGACGATACTTTCAGAAGGTGCTTCAGTGAGGCGAGCAGAAGATTTGGTAAGAAGAACAAAGGAAGAAAAAGATTTACCAACTCGTAATATTACAAAAGAAAGAATTGTCAGTGTGGAATTGGATCAATTAGCCAAAAAATTAAGTGAAAAGGTCGGTGCAGTGGTAAAAATATATCAATCTACAGTTAGTGCCAAGGTACAGATTTTGTTTAAGGGTAATCCGGAACTAACCTCTCATTCAATTCGTACTATTTACCAGAAACTATTGGAAGTTCATAACTGACCCTTGGTATAAAACCGATTACATTTATCGGCCAATAACGAATGACCGCATGCCCAATAATTAACCTTCTGGGTATAGGACCAAACTCACGAGAATCAGAACTATGGGGTCTGTTATCGCCCATGACGAATAGATTATTTTCCGGCACCGTAATATCAACTCCTTCCTGTAGGAAGCTTCCTGGAAAAAGATTAGTTAAATCTCGTAAATATGGTTCACTTAACTTTACATCGTTAACGTAAACATAACCTTTTTCTACTTTCACCCGTTCGCCAGGAAGACCAATGACTCTTTTGATGTAATCGACATCCGGATTGGTGGGAGCATTAAAAATGATGACTTCCCCTCTCACGGGATCTTTAAATTTATACGATATTTTATCAGTTAAGATATACTCATTGTTATGAAAGTTGGGTTCCATAGAATTGCCTTTTACCTCGTGCGGTTGTACCAGGAAAAGGTAAACTACTACAAATATCGATAAAGCCACGACGATCGTCTCTAAAAAATCGAGAAAAAAATTTACGATACCTCTAATCAGCAGGATAATAATATTAGGTTTGGTGTGGGAATTGCCTCCTGATGAATTCTGACCTTCTTGTGAGACAGCCACAGTAGGAGTGGTTTGGTCAATGCTTGTGGCGATGGCCACTTTTATTTCTGGTTCACTATTCATAAATTAAAAGATAAAACAGGAGCATAAACTCCCTTAAAAATATTATACGGTAGTTTAAGTTGGTCTCGCAAGAGTTAGTTGATATAATATAAACAAAGCGTGGTTTTAAGTTTAGAATGCGCGTATAGCATTCACAATATGTATTTTGTCTATGTACTCAGAAGCCGAAAAGATAACAAATTTTATGTTGGATATTCACACAATCCTAAAGAGAGACTTGCATATCATAATCAGGGTATGGTGGAAGCGACAAAGTACAGGAGACCATTTGAGATAATATACTTGGAAGGATATATTAATCAGCAAGATGCTACCTCCCGAGAAAAGTTTTTTAAGACTGGTTGGGGCAGGACTCATCTTAAAAAGGTCTTAAAGCACTATTTTACTAAGGATCGTTAGCTCAGCGGTAGAGCACTGCATTCACATTGCAGGGGTCGTAGGTTCAAATCCTACACGATCCACATAGCTCAGCGGTTCACCCGTCAAAGTTTTCGCAATGCAAAAATTTAGTCGGGTAAAGCGTTGCATTCACATTGCAAATGTCGAGGGTTCAAATCCAGTGCGCGCACCAGCTACAAATTATAATCGGATAACTTCAGTTTCTGCAAAACGGGATGGTTTATAATCAATCCTCAAGTTTAGAGGTCTTCCTTTTAAGACACTGTAAGAGACTTCTTTTGTTTCCGGTAGAGCACTTTTTTTGATATTGCTAACATAAATCGTGATTTTAGCGTTTTCGTAACTTGTTAATTGCAGTTTATACAATCCTTCCTGAGGGTTATAAATAACCAGAATATTTTTTTGTGTTTGTGAAGTTTTATTATCAGGATCGGTAAGATTCATGATTGTCGGTTTATCAGATGAAATCGTCATCACAAGATTGCTTGATTCCTCGGGGATTGATATCACTTCTGCCGGTTTAACGTCATACATTTTGAGAAACTCCAGGATTTTGGTAATTGCTTTAGCATCCGAGACGATAAATCCGTGGTTGCCGTTTAAGACTTCGTTGGTAGCATCTTTTAACTGACTGCTGTTTACCAGGATCGTACCGTCTCCCACTAGACTGTATTCTTTTCCTGTCGGTTTTCCATCTACCCAGTCCTGGCTGAACTGGTCGCGCATATCAGGATTTGCCACGTCCAGAAAGCTAAGTGTTGAGATTTTCGTACCGGAGAGAGTAAAAAGTGAGATGTTATAGTGATTTTGGGGAACCTGATTTTGATCGAGCCAGTTATTCTGATAATAGAGTTTATCAGTTTTTTTGACGACTTGGTTTTGACGAAGATAATCAAAAGTTGGCAGCAATTGTTGGATAGAGGGAATAAGTATCTG
>Ga0155721_107_pt10 | contig 123191 bp, 117 predicted proteins | sample RifCSPlowO2_01_FD_107377 | JGI IMG/M metagenome (GOLD analysis project Ga0155721, IMG submission 107377) | Candidatus Gottesmanbacteria bacterium RIFCSPLOWO2_01_FULL_39_12b
TACTATCAGTTTCTTATGAAAGCTAAAACTTTGCTTACACTTTTTATATTTCTTATAATATTATTTAATCCTGATAAAATTTATGCTATATATGAACCTTTATCGGTTTCAAATAATAAGTACGGTATCCACATTATTGATGAAAATGATCTGGAAGAAGCAGCAAATTTGGTAAATTCATCAGGCGGGGATTGGGGATATATTACAGTCGTTATTTCAGAATCAGATAGAAATCTTACTAAATGGCAGGGAATTTTTGACAAGATGCGATTATTGCATTTAATTCCAATAGTCAGACTGGCCACAACTTCTGATGGTGCGATATGGAATAAACCAAATATATCCGATGCCACCCTTTGGACTAATTTTCTTTCACAACTACCCTGGGTCTCTAAAAATCGCTACGTCATAATTTTTAATGAGCCAAATCATGCCAAAGAGTGGGGAGGTAAAGTAAATCCGCAGGAATACGCGCAAGTGCTTGACTCTTTTTCTACTACTTTAAAAGCTAAATCAGATGACTATTTCATTTTACCGGCTGGTCTAGATGCTTCAGCTCCAAACAGTAAAATTACGACGAATGAAATAGATTTTTTAAGCCTGATGAAAAAAGGAATCCCTGATATTTTTTTAAAGATCGATGGCTGGACGTCGCATTCATACCCTAATCCGGGATTTGTGGGCCAGGTAAAGGATAACGGCAAAGGAAGTCTACGGACATACCTCTGGGAACTTGATTACCTCAAAAAGCTGGGAGTAGAAAAAAGTCTTCCTGTCTTTATCACCGAGACCGGTTGGCCACATCAGGAAGGGATATCTAATAATTATTCTTATTTTAAAGCTGAAAAAGTGGCACAATTAATTACTGAAGCAAGTTTCTCGGTCTGGAATGAAAGGGATAAAATTGTGGCCATCACTCCATTTATTTTTAATTACCAGTCGTATCCTTTTGACCACTTTTCCTGGAAGGTTCCCTTAACTTCTAATTATTTTCCACAATACGAAGCTTATCGTCAGATCCAAAAATCAGCAGGTAATCCTATACTTACGGAAGTTGCCCTACCTGAAGCAGAAGTTCTAGGGTTAGAAAAAGAATCAACAGAGCAAAAGACCAATCCATCCCTTCTTAATCGAATGATTGACTATTTTACTAAACTTCAATCTAAATTTTCCTCGATTTTAAATATCAGATAACTTTTTCTTTTGGATGATGTACGATATAATGAGTTGTTAGGTCTGCCTGTAAATGGTGGCATTAGCTCAATGGCAGAGCACTGCCCTGTGGAGGCAGGTGTTGCCGGTTCGAATCCGGTATGCCACCCAATGAATAATAATTTAATAAAATCTGACAATAGATCATTATCCCTTTCCAAATATACTCTAGCCCTTATCGCAAAATGGGAAGAAGGTTCTCGTGCTTCAGGTAATTCACATAATAAAATCTCCGTCTCTCAAACGGTCTCATTTGCCGCCTTTCTTTATGAAAAAATGCGTAATGCCGTGGAGTTTAAAGAAGATCATCTGATCAGACGCTGCGCTATAGAAAGAATTATCAAAAGAAGAATGATTTTAAATGAGAATGGCCGGGATATAGCTGAACCACTCATTAAGGAACTATTATGGGCTCGCTACTATGAAAATAATACAATCGGAGAAGAGAAAATTGTCGAAATTCAGACAATTATAGACAAATATTTCTTTTTGAGAAACGAGTTATCTCGAGGCAGGTCAGGACGGGAACAGGAAAATCTCGCCAATTTTATGCTTGAAGTTCTTTCCTGCGAGATTGAAGAGAATCTTTCTCCTTCCCAAAAACGTGAGGCGTTTACGAACTATGTCTATCAAATATTAAGACCTCATATTATGCCCTTTTCCGGGAATAATGGACTTCAGGAGAAAGACGTACAGGTCTATATTGCTGTAGAGAAAACGTTATCTCACAGCGATTCCGCTGTCATAAGATACCATTTATTGAAATTGATGATACCGGAAATAACCCAAATTACCTGGAAAAATTCAGACAGTCTTTTAACCCAGCTTTATGATATTTATCAACATATCGGAAAGTATTTAAGGTACCCTCAGGCCGATAAATTACGAAATATAATTAAAAAAGAAATACCAGCCTTTTTAATTTTAAAGGATATTTTTGAGCAAAATCCAAGGTCTATATCCCAGATAATTACTTCTGAAGAACAGCTTAAATTTAAAGTAGATGAAGCTTGTCGAAAGCGCTATGATGAAAGTAAAACAAGGTTACGCAGAACCGGTATCAGATCATTCATTTATATACTCCTCACCAAAATAATTTTCGCCCTTTTACTGGAGATACCCTACGATTTATATTTCCTTAAAAGCATATCTATACTCCCAATCTCAATCAACGTTATTTTTCCTCCTTTTTTGATGTTTTTAATTATACTTTCAGTGACGGTACCGGGGGATGATAATACCCGGAAAATTTATCAACTGATACTCGGTACGATCGATAATAATCCTGAGACTCCGGATGCAATTCATTCCCAAATTGATATCGACAGAAGAGGAAAAGCCAGAGGTTTATTATTTACCAGTATTTTCAGTCTTCTTTACTTACTGACTTACTTTATTAGTTTTGGTTCAATTATTTACGTCTTGTCTTTCCTGAAGTTCAGTGTAGTCAGTCAGGGAATATTTATATTTTTCGTAACACTCGTTACTTTCTTTGCTTTTAAAGTTATCCAGATAACTCAAGAATACCAGGTAATTTTACACGAAGGTTTTTTGACGCCTATAACAGACTTTTTCTTTTTGCCGGTGATCAGAGTTGGGCAGTGGTTATCCGGTGAAATATTATCTAAATTTAACGTCCTCATATTTATTTTTGACTTTATTATAGAGATGCCTTTTAAAGCAATTGTCGAAGTGATAGATGAATGGGTACATTTTGTCAGACTCAAAAAAGAGGAAATGATCTAGAACTTTCGGTAAAGTTCGAAAAAGACTTCCTGAGGAATGGAGACTTTTCCAAACTCTTTCATCCTGCTTTTACCTTTTTTTTGAGCGTCGAGCAGCTTATCTTTACGTGATTGATCGCCACCGTATAATTTTGATGTAACGTCTTTGCGGAATGATTTTATATCGCTTCTGGCAATAATTTTTCCTGAAATAGATGCCTGTATCGGAATTTGAAATTGGTGTCTCGGAATTAGTTCTTTTAGTTTCTCGACTAATCTTAGTGCAATATATTGGACTTTTTCGACTACGGCAATCTGAGAGAATGCATCAATAGGCTTATGATTTAAAAGAATATCCAGTTTAACCGTTTTTACCGGCCTCATTTCATAAAATTCATAGTCCAGACTTGCAAATCCGTTCGTCTTCGATTTCAGGCGATCGAAAAAGTCCGTGATCATTTCCGCTAAAGGAATAAAGTAAGTGAGCTTTGATTGGGTCGCAAAATATTCCAGATTGATAAACAGGCCTCTTTTTTCTTCGCAAAGCTGCATGATGATACCGACTGTTTCAAAGGGTGTAAAAATTGAGGCGTACATCACAGGTTCATTTACTTTTGCTATATGATGCGGGTCCGGATAGTCATCTGGAGTTTTAACAATAACCTCAGTCTTATCCATTTTTACTATCTGGTATTCTACGGTAGGTGAGGTCGCAATTACATTAACTTTGAATTCTCTTTCCAGCCTCTCCTGTATGATATCGGCATGTAAAAGACCTAGGAATCCGCAGAGGAATCCTTTCCCCAAAGCATGCAAAAAGTGTGGTTGAAAAGTAAACGAGCTATCCATAAGATGCAACTTGGAAAGTGACTCACGAAGCGCATGATAGTCATCATTTGAAATCGGAAAAAGACATAAAAAAACCATGGGTTTAGGCTGCTTATAGCCGACTAAAGGGATTATCTTGGAATTTAGTTCGGTTAAAGTATCTCCCACCTGCGCTAAACTGATATTCTTCAGTCCTGTTGCTACGTAACCTACCTCACCAGTATTTAAACGATCTACTTTCTTCATCAGTGGTGAAAATATACCGATTTCAGTCGGGCTAAATTCAACCTTCGTTGCCATTAATTTCAAGATAGTGTTTGCATGCGCATAAATTTCACCGTCTATAATATTGACAAAAACGATGACTCCTTTATGCGGATCAAAGACCGAGGAAAAAACCAGTGCTCGAAGAGGTAAGTTTAGCGATCCAGTAGGAGGTGGTATTCTTTCTATTATCGCTTTTAACACCTGATCAATATTAATACTTTTTTTGGCCGATACTTCAATAATTTCGCTAGAGTCAAAATTAAAAGTTTCTATAAGTGATTTTTTAGTTTGACTCACACGCGCGGTGGGAAGGTCTATTTTATTTATAACCGGAATTACCTTTAAATTAGCGGTTTTAATAAGCTGCATGTGCGCCAGAGTTTGCGCCTGGATGCCTTGCGTGGCGTCGACAACTAATATTATTCCTTCGCAGGCAGAGAGTGATCTTGAGACTTCATAAGAGAAATCTACGTGCCCGGGGGTATCGATCAGGTTTAAGATATATTCATCTCCTTTATAAATATATTTCATCCGGACGGGCGCCAGTTTTATGGTGATCCCGCGTTCGCGCTCAATCGGATTGCTGTCTAATACCTGTTCCTGCATATCTCTTTTTTCGATTGTGCCCGTTATCTCAAGCAGCCTGTCGGCCAAGGTTGATTTTCCGTGATCAATATGTGCCACAATGGCGAAATTTCGGATATTATTTTGCTCAGGCATATTGGAATTATAACGCTATAGTTAATTCGCTGCTAGTTGTAAGAACAGGAATAAATAGTAATTCTATGTGGTTATTATTGTATCAGCTTTAAGGCTACTTTTATAGACTTTTAACCCTACAAGTCCAAAAACCAAAGTAACTAATGCCAAAACAATAAGTGTGCTGTTCATCCCAAAATTATCAATTCCATAACCCCCCAAAGGCATAGTTATTCCTACGATAATAAATGTTAAAAAGCTGTACGTAGAAATCATTGTACTTCTCTCTTCACTGCTAACTTCTTTTTGAAGTAAAGTAAGAATAATTTGATCCTTATATGATGCCATCAAAAACAAAAGCAGCATAAAGACTAAACCAACGAAGGAGTTAATTTGACTAAGTACCAAGAAGGCAATAGTTGTAACAACAATACTCAGAAGTAAAGAAATATAAGATCCTATTCTTTGAAAGAATTTGTAGGCTACAGCTGACACTATTGCTTTAAATCCAGAAAATACGGCAGCAATTATCCCAAGCAAAGCGACGTTCACACCAATTGTAATTTGCAAGGGTTGATTTATATTATTTGCATAAAGACTTCCGCTAAAAAATAACGCGGATCCTAAAATAATCAAGCCTAGAACTCGTTTGTTTGCAAACGACAACGTAACACCCTTTGTGATTTTTTGTAAATATATATTTATTGACGGTTTATCGCCTTTAAATTCCCATTTAACCAAATAAATCAAAGCGGCTGCCAGAAATAATGTAAAAGATGATATTAGATAAGTTAACCGTGGATGGCCGCTGTATAGTACCGAAACTAAAGGGCTTGCTACTAGAGTGCCAACTAGAAGATAAGCGCTTGTTCTACCTTGAACTTTAATATATTCTTCGCCTTTGCCCAGACGATTTAAGATATCGTGGGTCAAAGAAGAAAAAGCTCCCGATTGTAGTGCGATTCCCAATCCAGCCAAAACCGAACCAATCAAGAAGACGGGGTATGTTGGGGATAAACCGACCATTAACGGTGCAAAAGCGTGTACGACAAGCCCCCAAAGCACCGATTTTTTATGCCCAAAAGTATCAGCAATACCACCTGTCGGGATTTCTAGCACAGAATAGCAAATAAAAAATAATGACGTGAGGAGGGCTATTTGAGTCTGACTTAACCCGTTTGACAATCGATAAAGGGTTTCAATGACCGCTATTGAGTACGCAACACCCATTAAAAAATTTGCTAAGTATATTTTATTAATTTCTTTCATCTAGCTTTATTCTACTCTATTTACACTGGTTTTTATCTTAACAAATTTGTATATATAAAGTTCTTTATAATTTTTGCTCGACACAATAGTATATCTGGCTAAGCGTTTTTTCGGGTACAAGACTGTACCCGACTTCGCTTTGCTCGGAGCCGACCTTGCAGAGTCGGGTAGGCTTTATGCTTAGTTTTATGGTAAAATAGAAGTATGAGAAACTGGTCAGTTGACGAAGACTATCTTAAAAAATTTCCCCTCAAGTACAAACTTTGGAGACTAGTTCAGACCCTTTCTTATGGTTTGGATGGCGAAAAAATAAATAAAAAGGAAGTAATTAAGTATTGGGACAGAATAAAAGATCAACTAGATCCTGCTCGTAGAGACTACGTTAATTTTCTTTTATGGGGAAATCTATCTTAAACGATTTTCAAAAAGAAGTTATAGTTATTTTTTGTAAAACTGTCTTAGCTAAGAAATTTTATCTAGCTGGAGGCACAGCTTTATCTGAATTTTATTTACAACATCGGAAATCTGAAGATTTAGACTTTTTTACCGAAGAAGAATTGGATATTAAGGAATTAGAGCGTTTTGTAGATTTCATTGGGAAAAAGATTTCTTTGGAAAAAGTTGAATTTCAGCACGGTTTCGGACTTTACACCTATTTCTTTTATCCCAAAAATGAGACAGTAAAGCACAAGATTGATTTCGGGCAATATCCATTTCCTCTCATTGAGAAGCCCAAACGATTTGCTGGTTTACAGGTAGAAGTGCTTTATGATATTGCAGTGGATAAGGCACACATCGTTTCTGTACGTCCGCGGTTGCGGGATTTTGTGGATTTATATTTTATATTCCAAGAGAAAAAAGAGTGGAACTTAAAAGGTCTCTTACAAAAGGCTTATGAAAAATTCGGAATCAAAGTTGATCCTCTCCAACTGGGAGAAAATTTATTTCAAGTTAAGAACCTAGAAGATATGCCATTCATGCTTAAAGACTTTGACAGGCAAACGATGGAAAATTTTTTCCTCACAGAAGCAAGGAAACTGGAGAAAGGAATTTGGCTCTAACACCGGCGAGGTTGCCCCCACTTCCGACTAGATTTCACTGTTGGTGAGCCGCACAGGAATCGAACCTGTAACCGTCTCCTTAAGAGGGAGATGCTCTACCAATTGAGCTAGCGGCCCGATAATTTTCTGAGGAAAATTCACCGGGTGAACCCGTATTTTCCCCAATTATCCTTAGTTTATATTTGCGCTTTAATTTTTTAATTTCAACCTCACCAATTCTAGCCGAGTTTTGAGTTATATATTCTTCGCAATAAACTATACATACAGGTCTTTTATTTCTCAACGATTTTGCTCCGAGTTTATTATTTGTATTGTGTTCTCTTTCTCTCCGCTTGAGATTAGTGGTAATTCCTGTGTATAAAGTATCATCTTTACATCTTGCTATATTTACAAACCAATTCATTTAAATAAAGCGTTCACGCAGAAAATGCTCATCAGTGCAGTTTTCTGCGCGCCCAGGAGGACTTGAACCTCCAACCTTGTGGTCCGAAGCCACACGCTCTATCCAATTAAGCTATGGGCGCTGAACGAATAATCGTATCGATTATAGCATCTTATTGGCTATTAATTCTATTATTTTGTACAATCCTGTAGACAGCAAAATAAAATGTCTAATTTGATTAATAATTTAATTTTACGCGAAAAAATTATCGATGCCGTACGTGAATACTTTAAACTAGAGAAATTCCATGAGGTAGAGACGCCACTTCTGGTTCCTTCGGTAATCCCGGAATCTTATTTAGAAAATTTTACGACCATTCTTTTTGACCGAAGAAGAAGGAGGAAAAAGATGTTTTTGACCGCGTCTCCGGAGTCTTCCCTAAAAAAAATTATTGTTGCAGGATTGGGAAATTGTTTTGAAATTACCAGAAGTTTCAGGAACGGAGAAACAGATAGCTTGCTGCACTCGCCAGAGTTTACCATTTTGGAATGGTACAGGGTTGGAGCAGATTACAAAGAAATTATGAAAGATTGTGAAAATCTTTTTAATAAAATTTCTATAAATTTAGGTATTAATAATTCAAATATTTCCTATGGTAATACAAAAATTGATCTGGCTCCTCCCTGGGAAAAAATTACTGTGTCGAAAGCCTTAAAAAAATATGCTATGGTCGATTTTGATGATATTACAGGTATAAACAGCTTAAAGAGAATAAAAAAGATTGCCACCGATAAAGGATATAATGTTAGTAAAAATAATACGTGGGAGGTGACCTTCAACCAAATTTTTTTAAATGAGGTAGAACCTCATTTGGGTACAAACGGCCGTCCGACAATAATTTATGACTATCCTGCTATTCTTGCTGCGCTTGCAAAATTAAAAAAGGACGATCCTAGGTTAGCGCAACGGTTTGAACTATATATCGCTGGATTGGAATTAGGTGACTGTTATACAGAATTAACAGACTGGAAAGAGCAAAATTACAGATTTAAAAATGAATTAAAGTTAATCCGGAAATCAAATAAAAATAAAGTAGTTCAGGATGACACCCTTATAAAAGCTTTAAAAAGAGGCCTTCCGGATTGTTCGGGAATGGCGATGGGTATTGATAGAGTCGTAATGTTATTTGGAGATATAAAAGATATTAAAGATACCAAATTCACCTTCTCATAAACTATAGTATAATAGTTCTCTATATGACAAGAATAACTACTTCAAATTTTCAAAAAGGAATATTTATTGAATATAAAAATGAACCTCATCAGATAGTTGAGTTCCAATTCGTGAATCCCGGTAAGGGTTCTGCCTTTGTGAGAACAAAACTTAGAAACGTAAAAACAGGTAGAGTCTATGAGTTCACCTATAAGTCAGGGGAATCGGTCGTAGAAGTCTTTGTCAATGTAAGTGAAATGCAGTATCTTTATAACGAAAACGGTAAATTTGTCTTCATGGATCAGAAAAATTATAACCAGATTTCTCTTTCAGAAGAAGTTACAGGCAGTTTTCATCAGTATCTTAAAGAGGGGGAAATATACCAGATATTCATTCAAGATCAGGAAGCGATCGGTATGCGCTATCCTAAAAAAGTTCGTTTAATGGTTTCCGAGGCTGAAGAAGGAGTAAAAGGAAATACGGTTACAGGTGCGAAAAAAACGGTTATTTTAGAAACGGGGGCAAGAGTTACGGTTCCTTTATTTATCAAAAAAGGCGACTTTGTAAGCATCGATGCTGAGACAGGTGAATATGTAGAACGGATTTCCGGTTAAATTACAATGAAACTAATTCTCTATCTCATCGTGTGGTTTCCTATATCCAGTCTGTTATTACTAATTTCTCTATTCATACTTTCTCATAATAAATATAAATTGAATGTTTATGCTGATAAATATTTTTCAGAAGAACATAATTCAATAGAATCGATTTTAGGAACGAAAGTCGTCTCAATACAAGTAACCCCTAGTAATGATATTCGAATTATTGCTTTAGAAAAATTTTTAACAGATAGAAAATCTCCTTTAACGTCCTTTACCCGGGTAATTGTAGCCCAGGCAGATCTATGGGGAATCGATTACACCATTGTACCGGCCATCGCAATGCAAGAATCAAATGGATGTAATCGAATTCCTTATAATTCAAATAATTGCTGGGGTTATGGTATCTATGGTAATAACATCACTTATTTTAATTCATATGAGGAGGCGATTGCTCAAGTATCAAAAATTATTAAAGAGGCCTATATTAAAAAAGGTTTAACGAATATTACCTTATTAGAGGATCGCTGGGCACCTTCAAGTAACGGTCTTTGGTCATCTTCAGTCAATTACTTTATTAATCTTATCAAGGAAGTCGAAAAGAAAACACCTGCCTCTTGACAATCCTATAATATATGATATAATACCTCTTAGATCCTAAGGTTATCCCTATTAACGGGAATGGCTTTAGGATTTTTTAATGCATCTCTTGCAGAGGAAATGAAGCTTAGAGATGCATAATCCGCCATAAAGCGCAGCACCAGCCGTGTACGAATAGTACTGAAAAGGCGAGTGATAAGCTTAGGTGGATGATATCTAACATTATGAAACAAATCATTGTGTTTTTATTTATTATAATTTTCTTTATCTCAGCTTCAAAAATCACGGCTTCCTCTATTTCAGGTTCCTCAGCTGCATTAGTTAGAGTTTATTTAAATAACGATATGGAAGACATAAGAGTGACAAAAATGACATATTTTCTCCTTAAATATAATTCTCCACTAGCTACTCACTCGCGACTTCTGGTAGAAGCATCTGATAATTATGAGTTACCTTGGACACTAGTCGCCAGCATAGCTGGGGTTGAAAGCGGATTTTGTAAAAAGATGGCAAAAGTATCATATAACTGTTGGGGCTGGAAAAACGGCCGACATAACTTTAACAGTTTTGAAGATGGGATATTTACGGTATCCAGAAATCTACGTAGTAAGTATTTTAACAGAGGCATTACTACACCAGAGTTGATGGCTCCGATTTACGCCCCTCCTTCAAAAACCTGGAGTATAAACGTTCGCTATTATATGAACCTGCTGGAAATCATGCCTTCTGAAAACTATCCGCTTCAAATCGATCTCTAAATTCTATATAATATAATTCAAATAGCCAGAGTGCTGAAATTGGCAGACAGGCACGGTTTAGGACCGTGTGCCCTAAAGGCGTGAGAGTTCAAGTCTCTCCTCTGGCACAACGTAAGAAATCACGATATGATTTCAACATTGTAGAAACGTTGAAATTTTCTAAGAAAATTTCTTACTTTTTACAAATAAATATGTTAGAATTCACAAAATATGTCTAGTTCAACACTTAAACAGTTACCAAAATCAACTGTCGAACTGGAGATTAGAATCCCTTGGGAGGAAATAAAAACTTCCTACGAAAAAATTTTAGATCGTGTTATATCCGAATCGGAGCTACCTGGTTTTAGGAAAGGGAAAGCGCCAAAGGATTTGGTGATAAAAGATCAAAACAGAAGCAAACTATACGAAGAAGTAGTTAGAGAAGTTATGCCAAAAGTTTATCGGGATGAAATACAAAAATATAAATTATCTCCAGTCATATCGCCTAAAGTTGAAGTTTTAGAAGCGAAGGAGGGAAAAGAATGGGTGATTAAGGCTTCTGTTGCTTTAAAACCTTCTATAAATCTTAAAAACTATAAAGAAAAAATAAGAGAATTTAAAAAATCCAAGGTCAAAATATGGACACCAGGAAAGTCACATGAAAAAGACGATCAGGCAAATAAGAAAATTAATTTAGACGAATTATTAAATGTAATATTAAGTACGGTTGAGTTTGAAATATCGGATATGATCGTCGAACAGGAGCAAAATAGATTACTGGCTGATTTGATTGATCAAACTCACAAGCTAGGATTAAGCGTCGAACAATACCTTTTGGCTAAGGGTAAAACAACAGAAGGGCTGCGAAGTGAATACGCAGAACAAGCGTTGAAGAATCTTAAAACTGAATTCGCCCTGAATGAAATAGCCGATGGTGAGAAGATTACGGTAACACAGGAAGATATTGATAAGCTTCTCAAGAATGTCGAAAAAACTGAGGAAAGAGAAAAGCTAAAGAAGGAAAGTTATTATTTAGCTCATTTAATCAGACAGCAGAAGACACTTGACTTTTTAAATAACCTATAGTATAATCGCCAGAATTAAATAATTTTATTTAATCACAAAATGTCTGGCAATAATTCTAAAAAAGCAGGATTGTATCCATGGGGAGACGATCATCCGGAAAAACTCCAGCAGTCTCCAAACGGAAGTATTGGTATTAAACAGCAGGTAAAAAGTCTGATTAACCCTTCTAATGTCTTGGAGCAAATATTTAATTCCAATCGAACCGGTGAACGAAAGTATTATCCTTCTCAAGCCGAAAAGAAAGTTCAGCGGCAAGAAACACTTATTTTTTCCCGCCGGTTATACTCAGAAAATCAAAGCATTCAGGAAGAAACTAAAGTTTTACTAAAACAACTCAAAGAACAAGTTGTCCTTTTGGAAAAATCAGAAAAGTCTTTGTCTGCGGAAATTTCCAAAATTAAAGTTGCCCAGATGCCAAATAAAAGCGGGATATACTACATACGTTTTTTTGAATGGATGTTGACTGTAGTAAAGCAATTGAGGATGAAAGTTGAAGAAGGAAGAACTTGGCTAGCCGCTTTTAATAGTCGAAAAAAGAAACGCATCGGATATTGGAATATGTATAAAAAACACGGAACTACTTTCGGATTATCCAACGAAAGAACCCTCTCTACTCAAACTGGTTAAATTCCCTCTTGACTATTTTTACCTATCTCCTAATATTATTTATATAATTAGCAGTTTATCTTTAATTAACCTTGAATCTTGCCTTTTGTTTCAATTTAAAACATAATCAACCTTCAAAAAATATTTCTGCCCAAATAGAAGCAGACTACGATTCTATTGAGACAATTGTCGGAATCAAAAAAGCCATTGAATCAGGCGGTCATAATGTTATAAATATCGAAGCAGATAGAGAAGTTTACTTTAATTTCGTCAAAAATAAAAAGAATATAAAAATAGTTTTTAACATTTCTGAGGGCCTTGGAGGTGAGGCAAGAGAAGCTCATATCCCGGCTATGCTTGAACATCTTCAAATACCTTATACTCACTCCGGTCCACTTACTCAGGCTATAACTTTAGACAAAACTTACACGAAAATGCTTTTATATAATAAAGGAATAGGCACTCCCAAATTTCAAGTTATCAAAAAAATTAGCGACCAGATTGACAGTCACCTTAAGTACCCTTTAATAGTTAAACCGAACTCAGAAGGATCCAGCATAGGAATTTTTAACGAAAACTTGGTTTTTGATCGAATCAAATTAGTAGAAAGAGTTGAATGGTTGTTGACTAAATTTAAAGAGCCGGTATTAATTGAAGAGTATATCGATGGTAGAGAATTTACAGTATCTGTATTGGGTAACAATCCTCCGAAGGTGCTTCCGATTGTTGAGCAAAACTTTTCAATTTTCCCGGAAAACATGGCACACTTCGCTTCTTTTGAGGCAAAATGGATGTTTGAAGACGAACTACCAGATCCACATGAAGCGTATTTCTGCCCGGCCCGGATCCCCGAATCTTTAAAGTCGAAAATAGAAAATATCAGCCTTATTGTATTTGACACTCTTAACTGTAAGGATGTCTGCCGGATTGACTACAGGGTCGATAAAAACGATAACGTATACTTTATTGAAGTAAACAGTCTGCCAGGCATGGACTACGATTCACAGCATATCTCTTATTTGCCAATAGCGGCTAGAACAGCCGGTTTTAGTTTTGAAGGACTGGTGAATACCATTTTGAATGAAGCAATTAAAAGATATAATTTTTATACCAAAGATCAATTTTCTCATTACGTCAAAAACTTCTGGCCCACAAAATATCTAGAGATTTCCTGATGATCTGTTATAATTGTTTGCACACGGACTCGTAGCTCAGATGGCTAGACCTGCCCGACTTTGACTGGACGATTAGCTCAGTTGGCTAGAGCGTCACATTGACATTGTGAAGGCCACAGGTTCAAATCCTGTATCGTCCACATAAGTAAAATTTGTCAAAGTCCAGTCAGGCGGGGTGTCACATTGACATTGTGAAGGCCAGAGGTTCAAGTCCGCTCGAGTCCACAAACAGCCTTTATAAGTTCCTAACTTATCTTGACTATTCTAGAAAATAGGGTATTATATAATCATATTCCACGGTTGCATGAGAACTCACCAATCTCAAAGTGGAACGCTATCTCAGCGTAAAGAGAAAAATTAAGCCACTAAGTTGGATGGAACCGTCCCGATTATATCGAGTCTCCAACAAATAAGTGGCGTTTTTATTATTAAATATGAAAGACAATAACGATTATCTTATAAATCTTCGACATTCATGCGCGCATTTATTGGCAAAAGCCGTACTTGAGCTATTTCCAGGCACGCATAATGCCATTGGACCCGCCATTGAAAACGGCTTTTATCAGGACTTTGATTTTGCCGAAGGGAAAATTTCCGAAGACGATCTTTCGCGTATCGAAGAAAAAATGAGAGAAATCCTCCCTACCTGGAAAAAATTCGATTATAAAGAGGTTACGCTTGAAGAGGCAAAAAAGCTTTTTGCCCACAATCCTTACAAGCTTGAATTAGCTGAAGAATTCGCCAAGGGTGGTAAAAAACTATTAACTAACAATCCCGGTAATTTCCTTGATCTTTGCAAAATGACGCACGTAGGGAGTCCTGAAAAAGAAATGAGATATTTTAAACTCCTTAAAATTGCCGGAGCTTACTGGCGGGGTGACGAGAAAAACAAGATGCTGACCAGGATTTATGGAACGTGCTTTCCTGCCAAAGAAGAGCTGGATAAATATTTATGGCAGTTAGAGGAGGCAAAAAAAAGAGATCATAAAAAATTGGGGAAGGAATTGGAATTATTTCTTTTTTCAAATAGTGTCGGACCGGGACTTCCTCTTTTTATGCCCAAAGGCGCTATCCTGAGAAGAGTAATTGAAGACTATCTGGTGAAACTTAAAGAGTCCTACGGATTAGTATTCGTCTGGACTCCTCACATTGCCAAATCAGAACTTTACAAGCAAAGTAAACATTGGCAAAAATACGATGCCATGATGCCTCCTTTGGTCGTTGAAGATGAAGCATACACTTTAAAACCTATGAATTGTCCTCACCATTTTCAGATTTATCTGGAAAAGCCGAGAAGCTATAGAGATTTACCTCTCCGACTTGCGGAAAATTCAACCGTGTATAGATTTGAAAAAAGCGGGGTACTGAATGGACTTTTTCGAGTAAGATCAGTTACTCAAGATGACAGCCATTGGTTCGTTAAATACGAAGAAATTCAACGAGAAATAGATCGAGCCATCTCGCTCACCAAAGAAGTTTATGACGCCTTTAGTTTAAAAAATTTCCATGCCAGAATATCGGTACGTGATAAGACACATCCGGAAAAATATTTGGGAAAGTCAAACGTTTGGGATACTGCAGAAAAGGAGCTGGAAAATGCAGTGACACTAAGGAAAATACCTTATGAAATAGGGAGAGGTGAAGCTGCTTTTTATGGCCCAAAGATAGATTTTTCGATCGATGATAGCCTGGATCGGGAGTGGCAATTAACGACGATCCAACTCGATTTTAATCAGCCAGAAAATTTTGATTTAAAATATACGGATGCTGATGGAAGTCAGAAGCGTCCAGCTATTCTCCATATCGCAATTATCGGTGCCACAGAACGATTCCTCGCGATATTAATAGAGCACTGCGGAGGAAACTTTCCCGTATGGCTCGCGCCCGTTCAGGCCATAATTCTTCCCGTGTCAGATAAATCGACAGGCTATGCTAATGAAGTATATGAAAAGCTGACAGAGGAAAATGTAAGAGCAGAAGTAGATTCTAAAAATGAAACTCTTAACGCTAAAATAAGGAACGCTCAGGTACAAAAAGTTCCCTATATGCTTATCGTGGGAGAAAAAGAAAAAGAGACAGATACCGTTTCTGTTCGAAGTCGAGAGGGAGGCCGTGATATGGGATCTATGCCAATAAAGCAATTTTTAAGCCTGCTTCATAAAGCCGTTGATAACAAAAGTACTAACTGATATAATTAGTTTTAAAATATTTTGAGAAAGAAAACAAACTCTAAATTTTATCGTCTAAACTATCAAATTACCGCACCCAGTATCAGACTATTGGATGAGGAAGGAAAACAGATTGGTTTAATCGATAGACAAGAAGCTTTAAGACGGGCACAGACAGAAGAGAAGGATTTGGTAGAGATTGGACCGAATGCAAATCCTCCAGTAGTTAAATTAATCGATTTTAAAAAATTTAAGTATCTTGAAGAAAAAAAGGCTAGAGAGGCAAGAAAAAGTGTTAAACACGTAGGTATTAAAGAAATCAGATTATCTCCTTTTATAGGGGAACATGATTTTAAAACTAGGGTTTTGAAGGGAGAATCATTTTTAAAATCAGGTAACCAGTTAAAAATATCAGTTCCTTTTAGAGGGCGGGAAATCGCTCATAAAGAATTTGGTATGAATATTATCAGGAAAGCGATTAATTCATATCTATCGGTTGCTAAAGTTATCAGAGAACCATATTTTGAAGGTAAAGTTTTAATAAGTCTGCTAGGACCAGTTAAACAATCTCTTTAAGATTAAAATGAATAAACTAAAAACCAGTAAAACCCTTAAGAAAAGATTTAAAATATCCAGTGGGGGTAAAATTCAGCGTAAACATCAAAACTCGGGTCATAGAAAATCTCATAAATCTAAAGCGAGAATTAGAGCTTATAAAGTTAAAAAATTCCTAAATACAAGTCAGGCAAAATTTATAAAAAGGATGATTTCCTAAACAGAATTTAGTATTAAAAATATAAATTTATGAGAATTAAAAGAGGAGTTACAGTTAAAAGAAGACACAAAAAGCTGCTTCAGTCGGTAAAAGGGTACCGGATGAGTAAACACCGTTTGGTTAAAGTGGCTAAAGAAGCACAACTCCATGCAGGTCAGTATGCCTTTGCCGGAAGAAAAGATAAAAAATCTGTCAATAGAAGATTATGGATATTAAGAATATCAGAACACTTAAAAATTTTTGGTATATCTTATAGTCATTTTATGGCAAAATTAAGGATACTTAAGATTTCCCTTAATCGAAAAATTTTGGCGGATCTGCTACAAAATGACAGTGAGGCATTTAAAGCGATAATTGACAGAGTTAATGCCATTTGATATACTTTCAAAATTGATATGAAAGAGCCCAAACAAACCTGGTTTTTTTATTTTTATTTTAAATCCCCTTTAAGCGGGACGGGTTTGTCTGGAAAAAACTAAACCATAATTTATAAACAAGCCAAGCCCCGCAAAAGCGGGGTTTTTTTATGTATCTCTCACCGAACGAAGTGAGGCTTAGAGAAACATAATCCGTCGAAGCTTTAGCGCAGACGGATAGGAAAGGAAACATATGATTATCTTTCTAAAACAAGGCATCAGCTTTCAAGATGAAAAGAAATTTCGTTCCTTTTTGGTTGAAAGGAAGGTTGAGGTTATTTCTGTAGAAAGAAAGAAACAGAAGTTATTGGTGGTTATAGGCCGCTTTGGAGAATTGACCAAACGGGAAATTAATTCTTCTCCATATGTTGAATCAATTCTTGAGGTAGACAGACCGTACAAACTAGCCAGCAAAAGCGCCAAACAGGGGCCAACGCTTATAAAAATTAACGGACTAACAATCGGAAACAAGGAGATTATTTATATGGCCGGTCCCTGTAGTGTGGAGTCAAAATCACAAATCAGGGTAACGGCAAAGAAGATAAAAGAAAGTGGATGCCAAATATTGCGCGGCGGTGCCTTTAAACCAAGAACCGCGCCTTATGATTTTCAGGGCTTGGGTAAAATCGGCCTTCATTTTCTTCGTGAGGCCGCCCGTGAATTTTCATTAAAAGTTATTACCGAAGTTATGGACGTACGCGACGTAGAACTGGTCGAAAAATATACCGATATCTTTCAGGTCGGAACACGGAATATGCAGAATTATCCCCTCCTTCGTGAACTTGGTAAAGCCAGAAAAACAGTACTTTTAAAACGTGGCATGTGGGCCACATACAAAGAACTTCTGCTTGCTTCGGAATATATTTTAGTGGGCGGAAATGAAAATGTTATTCTCTGTGAGAGAGGTATCAGAACGCACGTACCTGAAACCAGATTTACTCTGGATCTGAACGCAGTGCCTTATCTTAAACATGAAACGCACCTGCCTGTTATTGTCGATCCAAGTCACGGTACCGGAAGAGCAAATTTAGTACGAGCGATGAGCCGGGCCGCCATTGCTGCCGGTTGTGACGGATTATTGATAGAAGCTCACTTAGATCCAAGAAAATCACTATCTGACGCTGATCAGGCTATCTCAACAGAAGAGTTAACAAAACTGGTTAAAGAATGCAAACTAATCGCAAAAGCGGTAGGGAGGCAATAATATGCAAAAAGTCGCTTACTTAGGGTTACCCGGTTCCTACAGCCATATTGCCGGAAAAAATTATTTTAGTGGTAAAGCAGAATTTATAAGTTGTGAAACCTTTGAGGATATTTTCAATGCGATCGACAAAGGAGAAGCAACTTTAGGAGTGCTGCCTCTGGAAAATTCTCTTTCCGGAAGCATTTATCAGTCCTATGACTTGCTTATGGACAAATCGCTCAAAATTATCGGTGAGGTTGTGTTAAAAATCAGACATTGTCTATATGCGAAAGGGAGCGGAAAAATAAAACGCTGTTTTTCCCACCCGGAGGTTTTCAAACAGTGCAGAAATTATTTCAAAAAGAACCCTCATATAGAGCAAATTTTTGTGGGGGACACGTCAAGGGCAGCGCTAATGTTATCAAAGTCAGGCACAAATAACGATTCTGCCATCGGCGCAATTTCTTTAGGTGACCTCTACGGCGTTAAGCTTATCGAACGTGATATACAGGACAACCCGAATAATTACACAAGATTCGTTATAGTCGGAAAAAAGATGAATAAAACAGGCACTAAAGTATCACTGGTTTTCTCAATTGAGCATAAACCCGGAAGTCTGTTCAAAACTTTGGAGCCGTACTCAAGGCTGGGTCTGAATCTTATGAAGATTGAATCGCGTCCGCTTTTCGGAAAACCGTGGGAGTATATATTTTGCGTAGATTTCGTTCTAAACGGACAAAAGGACAATCTTGATACAATGCTTTCGGAAATGAAGGAACACGTTAACTTCATAACTGTTTTGGGCCTGTATGAGAAAGGAAGAATTTATGATGACTCTGGATAATTTAAGATCAAAAATAGACCAGATTGATAGTAAACTATTGGAATTGATATCCCAGCGTCTCAAGCTGGTGAAAGAGATAGGTATTCTGAAAAAACAAAGCGATAAGAAAATTCAGAATAGAAATCGTGAGAAAGAAATCTTAAATATAGTTTTGTTAAACGCGGCACATTTAGATTTAGACGGTAAAATGATCGCAAAAATTTGGAAAATAATAATTGAGCAGTCAAAACTTATACAAAATAAATATCTATGAATAAATTACCTAAGAGAATCGTAGTTGTAGGTTTAGGCCTCATCGGAGGTTCTATCGTCATGGGATTGAAAAAAAGGCTAAATGGTGATGTTGAAATAATCGGTGTTACAAAAAACGAGGAAATTCCGTTAAACTCTGATTTGATTATCATAGCGACTCCTATTACTGAAATAATTAAGGTTTTAAATAAACTGGATAAAATTCTGGTTAAAAAAACTCTGGTAATTGATGTAGGAAGTACTAAGAAATTGATTTGCGACCATGCCGCCAATCTAAAAAATAAGAATTTAATTTTTGTAGGAACTCATCCAATGGGCGGCCGCGAGCAATCCGGATTGTCAAATGCCGATCCCAATTTGTTCGTTAACAAAACTTGGGTAGTCTCTCGAAAATCTCTCCTTATAAACCGGCTTATAGAGCTGCTTGGCGGAAAACCCGTTATCATAAGTCCAGACAAACACGATAAATTAGTTGCCTTTGCCAGCCATCTTTCTTTAATTACAAGCAGTTTACTTCTAACTTGTGTCAACCGGCAAAAAGACCGGAAAACTATTCTACAGATCGCCTCAACAGGTTTTCGTGATACGACGCGTCTTGCCAGCTTTTCACCGAAAATTAAAGCAGAAATAGTATCAACAAACAAAAACAACTTGCTAAACGTTCTTTCTGATTTGAAAAATGAAATGCAAATTATAAAATCGCGAATTGAAAAAGAGGAGTGGAGGTTAATTGAAAAATACTTTGAAGAGGGTAAACAAACCCGTGATAACTGGTTAGCTCATTATTTCTCTTGATTATGAAAATTATTAAACGATTATCGAGTACTATTGACATACCGAAACAGAAGACCATCCACCTTGTGGGATATGGTTTATTGGATAATCTTGCCCGGTTAGACTGTTTTAGAGCGCCAGATGTTAAGAATTTCCTTCTTTTGACTGACATCAACGTCTATAAGATATACGGTAAAAGAGTTATTAGTTCTCTTAACAAGCTGGGTAAAGAAGTAATCGTAGCTCGTGTTGCCGCCGGAGAACAATCAAAATCATTCGATACCGCAATAAGCGTGTGCGGAACTTTTTTGGAAAATAGAGTGAGTAGAAAGTCCGTTCTTATTACACTCGGTGGCGGAGTAATCACTGACCTCGGAGGATTTATTGGGTCTATTATTCTTCGAGGTATACCTGTTATCCATTTGCCTTCAACACTTCTTGCCCAGATAGACGCAGGGTTAGGCGGCAAAAACGGAATTGATTTATGGGTGAAAGATAAAATGCTAAAAAATATGGTTGGAAAAATCGAACAGGCACATGCTGTTGTTTCTGACGTAGGACTTCTTTCATCTCTGCCAAAAAGGGAAATCACAAACGGCCTTGGTGAAATGGTTAAGTATTGGGTCGGTTGGGGAAAACCATCTATCGGGCAGTTGCTAGCGATGAAGACACCCAAGAGGTGGCGGAACGACTCCTCTCAGGTGGAGGAGTTAGCAAAGACTATTATTTGTTGTCAACAAATCAAGATCGATATTGTTAAACAGGACCCGTTTGAAACTAAGGGTCTACGTGAGAAACTAAATTTAGGTCACACCATCGGCCATGCCATAGAAGGAGAAACATTCGGCAAATTATCTCACGGAGAATGTGTGGCTTTGGGTCTAATAGGAGCTGTTAAAATTAGTACGCGTCTGAAACTTATGAAGCAAAAAACAGCTATTCAAATAATTGAGACGATAAAAAACCTTGGCCTTCCTACTTTTATAAAAGGACCAAATATAGAGAAAGTAACGAAACTGTTAAGCTATGATAAAAAGAGAGGAACTTTTGTCTTAATAAAAGAGATCGGTGATCTTATCACAGGAGTTAAAGTCGAAGCCAAACTTGTAAAAATAGCGCTATTGGAGGTAATTTTATGAAAAAAATATTAGTCATCAACGGTCCGAATCTAAATATGCTGGGTAAACGTAATCACGAACACTACGGAAAAACAACTTTAGATCAAGTAGGATCAAAGCTTCGCGCTATTGCACGAAAAATGGATTGTAGTCTTCTATTTTTCCAATCCAATCATGAAGGCAGTCTGATCGATTTTATCCAAGGTAATTCAAAAGAGGCAGACGCTATTCTGATTAATCCCGGAGCCTTGACTCATTATGGTTATTCTTTACGGGATGCTTTAGAGGATGCGAATCTGCCAGTCGTTACAGTCCATCTCTCTGATATTAAAAACAGGGAACCATTTCGTAAAATCGATGCGTTTGAAGAGGTATCTATCGAAAATATTTATGGTTTGAGAGAGAAAAGCTATACTAAAGGATTAGACATATTGATTAAATATATCAATAAACTAGCCTAATCCATTATATATATACTATTATTTCGCGGCCGCGCAATAATAATATATTATTATGAATATCTTAATTAAGTATGGAAAGATTCACGGAACCGTCTCAGTTCCTTCCTCCAAAAGCATTACCCACCGTGCGATAATGATCGCCTCTATAGCTTATGGAAAATCTGTGATAAAAAACCGGCTCAAAAGCGTTGATACAGACTTTACGGTAAAAGCTTGCAAGGAATTGGGAGTTGGAATTGACGAGCAGGGTAATCAGTTAATAATTAATGGCGTCAACGGCAAATTTATACTTAATGGTAAGACTAAAAATCTATACGTTGGAGAGTCCGGAACAACATTACGGTTTCTTACGGCCATATCTATTTTGACAGACGGAACTGTAATTATAGATGGAGAAAAGAAATTACGTGAAAGGCCGATTGGGGGTTTGATTCATGTCCTTCTTGAACAAGGTATATTAGTAAAGTCAATTATGAACAATGATTGCCCGCCTGTAGCGGTTAAAGGAGGATTCATCACCGGAGGTAAAATATCGGTCTCATCGGATAAAAGCTCGCAGTTTGCCAGCGCCTTACTTCTAATAGCTCCTTTTGCAAAGAACGACGTTGTTTTAGAACCGATCAACCTTAAATCCTCACCTTATTTAAGGCTTACCTGGTCGTTAATGAAGGACTTCGGAATTATGGGTGAATTTGACAACCAAGTTTATAAAATAAAAACAGGAACGGGTTATAAGGCACGCGAAATGACGATCGAAGGTGATTGGACATCTGCCTCTTACTTTATGGTGGCTGCTGCCGTTACAGGGGGTAAAGTGAAGCTTTTGAACATGAATCCAGAAAGCATACAGGGGGACAGGAAGATTATCTCGATACTTTCAAAAATGGGGTGCGAAATAAAGATAAAATCGGATGGGCTTGAAGTTTCCGGCAGGAATCTTAAATCAATTGAAGAAGATTTAGGAGACAATCCGGATATAGTTCCCTCACTCTGTATCGCAGCCGCCTTTGCTTCCGGAAAATCAAAATTTACCAATATCGGTCACCTAATTTACAAGGAGTCAAATCGGCTGGAATCCGTTTGTCTGGAACTGAATAAAATGGGTATCGATGCTTACTACGATAGCAGTCAGATCGTTATTTCAGGTGGAAAACCAAATGGATCCGTAATTGACCCGCATAACGATCACAGAATTGCCATGAGCTTTTCGGTGGCAGGACTTGCAGCGGAAGGTGAAACGACAATTAATAACGCCGATGTAGTCAACAAGTCTTATCCTGATTTTTATAATGACCTAAAGATTTTAGGAGCAAAAATTATATGAGGATTGTTTTGATAGGCATGCGCGGGAGCGGTAAATCAACGATCGGAAAAATACTTGCGAGAAAACTTAATTGGAAATACATCGAAACAGACCGACTTATAGAAAAAAAAGAAAGTCAAAAAATTTCCCGTCTTGTTGAAAAATACGGGTGGGAACGTTTTAGAGAGTTGGAAACTGAGGTCATACAAAGTCTTGGAAATACTGAAAGGTCCGTTATAGCTTCTGGTGGTGGTGTCATTTTGAATGAAGAAAATATGAAGATTTTGAAAAACAACTCGATTACGATTTGGCTGCAAGCAAATATCCTGACACTTATTGAAAGATGCGGTATGGATAAAAATCGTCCTTTTTTGACAGACGGCAAAACTATCGAAGACGACTTGAAAACAACTTTGATACAAAGAGAAGTTTTATACAGAAGATACGCAGATTTTTCCGTGGTAAATGAATATAAGACCGAAGAACAAGTAGCTTGTGAGATTCTTGAGCATAAAATCTGCTGTATTATTGGACATCCCGTGGCTCATTCTTTATCTCCCATCATGCATAATACAGCCTATAAGGCCTTAGGACTTAATTATATTTTTTTACCGTTTGATGTTACTGATTTAAAGTCAGCTGTTACAAGTATCAAAAATCTGGGAATAGTAGGATGTGCGGTTACGGTACCGCATAAAATAAAAGTTATGAAATATCTGGACAAAATTGACGAAACGGCAAAAAAAATCGGAGCAGTCAATACGATTATCAATCTAAAAGGAACATTAACAGGTTTAAATACCGATTGGTCAGGTGCCTTAGACGCCTTGAAAGAAAAAACAGAGCTTGCAGGTAAAAACGTGGCTCTTATCGGAGCTGGAGGGGCAGCCCGGGCCATCGCCTACGGGTTGAAACAAGAAGCGGCTTACGTGACTGTTTTTAACAGGAATAAAGGTCACGGCAAAGAACTGGTAAAAGATTTGCATTTGGATTCTTATATTCCTTTAAAGGAGAGTACCAAATTAGACGGATTTGACATTGTAATAAATGCAATATCGGTCGGGTTGGAGAGCAGACAGTCACCGCTAACAAAAAAGTCGTTAAATCAAAAACAGGTTGTTTTCGACATCGTGTATTTCCCTAGAATGACTCGCTTTCTTAAAGCAGCAAAAGAAGTCGGTTGTAGTATAATTACAGGCGACAGGATGTTACTACACTGCGTTAAACGGCAATTTGAGTTATTTACAGGTAAAAGAATACCTGTTGAAATTTTAGAGGATGCGATATGCTAAGGTATTTAACAGCCGGAGAATCACATGGCTCTCACGAAATAGCTATTTTAGAAGGAATACCCGCAAATCTTGATCTTAAAGAAAGTGATATCCAAAAGGATCTGGATCGAAGACGCGGAGGAATCGGTCGTGGGGGACGCGGCCATATAGAAAAAGATCAGGTAAAAATAATATCAGGTGTAAGATTAGGAAAAACAATTGGAAGTCCTATTGCTTTACTTATCGAAAATCTCGACTCTGTTAACTGGCAGTCGAAAGTAACGTCCAATAGCAATCCTCGTCCCGGTCACGTTGATCTTGCCGGGAGTCTGAAATATCATTTCTCTGATATCAGAAACGTTTTAGAAAGAGCATCTGCCCGCGAAACGGTTATGCGTGTTGCGGTCGGTGCGATATGCCGTAAACTAATAAGTATCTTGGGAATGGAAATTACCAGCCGCATAATTCAAATAGGTAGCGCTCGTCACACCCCAAAACTTATGGATGAGGAGATTTTGAAGGCGATTAAAAATAAAGATTCATTAGGTGGTGTAATAGAAATAATTGCTCATAATGTTCCGGTCGGACTCGGAAGTCACGTTCATTATGATAGAAAACTTGATGGGATTCTGGCGCAGCATCTTATGAGCATTCCGTCTGTCAAAGCTCTCGAAATAGGTGACGGGTTTAAGAACGCCGGTAAATACGGATCTGACGTACAGGATGAAATTTTTTACGAAAGTCATCATTTTTTCCGTAAAACAAATAGGTTGGGAGGGATTGAAGGCGGGATATCAAACGGAGAGGATATAATCTGCCGTGTATACCACAAACCTCTCTCAACACTTGGACGACCTTTAAATACCGTAGATATAAAAACAAAAAAACAGTCAAAAGCGCTGATCGAACGCTCTGATGTCTGCGTTATTCCACGAGCAGGAGTAATCAGTGAGGCGACTGTAGCGTTTGTACTGGCACAAACAGCACTGGAAAAATTTGGAGGAGATACTACAACCGAGTTTATGAGAAACTATGAAGGATATATTAATACATTGACGACTATCTAAGTAATTAATGCCAAAAAGTCTAATTTCAAGATCAGTACTGGCTACCACAGGTGACAATAAAGTAATTTCAGAAGTGGCAGATAGAGTCCGAAACTCAAGTGTTTCAGTAATAAAAGAAATGATGTATTTGGGCGCTCAGGAGGCAACCCGAGGTAAAGATATTGTTTCACTTGGTGTCGGTTTACCATTTTATCCGGCTCCAAAACATGTTCACACGCATGTCATAAATAAACTTCAGACTAAATCAGATATAGACAAATATACTCTTCTTACCGGGTTACCAGAATTGAGAAATATTGTCGCTGATATTTCCACCAATCAGCTTGGATTTAAGGTAAGTTCTGATGAAATACTGATTACACCGGGTAGTATGGCCGCCCTCCTATATTCAATGCTAGCTCTCGTTAACCCGGGAGAAGAAGTTATTTTGCCCTCTCCTTATTTTTCCTCATACGCTGAACAAATTACAATCGCGGAAGGAATAGTTGTTCCGGTTGCAATGATTGAGGACCCGCGAGTCGGTTTCCGTCTTGATGTAGCCAAAATCCAAAAAGCTATAAACAATAAAACCAAAGCCATTGTTCTTAATAATCCTCAAAATCCAACCGGTGCCGTCTATCTTAAAGAGGATTTACTCGAGCTGTCAAAAATCCTAAAAAATACAGCAGTGTATGTTATCACCGACGAAGTCTATGATTATTTGCTCTACGACAATTGCGAATATTTCAATATTGGAGAAATCAAAGAAATCTGGCCGAGGGTAATTCGCTGCTGTTCTCTATCCAAGAAATACGGGATGATGGGCTGGCGTATAGGCTATCTTCACACCAACCGGGATCTTCTAATGAATATTTTGAAAGTCCACGATGCCAGTATAGTCTGTGCCCCTCATATATCTCAGGAGGCTGCTATTGCTGCTTTGACAGGCCCTCAGGATTGCGTAAAGGATCATGTTAAATGGCTTTCTGATAACCGAGATGCTATATGCAGAAGACTTGATAAGCTTCCAGAACTTTTTACCTATGTAAAACCAAGAGGCACATATTATGTTTTTCCTAAGTTTAACTTCCCGATAAAGAGCATAGAAATGGCAAAACGTTTGTTGTATGAGGCAAAAGTCGTGACTGTCCCCGGTATAGGTTTCGGTCCTGAAGGAGAAAATCACCTCAGGTTGTCATTCGGTTCCTCAACTCAAGTAATCCACAAAGCCTTCGATCGTATATCCGACTGGTACGCGAAACAGAAATAGGCTACAATAAGTTCCATGGAAGAGACTCTTTTAAAACTCGTTGATAAATCCAAAAAAGAAATTTCAGCTGCTTCAACCATTGCGACGCTAAATTCAATTTTCCTTAATATTTTCGGCCAAAGCGGCACCCTTATGAAAATTACCAAGGAATTAAAACACCTTTCAGAAGAAGAGAAGCCCAAAATCGGAGCATTAATCAACCGCTATAAAAAGGAGCTTGAAAACGCGATTAAGAAAAAGAAGGCTAGAATCATAGAACAGGAGACAAAAGTTGATATCGACGTCACAATCCCGGGTATCAGACCGCCTCTTGGACATTTGCATCTTGTTACACAAGCAATTTTGCAGATCTCCAGAATCTTTGAAAAAATTGGTTTTACCAGAGTACGCTACCCCGAAATCGACTGGGAATGGTATTCCTTTGAAAGTCTAAATATGACAAAAGACAGTCCCGCCCGCGATGATTTTGAGACTTTTTTTATAGAAGCGGATCCTCATCCTAAATTTGGCAAGATGGTTTTATCTCCACATACTTCGTCAGGACAAGTTAGGGAAATGGAAAGAGTGGGGAGTCCACCTATCAGGATGATTAATATTGCTAAATGTTACCGTCCTAACTGGGATATTTCCCATACGCCTATGTTTCATCAATTCGAAGGTCTTGTAATCGATAAATCAATCAATATTACCCATCTAAAAGGTACTTTTGATTATTTCGCCAGAGTATTCTTTGGACCAAAAAGAAAAATCCGATTACGACCTTTTCATTTTCAATTTACCGAACCGTCTTTTGAGGTAGACATAACTTGCGGAGTTTGTGACGGTAAAGGATGCAAGCTGTGTAAAGAAGGTTGGTTGGAATTAGGTGGTAGTGGTATGGTACACCCTAATGTGCTTAAGGCAGGTAAAATTGATCCTAATATTTATACCGGTTATGCATTTGGATGGGGTATAGAAAGAACATATATGATGAAGGAAGGATTGAAAATAGAAGATTTGAGACTGCTTTATAGCAATGATACAAGATTTTTAGATCAATTCTGAAATGAATATCTTAGTTCCTGATTCTTGGCTACGGCAATATTTGGAGACACCTGCCACACCTTCGCAAATCAAGGACTCTTTGTCCTTATGCGGTCCCTCGGTCGAACGTGTTGAAAAAAAAGGGGACGATTATATATACGAAATAGAAATCACTAGTAACCGTGTCGATATGGCCTCAGTTCTTGGAATTGCCCGTGAAGCAGCTGCAATTTTACCTAAGTTTGGCATCCCCGCAAAATTAAAAACGCCAAAATTGAATGAAAATATTAATTCTGAATCCTCGGAGACATTACCTTTGGAAGTCATAGATGAAAATAAGCTCTGCTATCGCGTTTTAGCCATAGTTATAAACAACGTTAAGGTTTCAAAATCTCCGGATTTGATCCGCGATAGGCTGGAAAAATCAGGCCTACGCTGCCTTAATAACCTTATCGACATTACCAATTATGTGATGCTGGAACTCGGCCATCCAACCCACGTTTTTGACTACGACCGGATAAAGACCGGTAAACTTATTATAAGAAAAGCTAAAAAGGATGAGGAGATAGTCACCTTTGATGGAAAACATTGCCCGGTTGATGAAAGAGATGTTGTTATTGACGACGGTACGGGAAGATTGATTGATCTTCCGGGAATAATGGGCACGGAAAACAGTGTTGTGACAGATCAAACTCACAGAATAGTCTTTTTTATCGAATCAAATAACGCGGTTAATATCAGAAGAACCTCAATGCGTTTATCACTTCGAACTCTGGCTGCAACCATTAACGAAAAACGTCCCGATCCGGAAACAGCAAAAATGGCTATGTTGCGGGGCATTGAACTGTTTAAAAAGTTTACTGGGGGGAAAATAAATAGTAATCTTATTGATCTGTATCCCAGCCCTTCCCAACCGAAACAGATAAAAGTCTCAACCTTATTTATTAATGAGAGATTGGGAATTGAACTCACGAAATCAGAAATAGTCAGTATCTTAGAATCCCTTTCATTTCAGGTAAGCGAACAGACAAAATCGGGGTCAGACCTTGATTTACCTAAAGGTCTGACCTCTGCAATAAACGTGACTCCTCCCTCATTCCGTCAATTTGATGTAGCAATCCCTGAAGATATTGTCGAGGAAGTTGCCCGAATTTACGGCTATCATAACTTGCCTGGTCAACTTATGGAAGGAAAAATACCTGTTTTTAGTCAGTCTAAAGATTTAATAATTGAAGATATGATCAAAAAAGCCTTAAAATTTTGGGGTTATACCGAAGTTTATAATTACTCTTTTATTTCTAAGGAGCTGATCGTAAAGACAGGAATGAGAACAGATAATCATCTTAAATTAAGTAATCCCTTAACTTCGGAAATAGAGTATATGAGATTATCCTTAATCCCTTCACTTATTGAAACCTTCCGTAAAAATATTAATCTAAAAAAACAATTACAATTTTTTGAATTGGCAAAAGTTTATGTTCCTCAAATAACTGAATTACCGAAAGAAAGTTCAATGCTGGGTATCATCACAAACCGCGGCTTTTATGAGATAAAAGGGGTCATAGACGCTTTACTAAAAGAAATTGGTGTAGCAGGTTATAAATTGTCTGATAATTTAGATAATTTTTGGCACCCTACCCAATCGGCGAGCTTTAATTCCAATAACCAAACTATCGCTAGATTTGGCAGAATTCATCCCGATTTAGTGAATAATTTTATTCTTAATGGCGACTGTTTCTTAGCCGAGTTGAACATAGATTCAATAAAAGAAATGCCTGTAAGAACTAAAAAATATAGTCCTATTCCTCTTTATCCTCCGGCGATCGAAGATCTTACTCTTTATCTGCCCTTAAAAACAAAAATTGGCGATATTATCGCTGAAATTAAACGTCAAAAATTAATTACAAAGGTTGAATTAGTTGATAATTATAAAAACTCAGTTACATTAAGAATAACCTATCAGGATCCAAACCGAAACCTGACAAGTCAAAATATTAGAAAACTGCGACTAGGCATCTTGTCAGAATTATTAGGTAAATTTAAGGTATCTTTAAAAACAAAAAATTAAGTAGAGGGAGTTGGAGTTGGAGTTGGAGTTGGAGTGGAAGAAGGAGACAGTGTTGGCATAGTAGTTGCAGTTGGATCCGGGGGAACTTTTACTCCGATGGTTATCTCAGATTCTCCGGTATGGTTTTGGTCATCATAAGCTTTAACTTTAATTATATGGATTCCTGTATCTAGCGTTAATAACTCATTATAATTATTTTTATCGACAGAACTCTTTAAATTATTATCAATATAAACCTCTATTTTCTTAATCTCTCTTACTGCGCTGGCTTCAGCAAGTATCTCAAAGTTATTATTGTCAATCTGTGATTTATCTGACGGTTTTTTTATCTTTACTACAATATTATTTTCATCTTTATTAGATAAATCGTGTGGCGGATGATATACCGGATCAGACTGTGTATTATTCCAGGCATCGATTCCTTCCTGCCATCGGTTTTTTTCATCTCCTGAGGTTGGGTCAGATTCTTTAAAAACAATAAATTCTTTTTCTTCAAAATTGCCATTCGCGATTTCCACCGGGTTGGCTAATTTTTTATTGTCATCTTTTGAAAGCTTAATTTTTTGGTATATTGGAGAAAGTGAGATTGGCTCTGTACCTTTAATAAAATATTCACTTCTTGTTGGTCTGCCTTCATGCGGTAAACCACCTCCGTATGCATCAATCGTTAACGAGACAATATCGTTGGGAATTTTAAGCTGTTCATCAGATTTATTTTTTAACGATGCATACATTATCCTATTCCAGATTGGAGCAGCGCCTGTGGCACCAGAAGCTAGTTTAGGATTCATAGGGGTATTATCATTGTTTCCCACCCAGACACCGGCAACAACAGAGGAGGTATATCCGATGGTCCAGTTATCTCGTTTGTCATCGGTGGTACCCGTCTTAACAGAGACTGATCTACCTGGAACATTTAAGTAACTTCTCTCGCCGAAAATATCTCGTCTGGCATTATTATCAAGCAGAATATGAGAAATGAGAAAAGTAACATTTTCCGGTAATATTCTCTTACCTGATATTTTTTTCTGTTCATATAAAATTTTTCCGGATGAATCGGTAACTTTAGTAATGGCAAAGAGATCATTTTTAATTCCTCCTGTTGCAAAAACTCCGTAAGCAGAAGCAAGATCATAAAGACGTATTTCACCTCCCCCTAAAGTAAGGGATAAACCGATCCTTTTCAAGTTGTCATCAGTTGGAGCTAAGGATTCGATCCCTAAATCATAGGCCATTTTGAGAACATCCTTTATCCCTACTAAAGCCGTCATTTTTACGGCTGGTAAATTTATGGAATTACCTAAAGCGAACCTTATCTGGATAGCTCCGCGGTATTTATCGTCATAATTTTTAGGAATATAATCTGGTTTATCAACGCCTCCGGGAAAATGTGTTTCTACGTCCATAAGGAGACTTGACGGGGTATATCCTTTTGAGAAGGCAACAGCGTAAGTAATTGGTTTTAGAGCGCTTCCCGGTTGACGATAGCCTTGGGTTACCACGTCAAATTTTCCCTGAAACTCTTTATCCTCAGAATCATAATTTTTACTTCCTACGTAGCCCAAAATTTCACCTGTTTGGGGATTAATGACCAGAGCGGCCCCGTTGCTAACCTGTAGATTTTTTGCTTTGTCTATTTCTTCTTTGACAATATTTTCAATCTTTTGCTGCAGTTGCGCGTCAAGAGTTGTTACCACCCGTAAACCACCATCTTCAACGACTTTCTCCCCAAATTTTTCAATTAATTGTTTTTTGACAAATAAAACGAAATGCGGGGCTTTAGATAATGACCCGGGTGATATAAATTTTGCGTTCGTAAGTTCTTTTTTAGCCGAAAATTCTTCCGCCTGGGTTATGTACCCATCCTCCCGCATGCGTCTGAGAACCTCTTCCGTCCGGGAAATATAGGCTTTTGAGTTAGAGGTAAAAGGGGAGAAAACAGAAGGACGTTGTGGTAGACCGGCTAAAATCACCGATTCAATAAAAGTTAAGTCTTTGGTATGCTTTCCAAAATATCCTTGAGAAGCAGATTCAATACCCCACATCGTTCCGCCATAAGGGGCTTCATTTAAATACATCTGCAATATCTCATCTTTACTGTACTTTCTTTCGATCTGCACAGCTAAAATAAATTCCTTAATTTTTCTAGGGATCGTTCTTTCCGAAGTCAAAACTACGTTTTTTACCAGCTGTTGAGTTAAGGTTGAACCTCCCTGGACTCCCCGTAACGTCAACATATAAAATATAGCCCGGAGTATACCTTTGGGGTCAAATCCCTGGTGTTTGTAAAAATCTTTATCCTCAATGGCAACTGTAGCTTTTTTAAGAGTATCGGGAATATCGGAATAGGAAACAGGTATTCGGTTTTTATCTTCATAGATATCATATAAAGGCTTTTCATCTCTGTCTAAAATTAGGGTCGAAAATCCTTCTTTACGTTTTACTTTATCAGGCAAAGGCAGATCTTTGGAAAACCAGACAAAAAGAACTAACATGCCGATAACAAATAAAATAAAAGAGATAATAATTATCGAACTTAAAGAATTAACTATTTGTAGCTTAAGAAGAGATAATTTATAATGATGGGGCTTAGATAGAAATGAAATACGGTAGTCTGAGGATAATCTATGAAAACGCCTTGACCTCCTAGTGAAAAACATGAGTTAAGTGTAGCAAATATAATTTATCTCGGCAAATAAATAAATATGGTATATTAAAGCTATGGATAAAATAGATGAAATATTGACCCGGGGTGTTGTGAATATCATCCCAGATAAAGATAGATTAAAAAAACTATTAACTTCAAGAAGTAAATTAAATATTTATCTGGGTATTGATCCTACAGCTACCAAAATTCACCTTGGTCACGCCGTACCTCTACGAAAACTTCAGACGTTTGCTGACTTTGGTCATAAAGTAACATTTTTAATTGGTGATTTTACGGCTCTAATTGGTGATACTTCTGACAAAGATTCTGAAAGACCTGTTCTTACTACCCAGCAAATAGAAAATAACTTCAAAACCTATAAAAAACAGGCACAAAAAATTCTTGATTTTACTAAAATAGAAGTTAAATACAATAGCGAATGGTTGGTTAAGTTGCAATTTGCCGATATTGTTAAATTATGTCAGCATTTCTCAGCCGGAGATTTTGTAAGCCGTGAACTCATCCGTAAAAGATTAGAAAGCGGTAAAAAAGTAGGTCTGCATGAACTGTTATACCCTGTCATGCAAGGCTATGATAGCTATTATATGAATACAGATATTCAGTTGGGAGGTAGCGATCAAACATTTAATATGCAGGCTGGACGAGTATTGCAGCAGGATCTACGCAACAAAGAATCTTACATTATTGCCAACTCCTTTCTTGACGGTACAGACGGACGTAAAATGAGTAAAACTTGGGATAACGCTGTCTGGCTTGACGATCTTCCTGATAATATGTTTGGTAAAATAATGTCACTTCACGACGAACTAATTATTCAATACTTTAGCCTAGGAACAAATGTTAGTTTGGACAAGGTAAAGGAGGTTGAAAACAGGCTTAAATCGCGAGAAAATCCAATGATTCTTAAAAAAGAATTAGCAAATGAGGTGGTACGGGAACTACACGGAGGAGAAAAAGCAATTAAGTCACAAAAGAATTTTGAATTGATGTTTCAAAAAAGAAAGCCCTCACTAGTTAACATTCCATCGATTTCAATGGAAAAGTTACCGATAGAAAGTACCTATAGCCAGTTTTTATTAACGGCAAAATTGGTTAAAAGTCGTGGAGAAGCAAAACGATTAATATTGCAAAAAGCCGTGGAACATAATGATAAATTAGTTGTAGGCGACACCGTCCCAAAATTCAAGAAACAAGATATAATTAAAGTAGGTAAGAAAAATTTTATTAAAATCGTATGAAATTCTTTCGAAAACACGAAAAAGTCTGGAAAATTATTATAATCGTCTCTTCTCTGGCTCTGGTTGCATCCTCTCTTCTACCACTGTTATCGCTTCGATAATACGCCTAATATGATCTCACTTAACACTCTGATCTCTGAATTGAGAATGATAGGATTGGTATACTCACGCAAATTAAATAAGTTGGGTGTTAACACGGTTGGTGATCTCCTGTATCATATCCCGCGCCGCTATGAAGATTATTCTCTTCAAGTAAAAATTAAATCTCTCGAAAAAGGAGTAAAAGTAAGCGTCAGGGGTACAATCACCTCGATATTTAATATCTACAGTAAATATGGCAAGAAATTACAAAAAGCGGTCTTAACCGATGATACAGGAAATATAGAGATAATCTGGTATAACCAGCCATATTTAATCACATATCTGAAAGCCAACCCAGATATTATTATTGCGGGAGAGGTAAAACTTTTTGGGTCTAAGCTAATTTTTGAATCCCCCGATTATGAAATTGTTAATAGATCACCGATACATACCGGTAGACTTGTTCCAATTTACCCTGAAACATCGGGTCTTTCCTCAAAATGGCTCCGCTCCCGAATTAATACTATTCTTAATCAACTAAATCCTCAAATATCAGATTTATTATCTCTTGAAATTTTAAACAGATACCATCTTATTTGCGAGAAAGAGGCAATTAGCCAAATTCATTTTCCAGATTCTTTTCTTAAAGTTGAACAGGCAAGAAGGAAATTATCTTTTAATGAGCTATTTTTATTTCAAGTTGGAAACATGCTTAAACAAAGAGCCTGGAAAAATCAAAAGGTTCTATTAAAATTTCAAACCGGAAAATTTCCTGATAAAATAAATGCATTTATTAAGAGACTGCCTTTCAAATTGACCTCTGATCAGAAAAAAGCCATAGAAGAAATAATAGCCGATTTAGGAAAAGATAAACCAATGAACCGCCTCTTAGAAGGAGAAGTAGGGTCCGGTAAAACAGTTGTTGCTGCTATTTCTCTATACTTATGTCATTTAAATAAATGTCAGGGTATTTTAATGGCCCCAACAGAAATTTTAGCCCGTCAGCATTACGACGTTATATGTCATTATTTCCAAAAATTTAAAATTAAGACCGTGCTTTTAACAGGTAACACTAAACTTGATGATAACCGGTGGAATATCATTATCGGTACTCACGCACTCATCTACAGATCAGATATCTATTCTAAAGTCGGTCTGGTTATCATCGATGAGCAGCAGCGTTTTGGAGTTGAACAAAGAGCAAAACTCAGGAGCAAAGGCAGTAATCCGCACTTACTGACCATGACCGCCACTCCCATTCCTAGAACAATTGCTTTAACTCTTTACTCTGATCTGGATATGTCAATTTTGGAAGAGATGCCAAAAGGAAAAATAAATGCCAAAACCTGGATTATAGGAAACGAAAAAAGAGAGAGTGCCTATAAATGGATCGAAAAGCAAATTAAAGAAAATAAAACTCAAGTATTTATTGTCTGTCCTTTAATAGATATATCTGAAACCCTCGAATCAGTAAAATCGGTAAAAGACGAATATCAGAAACTAAAGGATATTATTTTTCCTAATCTTAGAATTGGACTACTGCATGGACAGCTTTCCCCAAAAAGAAAAAACCTTGTTCTGAGGGATTTTTCACTCCAAAGATTGGATATTTTAGTTACTACACCGGTGGTTGAAGTAGGAATTGATATTGCCAATGCCTCAATAATTATAATAGAAGGAGCCGAACGTTTTGGTCTCTCACAACTGCATCAATTAAGAGGTAGAGTAGGACGACGTAGTCAAGAGTCCTTTTGCTTATTGTTTTCTGATTCAAAAAATGAAAGAACACTGGAAAGGTTAAAATATATTACCACCACATTTAGTGGACCTAAATTAGCAGAAATCGACTTGAGGTTAAGAGGTATGGGGGAAATATACGGTGCAAGACAACATGGTCAGGGTCTTTTTAACTTTGCTGACCTGACCGATTTGGTTTTAATAAAAGAATCAAAAGAAGCGGCCGATCTGATTTTAAAGGAAGACCCAAATCTAAATGGCTTTCCCCTCTTGCGGGACAAACTTAAACAGGATAAAATACAGAATATCGCACAGGATTGATTAATTATTTCATAAAAAAACAAAAATAAATGACACCTTTACCAAAACGGCGTCACTCGACAAGAAGATCAGGAAAGAGAGAAAAGGCTAATTTAGCAGTCAAGCTAAATCAAAAATTTTCCTGTAAAAAATGTGGGGCTTCTAAGTTAATGCATAGAGCCTGTCCAAAATGCGGTTTTTATAGATGAAAAATAACGATGATCCTCGTCACCTGCGGCGTGTAAAAACGGTACAAGATCTTTTTGCATTTAGTTTTAATCCTGAATCGGTTAATGGTTTAAACGGCACAATCAAAAATATCGTTAATCAAATAAACTTTCTGGACGAACTAATATTAAAAGCCGCCCCTCAATTTCCCGTAAATAAAATTGCCAGAATAGATGTTTCTATACTCAGACTGGCGCTTTTCGAACTTTTTATTTCTAAATCAGAACCTCCCAAAGTAATCATAGATGAAGCCATCGAGTTAGCCAAGGAATTGGGTGGTGAAAGCAGTTCTTCATTTATTAACGGAGTTCTGGGATCCTTGGTAAAAAAACAATAGCAATATTTAAGATCTATAAAATTATGATCGATTTAAAAATATTAGAAAAGAAATTAAATATAATTTTCCATAATTCCTTACTGATTCAGCAGGCTTTTATCCACAGGTCTTATTTGAATGAAACTAATAAACAAATAGAGTCAAATGAAAGATTAGAATTTTTAGGTGACAGTATCTTGTCGTTTCTAGTTTCAGAATATTTATATTCTACTTATAAACATTTACCTGAAGGCGAGCTGACTAATCTGAGGTCAAGTATTGTAAAAACTACGGCTTTATCATCCGTGGCAAAATCGCTTGATTTGGGTAGTTTTTTGTTTCTCTCAAAAGGTGAAATTGAAGGAGGAGGCAGAGATAACCCATCCATATTAGCAGATACTTTTGAAGCATTATTAGGTGCTATCTATCTTGATCAGGGATTAAAGGTGACTAATAAATTATTGTCTTCTTTTTTATTTCCTATTCTAGAAACAGTTATTAAAGAGAAATCATATAAGGATTCCAAAAGTAAATTTCAGGAAATTGTTCAAAACAAGACAAAATTTTCTCCAATTTATAAAGTAATAGAGGAAAAAGGACCTGATCATGCAAAAGAATTTACCATCGGAGTTTATGTTAATAATCAACTTTGGGGCTGGGGTTATGGAAAAAATAAACAGGAAGCAGAACAGCTAGCCGCATCCAATGCCCTTGAGAAGTGGCCCGAGAAGTAATATAATACCAGATATGTCTACCAGTATTCGGCTAAAGAAAATCGGCAGAAAAGGTGTTCGGTTCTATCGAGTTGTCATTATGAACAAATCTTTTAATAGAGACGGTAAGGTTCTTGAGAGTATAGGCTTCTACAATCCGGACACTCAACCACCGCAGATAAAAATTAAAAATGACTCGTTACAAAAGTGGCTAGCTAAAGGGGCTATTATCAGTGATTCAGTGCGTAAGATAATAACTATATGATTGAATTAATTAATTATTTAATTGGACAAATCGTAGATCACCCAAAAGAAATAAAAGTTGAGGAGAAGATAGTCGGAGATAATAGTTATCTCTATTTCCTTCAGGCGAATAAAGAAGATATCGGTAAAATAATTGGAAGAGATGGAAAAATGATTCAGGCCATTAGAAATATCTTGAAGATAATGGCAATTAAAGAAAATAAACAAATCAGGCTAGAAATTCTGTAATATGCGATAGAAAAATTTTTAAACTCGTGGTAATCACAATTCTTACACTTTTCCCGCAAGTCTTTAGAGAAATATTTGAATTTTCTATCGTGGGTAAAGCTTTGAAAAAAGAACGGGTAAAAATTGAGATTGTCAATATTAGAGATTATGCACAGGACAAGCATAGAACTGTTGACGACAAACCATACGGGGGCGGTACGGGTATGTTGCTACGGGTTGACGTTTTAAATCGAGCTATAGAAGCGTCAAAAATAAAAATATCAGAAGGCAAACTAAAATTTAAGGAAAAAATTATTTTATTAGATCCTTCCGGTAAAATTTTCAACCAGGCAAAAGCCAGAAAATATTCTCATTTAGACCACCTAATTCTTGTTTGCGGACATTATGAAGGTGTTGATAGCCGAATTAATAATTTTGTGGACGAAAATATCTCAATAGGACAGTACATCCTAACGGGAGGTGAAATACCGGCTATTGTAGTTACAGATAGTATCGTCAGATTAATTCCAGGTGTTTTGTCTAAAAGGGAAGCAACAGAAATTGAATCTTTTACCAAAAAAGATCTTCTGGAGGCACCTCAATGGACAAGACCTTCTAGTTACAAACAGTTAAAGGTTCCAAAAATATTATTAAGTGGAGATCATGGCCTCGTTAAACAATGGAGATCGGACCAAGCTTTAAAAAGAACAAGGCAAAATATTAAATTTTCACTGTCTAAATAGATCATTTTTACCCGTAACTATACTTCCGTCTATAATCTCATTTTTGACCTCGGGTAAATTTGCAATTTTTGACATTAAATCTTGCCCGTTTTTATCTATAATTGGCAAAGGAGTATCGATAGCACCAATAGATGAAGGTAATGGACTATAGAATGCATACCCTGTAAAAGAAGCATTTATTAAGTCTTCTGATTTATAATCCCATTGAATACTCTTTATTGAGACAATTCTACCTGAAAAACTCGAAAGTAAAGAAATAAAATTTTGAAATTGTCTATAACTTCCCAAGATTGCAAAAGATATCGGCAGATTATAAATATTTTTACCAGGTCCTTGTGTTTTGTTGGCCGACCCAGTAGAAATAGTTCCTAGCTGAAAATCTGTTCTTATAATGGTTATACCTGTAACTGATTGTAAATTATCAAACATTGTAAACAGGGATACATAATCTTTATCAGGGGGTAAAATTTGTTTAATTTTAGTAAAATTATCTTTATATTCTGTCTGATCGAGAGAAACTAAAATTGTTTCTTTTTTTTTAAGCTCTTGTAATTTCTTTCCTACTTTACTCTGCTGCAGAAAAATTTGTTGGACTTTATCAAAGTTCGGTAGCAATAAATAAATACTTAAAAATATAACTATAATTATCACAAGAAGAGAGGCAAGTATAATCTCGTACTTTTTAAAATTTTTAGCAAATAGATTAGAAGTGTTCATTGGAAAATAGATTTATCGGCCAGAAAGGATATATTAAATAAATATTTACCTTTTTGTCTGACAATCCCATCAGCTTTAATATTTGAAATCAAATGATTATTGTCTTTCTCCATCAAGAAGGTTATAAAATTATCTAAAGAAGCTGATGATGAAGCAACAACGGAAAAGGAAACATTTCCCTGATCATTTACGGAAATAGTAGATATCTTTATAGTAGAAGAAGGAAGTTCCGATATTTGATCAAGTAGAGGTAGATAATTTTTTTGGGATCTTGCGATTTGGTCAATATTTTTCAACATCATTGAAATAAAAGTATAGATTCCTTCGGTTGTTTGAAAGCTCGAAATTTTTTTTTCTAAGTTATCAACTTCCAAATTTAAATTATTGAATTTAGTTATATTTGTATTTACAAAGATAATTGAAAGTAAAAATAAGATTACAAATATTAGTAAACTAACGGTAGCAATTAAGGGGAGGTAAAATTTTAAGCGCTTAACGCGTCTACTTTCTACTTCTGAAGGAATAATTAGATTTATTTTATGTTTAACGATCATTATATTTCCTTTAACCCTAGTCCAACAGCTGTGGTATATATTGGAGAATCAGGAGTTATTATGGGTAAGATCTTTGGGTCTACAGAAAGACAGGAAAAAGGGTTACAAATTTGAGAATCAAGTCCTAAGTTTTTTGTTGTTGCTAAGACTAACCCGGGTAACTTTGTGCTACCACCTGTTAATACTGCAGTGGAAACTTTTTCATTCTGGTACTGCTCTTTGAAATAAGCAATAGTTTTTTCTATTTCTTCAAATAGGTTGATTATGAACGGGTTAATTATTTTAGCTATTTTACCTTCAAGTTTATCTGAATCAAGACCATAAGTTTTTTTATATTCTTCTGCCTGAACATGTTCGAATCCTAATTCTTCAGAAATTGCTTTGGTAAATATCGTACCTCCAATTGGTAAAGATTTTGTAAATATTAAGATATGATCACGCATGAGGGCAATTTCACTGCCATTACCTCCAATGTTGACTATCAGAACATTAGTCAAAGTAGGTAAACAACGTCCGATCGCCCTTGCAGTTGCCAATATTTCTGTCTCAATCGCGACTGGAGTAAGACCGGCTAATGTCATAATTCTCATATATTGTTCTATTAACTTAATCGGTGCAGCTACAATAAGTACTTTCATTTTTTTTGTATCTAAATTTTGGTCAATAATGACATAATCTATTTTTACATTACTTAACTGCCAGGGGATATACTGTTCTGCTTCCCACTGAATACTCGAAGAAAGTTCTTTTTCTGACATGAGTGGAACCTCTATTATGTGAGTTATAACTCTTGAAGAGGGCAGAGAAGCTGATACCTCGACAGTTGATATTTTCATGTCGTTTACTAATCTGTTAATACTGTCGCCCAGGATTTTTTCATCGTTGCTGTTATTAACGTTTAATGTGTTAATGGGGGTAGATATAAAGCCCGCAGCCATAAGGATGTTAGAAGCTTTATTTCGGGCAATCTGAACTGCTTTTATACTATGTGTACCGATATCAAGTCCAATAAGAATCTTTGACATAATGGGTTTATTTAATCATTTGTTTCTACAAACAAGCCAAAATCAAGAAGAGTTGGCATGGCGGTAAATCCTTGAACAACTTTTATTTTCCGTACAATTCCGGTTTCAGTTTTTCCGATCGAGGTAATAGTTTTTCCCTGATCAGGAAAAAAACCAGTGTTATAGGGTTTCACTCCAATAGGAGTATTTATATATCTGGGTTGAATTCTTAGTGCTAATAAAGTACCAGTAATACCAAATCCATTAGGTGGACCCGAACCATGAGGTGGATCCAAAGTGGGTATCAGAGTAACTTTATAGGGAAATTTACCATTACAATAAGGTCCGCTTAGATCTATATCTACGTCCGGAACTGTGTAAAAATTATTGCCTCTAGTACCTGTAGAATCTGCGTCATAAGCACCCTTTGCCACTTTATAAACTGCACCTTCTTTATAAATCAGACTTACAATAATAGCCGGTTTTGTTATATTATCTTTCCCAAAACAGATATCAAAAGAATCATCGGCTGAGTAAGAAACAGTTTCATTAAGAGATCCATCTGTATTGTGATTAACTAACCAGACAGTTTGCGTATTACCAACTTCGGTCAAAGGTAACATAAGCACTCCTGAACTTAATCCTAAAATTTCAGTTGTATATGAGACAGTAGCATTAGAAACCGTGAAATTAGCTGAAGATGGTGCACCCGTGTATGAACCTCTTAGAGCTGTTTCAATACCAGCTTCCGCCGCTGAAAAAGCCCGGCCCGACTGTTCGATTTGAGAACTTATTCGAACGTCTGTAACAGTTCTTGAAATAAGCGATAATCCTACAGTTAAACCTACAATAGTCACAAGAACCAATATAAGGACAATCTGACCTCTTGAATTTCGAATTATATATTTTAGATTCTGAATTTTTTTCATGGCGCAATTTCCTGCCAGTTAATTTGTGTTCTGCCTATAAAGGGCAGCAAACCTATTATATACTTTGGCTGATAAATGAACTGGTAAGCTGGGCTATTTGGATTTCGAAATGTTCGTCTTTTAACAAATTTGTTAGCCACAAGCATACCATCAAAAATAATAGCACTACTTCCCGAATCTATAGTCACAGTTTGGCTGCTTATAAATAATCCTGAAGCTTGGGTAATCTGACCGTTTATAAATATATTTCCATTCACCATATATACAACAATATCATTAGGATCTTGTAAATCATAAGTATGAGTAGCGTTATCCGGAATCTCTAAAGTACCGGAAATCAGAAAAATAGTAACATCGGCTACACCTGAAATTCGACCTTTGAAAGATGGATCAAGCGTGTATAAACCTTTTCCGAAGTAAACATAAATGGCATTTTTCACATTGTCTTGATCCAGATTACCTGCGCCGATTACTCCAGCAGTTTGATTATCAACCGGAATTGCCTTTGATTTGAAAGCTTCCCAATAATAGGGAAAAGAGTATGTGGTGGAAAGGTTACCCGCCTCAGCCTCCCATTTGGTTGGTGAGGACCGATCGCCTAAACCGCTGCTACCGGTATTAGAGAGAATTACGCCGCTGCTGTTATTCATGGAAGGGCTTGTAATATTATCTAAATATTTCTGTCCGGAAGGTATATCAAGAGGGATACTATTTTGATATACATCTCCGCCTAATACCTGTATCCAATCCCCAGGAGTTGGAGAAGGAGTAATTGTTGGCGTCAACGTCGGGGTAATAGGTGTTTGAGTTATAGAGATAATTTTATTAATTTTAGGACAAACAAACGGCCCTCCGTCATTTGAGCTTATTGAGGTATTATTTAGACTATCTGCTACAGATAATTTTGTTCTAACATTTTGACCATCGGGGACATCTTCTAATGTATAAAGTAATTGATTACCCAACCAGCCCGGATCAGTTCCTCCCGGACCAGGATCATAGGTAAATTGCGGATGATAATTGACTGCCTGACTGCAGGATATTGGTGCCGTATCCGGATCTGCTGGCCAACTACAATCAAAAATACAAAGCCCAGTTACATAATTCTGAGATTGCAAAGAGCATGTAGGCGGTGTTGGATCAGGCGGAGCTTGATAATCCATGTCTAAAATTAAAGATGGTGTATCTGCTGATTTAGGACAGGAAGGATCTTTAGTATAAACAGACCATCTATAGCTACCAGTAGAATTAAGTATAGATCCATCAGGCGTCCATTGACTGACTCCTCCAGTATTTGGCTGTATTGATCCCATCTTGTCAAATGTTTCATAATCGTTACTAAAAAAGTTAGCCCAAACATAATTGTTATTTGGATCTTCCACATAAGCAGAGAATACGGTTGGTTTTATATTCGTACATAACTGGTGAGGAGGATAGGGAGTAACTAAAAGCGGAGTAGGTAATGGCGAAATTATGCAAGCTTCAGTAGGTAGTGGAGTAGGAGGGTTAGGTACACCGGTAGGCGTTGGTGTAGGAGTTGGTGTTGAAGTTGGAGACACGGTTGGAGTAATACTCACAAAAGGAAAACCAACATTAATAGGACTATCTACTACTATTACTGATTGGGGATTGGTATATCCAGGCCATAAAATTGATCCAGTTGGAGTAATAGGAAGTTCTACCCTATAAATACCTTGAGTAATTTTGTTCAATATATAGTTAGCATTCAGCTCGTTTATAGCTGACGACTGAGAGTTCACCGAATCAGTTTTATCACCTGTTAAATTAAGGGTATAGTTCCCGATCAAATCCTCGCTTGCACCTCTTGTTGAAGTATCATTATCCTCTTCGGTATATACCCAACCGTAGATATTATAAGCCCAGACAAAAGTCGCGGTTTTACCTCCGGTATACCAAACCGGCCAGCCGTAAAATGAATTATTAGCATCACTATTGCTTCGATATAAGGCACTAGGCGCAGGAGTTACTCCCAAAAGATCGGCATAAATATATGAAGGTGTTCTAACACCAGAACAAGTATTTGTCTGTAAGATTGCCACTTGATAATTCGATCTGACCGCACAATTGGCGGTTGTACCCGTTGTTGTACCGCAATTCCAGGCCGCATTACAGACGTTTTGTCCATATGCGGCTAATTGAGGATTACGGAAACTGACTGTCTGAAAAGGGGTTGGAGTAGGAGTAGGAGTAGAAGTAGGAGTAGGAGTCGCAGTCTGTATAGCCACTATAAATATAATGTCCCTCGGATTACACCAGGAGCCTTGATTCCATACATAACAGTAACCGAGACTGGCCCCGTTACAATCAGGAAGTTCAATACCTTGATTAGGTCTATCCGGAGTCACCCCTATAACCACTAGGTTAGAATCGTTAATGCGTCCGCCTGTTTGATCATCACCTATGTTACCCTGCTTAAATGTTGCTTTTCTTCTATTTTGCTCGCATTGTATAGTTACACAAGGACTTTCTAGGCAACTCGTGCTGCATAATTCATTCGCAGTAACGCCATTATTATTCTCATCTTTAACTTGTATTGCTACTTCTGGAGCATATAAACACGCATAAACAGGACCAGTAAAACGTGTATGAAGGGAAATAAAATAAAAGATTAGTAAACACAAAATCCCAATAAATATATTTGTTCGCAGAAACTTTTTTCTGATCATATTTTAAGAATAGCAAATGTGTCTTTATTGTCAATCAATAAAAGAAGTGTAGATTTTAAGTTCGTATTGACCAATAGGCTTTTTTAGCATGTTTTTTACAGATTTATTAATATATTCCTTTATTCGCTTTACGTCCGTATTATCTTCTTTATAATTCTCAAAGAAAGGATAAAATGCCGCGGCATTATCTATATACTTTACAGCCAACTGACTGTTTCCTTCATCTAAAACTTGCTTTGCCTGTTTCAGATAAAGCAAATAGTTATCCTTGATTAACAGCTCTGAATCAAAAGGATCTCTTTTTATCGCTTCTTTATACCAAAAATGGGCCGAGTCATAATTTCCCTTAGTAGAATAAAATTTTGCTAGTTTGACAGGAATATCTTTTCTGGCCCGATCCAGTTTGGATGCTCGTAGTAAAATTGCAATTGCCGCGTCATAATTTCTATTACTGTAGGCTTGATCAGCTTGCCTTAAGATTTTATCGACATCAAGAGGAATAAGTATTTTTAAGCTGAATAAAATAATGATGGTCACGTATATCGGAGAAACTAAGATATTTTTATCTTTTGTATCCTTTTTTCCAGGTAAAAGTAAGGCTATACCCAGCCAGTAAAATAGATAGATGGAGTTAAAATGCCAATCAGGATCAAGTAACGAATGAAGGCTGGAAGCCAGTAGAGCTATAAAAATACAAATTTTGTAAGTGATATCTGATGAGTGATCATTCTTTACATTTAGATATGAAGAATAGAGACCCATAACAATTAACGCTAAAAAAAATAATCCCCCTAAAACTCCGGTTTCCGTAAAAAGTTCTAAATAATGATTATGCGCATATCCGGACCAGCTCAAAGGCATACTTTGATAAAATTGAGAGACATAAATAAAAGTATTAAGTCCTGTACCGAAAATAGGGGACTTGATAAATCCTTTGATTGCTTGATCTATATACTCTAAGCGTAATTCTTTTTTCGCCGGTTTATATAATCCTTTTTCGAACTTTAATCCTATTTCTCTAGGGATGATAAAATTTGAACTGATAAAATTAGTAATTAGAAAAAGAATTGAGATCAGGCTTATAACTAAAATCCATTTATTAAATTTATCAGTCAATTTCCTGTAAATAAATACAGAAATGAGAAACGCAAATGAAAGAGATAACATGGCTCCCCGGCTGAGAGAAAGGAAAAAAGTAATTATAAAAAGAATACTTATGAAATATAGAGAAATTTTTAAAAGTTTTATCTTAAAGTCACTCTCTAACAGACAGCTTAGTGCTAATGGTATGGCAAATAAAAGGATATCAGAGATATTGTTATGTCCATATGAGTAATACATCAGGTTAAAATCATCGTAGGGAACAGTCAGTTTAATTCCGGGTGTGATACGCAATATGAATATCAGCGATAATATAATTGAATTAATGATTATCATCGGTATATAAAATTTTTTCATAATTAGTACTTTATTATTTTCGGATCTGATACCTAAAAAAATTAAAAAATAAGCTATGTATCGGTTCAGTTCTAAAAGGCTCTGACTATAGGACAGAGAGAAAATAACTGAGATAGAAAAGATGGTTAATATCATTAGCCACAAGGTTTCAATCCAGCTTAAAACTATTTTTGGTTTTCTCAATAATGGAAGATTTATTATGATACTTGCAGAAAGTAGTAAATTAAGGCCAATTTTATGGTCTATTGATTCGATAAGGGGAAGGAAGAAAAGGAGATATAACCAGATATTCATAATTATGAGCGCAGAGTTAAATTAAATAAACACATCACATTTTTTTAAGTATGTTATACGATCTTGTTAAGTTTCTTGCTAGAAACTGATAAGTTTCTGTTTTGCGCGCAACATAAGCAATAACATCACCGATGGCCTTTTTACTGTGATAATCATTTTCGATATGTATCGAAATCATATAGGGATATATTTTTTGCTGTTCTAATAAAATCTTTTTCGATTTTAAAGTATTTCCTTCGGCATAATATTTTTGCGCTTCTTTGGTATAAGTTGTTGATAGCTTTCGGTAAATTTCATCGTTTCCGGGAGGTTTTAAAAAAATCGCCTTAATAAAATAGTCTCTTGCGGTCAAATACTCATTTACTTCATTTTCAAAGTTAGCTCTAAAAAGGTGGTAACTGGAGTTTAACGGATCTAAAGTTAAAGCAAGATTGTTGTATTTTCTTACATAATCATATTGATTCATAAGATAACCATTTGATAAGGCAACAGTAGCTATATCCTGTTGTTGCTTTGCCTCCCAGGGAATTAAGATACCGGCGATTTGTAATGTTTTTATACTCATATAATTATTTTTTGCCAGAAAAAACAAAAATTTACCCGTAGAATAAGTTAGAGCTGTGATAAGTATCAAGGTGAAAAGTAAATTGAATATTGATTTTGATATAATACTTCTTCTTTTAAGGGTAATTCTTATAGGCAAAAACATCGACAATATGATCCAAAAAAACAAAAATAAAGAAATATTTTTCCAGATATTTTCAACAAAATTAACCACAATTAAGACCATAGTTCCCACAAAAAGAATGTAATGAAAATTATCTTTTTTATATAATCTCAATTTGAAGATTCTGATAATTGAGAAAATAATTAGTAGGAAAAATAAAATTCCTCCGATAATTCCTGTTTCGGCAAAGAGTTGTAAAAAATAATTTGAGGCATTTTTAACAAAATATCTCTGGTCAGGAGCAAACCTTATCGAAACGTAGCCAAAGGTATCAGGGCCGGTCCCAAATATAGGAGAGAGTCGAAATCCCTCCCAAGCTTGCCGGTAGTTATCGAATCTGACACTTTCACGGATTAAAGGATTAATCACGGTATAAAATAACGAATAAGAAAAAAATAAAATGGCAAAGAAATAATATTTCGAAGAAAGATTAAATCTTCTTAGGGAAGTGAAAATTAAAAAGTACGACGTATAACGCAATAATTCCGCTAAACTCAAAGAGAATGACCATGAATAATAAGTGCTGATTGCAGATACTATTAGAAAACATAGAAATATGTATTCCAATAAATCGAACTTTATCTTTTTCCTAACTTGCGTAAATCCAAATATACAGGAAATAATAAATAGCAGGATAAAACCCTTTACCCTACTTAAGCTTTCAACCAAAGGGAGAAATGTTATAATAATAAAGGTTAAAACCATATAGATTCATGATTAAACATATAAACTACAAAGTCAATAAAGGCTTCATCGTCCAAAAACTGGGAAATAAAATCACCATCTTTGACGGGGAAGAGTCAATGCTTTACACCTTCAACGAAACGGCCACCTATATCTTCCAGAAGTTAAAGGCCGGCTGGGATAAAAAGAAAATAATCGAGACGATGCTGAAAAAGTACAAAACCAAAGAAGAGAAACTTACCGCTGACTTCGAAGACCTGATCCGCGAACTGAAAGCCAAAAAAATCATCTCTAAAATGGTATAATACAGCTACCATGGTGTATCTTTGGGATTACGATGAAAAGGAGCTGGAAAAGACGGAGAAAGGCCGTATTTTTATATTGGAGAGAATGATTAATTACGGCCCGGGTAAAAAAAAGATAAGCCTCTCGCAGGTCAAAAAATACTGGAATAAATTAAATTTGTTTCCTATTAGAAGGAGACTTCTTGAGCTTTTGATATGGGGCAAGTATCTTTCCTCAACAAAGAACAAAAAAGCATTTTGGATGGGTTAAAAGAGAACCAGTTAATCCGATCCAATTTTTATTTTACAGGCGGAACCGCTTTAAGCGAATTTTATCTCCAACATAGATACTCAGAAGACCTAGACTTTTTTAGCGAGAATATATTTGACCACCAGTTAATCCTATCCATGATGAATAACCTGAAAAGAAAATACAAATTCCGATTTGAGTCGGAATCAGTAGAACAGGTTTATATGTTTTATCTAGAATTTCAGAGCGGCATACAGATTAAAGTAGATTTTAATACTTATCCTTATAAAAGGTTAAAGAAAGGTAGTCTCATAAATGGTATTTATGTCGATAGTTTATTGGATATCGCCGTGAATAAACTGCTAACAATTACCCAGCGAAACGACATAAAGGACTTTGTTGACTTTTACTATTTGGAACCAAAATTCGGCATATGGGATTTAATTGAAGGTGTCAGTGTAAAATTCCAAATGGAATTAGAACCCTGGTTTTTGCCTACTGACTTTTTAAAAATTGAAGATTTTCCCGCACTTCCCAAAATGATTAAACCACTTAAACTTTCTGATCTAAAAACCTATTTCCGCGCCCGAGCCAAGGAACTGGGAGCAAAAGTAACTGCAAAATAACTTCTTATCTTTTTGTAAACTACCCAAAAAATCGAATACGTAACCGCAGGATTAATAAATACAAAAACCTTATTATAGATCGGCTCAGGTGAGAGGAAAAAAATATTCTTAAACCGGTTAATTCCCGCTTGTATCCTCGTTTCGTCATCAAACACGTTTATCTTCATAATATTTTTTTTGGTGTATTTTAATTTATCTCCCTTCGGTTTTATGGAACTTAAAAATCCTCTCGGCAGGGGAGTATCGAAATATTTTATAAGCATCAAAAATACAGGATAGACAAAATTCTCAACGCGATAATGCCTGATCAAAAGGGTCAGACCTTGAGCGTCTTTAAGGTCTGACCCTAACCCTGTCTTCCTTATCACCTTATCCAAAAACTCCAACCTGTGGACACCTCTGAAATTGTGATGGAAAAAATGTAAACACAAATAGAGAATTAAGAATTGAGAATTAAGAATTGAGAATTTTTCACTTTCAACAATTATTGCTTTTTTTGTTGTAAGAATCTCGCCAGTCATCTCATCAATCATTCCTTGAGGATATAGCTCATCCAACTTCCCCAGTTGATTCATCAGAAATACCGGTTCTAAGTGGATATCAAAAACTACGGGAAAATCATTGACCTTTTTATAGAAGCTGAACTCCGTCGGCTTGTCTTTCAATAACTTATGTATCGAACTGAATTCAGATTTTGCTTTTGTGTAATTTAAAACCTTGAATACTCTTTCTACTTTTTCAGTGCTATTCCTATCTATTAATAAATCGCAATCAGCATAAATCCGAGATGGGTGTTTCTTTTCAAAATATAGATGCAGAGGTAGTCCTTTCAGAATTACAAAGATTATCTTTTTTGAAGAAAAAATATTTTTTATTTTTGTTATTTCCTGATAATAATGACTGGATTGAAGGAGATTAATATCCTCCGGATTAAAGTAATATCCGTTCCTTTTTACCTGATATACTTTTCCTATGATTTGGTGAGGATAAACTTTCCCGTCTGATTTTTGGTTATTATCTCCTTTGGTAATAAGATGATCAGTATTTTTATAGATGACTCTATGAGTGATTACTTTTCCACCTTTCATCAGCATGATTAAATCGTTGATTTTAGCCTGTCGAAATTTGATTCTCCTAAGGAAAAGTACGTCTCCCGGTTTGAGTATTGGAAGCATGCTCATTCCTTCGGCTTTCAGAATAAATTGATTTGCTTTAAACAATTTGGCAATATTTTCGGAAAATCTCATACAATAGATTTAACCATAATGACTATTGTACAACAGCTAGTATGAATCCAGATATGTCTATCTAGTACATACCTTGCTGGTTATCCCGTTATCTTGCCTGGTACAATACCAAAAGAAGAGGAGGAGTGGATACTTAACAAAAAACCCCGATTAGGTATAAGGAGAATGTAAACGAAACTCTGATACTATACACTATACAATCTCATTGACAGTCAAATGAAAAATAATTATGATTAATTATTATCATCAAATCTAAATATAACAAATGGGACGGAAATATATTTATTCTATTTTCATAATATTATTATTAATCACATTTACCGAGTTATCTTACTATCTCTATTTAAATTTTAGTAATAAAAATAGTATAAATAACCGGGTAAATCTACCTTTAACACCTGCTCCTCAAACTGATTTAAAAGAAAATACTGAATTACCATTGTCATTTCATCCGGTAAATATTGAATTCTTTAGTAAATGGCGTCGTAGAACAAAAGCGAAAGTGTATGTAACAACAGAAAGTGAGACTCATGTGGTTGAAATTGCTCCTAAAGGATTGACTCATCCCAAACATGGCTTTTTTCCTTATGCCATAAATAGAAGCTGTTACGATCCTGATTGTCCTCAAGGTTGGTTGTATTTGCCAGAATTTGCCTTAAAAAAAACTAGGGTATATAGAGTCCATAATAATATATCTACTCCTGTTAATATCCTTGATATCAAAGTAGGCGACACTTTATTCTGGAAGGAAGTGTTTGACCCAATGTATTTGCCTACGGATGAAAGACAGCTTATTGAACAAACCATCCAGATTATTGAGTAAATATCGCTTCATAGGATTATGATTAAGAAAATTAAATCGTATATAAAACCCAAAATATCAAAGAAAAAGATTATTGTCCGTATGTTTTACCGGTTTGAAGATACTTTTGACTTTAATGGTTCATTATTTGCTGTAAATGTATGTCGATGCTGCGGTTCTGGAGAAACCGGAGGCGCGTGTTCCGAAAATTGTAACAAGTGTTAACGTTTTAACCATCTAGATTGCTTTCAATGACTTCTATTAATAATTTTTTATTTTTTTGAAAATATAGCAAAAAAAAATTATGAAACGTGTTTACGTATTTGATTGCAGATATTAATTGATTTTCTAAATTTTTATCGTTATATACAAGAAATTCCTCAATAAATTTTTTTAATATTTCTGACCTGTTGTTACATCTCACAATTTTATTATTTATAGCTTTCTTAAGGATAAAAATTTTACCAATTAAATATTTTCCCTTATTTTTTTGAACCCAACTTTGCCGTTCAGTAAACGGTGTCTGATACATAAAATAATTTCTATCAAGTTTTCGTATTATTACTGAATCATCACCAAGTGCTTTATATTTTTTACGAAGTAATCTTATAACTGTTGATTTCCCGTCTCCTGAACCTCCTATGAAAAGAAGTGCTTCCTCTCCAACCAGACAGGCAGATGCATGGAGTACAAAACTATCTTTCTTTAAAAGTAATCCTATAATTGCTCTTATAATTACATTAAATTGAAAAATACTAATAGAATGGGAGGTTATTATATGTGTTTGATTTATTAATTCGTAAAATTTCATATAATGTGCATTTTTAAACGATATAGTTGATGTTCTCGGTGGTTCAAAGAAGCTGATAGTAAAATCGATATTCCTGACTAATGATTTCGATAGTAAAAATCCTTTATATACTTTTAAGATTGCTTTTTTAATAAAATTAAGTTCTGTTGAAAGGCTTATTTTGTGAAATATAATTTGTATATTGAATCCAGCTATATTTAAATATAATCTCTCATTCATATTGAGAATTGTTCAATTATTTCCATTCCAATAGGGCATGAAAATGACTTTTTATAACTTAAGAATCGATTAAATTCCTCTAATGATTTCCTATTTCGACTAAATTTTGTATGTATAATCCCGGAAAAATAATAGTAAAGAATGTTTCTGTTATTTTTAGCAAGTATCGAATATTTTATTAATAATTTTTCTCCCTTTTTAAGATCATTTGTTCTTATAGAAATATATATTTGATATAACAAGCTGTCACTAAATAAACTGGAATCGTTCATGACTTGATTAAAAAAATAATTGGATTTATTAAGTTTATTCTGTAAAAGATTTGTTACTCCTAACCAAAAGCTAGTTAAAGAAGTATTCGGGAGTATACTATTCATTCTCTTAAATTCTTTTTCCGCAAGTCGATAGTTTCCGCTCTTTAATAAGAGTATTCCATAATTTACATCTAATGAAGTATATACCGGATTTAATGTTCCCGCGTAAGTTAGAAATTTACTTGCTAAAGAATATTTCTTTAATTTGAGATTTTTTTTATATTCTCTGAAGCATTTATCTGCAAGAAGACTATAACGAATCCTCTCGTTAGTACCAGAAAATATTGTATATATCTTATCAGCTAAACTTCTGAATTCAACAGGAGTCCAACCTCCATTTACTGAATAGGAAATTGTTATAAATTTTGGATATTGTACTTTTGATAAAATGATATTTTTAAACTTTTTGATGGAAATCCATTGCTTTTTATGTCCAATATTTGAAATGTTATTAGACTCATATAATGCTTTATTAATGAAATAGTCAATATCGATATCTAATAAAACGGGGTTTGCAAAATTAGGTAATGCGTCAAGCGTACAAATTTTTAATTTAATATTATTAATTTTTGTACTAATGCCACCGCTGTCAACTACAATATTTGCTCTCTCTTTTGGTTGAGGAAGGCTTGAATTAATATGATTTAATGTTTTTTTAATTGAATATATATTTTTGAAAAAAGTATCTTTAAATCCGGGAATTACCCAATACAGTTCACTTACGATTTTTTCCTTCGCGGATTGATAAATAAAATTACCAACGTTCAAATGAGATATATCAACATCTATAAGTTGATTGACATGAAAATCTATATGAGCATCAATATGTACGAGTAATTGATTATTGAAATTATTTTTTTTCCACAAAAAATACGCCATATGGTGATCTTCAATTAGAAAAATTTGTTTAGTATAATTCCTTTTCATTTTTTTAAATTGTATGTAATGAGTCATCTCTCATGTGGTAAAGATTTTATACTAAATATTTTGCTATATATTCTAATAATTTTAATCTTACATATTTAACATTATAAAACTACCAAGAAAGTATGCAAAAATTTCGATTTAAATAAAAATTACGGATCTGTTAAGAATAACTGTCAAATAATGGGGACTTGACAACTACGATAAATCTATCTTCTGACAATATTCTTAGAAAATATCTCTTAATTTACTCTCTGTCAACCCCGCTTAGCGGGGTCAACTGAAGATTATTCTGGCTGAATAATTAAATAATGGCTTAATTAGTAGGTTTATCGGTAATCAAATAATTGCTGATTTTCTCTACTAGTTTTTCCGTATACGGAATGAATTCTTTTGCAGAGTTGTATACTTTTTGGGCAATCTCTTCTTTATAGGTATGGACTGTTAGATTTCTGTTGTCTAAAAACTCAAACCATTTATCCGGATCGTTAATCAGTTCCAATACTGCAGACTGACGAATTGCTCTTTTGGGACTAGGCGCATCTAATCCTTCTAATTCAGCTATAGTTTTCATCAGTTTCCAAGCTGCTTCAAATGTAAATTCAAACCTCTGAATTGTTGAATCTTGGTTAAATACAGTTGGTGGCTGTTCTGACGCCTCAACTAGACGGTGAAGTGCTTTTTCCAGATCTTTTAACAATAATCCTGCTTTTTCTTTTTTAAATTGAGAAGTTTGAATCATAAAGTTATTAATTTAATTAAGTTTGATAATTTTTTTAAGCGCAAGATTGCTAAATTCTTTTGACACATTACTAAAATCAACAATATCTATATTATATGGAATATTTGATTCTTCACAAGCATCTTTAATATTTATTAATATTTCTCCTTTTAATTCTCTAGTGCTTTTTATCCCTATGTCAACGTCGCTAAATTTTCTACCATCACCTGTAGCTCTTGATCCGAAAATAAAAACCTTGTCTTTTTGTCCGTCGACATATTTAAAAATTATTTTTTTTATTTCATTTATTGTCTTTTCATCCAGCATGTTACCTTGAGAATATCTCTTAATTTAATCTCTGTCAACCCCGATTGAATAGGGGTCAACTATATTATATCATTATGTAAATTGAAATTATGATCGAAAGGTATAGTGAATATCTATATTGAAAAATCATTAAATTTCTTAACTCCTATCATTAATTTTCATGATTATATAATTGAAAGATTGAGTAAAAGTATAAAATACTGGTTATTAGCGATTACGGTAATATTTGTAAGTTTACTTTTTTCGTTTTATTTAAAACTAGGTACAACAAACGAAATATATCTATATGTTTCTATAAAGGGTGATAACCGAAACGGCGGAACTATTGATAAACCTTTTCAATCTATCCAACAGGCAATAGATATAGCCCTAAAATCTCCAAATACATCCTACACGATCAAAATTTTTCCCGGAATTTATAGAGAAGCAATCAATATTAAAGATACTTCTAACCGGCAGATTAAAATCAAAATTCAGGCACTTGACAAGATAAGCGGCAAAGCAATTTTAAGCGGATCCGAACCCACGTTAAATTATTCCTGGAATCTTTGTGACAAACAGAAATGTAACAATTTTCCAGAAATGGCAATAAATCATATCTATTACACAACTTTAGATTGGGAAGAAACTCCATATTTTATTGTCAAACAATCACAAAACGGTATTACCCAACAGTTATATACCGCACGTGACCCTGATTTTCAGATAACAACTCCCTGGAAATATCATGAGCATTGGTGGACCGTTGAAAATCAGATACCTTCAAAATATTCAATATTAGACTACGACCATCTTTCCAAATTAAACAATCTCACCGGAACTAATATCTTAATAATTGACGGAGCGGATAGATGCGGCACCTTTCTCTATCAAAAGACGATTGATAAATTCAATAAAAACCAAGGCGAAATTACTTTTAATAAACCCGTCGGTTTCTCGATTTTCGGATCCCAAGAAACTGGAATCGGGCCAAACACCAAATATTTCGTTGAAGGAAATAAACAGTTTCTAAATTCCCCCGGAGAGTGGGTCTATGACTCAGGGGAGAAAAAATTATACCTATGGCCGCCAGATGATATCCATCCTGCAAAGCTTCCGCTGGAAATAGCCAAAAGATACAGCGGCATGAAAATTGTCAGTGCCAACAACTTAGAAATAGACGGTGTAGAAATAAGAAACATCAACTATTCAACCGATAATATCAATGGGGCTGTTATCATAAACCCGTCAAAAAATGAAACTGTGGAAAATATTATTTTCAAAAATTCATCCATAAATAATTCCGGTAACGGCATCATAATTTCAGCAGACTCAGAAAGATCTAACATCAACAAAATCGACGTATCAGATCTAAAAATACACAGTCTTCTCAAAAATGCAATTTTTTCGTTAAATGCAAGAAATATAAGAATAGAAAATTCCGAAATATATAATTCCGGCCAATATTTTAACGAAAATGGTATCAATATAATCAGGACTAATAATGTCAGACTATTAAACAATAAAATACATGATACCGGATATAATGGCGTACAGATCGTGGGATATGAAAAATCAGATAAAGAGATAAAAAATGTACTTATCGAAAATAATACAATCTACAATTCGTGCCAAAGTTCTTCTTTTTGTGCGGCATTAAAACTTTATGGAGGTAAATATAACAATACGATTGTCCGAAAAAATGTATTAAAAGACAATATTGGCTGGTCTTATTGCCAGGAAAAAACCAGCGGTAAAAATCAGGCACACGGCTTATTTATCAGTAATGCCAGCGGAATCACGGTTGACAGCAATACTTCTCTGAACAACACGCTTGCAGGTTTCCATGTTTATCCCCGACAAATTGAAGCAAACAATAATATTTTTACCAATAACCTGGCAGGCAATTCAAGATTTGGCATAGATTTGGCAAACGGAGATAGTGCTCATGATGCTGATAAGAATGTGATTGCCACCCGGCATGATAATACGGTTATTAAAAACAATATATTTTGGAATAACGGTATTGGATCAAATTTAGACGTGGCGGATCCAGAGAAAGTATTTAACGATTATAATGCCTATATTGATAACGGGACAAACATTCTCAACCATGGCAATGAATCAGAAGAGTGGAATAAAAATTCGATAGTTACAGCAAAAAAAGCGTTTAAAAATGCTGGTAAATACGATTTTAATCTTCCGTTATTGAGTCCCCTGAAGGGTAGGGGAGAACCGCAATTAAAAAATCCCTTTTTACAATTTCAGCTGGAATTTTTTGGATTGGGCAATGATATAGGTCCCTGCAAATTCCGCTGGATCGGAAATTCCTGTTCTGTTTTAAACTAGTCTAAGTATTTAGTGATAATGTTATTCAAATCATTAAGCTTTATATTTTCTTTAGTTGATTGGTTATTTTTTTCATCTTTGTCAGTATTTAAGTTAAAAAGATAGTCTAATTTCTGCTCAAGATTTTTAATCAGTTTCCACCTGTCAGAGGTTCGGATCGATCTCAAGAAAACAGCATACCGATAATCTGTTTCTGAAAATACATCGCGGAGTACTTTCTCTCCTTTTATTAAAGAAATAAGACTTTTTCCCTGAAGTTGCTGACTCATCTTGCTACTATTCAATAATCCGAGCAAATCCAAAATCGTCGGGGGAATATCGATACTTGAAACTTGACTGTCTATTTTTCTTGCCCTTATTGAGTAAGGTGAAGTAATAATCAACGGCACCTTAATCAGCTCATCATAGAGATTGTGACCATGATCAATCTGCCCATGATCATAAAGTTCTTCTCCGTGGTCGGAAGTTAAGACAAATACAGTTTTACCAATTAAACCCAGTTGCTTATATTCTCTGATAAATTTTGAGAATAATTCATCTGCCCGCTGGATTTTCTCATCATATAAATCCGTCAGAAATCTGACGTCGTCTTTGGTCAAATATATTTGACCTCTGGACAATCCTTCTTCTCTCAAGTCTTTCTGTTCATCTTTTGAACCGGTCAATTTGCCTTTATATTCAAAATCAACAAACCTCTTATCATAACCCCCGGGAGGTTCGTATTGCCCGTGAATATTGTACCCGTGAAGGAAAACAAATAACTTCTTATCTTTATTTTGTTTTATCCACTCAATTGCTTTTGGATATGTGTATTCAAATCCGGCAAAATCTTTGTCATCAATATAAACATCAAATCCTTTATCAAAACCGAATTGACGGTGGACTCCGGCGCCTCCGGTAAATCCCCCTGTTAAATACCCGTTCTCTTTAAAAACTTCTGCCAGTGTTTTAAGATTCGGTGAAACATGGCTTAAATTTGTAATCTCCTCTTCGCCGCTTGGCAAAACTGTATATTTGTTCGTGACTTTATGCTTTGAGGGATAAACTCCTGTAAACCAGCTCATGGAAGAGGGGAGTGTCCATGAAGAAACGCTTATGGTGTTAGTAAAAACAAATCCGCTTTTAGTAAATTTATCAATATTAGGTGTGGTATTTCTGACATAGCCCGAATAACTGGTATGATCCTCACGGAGGGTATCAAAAGAAACAAAAACCACGTTACAGTCTTTACAGGAATAATCTATTTTTTTGCCTGTCAAACGATTGGAGGTTGTACTAAAATATCCATATACTAGAATTATTAGTAAAATTGATATGAAAAAGTTTTTTATATTCATTATTATTGTAGTAACGACTATCTATCTTATCTATAACAGGAATCAATGTAAATATTTAGGCTGTATAGATTTTACCGGAATTAAAGAATATAAAATCAAGGATATTTATAGAGACGAAAAAAATCTTTACAGTGCTCTATATATTAGAAGTGATAATCTTCTCAGAGTCGAAATGAAATCGGATGCAAGTCGAGAAGAGTCCGATAGAAACATTGAGTCAAGAACGACAACCATCAAAAGTCAGTTTGAAAACAGCAGGTCTCCTTATCCCGGAGAAATTTCTGATGAAATTAAATGCGACGACAAGTTTAAACCAATATACCGTGACGGATATGTAATCGCTTACTTAAACTCCAGGTTGACTTACGGTGCTTGCAGTGAAGAAGGAAATGCTTATAGAAGTCTTTTAACATGGCAATACTGTGATAAGCAAAAAAAACTATACCAGTTGGAGTTTATTTACCCGAAGGATAAATTTCATGAAGACAGGCTAGAAATAACCTGTCTCGATTAGTTTTTTCCTCTGTTCTTCATCAATCCAAGTCGGGAAAGGTTCTGATTTTATCGAATTATACTTTGGCAATCTAAAAAGGTAATTATTCAACTTATTTTCAAGGTCATTACTAATATTCGTATTTTTTATTGACAAATCTATTTGTTCTTCAGGATCACTGGTTAAATCAAACAGCTCCTTTTCGTCACCATTTAATATTAATTTCCATTTCAGGGTTATTATAGTTTCAAGATTAGCCGTAACATGTTGTGCTAAGACAAATTTATTTTCTTTTGATGAAAACAGGTCTATCCCTGTTATTTTTTCCGGAGCTTCTATTCCCAATATTGATAATATCGTAGGCATAATATCTACGCTGCTGGCTAATTTTTCTACAATTTGAGATTTTGATTTGGGAATGTAAATAATTAAGGGTACCTGTATGCTCTCGTTATACAGATTTGCCGCATGGGAATGTCCTCCATGTTCAAAAAACTCCTCACCGTGATCGGCAGTTATCACCACAATAGTCTTATCAAGTAACTTATTATTTTCTAACTCATTAAAAAATTTCTTCAGCTCTAGATCCATCTCGTAAATAGAAGTAGCGTAAAGAGCATGAGTGTATTCCTTTTTAACTAAGAAATCAAGATTATTAAATGCGTCCCAATAAGGATCGAGTCTGGCAAGATAAGATTCTATCTCAACATTCCAAGTGGCTGCATATTTTGTATTATAGTCTCTGTAGATATTACAGTAATCATCGTTGAGGACTTTTAGATTTTTGAATCGATCGGGATACTGACTTAATAATTTGATGTAGGCTTTTTTGCACAAATCATTTCTAGTTACGTATATTAGCGGACCACCAGGATAAAATTTGTTTATGTTTTCTTTTTGCGGAATATAAGGTTCGTGAACACGATAGGTGTGAAGAAAGGCAAAAAATTTCCTATTCAAGAGATTATTTTTTTTCATATTGTCCATCCAATATCTTGGTTCATCTCCTTTATCCTTGTAAGAAAAACCTCTTTCAAATCCTCTATCCAGAGGTAAATGTGGATCATTTTTGGGACCGGAAAATAAAGTCGTGTATCCATTGGATGCAAGAATTTGCGGCAAAGTTTTTATATTACTATCCAGAACGCTGGTAAAAGGCACGGTCATGCCGTGTGAAATAGGATAAAGACCGGTAAATATGGAAAAATGACTATCCTGCGTTTTTGATGAAGGTGTATAAACATTTTTAAAAAGATACGATTTTCCGGCAAAGCTGCAAAGATTTGGCGCAGTATTTTTTTCATATCCGTAGCAGAGAAGACTTTTGGCTCGCAGATTATCCAGAGAAATTAAAATTACATTACAATCTTTGCAAAATCCATCTGCTAAAATCGGTCTTGCTAAAAAATCAAAATTAAATACAGATTTGACAAAATACCACTGCCACACCACAAACAAAGCGGTAAAAGAGATTGCAAATATTATTTTGTGTAAAGATTTAATTGAAAACATCAAGAGGTTTTCCTTGCACAAAATCCGGTATTTTGACTTTTAGTGCTTTCATCAGCGTGGGGTATTGATTGATCTGTTCAAACGGTTTATCCCCTAAATAGTTATTCTGTTTTATACCAGGTCCTGCCATGATAAATGGCGTCCACATGCCGGGAACTTCTTTGGCAACAATCGCCTGTTTATAGCCGGAAATAAGAGGGGTTGAAAATACTTTTAGATCAGCGGTCATTTCCTCGTTCCATCCGAAACCCGGGGAATTAGCAATTACCAAATCGCCGATTCTATCAGGATCAAGCTGCATGTATTCTTTTGCCTTTTCCCATTTAACTATTTCAACTAGAGGTTTTACTCCATTTTCGTCTTTCAGATCTGACAATGCTTTAATCACTCCGTCGCGTAAATCTTCATAATCTTTTCCGGAAGTCCGCTTATAATCTCCCTCAAGACTGTTAGGGTTGATATAAACATGAGCCATTTTAAGATATATAACTTTTGTGTTTTTCCAATCAATGATAGGCTCTCCAGTCTTAGGATCTATGGTAAATTTCAACCAGCCTTTTTGGGCAAACAGATTGTTTAAATTGACGCTTCTGTCCAGTGGCACTACTCCATGGTCAGAACTGAAAACTATATATGTATTTTTATCAGAAGTTTTTAATATCTCTCCCACAATTTCATCGAGCCTCAAGTACATGTCTTTTACCTCATTCCACAATTTCTCACGCTCCGAATCCGTTACTTCTTTGTATTTGCTACTTTTGGGATCAATGTAACCCATCCACCAGCGTGAAGTAAGCATTTGGTTAGGAGTATAGATATCATGAATGACAACATTTGGGTTAAATTGATTTATAACGCTTTTAACAGACTTCCGGTGCCATTCAAAAGACATATCTGCTTCATCTGTAAAAGTTTTCTTGTCATCAGGGTAAAAAACGAGCTGGGCGGGGAAGTTATCGGCAAAATCAACCATCGGTCCTATGGAATCAGTCATCTGTTTTGCGGCTTCCTCGGGAAAAGTGACTGTTTGGTTTAGATTATTGTATAAAAGCCGCAGTCTGAAAAATCCGTCGCGATCGAGCTTTATCACATGCACCTTAACTTCTGTTTTAATATCCATTTCCTTATCTTCAACCTTCCACTTGAACGTAATCGGCTGCCAGTCTCCCCATTCTCCCTGCTTTAAGTCGGCAATTGTTGTTTTTTTATCAAGGGAAAATAACACCTTATCGTAATTTTGCACTTTATCGTCTGTAGAATCATACAGTAAAGCATATACATCCCTACCCCAGCCGTTTAAAGGCACTTCCAGGGGCGGAGAATTGCTTTTTGGGGCATTAACCCAATCTTTTGCTTTTTGAGGATCTATATATTTGGTTAGCTCCGGTCCGAAATAAAATAATTTTACCGCCCTTCCCTGAAGAATTCTCTGCGCTAAATTTCCTTTTGTCTCAAAGTTTATGGCGTGAAAATCAGCACCCCAGCCGCCCCAGCGACCGCGAAGTACGACACCCTTATTAATTTCCGGTGGAGTAGAGCCGGGAATTGACAAAAGAGCTACTTTAAACCCTGCTTCCTCAAGTGTTTTCCAGATCGGTTCAATCTTTTTGGCTGTGGAACGGAAACCGCCGATAGCTACCTTATCCAGAGGTTTACCAAGAACATGCATCGGCCCGTCGTTGACTCCATGCACTTCCGGATAAGCGCCTGTCAAAAGGGTAGCAAAATTAGTCGGTGTGTGACTTGGAAAATTCGGGTATGAATAACCGTATGATCCTTTATCCATTAATTGCTTGATATTGGGAAGTTTGCCGTCTCTTGCCCACTGAAACATATTAAATAAGTCCGGTTCAGCCCGCACTCCATCCGGTATAAACCAGTAGAGTTTTAATTGTGTCTTGTTTGTTTGAATCTTAAAAAAGTAAGCTAATATTAATAAAATGCCAATTAAAATTAGAAGTTTTTTCATATTATGAGTTTATTAACTATTTTACCGAAACAATCGGATAATATAAGGCAACAGATTTGAAGGGAAGATATATATCTTGATTTGCTATAATTTGTTGGACCTCGCTGTAATAAAAGGAGTTGTCTATTTTTTTTGCTCTGATCTCTATCGTAACTAAAATATCTTTCATATCTGGGGCAAACGCAAGGTTTGATCTACTTGAAGGAAGGTCCATCTGAGCAGTCGTTATCTTTTTATCTAATATTTTTGCTATTACTATCCCGTAATCATCAACTATCTGATCTCCGATTTTCAATTCCTCTGCTACTTGAGGTTCCACCTGCCTTCCTTTTAGGACAATTGTAAGAGTTTTATATTCAAATTCAGGCGGTTTAGTGTCGATACTCGTCACTTGTGCAGAAATTTGAGCCTTGGTCAACTTAACATCTAAAAGTGCGCCTGAAACAAGAGGTTTGTTTTTATAGAGAAGTGTTCCCGAACGGTCTTTAATAGCTCTTATCTTTAAAACTAGACTTACAAATTGGCCGTTATAAAAACTTCCATAGCTGTTTTTATCCATTACGACAGCGTCAATTACGCCTAAAGGAGATACTTCTTTATCTCCAATATCAATCGAGTTTCCTATCCAGTAGGGAACCCAGTAGTAGTTGTAGGGGACATTAGGACCAAGTATATTCGGAGGCTTAACTAATACTACTGAAACATAAACATATTGTTGATTGCGGAATCTGTAGTAAAGGAAATAAAATGCCGAAAAGCTTAAAAGCAATAATACGGCTATGACAAAAATGTTTAAATTAGAATATTTTTTATAAGTTGATCTTAAATTCATATCATAAAGATTATAATTCTTTTCTAATTATCAATCCACACCTCAAACCATTTATTCAAACAAAGAAGCCGCCAAAGAATCTCTGCATTATTTGACCTATAAAAAAGGTGGTTGTCTATAAGTTTTTGAATATTAATATCTGATACAATTTTTAGTTTATTGAACCGCTTGTCAGATAACTCACGATTAATATAAACAGACAGTTTATTCCTGAACCACTCGTCAAGAGGTGGAAGAAAACCCTTTTTTCTCCGAAAGACTAAGTCCTTGGGCATATATTTTAAGGCAATCTTTTTTAAAATATATTTTGTTTGAAATCCTTTTAATTTAAGATTAAGCGGAATTTGTGCCGCGAGTTCTATAAACTCCTGATCGAGAAAGGGAGATCTCACTTCAAGAGAATTGGCCATGGAAGTAATATCTGTTTTGACCAATAAGTCATCAGGAAGATACACTCTTAGATCTTCAAGCATTTTTTTAATTATTGAGTTATTTATTTTATCTTCGTTTAAAACTGCAAGATATTTTGCGAAAGTGTCAAAATCTTTATAATGGGTAAAAAAATATAAATATTTGAGCAGGCCGATTATTAAATTTCTCGCCTGTTGTGGTTTGATAAACGAATAAACCTTCATCATCTGATACCAGGGGTAGCCTGCAAAACATTCATCTCCTCCTTCTCCGTTGAGAACAACGGTAAAATGTTTTCTACTTTCTTGCATAAGAAGCCAGGTAGGCAACATGGACGGATCGGCAAAAGGCTCTTCAAACTGATAAACGATTTTGGGAAGCAGCTCAATTATGTCTGGCCGGATAATTACTTCATGGTGGTGCGTATTAAAAATATTGGCAATCTTTTTGGCATAGGGAAGCTCATCATAGAATGGTTCATCAAAACCAGCAGAAACCGTAGTCATCCGTTTTTTAGAGATTGATGATGACAAGGCTGTAATTATCCCTGAATCAATTCCTCCGGAAAGATGTATTCCCAATGGCACGTCACTTCTTAACCGAAACTTCACCGATTCTATCAGCTTCTCTTCAATTACCTGTTTCCATTCATTTTCTGTCCAATCGTCCCTTTCATTAAAATCATATTTCCAGTATCGCTTGACGACAACATCTCTGTTTGGCCTCACCAGCAGATAATGTCCAGGAGGAAGCTTGTGTATATGTTTAAATCCGGTTTTCGGAGAAGGAAGATATCCCATCTTTAAAAAGAGATCTATGGCGATAGGATCAACCTCTTTAGGCACATTTGGATGATCTATAAAAGCTTTCAGTTCTGAAGCAAAGATAAAAAACTTATCGTTGTAATAATATTTAACCGGCTTTTTTCCAAGTCTATCACGGGCAATAAATAATTCTCTTTTTCTCCTATCCCAAATGGCAAAAGCAAACATGCCTCGCAGATATTTTAAACACTCAACTCCATAATCTTCGTAGAGATGAAGTAACACCTCCGAATCTGTTTGGGACTTAAACTTATGTCTTCCTTTCAACTTATCTTTAAGCTCTAAATAATTATAAATTTCTCCGTTAAAAACCAGGTATAACGATTTATCTTCATTGACAAGCGGTTGATACCCGGCAGAGGAGAGGTCCAGAATTGCTAGCCTTGTAGCTCCCAGCCAGACATTTCGATCAATGATATAACCTTCATCATCAGGACCACGATGGTACAACATGGAAAGGGTCTTTTTAATAAGAGGCAATTCTTCACTCTTATCAACATCTTTATTACCAAAAAATATTTTCCCGGCTATCCCGCACATAATTTATACCAAAATAAAAGCCGACAAGAGAAAAAATAAAGGGAACTGGCTCGTGTGAAAAAATGGATTAAGCATTGAAATACCGGTCAGCCCCATTAATCCATAAACGGCGGCTTTTTGAAAGTAAGTTCGGGAAGTATTTTGGTAATGTCTAAATATAGAGTAAAGAAAAATTATAAAAAAAATTAATCCGGGTATGCCTACCTCCGAAGCAATCTCAACAAAAGTATTATGAATTTTATAAAACGAATCCGGTTTTATTCTTTTCACAAAATCAGTAAAAGGTGACGTAAAATATACTTCGGCAGACCTGTTTAGCCCGACTCCGGTAATAGGATACTGAGAAATAAGATTAAGGCCTTCCTCAAGGAGTTTGACCCTAATTCCAACAGAACCGGTCTCTTCAAAAGCCTGAGGAAAGGTTGCCAGTCTGGTTTGAAAAAAAGGGAAGAGAAAAAGAATTAATCCGAAAGGTGCAGTTAAGAGTAACGCGACAATCTTACGAGTAACATATTTTTTTTGGTTATAAAGTGAAATAATCATCGGAACCAATAACATTCCAGTTATAATCCAGGCTGCTCGTGAATATGTAAAAAAAAGAATTAATAAAGAAGTAATTCCGATCAGATTAATATATTTATTTTTTAGAGGATAAAACCAAACGAATGGGATTACGGTAAGAAGAAAAGAGGCCAGAAAATTTGGGTGTCCAAAGGTACCGGTAAGACGAAACAGGCTTTCTTCCTCAATGGCCGTTATTCCCAACGGATTATCCACAGTTACTGATTCAGCAAGGAGTCCTAACGGCCTCTTTTGAAAGAACTGTAAGCTGCCCGTAATAATCTGAAAAAGCAGCATGGAAATAAGAAGGGGGGATAAATTGTTACTATTCTCTTTTGTAATATAGATTCTAACTAAATAATAGACTATCATCGTCTCTGTCAATCGTAAAACGCCATAAAATACGTTATTGTATGGATAAACTAAAAACGAAACTATATTCCAGAGAAAAAAAAGTAAAAGGACAAAATCTGAGACTTTCACCTTTTTTATTTTCCTGCTTAATGATAAAGGCAAAAGAATCAGTATGAGTATAGTAGTGGGTGACACCCAAAATCCCGCCCCTAAATTAAATTCTTTTGGCTCCATGATAAACCAGCTCGCTCCCACCCCAATTTCCGAAAAAAGAGAAAGTATAAGGGAGTAGACCAAAGATAGCCTGATGTTTTTGGAGGATAAATAGAAGAAAAAAGTAGAAATGATATATGCAGAAAAATAGACAGGTTTATTGGGAGAAATGATGCATACAAGATAAAAAATAACCAGTCCCAAAAAGAAGTAAATTTTGTTCAATTTACTGGGGAAATGCAGCAGCTTCAAGCTTTGTAATTCTTTTCTCATGATTGGCAAATTCCTGCGGAGTAGGGATATCTGCCTTAAGATCATTAATTTGACGTTTAACTTCCCTAAATTCTCCTCGTACTTCTTCCTTAAACCCTTTCATCTCTTCCCTAACTTCTCTTATATCTTCTTTAGTAGCTAAATGTTTCAAATCTTCTTTTGTGGCAACAGATTTAACTAATGTTCCCATGATTTGCGTAATCGCAGTTTCTATATCTTCTTTGAGTTCTTTACGTAAATTATCTAAATCTTTTTTGCCGATCATTGTTTTATCATTTTTCCACCAAAGTAAAGTTAAGTCAACTATGTCTAACTATATCAATAATTACTTATGCTTCTTTATCGCCAGTCTATAAATCTCCATCAACTTCTCATAATGCTTTTCTGGGCCGAAATTCCTTTCTACATATTCTCTGGCATTACTACCCATAGCCTTACATAATTTAAGATTAGACCAGAGTAAGTTGATTTTATTCGTCAGATCATCCATATTTTGAGGCTCAAACAAAAAACCATTATATCCGTGCTTAATAGTTTCAGGAATACCACCTATATTTGAAGCAATAACAGGTTTTCGACTCGCGAATGATTCTAATATTGATAAGCCAAAAACTTCATACCAAACAGAAGGTAAAATCGTAAATCGGCTCCCGGATATAATACGTCTTAATTCGTTATTATTCTTATATCCGTAATATCGGATATTTTTCTGATTATATGAAAGTTTTTTTAATTTTGCCTCATAATCCTCTTCACCTGTACCGACTATCCTTAGATTTATCTTGGGTAATCGTTTCATAGTCTCGATAAGATATTCAAGACCTTTTTCAGGCGAGAGACGGCCAAAATAAAGAATATAGTTTCCTTTTGAGTACTCAATCGCATATCTTGTATCTTCTACAAAATGAGGAAGATAGATAATCTTATTTGAATCAATATCGTATTCAACAAGCTTGTATTTTGTAAATAAACTTGGAGCTATAAAATAATCTACGTAATTCCTTTCCCAGCCTAAAATATAATATATATACTTCTCAACTACTTCTGCAAAACTATAAAGATAAGAACCCTTAACACATTTATGGAAAGCAGATTTGTGAAATTTATTCGGCTTGGTTATCTCACAAATACCTCCATCATGGAATAAATTATAATTAGGTGAAACTAAATGGTAATCTTCTACCGTTTGGACAATAGGAATATTACGGTTTTTCAAAGCGATTAAAATTGACGGTGTTAGGTGATGATAAATACTATGCAGATGAACAAGGTCAGGCTGGAAATAATCCAAAAGTTGATTGATTTTATTATATGCTGATAGTGAAAAAATATAATTAGGAAAAAGTCTGAAAAAATTATTTATATTAGTTTTGTCAAAAGAAAAATTCTCGACAAAGAACTTTGACCACTTTGTTTTATTATTTTTTTTATCTTCTGTGGAAAAAAATGCCACCTTATGATTATGTTTTTTTAGCAATTTCGACACTTCAAAAAAATAACGATCAGTTCCTCCGTGAATGTGATAAAATTTATTAATTTGGAGTATTTTCATTTATTTATATGAAGGTGGCAATTATTCATGATTCGTTAATGGAGTTTGGCGGAGCAGAACGTGTACTTCAAACCTTATTAAAAATTTTTCCTGATTCTGATGTATATACTTCATGTGCGAATTTTGATCTTGTACGTACATTTTTTCCGGCTTTTTCGTTATTAAAATTGCATTTATCTTGGGTTCAATATACACCCTTCAGATCACACAACTCACTCCTACAATCATTATCTCCATTAATATGGAAAAGATTTAACTTTTCAGGATACGATTTAATAATATCAAGTTCTTCATATCTATTATCCAATATTATAACCTGTAACCTTATACCGCACATTCAATATATTCATTGTCCTCCAAAAAACATCTTTAATCTGACTCCTTTAAGACCTTTACAAAAGTATTTCCCTTACACTAAATTCATCTCTTACTTTTATTACAAAGCAATTAATTCATCACCGTATATAATAGTTAATTCAAAATATATACAAGATAAGATGTACGAATTATTTAATATTCCATCCATGGTAATTTATCCCCCTGTAAAGGTCTTACCGTCCTTACCTATAAGAAAAGAAGGGAAATATTTTATAATAGTTTCACGTCTAGACAAGTGCAAAAACATTGAGTTAGCAATTAAAGCATGTAACGTTCTAAAGGCTCCTCTTAAAATAGTCGGACGTTCAGTTTATCAAAAATATGAACTTTTTTTAAGATCAATTGCAAACTCAAATGTTGAATTTTTAGGAATGAAATCAGATGAAGAAATCGCTAAATTATACGAATCAGCAATAGGATTTATATTTACAGCAAAAAATGAAGATTTCGGTATTGCTCCAGTTGAGGCCATGGCATATGGAGTACCGGTTATTGCGCATTATAGTGGGGGATTGAAAGAAGTTCTTCTTGAAGGGAAAACCGGTCTTTATTTCTATGAACATTCTATCCCATCATTAATTACAACTCTTAATAATTTCTCAAATAAAGCATTCAATCCTGCCGTTATTAATTCTTATGCCCAAAAATTTAACGAAAAAAAATTTATTAGAGAAATTAGAAACTATCTGAAAATTTTCATCTCACCTACCACTATTTCATAATCTGTAACTGGATTACCAACATATGCACCCAAGTAAGTTATTGGCCCCTTAATTGGAGTAAGATCATTTGCCAATGGAGTTTGACCTATAAAAACATAGCTTTTATTACCTTGGTCATCATACTTTATCAAAAATGCTTTTATTGATGCTCTATTGTTATTGTTAGAATCATAAAATAACTCTAATCGTATACTTTGTTTAACCCTTAGTTCAACTTCTTGAGGAGAAGAAATTTCGGCATCAGTTGTAGATCTATTCGTATTTACCCTATATAAAGAAATGTAATATTTACCACCATCATAATATAGTCTTATTCCACCTGCTGTTCTAAACTTTGTATCTTCATGGGTGGCATCAACATGCATACCAATTGATACTAACATTGCGATAGGATCTTGATCCCATCCCGAATTTTTTAAGTTTGATGGTGCTTTTAATACGTTAAACGACTCTTCCATTGCCCATGGTCCTTCAGGTTGTTGGGGATATCCACCATGTTCGATTGTTACATAAGCACGTTGATTACCCCCAGTTCTAGGCCTACCATTAACATCTGCATAAATTACAGCTCCGTCAAAACCATCAAATGTTGATAATCTTTCAACAATTGTATTCTTATTTATATCTGGTGATCTACTATAGTAATAACCTCCATATAATATTGAAACACCAGTCTGATTTATAGATTGACTAGGGATTGAAGCTATATTTACAGCTAAATATATAGGTTTTATTAAAAGCTCAGAATCCGGGGTAATTACAGGCATAGGCGTATCAGTTGGAGCAGGCGTTTCGGTTGGTGTAGGACTTGGAATTGCAAGACCTGAATCCAACCACTGTTGGCTTCTGGCATCAAAAACACTAGCTACCACATCTTCACCAGATTTGACCTGATCACTGGTAGTCCCTAAATAAGCAAATTCAGTACCGTTTTGAAAAACTACGTGAATATTTCCAACGCCACCAATATTTCTAAGATCCAAAGGCGTAAGAATTCTGTCAGCATCCTGCGGAACCGGTCCGTCACTAATCCATCTTCCGAAACTTTTTTCCTGTAACCCAGAGGCTGAATCCAGCAGTAAATTTAATTGACCAGTCGCACTATCCTTTGATACCCACAGTTGATTACCGTCTTTTGAAGCTAAAAGGAGTAAACTTCTAAAATTATCACCGCTTAGTCCATTACTGAAAAAGTATACTTGACCTTCCGGCACGCTTACCGCCGTTTGATCCAATAAATATTGCATGTTCTCCGCTAAAGAGCTTGCGGTATTTGGATCAATACCATATCTGCCAGTAACATTAAAAGATATATCTTGCATTTCTTTAAGGCTAAATCTATGGGCTTTTACAAAGAAGTCTTCTTCATGTCCGCTAGGATTACCAATTTCGTCTATTGCTTCAAAGATGCTTCTAGGATTATCCAAAAATCCGAAAAGGTTTTCCGCACTATAAATCGGCGGGGGAGGAGTCTCTGTTTTCGCCGGATTAACTTCCTCAGAAGGGGTAGCCGGCATTGGTGTAGCTGTCTGAGAATCAGGAGAGGGTGTATTACCATCGCCGGGAGAAGGTATTATTGGAGTTGAGGAACCTACAGCAGGTGCAGTGGTTCCGATCACAAAATCACATGCTAGTCCCAAACCCGTTAATACTGTAAAACCAATAGAAATTGTTTGTCTATTATTATAATGTCTTAACCACTTTTTTGTCCGAGGATCATCTGGTTTTAGTAAATATGAAAATGGACTTCTGCTCAGTAAAGGCGATTTTCTTCTCCGTAAAGTTTCTAATAATAAGTAAGATGCAGCCGCTACAGACCCAACAGAATTTAAACCCATGAGGAAATCTGTTAATATGCTTCCGTTTTCATTTTTCCCGGTTGCCGCATCATACATTGGCTGCATACCAGGACCGACAACGCCATTCTTAAAATCATCTACCACGGACTGGAAAGCTCTTACAGCTTCTGGTTTACGCTCATGGAGCTCCCGAAACGCTTGAACTGTTATATTAATAGTATGTTCATCAATTCCAATTGTTTCAAAACCGCTTCTTAAACGACCCACTGCATCCTCAAAAACCGCGTCGGGGATGCTTAATCTGTCAAATACTGTTACGCGGCCAGGATCGGGAATACCAGACTCTCTCTCAAATCCTTCATCATGTGGGGTGGAAAGCGTTGGAACCCCATTAACCATGGAACCAGGCCCTCTAGATGGGTTTGTTAAAACACCGCTTGGGACTACTCCTACTCGTTCTGCTATTACTCCTACCATAATATGATTGTATTATATAAGTTTATAGGTCATTTGCAAAATTCATCATATTTATAATGATAAATATGTGTTTTTTAAACTTTGATCTTATATTTTAATTTAGAATGTCACCAGGTCTGAAATATCCATGTTTGGTAAGTTCTGCTATAAGTTCACCTTGTAAAGGGATATTATCCGGAAAAATGGTCTGCCTTATAAAAGTTATCCACTTCTGCCCGGCAATCTTAGCGTCCGATCTTTGTCTTTTGTTTGCACCCGGACTATTATCAATTTGTATTTTAATTGCGTTATCATCTTCGAAACAGTAGTCTGGAGTAAGATTGATTTTTCTCAATTTGTACTCCCAGATGCCTTTTGCACCACCTTCAACTGCCGGTTTAAAATCCGTCCGTGAAAGAACAAAGAAAGCTTTGGGTCTTTGGGGTGTATATAATCCGATATTGAGAGAGGTACCGCTTCCAGACAAAAAATAGACAGTATCCTCAGAATAACCGACGGACAACGTTTCAACTGTTATGGGGTTTGAAAAACCGGTGTAGAAATGTTTCTTGCCATAATTTCTCATTGCCTTTTCGTGATATTTTACTACTTGCCTGTATTCTTCTGTTATTGTCTTTTTTAATCCTTTTTCTTCTTTACCTTCAGAAGTTTCATAACCTTCTATATCTCTCAGTATTGCATCATTAAAGCTGTCGATCACTTTTTTAAATCCGGGGTTTTGCAGGACATAACTTCTTGCCTGGTATAATTCTCCAACTGAATTAATAGATGACCACTCAAGGTCATGCAAATATTCCTCTGATATTGCCTCAATCCTGCCTCTCCACGTATTTCTTATACGTCTGCGAATAAAATTATCAGAGATCAAATAACTGTCTTTCTCGGTTGTCGTACCCATCCTTTCTTTGTAGGCAGTAAAAGCTCTGCGTTCAAGCATCGACCTAAACTCATCATAGGCATATAAAAGAAGCCTTTCATGTGATGTCTGTTCATCATTATCCTGATGAACTCTTTCAATAACGCTATCTTCATAAGAATTTGGACTAATGGCTAAACTATCCACTTCGTCGCTTAAAGTGTTTCTTTTTATAACAATCGGTATATCTTTCAGTCCCAGCCTGCCGCCGGTTTTATAGACAATCCATTCCACCTCCCCAGGATGACCTGCCCTTCTGGTACGTTCCATAAGCTGGCGAAGCATGGCTTTATTTTTAAATGAGCCCCACAAAACAAGAATCAAACCGCCGACTCTATCAGCTTTCTCCGTTGTTTTGACATCTATCATTCTTCCTAACCGGGGATTACTAAACGTAAGATGTTTAACATCTCCGGCTTGAGCGACCACTTCTTCTTCATGCTCCAGAGAATCCTGAGAGGTAACCATTTTAACTTGGTAAGAACCTTGCGGATCAATTGTTTTTAAATATTTTTGCAACTCCATAAGTTCCAGATCATTCTCACAAATTATCTCAACCGGTCTGCCTTTTGCTCTGGCTTGTTCAAATATATGAGCTAATCTAGCCTTAGCTTTCCGATATTTACCGTGTACCCTTAAATCAGGTATCGGAGCCTTTTCTCCAATCCAGCGTCCAATCTGTAAAACATCTCTGCCGGTAAATTCATTTATTTCATCTCTTATATGTGCCAATGTTCCCGACACCAAAGATACGTGATAATTACCATACCTCTTTTGTAAAAACATCTGAAACCCGGTTTCATCAGACACAGTATCCGGACGGGATCTGAAACTACATGTCCTTTCTTTGACATCAACTGCAATATCTAATAAACCTCGATACTGATGGGTTGGCAACGGATGTCCTGTTTCCGGATCGATAATGACTACACCCTCTTTTATCCTTCTATAGCTTTGCCCTGAAATAAGCTGTTGGGCTGAAAGCCACGCACGGTCGTAATGGTAAGTAGGGTCATAAGCAGGTTTAACCTCATCACCTTCCACCGGATATTCATCCTTAATTTCTCCAATGTGTGAACTGTATTGTTTGACCAGTTTAGCAACATCTCTAACATTAAAATACACTCTTTTTCCTTTACCTTCCTTTACTCTACCTACTTCCAGTTTGTATTTTTCCATAATTCTTGCAAATTCGTCTCTTATCCTGCCTGTTAAGGCAAACATGTGTTCGTTTTGTAATGTCCCATCCTGTCTCACCATCCTAAGTCTTTTTTTTAACCTTTCTTCGTATTCTGCTTCAGTATTACTCTCATCCCGATCGTTGATGAAGTCTAAATCATTTCTTTCATCCAAACCTATTTTCCGCTCTTCTTGCATAGCTTGACACACCTCATCTACGACACACATGGTAATCCAGGAAGGAAGATAGGTTGCCAAAGGATGATAATCGGTATCCTCCAACTCATAAGTGCTTCCGCGAGTCAGAGGTAAATCTCCTTCGTCACCGACAAGGCTTACCTTTCTTTCACCCCAGACTTTTTCCGCGTCATCTGTCATCGAGCAAAAGACAAAACCCTTGTCATCGGAAACGATAATGTCTGCCGGTTTTTTGGAGTCATCTGTTTCGAGATTATATTCTCTGCGGTTGTTAAATCTAGAATAATTAACTCTAGTTACCAAATCCTCTATTTTTTCTTGAATTTTGCTTTTGAATTCCTGTTTTTCCTGGTCTGACAAAGAAGAGGTAAAGTCGATGACATCTCTAACGAAAAGCAGCTCACGAATTCTTTTTTTTTCTTCATCCAAACTTTTCTCTTTTTCGATCGTTCCAACATTCAAATCCAAAATCCCGGTCAATTTTTTCAAGTTAGCCGTGTCTCTTTTTATAGCTTGGGGATCGCGGACCATGAGATGAATTTGCTCGCCGGTCAGAAGTATTCTTGCGGCTACGGCCATAGGAATGACAAGGTTACTTTTACCCTGACCGCTTGGAAGTTCACAGGAATGCATGGTTTCAATCACTAAAGCGGCTTCAATCTGTTCCATTTGAATCCCGACAGACCTTTCAGGGCTTAACTTACCCTCTGCTTTTAATCTTTGTGAATAGGCTATTCCCTCAGCGCCTCTAATGGATAATTCGCACAAAGCGGCAAGATAGGCATTTGTTTGGACGAAGGCTCCTTTTGATTTAGTTTTTTTAAATTCGACAACGCTTTGGGTTAATTTACCCTTGAATTCTGAAATTGCTGCATCTATTGTCTTTTGATTTCGAAACTCAAATATTCTGCCAGATTCATCAATTTCGTCCTTGTAATCATCTTTTATTCCTGCACCCACAAGTATATTATTTTTCCTTGCTAGAATCATTCCAGCTACGGCTTTTCTCTCCCTTTCTTTACCCACTAACCCAAGATATTCTTGAAAGGGTTCCTCTTGTAATACCCTGCCGCTTAATTTTTCCACTGTACTACTCATAGACCTATAGTATATATAAAATGGGATGAGAAGTCAAAGAGAGTGTATTAAATGAGAGACTAGTACTTTAATATTGCTATCCTATAGTTTTATCAAGAGTGAAGTAGAAAAGGTTCTTTTATATCTTTACCCATAAGTTTTTTAACTATTGCAGACACATTCAGTTCATCAGGAAATACACCTATTATTTCAAGGCTAATCGGTTTTCCCGTCCTGTCTTTTACGATTACATCGTTCCTATCCGGATCATCCACCTCGCAACTTTCATGGGCTGTTTTCGGATCTCCCCACCAAATGTTGAGTGTATTTCCAATTGGGTCAAGATACATTTTTACTTTGGCCATAGCTTTTCTCCTTTTCTTTTAGCTTTTGTTGTTTGATAAACCGTAACTACAAAACCGTGGTCATTTAAATATTTTACCAGGACTATAAGTGTTTCTCTTTCAAAATTCTTAAAAAACAATCTGATATATTTGTCTCTAACACTTAAGTTTACTTCATCGGGATTTTGTAATGTTCGAATAACGTCTTGAAATTCGAATTTTAATTCTCTGTGTTTATCTGTTTTAATCTTCTGCCAGTAACTTTTTGTTGTCCTTACTTTCTTGCCAAAAACATCTTCAACCTCAAATAGAATGTTCTCGGGAAGTATATCTGTAACCACTTTTTAATAGTATCATATACTTTTGTCTGACTCAATCTTATATCCTATAGTCTTTCAACCATGTTTAGTCTTTTTCTACTCTAAGACTACTACAATATATTTATGCTTGTCAATATATCAGCCTCAATTTGCTTCTGTTATTGAATTAATCGGATAGTATAGCGAGACCTCTTTAAATGGCAAATAGATATACTCGTTGGTTTTCACCTTATTGGTGACGGCAAAATAATTGATACCGGATATGTTTTGAGCGGTGATTTCAACCGTAGCTTCTAAATCTTTTTTTCTGGTGTCATAAGAAATTCTGGCCACACCCGCCCAATCTGACTTGACTTCGGCTGGGGTAACCTTTTTGTCCAGGACTTTAGCAATAGAAGTCCCTTTGCTGTTCTCTATAGTACTGCCGACTTTCAAATCTTCGGCTATCCACGGCTCAATTTCTCGGCCTTTGACGGTAATAACCATTTTTTTCGATTCGAATTTCGGCAAATCCCGTCCTATATAAATAACTAAACCTTTAACTTGAGTCTTGGTAAGTCTTAACTCAATTTCTGCATTGGTTAAAATCGGTTTATTTTTATACAAATAAACACCATTTTTGTCTTTATTGACCTGAAACTTCAGAGTAACGTAAACATACTGACCGCTAAGGGGACCTTCATAAACTTCTTTATCCAAAACTATTGAACTGACAGTTCCTAAAGGGGTAACTTCGCGGTCTCCAACATCAATGGAATTGCTTATCCAGTAGGGTACCCAGTTATACGGGGCATTAGGCTGTGAATTCTCAGGCTTAAGAAGGGAAACGATCACATATAAGTCTGACTCACTCCTTTTCTGAGTAAAAAAATAAAAAGCCACAGACCCCGCAAATAGGATAAAAATTGACAGAATAACGATATTAACCGGAAATCTCTTTTTTATCATATCTTAAGAATATTATAATACTTTCGCCTCTCTACTTTCCAGTTGTGAAGGTTGAAATACTTTAGCGAGTTAATTGTGAGTTTCTTTCTTAGCCTCACGCTTTTCCATAGATCTATGACCGCTTTGGTAAAATCCTCAGAAGTATTATTTTTCAAGTAATATATAGAGCTGCTGTCAAAGTATTTAACAAGAGACTTTGTCTTTGAAGCAATCACGGGAATCTTCATTTGTATAAACTCGAGAAGCTTAACGGGAAAAATACTCTCTGTAAAAACTCCGTTTTGGGCCAAAACTATCCCCACATCTGTCTTTCTTAATTGATCGGCTATTTTTTCTAAAGGAAGTGGAGAAAGAAATTGGATATAATTCTTTAATTTTGTCCGCCATCCGCCAGCTGGCGGAGCGGATTGAATTTTAATCTTTAAATTCTTAAAATATTCTCCTTCATTCTCTAATTTGGGTATGATAATAAACCGGATATGGGGTATCTTTTTTATAAGATCTGGCATCGCCTCAACTGCGACATCAAGGCCGAACCTCTTCTCGACTGTTCCCATGTAAAGAAGTGTGAACTGTTGTGGGTTGTGGGTTGTGGGTTGCCTCCCTGCCGGCGAGGCAGGTGGGTTAAAAATCTTTGGATCGGGGCAGTTTAGAATGACTGATATTTTATCGGCCTCTATTTTATGTCTTGAAAGAAATATTTTTTTAAATTCCTCGTTTGCTGTTAAAATATGATCGGCAAACTTTAAACTTAACCCTTCTAACCATTTTAACCATTTAACCATTAAACTATTTTCGGGTGTGTGGTATTTAGACATATAAAGCTCGGGCATGGGATCATGCATATCCAAAATAATTTTTGCACCAAAGATTTTTGGTAAGACTCCGGAAAAGACCAGAAATTCCGGCATATTATGTACATGGATAACTTTGTATCGTTTAAAAAAATAAATAAGACTCAAAAATAAAGTAGAGTATATTAAAAATATGATGTACTCAAAAATATTCCACATTTTCCCATACCGCCTTCGGGGCAGGGGATAGTAAAACAGTTTTATGTTTGACTCTTTCGGATGGTAATTTTCCTTTAAACACAAAATGTCGACAATTATATTCTTTTCCGCCAAAGCTTCCGCATATCTTCTGACCCGCGCGTCACGGGAATAGTGGGAATAGACAACCATCGTTATTTTCATATTACCTTCTTATATATATCCATTAATTTATCATAATGATCTTTGGATCCGAAATTTTTCGCCACAAATTCCCTTGCATTCTTTCCTAATTTGCTGCAAAGTATCGGTTTATTCCAGAGTTTCAAGATCTTCTCCCTGCAGTCTTCGGTATCACCCGGACGAAATAATAAACCGGTCTGATCATCTCTCACTATCTCCGGAATTCCGCCAATATCGCTTACCACCATAGGCTTCCCGCAGGCGTTTGCCTCTAGTATTGATATCGGAGAAACATCATACCAAAGGGAAGGAAGAACTGTAAATCTGGCATTTCGAATAAGACTCTTTAACTCTTTTCCGTCTTTAAATCCTATAAATCTGATATTCTGCCGTCTCAATTTTTCAATCTTGTTCTTCAATGCTTGCTCTTCATTACCACGTCCGGCAATCAATAGTTTTAACTTAGGAAGCCGACTCATTACATCTATCAGAAAACTTAAACCTTTTTCAGCGGAAAGCCGGCCAAAATATAAAATATAATCTCCATTTCCGTAAGAAGGTGTGTACGCGTTTGCATCTACAAAGTAGGTAAGATGGGTAATTTTTTTTGGATCAATTCCGAATTCAACAAGTTTGTCTCTCATAAAAAGACTGGGAGCGATAAAAAGATCAACCAGGTTTCTTTCCCAACACACAAAATATTGAAAGTATTTCTCCAGAACTTCCAAAAAACTGGCAAGGTAAGAATCCTTTACGCATTTATGAGATATTGCCTTATAGAATTTGTCGGGTTTGGTAATTTCGCAGATTTCTCCGTTATGAAAAAGACTTCTATTGGGAGCAATCAGATGATAGTCATGTATTGTTTGGACAATGGGAATGCGTCTTCTCTTTAACTCAAGTATGACTGAGGCGGACAGGTGGTGATAAATACTGTGCAGGTGGGAAATATCTGGCGAATAATCATCTAATAATTTTATCATTTTCTTTTTTGCTTCAATTGAGTAAAACAATCCGGTTATGGTTCCAATCGGATCATTAACAGCGAAATATTTATCCCATTCTGTTTTTTTATTCTCAGGTTGATAGGTCGAAAAATAGGCAACGCGGTGTTTGTGGTTAGCTAATAGTCTGGAAACTTCAATGAAATATCTTGCTGCTCCACCGCTTACAAAAAAAAACTTGTTTACCTGCAGGATATTCATACTAGTTTATTATATAGCGCCATTATCTTTTCATAATGCTCTTGCCAACCATATTTTTTTTCAACTGATTCCCTTCCATTCTTCCCCATATTCTTGATTAACACCGGATTACTCCATAACTTCAGGATTTTCTCTTTGCAGTCATCGGTATTTCCCGGGTCAAAAAGAAATCCGTTAATTCCATCTTTTATTATTTCAGGAATTGCACCGATTTTGGAAGCAAGAACCGTCCTCCCGGATGCAAAAGACTCAAGTATAGACATCCCAAAAACCTCATACCAAAGCGAGGGAAGTATCGTAAACTGACAGTTACGGATAAGGTCTCTAAGTTCTATTCCGTCTTTGAAACCTAAGAATTTAATGTTAGTTAAGTTTAACTTTTCGACTTTCTTTTTTAAATTTTCCTCTTCATCACCGCGACCGACTATCAGAAGCTTTATCTTAGGGAGTTGTGACATCACCATAATCAGAAAACTTAAACCCTTTTCCTCAGATAATCTTCCGAAGTAGAGAATATAGTCTCCACCTCCAGAGTTAGGCTGATAATCAGTATGGTCTATAAAATGGGGCAAATTTATTATCTTTTCCGCTTCAACTCCATATTCAATCAGCTTATTTTTCATAAAATAACTGGGAGCGATAAAGAGATCAACCAGATTTCTTTCCCAGCCTAAATAGTATTGAAAGTATTTACCGATAACCTCCATAAAAGTATATAAATACGAATTGTTTCTGCACTTATGTACTACTCCCTTATAAAATAAATTCTGTTTGGTTATCTCGCAGATTTTTCCGTTATGAAAGAGGTTGTAGTTGAGAGAGATGAGGTGGTAGTCGTGAACGGTCTGAATAACAGGGATGTTTCTTTTTTTGAGTTCCAGAAGAAGAGAGGGAGAAAGTTGATGGTAAATAGTATGAAGATGGGCAATATCAGCAGGAAATTCATCTAATAGCTTTGACAATTTATGATTGACTTCATATGAATAAAACAGGCGGTCAAGTGTCCTGTGAGAGAAAGGGCTAGCAAAATATTTTGACCAATTGCTTTTATTATTTTTTTCATCAAGCATGGAAAAGAATCCCACTTTGTGACCTTTGTGGGCTAATAGTTTAGACACCTCAAAGAAATAGCGGGAGGAACCGCCCCTTAAATAAAAGAATTTATTTAGCTGTAATATACGCATATAAATTAAGCCGTAACAAGCATTGCCGCGTAGAGAAAGAATAATCTCAACAGAGGTTTTGGGAAAGTAGGCATAAACATACTTGCAAATAAAAACAGAATAATTCCTGAAGCTGACATGACGATTACGGTTGAATTCTTTTTATTTATTTTGCTTATATATTCTCTCCAAAGAGAATATAAAAAGATCATAAAAATTATTAAGGCGGGTATTCCCAGACTGGTAACAATCTGGAAAAATAAATTATGGATGTCGCTTATTTTTGACGGGCGGATATTATAAAACAAATCTGTCTGAGGAAAGTAAGGGGCGATCTCAATGTATCGGTTTATACCAACCCCAAATAATGGAGACTTGACTATCATCGGTATTGCTTCTTCTATGGCTTTGATCCTCGCGTCTAAACTATTACCGGGTTCCAGAACAGCAGTCACAGTCGAAAGACGAAATGAGATTTGAGGCCATAAAAGACTTAAGATTAAAACAAACAGAAAAACGCCTGATATAAAATACCTTGTTTTGCGAAAAAGCAGTTTTTTAAAGTTTCTAATCAAAACCAAAACAAATAAGATTATGGTCAAACCGAGGGCGACCCGGCTGTAAGTAACTAATATTGTAAACGTTAGAAGAGCCAGTATTAGAAGGTATAGATATGGTTTTTTCTTTAAACTGGTGCTTTCGTAACTTATTAAAATAACCGGAAGCAGCGTGACAAGCAAAATTCCTAAATTATTGGGGTGACTCGTGGTGCCGGAAGCTCTAAAAAGTGATATATTTTCTCCTGAAACAATCCCAAACGGATCTGAATAAACATATTCTTCGGCAAAAATTCCGACCGGATGCTGCAGTACAAACTGAAGAATTGCCAACGTCGATTCATAGGTAAGAATTAAGATAAAGATCCACATAATGTAGGGTATTATTTTTTTCTCCAAAAGCATCAGACGGGCTAAGAAATAAAATAAAATCATTACTGTTAATTGAACTACGCCATATAGAGAAACAAAGTAGGTATTTTTAAATACGAGACCAACGAGAGCGTATATATAAAAAATGACGAGAAATAAATCAGGTTTTTTTATCACAAATGGAGAAGGTTTAATTAATAATAAAAGACTTAGTAGGACGGTGCTTATCGTAAATGGAATTAATCCATAGGCTGACGAGTAACCGGATTCTTGCGATATCATTTGACTACGACTTGGACCTACCGAATAAGGAATCGATGCGATACAGATAAGGAAAATGGCTTGATATATGTTTTTAACTTGAAGATAGAAAAATAATCCGGCTAATATAAAGCTTAAAAAATAAAGATACCAGTTTACAGACAACATTAAACCGCAGAATAGAATCAGCAAACCCACAATAAAGTATTTGTTTTTTTCCATAGGGTATACTTCTACTCAAATCCTCTCAGTGAAACTGTAGACTGAAAGTCTATCGATGAATAACTATCGGGTAGGGGAGTCGTCTGACCGCCTATACTTTGAGACAACTTAAAGCTGACAAAAACATATTTGGGGTTTATTGGCGGGGTAGGACAGACAAGCCGTAAATTGCAGTTTGAGACAATTACTTTACTACTGGTTAACGGTAAACTGACATCAGGCGACCCGTCGGGAAAGCCGCTGCTGATAGAAGCCATCTGTGATGAAGAACAATCAAAGGTGGTATTTAATCCATCGGGGTTTAAAATCGTCAGGGTTTTTGCCGAAGGCTGGTTACAGGTTGTGGAACCTACGATATCAACCGCAGCCCGCAACATTGATTCAATTACGGCAAGGGCATAATCCCCGTTTTGCTTCACTTCTTTACCCAGCTCACTTTTAGACTGAGATTTTACGTTTAAAATAAACATCTGGGTTGTAATCATACCGATAATACCCATGAGGGTTACAACGACAAGAAGTTCGATCAGGGAAAAACCCCTGTTAAGGTCCAACCTTAACAATTTTGATTGTAAGTTATTTTTTATTTCATCTCCAATCTGTAATACAGGATGATAAAGTCAATTCCGGAACGGGTGTAATATTAATTGCCCCCGCTGACCAATTGACGGTTGATATTGCTTTATAAATTGTTGGCCAGGGCGTAATAGGAATCTGCGGTTCTGGACAATCAGCGCTATTGACTTCGATTGTTAAAGATTGACCGTAAACTCCGGTTGGCGTAATAGCTACGGGGATCAGCTGATCATTGATAAAGCAAGTATAAAGACAGAGACTCAATCCATCTATTCCCACACTATCACGAATCACTTTAGCCCTCTCAAGCTGAGATTGGGCAAGTTTAGTCGCAAGACTCTTATTTTGCGAAAAAGTTACGTTACGGATGGCATATAATTGCAACACTATCACACCGGTTAAAAAAAGAATAATAAGGGTCAAGGCCAGTAAAATTTCTAAAATAGTCTGACCACTTGAAAAAGTTTTCATGGACAAGTTTCGTTTATGGTTCCGTTGTCAGAAATGCTACCTGAGGTATCGATACTAACCTTATAATAACTATTTACCATATTTTTATCCGAAAGACAGATCGTCCCACCACGATCTGCACTTGGAGGTGATCTGCGGAAAAGTAATTTGCTAGAAGCCGGGGTCAGATACGGAGCAAGAGTAATTTCAGGAGATATCCCGAAGTCTTTTGAGGAAAAAGAAATGGCTTCACACTGACCATACTGAATGCGATTAGAAAAATCTACATACCAGCCGGTCAAATTACTCGAAGTGAGAGAACAGTTACACGCGGAAGGCGAACAGTCAATTTCACCGCTAAACGAACGGCTTTGCACATCGCGTAAAATATTTTTCATTGTCTGTCCGGAGGAAATCAAGTTCTGTCTCTGACTAAGCTTGGCATAGCCAGCGTAAGATAAACCCAATAAAATTGAAACAACAGAGATAGAGATAAGAAGCTCAATAAGGGTGAAACCGGCTTTCTTCATGGGTTACTCACCTTATAATTACAATTGCCAGTACAGATATTTGCTCCTCCACACAGATCAGCCGAATCAGTAGACCCACCGTTTTCCAGATGGGCGCAAAGTGTATAGGTGAGATTACCGGTTTGATTATAACAGTAGCGATAATCAGCTGATTTGGGATCTACCGGATATGTGTTGATATAAGGCGTTGGTACTGCCGGTGCGCAGGTATTCTGCGGTGTAGGATAAAACCCGTTCTCAGATTTATATATTTCTAACGCCGATCTGATTTGTTCAAGATCTGATTTTCTAAGAGCATCCCTACCGCTTCTGGTAATCGCCTGAAAACCGGTAAAACCGATCGTAGAAAGAAGTCCGATAATGGTCGCCGAAACAAGGATTTCTATGAGAGTGAATCCTTGTCTCATTTTTGTCTTCATTGTAAATTCGATACACAAAAGGCAGTTACATTTTCAGTCTCTAAACTGGCGCAAAGAGTATAAGATGTGGAATTACAACTGGAACAGGTATAAGAAGTTGTTCCGCGAGGATCACTGGGTAAGTTAGGCAAGATAGCTATCGAAGGTGAACTACAAATGATCCCTCCGGAATAAAAACCTACAGGTATAGGATAAATATTTCCGCAAACGCTATAATATTGCTCTAAAGCCGATTGTACGTCTTTGAGATCGCTTTTTCTCTTAGAATCTCTGCTTTTTTTTTGGGCGGTGGAATAGGAGGATATTCCTAAAGTTATCATAATGGCAATAATAGAAATAACTACTAATAACTCCAAGAGGCTAAACCCCTTATTATGTTGTAAATTTTTCTTCATGGTTCATGTATAGTATAACTTACTCCAGAAGTTGAAGAACAAAAAGACGCTACAGGTGAATCTCTATCCGGATCTGCCGCATTCTCAAGACAGGCGGTCAGGGTATATTTTGTAATATCAGAATCCCTGGTATATAAATATGTCGTAGGAGTTGGACCGGTACTTGCCGGGTCACAGGGAATTTTTCGGATATATATATTATCTCCGGCTGTTCCTGGACAAGCTCCTAAAGAAGACCAGCATTTATTGCATACCGAAAGATAGGTAGGGGCAGGATAAGCTGGGGTGGCTTGATCCAGTTTATATAACTCGAGTGTTTTTTGTATTTGAGATAAATCACCCTTACGAGCGTTATCTCTGGCTCTTTGACGGGCGAGGTTAAAATTAGGAAAGAGAATCACAATTACCAGTGTTATAATCGCAATTACCACCAACAATTCAATGAGACTGAAACCCCTATCGGTTTGCAGATATTTTTTCATGGTGTAGTATTTGGACTGGATATACCGTAATTATATCCCGACTTTCCCCCGCAACTTACAGGAATTGAAAGCACTCCAGGACCAGTATCATTTGTGTTCTCCAATTTGGCATAAATTTTGTAGTAACCTCCGTCATCCGATTGATAGCAATACGGATTATCGCTTGCGGTTGCTTCGGATGGTAACTTTTGCATATAAACCACGCCAGTAATGCTAGGATTTACTAAAGGCTGTCCCCAATTTATCTGTCCCGGAGTCGGATACATTCTCATATCATTATAATAGACCTCGATAGACTTTACGACAGACTGAAGATCCTGTTTCCTCTTGGAATCTTTCCCTTTAATTATCGAGTTAGAAAAATTACTCCACATGATACTTGCCATGATGGCAAGAATTACCATGACCACCATCAGTTCTACCAAGGTAAAACCAGAATTGTCCCTTAATTTCATAATCCAATAAGTTCTTTAAAAACCAACCAGAGATTACTCCCGAAAAAAAGTGAAGTAAGAGTTGCCATGACTAAAAAAGGACCAAACGGAATTTTACTTTTCATCGTTTTTTTCCTTCTGAGTATCAGTATTATGGAAAAAGCAGCTCCTGTCAAGAATGCCAGATAAAAGGCAACTAAGCTTTCTGGAAAGCCCAAAATAAAACCCATTAAAAAGGCGTATTTTACATCTCCAAGTCCCATTCCCTTCCCCCTTGTACCAAGAACCAGAGATAAAAAGATGCCAGACATTATTAATCCCCATAAAAAATGGTCCCGTAAAATATTTCTGTCTGTCAGAAATATATAAACTAATGTGCTGCCTGTTAAACCGACGATGATAGAATCCGGAATTATTCCGTCTTTTAAGTCTACAAAAAAAATTACTATTAAACCTGAGATAATGACAAAAAGATAAATTAAACTGTTAATATTTAAATACTGGTATCTATGGATCAAAAACGCATATACACCAAGATATAACAGCGCGTTTATGGACTCCACCAGCGGATTTTGCCACGATATTTTTGCTCTACAATATCGGCACTTTTTATTTAATATAAGAAACGATAAAATAGGAATCAAATCAAAAAGACCCAATTGATGTTTGCAAGAATCACAATGAGATCTTCCGGACCAAATCTGTTCACCTCGTGGTAATCTGTCAATTACCACATTAAGAAATGACCCTATGGTCAAACCCAGCAATAGAATAATAAACAAAGTTAGAGTCATCAGTTAATTTTTAAACAATATTATAGCCCTGTCATCAGAATAAACTTCTTTCCAGACTCCTTTCATGGTTATAACATTTTCAAGCATTTCATTTCTAGGAAGTAACATCCATCCAATCTGATATTTTGTTAAGATATCTTCCCACTCAGGAGATAAAGACGTTACTTTCTGATAGTCATGTAGTACGTCAAGGTCAGGAAAACGCCCATGCATAAAAACAGGATAATCTCTTAATACCCAAACTAAATATGCCCCCCAAGTATAAGTATTAAACATGTTTCCCTTAGGTTTTTCTTTTTTTATATATTCTATCGCCCCGCAGGGATATTTGAGAGTCTCACAGTAAATACTTTCTGATTTACTGTTTTTAAGAATTGTCTGAAAATTACCGGGTATTTTAGTCAGAATAACTACTATCATGATACAAATAACAGTTAAGTTAAGATAGGGGATAAGTATGCTAAATTTCTTCGCCATTTTATCAATTTCCATTTTTCCCAGAAATTCTTTGCTGTAAACAAGCGAAAGGATAATAAATAGCATAAAAAAAACAGGCACATTGCGTCTCAGAAGAGTAGAGAAATAGATTATTCCTAAAAGCAAAAGAAAATTTCTGAGATGATTCTTGTCATATAGAGGCAAATCAATAAATAAAAGCACAGAGTATATTAACCCCATGAAAAAAAGTATGCCTGAGACATTCGCATAAGCCGGAGGAAGATATTCGCCAATTATCAGTCTCGCTTCTCCATAATTAGACAGTTTTGTAGCCAAATTTAAAGGCAACATTAAAGTTAAGTTATCTTTCAGAGAATTTATCCCATTTTGTCCAGAAGGCTTTATCGTTGAGAAAGCAACCGATAAACCAAAAATGAAGGTAAATACCAAAATTTTCTTTGCTGTAATCCGACGTTTATTAATAATCAAAAAATAAAATATTTCGGTTAATAAAAAGAGGAAAATCAAAGTTATTCCCAATAGATAAGCCGGATGGGCATTAGCCCAAATTAATATCAAAAGCGGAATCGGTAATAAATAGATTATTTTAATTTTTTTAGAAAACTCAAATAATAATAAAAGTAGAAGACTGAAAAAAACCAGGCTTGAATTTTGCGGACGGGCCCCAACCGCCAAGACATTTGCTGATCCCAACACGGCCCAAGAGGCAATCATAAATTTCAGGATTTTATCTCCCCTTATAAAAACTAGGGGGAGAAAAAAGGCTAAGGTCGTAAAAAGGGAAGAGATAAGAGCCAAATGCAGTAAAGAGAGTTTTGTGTAGATCAGGAAATAGGCAACTTCAACTAACCATTCGGTAGCGATAGGTTCTGTTCCGGAAAAGGAGTGAGAAAATGCGTCTTTTGTCAGTAATTTTCCCCGAAGCATGACCTCTTCCCCGTAGCGCAAGTGCCAGCCAAAATCAGGATCGGAAACAAGGACAAAACTAAAACTGGCTATGTAAACCGCGAGAACGAGGTAAAAAAGTATTGAAAAAGTCCTGGAGTTTGTAAGTCTTGTGACCACTATAATAATAATCTAAACTATACTATAACCCTAATGATAACAAAAGAGATATTATCAAAAGTTATTCTTACCCTTGCGATATGTTTTCAACTTTTGTATTTTTTCCTGCCTCCGGAAATTTTATGGCCATTATTTTCTTTAATGATGTTAAGTTTAATTATTATCTTATATACAGACAAATCCTTTATCATTCCCAAAACCTTTAGTCTTATTTTTGGGCTATTTATTATAAGTCAGTTAATTTCCGGATTGTTTTCGGTTAACCAGTTTGCGACTATACTGCAGCTGTCAAAACTTCTTGGTATTTATACTATGATTGTTTTGATATTTAATCTAAATAACGATAAGAATAGTTTTTCGAAAAAAGTCTTAAATATCATCTGCCTTATCGGAAGTTGGTGGGCTCTTATGGGCATACTTGAGTTTACAGGAAGAACCAGAACACAAAAGGATTTTCCGCTTTTTGAACCATTTCACTGGCCGGAGATTGCAGCCAGCTTTTATCTTCTTATAATCCCTACATCTGTCTATTATTTCATTACTTCCACCAAAAAATTTCTCTTTAAAATATTTGCTTTTATTTCATCATACCTTATTATCAATGCTCTATTACTCACCCAGAAATACCTGGTTATAACCTTAAGTTTATTTGTTATGATCACAGGTTTCATTTTCATTAGATTAAGGAATACCGCCAAAAAAATAGACCGGGGGGGGGATTTTAAGGAAATAGTCTTGTTGATAATTCTAAGCTTGGTTATCCTTCCAAACCTTTATTTTTCCTTCGGCGGAAATAAAATACCAAAAAGTATCGCTCTTTTTCAGGATCAATATTTTTTCTACGAAAGAGGCGATGTATATCGTTTCGCCAAATCAATACTTCCAAAACACTTTTTATTTGGTATAGGCACTGATAACTTTGGCTCTGCCTATCGGCAAAATTTAGTAAAACCCTGGGTATGGAGCGATTTTGCTTCAAATGAACTCCTGCAAACGGCTATTGAAACCGGGATTTTGGGGCTTTTAAGCGAGACGATTCTTTTTATTTACATCGCGATTACCTTATTCAAAAAGATAAGAACCAGCTGGTTACAAAATGATGTATTTAAGTTCTTCTCAACACTTACTCTGATAATATTTTTAATCTTAAGTTTTTATAACGCTTCTTTTCGCGTATTTCCTGTTCTTTTAGTCTTCTTTATAATTTTTACGCATCTTACGAATAGAGAGAATGTTTTAAAACTTTATTTCCGGAATATTCGAGTACCAATCTTCATACTTTTATTTTTATCTTTTCTTGTATTTACAGATGCATCTATACTGCAACTTACCAAACGTTATGTCATGAAAGGTCAGTACCGTAAAGGAGAAGTTCTGCTTAATTTCCTTAAAGAGCAACCTCCGCTTTTGATCAATCCCAAAACTTTCGTCTGGGCTTCTTCAATCAATCTTGCCAACGGCAAACACATCCAAGCCTTTGACAACCTTTCCTCTATGCTTAAACTCGAACCTTATAATTTAGAATTAAAATACCAGATGGCCTCTCTCAATTTTGCATCTGGCAAGACAAAACAAGCGGAAGAATTTTTGGAAACTCAGTTAGTTCTTAATCCGTATTTGCCCCCGAAATACTACCTTAATCTAGCCAAAATTGCCCTGGATCATGATGATAAATCAAGGGCAATTATATGGCTTGATAAAGCGATTCTTATTTATCCCGTTACCACAATTCCTTCCTCATTATTCCTTGCACAACTCGAATCAACCGGTTATTTAGACGACTTGCAACAAATTTATTTCTATTTATACGAACTGACCGACGATCAATCTTCTCTTAATTCTTTAATTAAACTGATATACTAATTTAATTAACCTTAAGGCAAACAAGAAAGTTCAGCGTTTGCTGCACAGATTATCGCTTTTGCTGCAGAACTTAAATCTGTTGGCAAGTTTGGTCCAGTAACTCCCCCGCATCTTTGACTTGCCTGAAGTTTAAAAGCGCTGGATTTGGGACCAAAGCAAGTATAAGTACTGCTACCTTGGTCACCTAGGTTATATATCCTTAAGTAATTATATGTACTTCCTTGTATTTTAGTGATATAAGCGCTTTTTAACTCACTGGTCGAACCGGAAAGTGTGTTTAATATTCTGCCAATAGGATCGACACCACTTGTTGTCGGATCAATAACAGTTAAGTTGCCCAACGCGTTGGTATCAGTTGCGCCGGTTTGCCACGGATAATATTGATTATTAGCATAAAATCTGTCCACGGCACCAATCAGCTGTTCGGCATCCGACCGGCTACCGGTATCATAACTTCTGTTTATCTGTTCAATCGGATTGATGGCTGAAATCACGGCTACAGCCAAAACTCCTAAAACAGCGATAACGATCAGAAGCTCGATCATCGTGAATCCGCCATGGGCAATTTTTAATTTCAGATTTTTTATTTTCAATTTATTTGTCACCCCCTTTCAGATTAGTTTAATTCTTCAATGTATTTTAAAATTTGCTTGTCAAGGAATAAATCGGTAAAAGTACTGCCATGACTAAAAATCCTACCCCCAGCCCTAATACAATCATGATAAGTGGCTCAATTATGGTTGTCAAGGAGGTAACAGCCGTTTCTGCTTCCGTCTCAAAATAGCGCGATAATTTAGTTAGGGAATCTCCCAGTTTACCTGTTTGTTCTCCAACTGATACCATCTGACTTAAAATGGGAGGAAAAAGTTTATTTTGCGATAAGGGCTCAGAGAGTGGGTATCCTTTTTCAACTTTTTTACTGGCCGCCGTAAACGCTTCTTTAAATAAGATATTACCCGAAGCATCTCTCGAAATATCAAGGGCGGTTAAAATAGGAATACCACCATCAATAAGAATAGCCATAGTCCTTGTAATTTCAACAAGTGTTGCTTCCTTTATCAAAACCCCAAAGACCGGGATATTTAACGAGATCGAAGCCAAAAAATGTTCTCCAAACCAGGATGATCTGAATTTTAAAAATGAAAAAAATCCAATAATCAAAAGTAAAAGCACTAACCACCAGGTATTGACGACGAAACCCGAGATTGAGATAAGTATCTGAGTAGGTAAAGGCAGATCAACGCCGAATTCTTTATAAAGAGAAGTTAATCGGGGCACTACCACGGTCATGATAATGACAAAAACGGTCGTCATTCCGGATACCACGATAAGGGGATAAATTAAAGCTCCTTTAACTTTACTTTTGAAGTTCCGGGACTTTTCTAAATTATCGGCCAGTCTTCCTAAAATCACATCCAGTTTACCGGATGCTTCTCCAGCCCGTACCAAAGCAAGATAGACAGGGGGGAATACCTTTGGGAATTTTTCCAGAGTACTGGCAAACGATTTCCCCCCTTGTACTTCTTCTTCCAGTTGACCTACAAGAGTTACAAGAGATTTCTTATTTAACTGTTGTTTAAGAATTACGAGCGATTCAATCAGGGTTAAACCCGCGGTAATCATGGTAGACAGTTGGCGGGTGAAGTTGACCAGATCGTTAAAACTTACACCGGATCTTTTAAACGAAGTGGTTAGAGAATTGGAGATAACTTCTTTAAGCTCAATAATATAGTAACCTCTCTCATGAAGTAGATTATTAGCTTGTTTGATATTTTGACTCTCGACTAAACCCTTTTGAGTTTTTCCACTTGTATCTTTTGCTATAAACGAAAAATGAGCCATAAAGAAGTATTTTCCTGATTAACTATCCCTTCATTAATTGCGTGTATCTTTCTGGCCGAAAGGCGTATTCTAAAGCAGTTTCGGGGGAAATTATATTTTGCTCCACCCGTTGTTTTAGATGATCTTCAAAGGTCATCATACCCAGATCTTTTGAGGTTTGAATGATATTATCTATCAGGTGAGTTTTTCCTTCTCTGATAACGTTTCTGATCGAAGAGGAACCTAAAAGAATTTCACAAACAGGTACTCTTGAACCTGAAATACTGGGAACTAATCTTTGAGTAATAATCGCTGAAATCACCATCGAAAGTTGCAACCTTACCTGATCTTGACTTACGGCAGGAAAAATATCAATAATACGGTCTAAACTTTGAGCAGCCGAATTAGTGTGGAGTGTGGAAAATACCAGATGGCCGGTCTCGGCTATTGTCAAAGCTGATGATATAGTCTCATAATCCCGCATTTCACCTATAAAAACAACGTCAGGATCTTCTCTCAAAGAATTTCTAAGTGCGTTATTCCAGGAATGAGTATCCTGATACATTTCCCTCTGAGAAACTATCGCTTTCCCTCTTGAATAGACGTATTCAATCGGATCCTCAATAGTAATAATATGTACATTTTTGGTCTTATTAATCTCTTCTATGATTGAAGAGAGCGAAGTAGATTTGCCCTGACCGCTTGGCCCGGTAATTAAAATAAATCCCTGATGTATTTTGGCAAATTCGTGAAAAAGTGAGGGGAGACCGAGTTCATCGATGGTTTTAATTTTTGAAGGTATAAGTCTGAAAGAAGAGGCCAAAGAACCCATCTGGTAATAAGAATTTACTCTGAACCTGGCCTGTTTATCCTCAAAAGTAAGAGATATAGAAAAATCTAATTCTTTATTGGCAAACAGTAACTCTTTTTGAGTAGGATTCAATAGGGAATAAATCATCGATTCTATATCATCTCTACTCATTATTGGAAGTGTTACTAAAGGATGAAGTTCCCCGTTAATACGTAAGACAGGCACTCGTGAAACCACAAGATGTAAGTCGGAGGCTTTTCGTGTAATGGTAATAGTTAAAAGCTCTTTGATATCCATTTTATTCCTGCGCTACTCTTAATATTTCCTCAATTGTGGTTATGCCATCTAATACTTTTAGATATCCATCCTGTTTCATGGTGATCATTCCTTCTGCTTTTGCCTGGTTTTCAATGGTTTCAGCTGTAGCCCGTTCCAGAACCATTTTAGCTATATTCGTTGTCACAATTATTGTCTCATAGACTCCGGTTCTTCCGAAGTAACCCGTGTTGTTACACTCTTTACACCCTTTTCCTTTATATAGTCGTACCTCGCTTTCCTTTAAGGTAAATAATGAACCTAAAATGTTTTTTATATCCTCTATTAACTGCGGCGTTGGCTGATATTCTTCTTTGCAACCGGCACATATCCGGCGAACTATTCTTTGGGCTTCTACTGCATTTAAAACAGAAACAATTAAAAAAGGTTCAGCACCCAGATCTAACAGTCTGGGTAAAGCAGTGGCTGCACTATTGGTATGGAGGGTAGAAAATACCAGATGCCCTGTCAACGCTGCCTGAATGGCAAGAGAGGTAGTCTCATTATCCCGAATTTCGCCGACCAGAATGATATTCGGATCCTGTCTTAAGAAAGATCTAAGACCAGAAGCAAAGGTAAGACCTGCCTGAGGGTTTATCTGTACCTGATTTAGCCCTGAAATTTCATATTCTACCGGATCCTCTAAAGTTACTATATTTACCCGGGCAGTATTTAATTTTGAAAGAATAGAATAAAGAGTGGTAGTTTTTCCTGATCCAGTCGGACCGGTAACTAATATAATACCATGGGGTCTGGTAATTGCGATCTCTAAATTTTTTAACGAGGGACCCCGAAAACCTAAACTAGATAAATCTGGAATGCCGCCTGTTTTTTTTAAAAGTCTCATGACGATTTTCTCTCCATGTACAGTCGGTAATGAAGAGACACGTAAATCCACCTCATCAATTCCTAACTTAAAATTAAATCTGCCATCCTGTGGAGATCTTCTCTCATCAATTTTCATATCTGAAAGAATTTTAATCCTGGAAACTACCGCCTCATGAACACTTTTTGGTAAGGCTAATCTTTCCTGTAAAATACCGTCGATTCGATAACGGACGCGAGTCCTGGTTTCCTGCGCTTCGATATGGATATCTGAGGCTCGGCTTTTGACTGCATATTCTAAAATTGTAGAGACAATTTTGGCAATCGGCGCTTCGTTTATGATTTGTCCTATTTGACTGGCATCAATAGTTTTAATAGAGGATTCGGATGTTTCTTTTATTGCTTCAGAAACCTCAGCAGCTAAACCCTGGGAATACTCCTCATCGATTTTTTCTAAAATATCGTTTTCTTCTGCCAAATAAGTAACGATAGATTTCCCGGATTTTTGCTCTAAAAACTCTATCAGGGGTAAATCAAGAGGATCTGTCATGGCAACAGATAATTTGCCGGATTTTTTATCTAACTCAAACGGGAATAATTTATATTTTCTGGCGACCGACTCGGGAATAAGAGTTAAAATCTCTGGAGAAATTCCCCGTCCTTCTAAAGTAATGAAAGGAACATGATATAGCTGAGCTTTAGCAGAAATTATGTCATTATCATTAACCAGATGTTTTGTGAGTAATATTTCTTCTACAGACTTGTCACTGCCTAAGGCAATCTGCTTAATTTCATCAGCAACATCTTGTGATAATAAACCCTTATCTATAAAATATGGGATTAGTTTTTGGTCAATATCCATGGGCAGACAGACATAAAATAATTGGTTATTATTATTATCTTTATTATGACATATAATTGTCAATAAATACATGCAGACATATTTGATTGTATCTACAAGTTTAAAATTTATCGAAAAAAAGATTGAAAAATTTAAAACAGATCTTAATATTAAACCATATTCATTTTATGAAAGCACTCCTTCTCCATCGATAGGAATCGAAGAGGTAAGAAAAATTATTCATACTTTAATCACTAAACCTTTCCAAAGTAAGAACCGGTTAATCACGATAACTGAATTTGATAAAGCTACAGTTGAAGCTCAAAACGCTCTGCTTAAGGTTCTTGAAGAACCACCTTCTAATACTTATTTTATCTTAGGCGCTCATCGATTGGAACGAATTCTTAAAACAGTAATCTCAAGATGTCAGATAATAACTGATTTAACTTCATATAATGTTCCGGATGAATTAAAATTAGATACCCTTTTACATGAAATAATTACTTCACATGTATTTCATCGGGTGGAACTTGCTATGAAACTATCTTCATCAAGAGAAGATGCTTTATCTTTGCTTGATAAATTTTTAGTCGTTTTGCACCAGCATTTTTTTATTTGCCCTCAAGATAAAAAAATATCCCCGCGCTATCTTTCCCAAATGATCACGAAAATAGAATCAGCCAAATCCTATATTGAAAAAAATGTTAATTTTAAAGCGGTCTTAGAAGTACTTTTTTTAGGCCTCGGGGAGGTTTAATCTATTGAAACCCGGATTTCTTTCCGCTATAATCTTAATGTGGATAAGCATTCCTCTAAAAAAAGTAAAGATATCAACAGAACAACCCAAAATCAATATACAGCAGATCAGATAGTAGTTCTTGAAGGTCTGGAACCGGTTAGAAAAAGACCAGCCATGTATATTGGGTCAACCAGCATACTGGGTGTACATCATTGTATTACTGAAATCATCGATAACTCGGTTGATGAAGCGTTGGCTGGATTTGCTAAGAACATCTGGATCATCATCCGTAAAGATAATTCAGTAACCGTGATTGACGATGGGAGAGGAATCCCGTTAGATGTCATCCCCAAGTATAAAGCCTCAGCTCTGGAAATAGTTATGACCAAACTCCACGCTGGGGGTAAATTTGATTCCCGGTCATATAAAGTTTCCGGAGGACTGCATGGAGTCGGAGCCTCGGTAGTAAACGCTCTATCGCAATGGATGAGAGTAGAAGTGGTTAGGGATGGTAAAACCTATTATCAGGAATATGAAAAAGGGTCACCAAAAACGTCTGTTGAGCAGGTTAAAAAGGAAACCAATAAACCGGGTAGTCTACCATCAGCATTCCTGCCGAAAATTAGTTCCGGTACCAGATCGTCATTCTTTCTGGATAAAGAAATATTTAAAGAAGGGATTACCTGCCAGTTTGATATCGTACGAAAACAAGTTAAAGAAAGAGCGTATCTCGTATCAAGTTTATATTTTCATATGTATGATGAAAGAGACGATCGGGAAGAACATTTTTACTTTGAAGGTGGAATTGCCTCTTTAGTCGAAGCGTATAATCGAAATAAACAAACTCTTCATCCTCCCATTTTTATCTGTAAAAAAGATGATCTGGTTGAGATTCAAGCAGCAATTCAGTATAACGACGGTTTTTCAGAAAATGTCGAAAGTTTTGTCAATGTCATTAATACAATTGAAGGAGGGTCTCATCTGACTGGTTTTCGAATGGCCCTGACCCGCAGCATCAATGATTATGCCAAAAAGATCGGAGCCGTAAAAAATGGTGAAGAGTCAATCATCGGGGAAGATACTCGCGAAGGTTTAACGGCTGTAGTTTATGTCAAAATGCCATCACAAAACTTACAATTCGAAGGCCAAACTAAAACAAAACTGGGAAATACCGAAATACAGCCTCTGACACAATCAATCGTTAATGAGGCCTTAGATGTCTATTTTGAAGAACATCCTCAAGACGCAAGAAAGATTATCGAAAAAGCATTTTTAGCGTCCAAAGCAAGACTAGCGGCAAAGGCAGCTAAAGATGCTATCATCAGAAAAGGAGCACTTGAAGGAGCAAGTTTACCAGGTAAACTTGCGGATTGTCAGAGTAGAGATCCTTCCGAATCAGAAATATATATTGTCGAAGGAGATTCTGCAGGTGGCAGCGCAAAACAAGGGAGAGACAGGAAATTTCAGGCCATCCTTCCTCTGCGAGGAAAAATCTTAAATACGGAAAGAGCCAGATTGGACAGAATATTAGAGTTTACAGAAATTAAGGATTTGGTTATTGCTCTTGGTATGGGTATTGCGGAAAGTTTAAATCCGGAAAAATTACGCTATCATAGAATTATTATAATGACAGATGCTGATGTAGACGGAGAACACATTAGAACTCTTCTTTTGACCTTTCTTTATCGCCATTTACCTTATGTAATTCAAAAAGGTCACCTTTATATTGCTCAGCCACCGTTGTTCAAAATTCAATCAGGCAAAGAGATAAAATATGCCTATTCTGAATCAGAAAAAGTTCTTATTTTAAAATCAATGCAAAATTTGAAAGCTGTGCCGTCAATCCAAAGGTATAAAGGTTTAGGAGAAATGAATCCTGAGCAACTTTGGGAAACCACGATGAATCCTCAAAATAGGCTTCTGAAACACGTGACGATTGAAGACGCTACTTACGCAAATGAAGTATTTAGTATGTTGATGGGAGATGAAGTACTCCCTCGAAAAAGATTTATACAAACTCATGCGAAATCTGCAAATTTAGATCTGTGACATTATATAGAATATAAAGGAGGATTATTAAATGATTAATTATCTGAATCTCTCAATTTTAGCGGGAATTCTAGCCATACTCTATGGGATCTTTTTGTCAATTAGAATATTAAATCTTCCCACGGGCACCCCTGACATGAATGATATTGCGGATGCTATTTCACAAGGGGCATCGGCATACCTAAACAGACAATATAAAACAGTCGCCATAATTGCGCTTTTTATCTTTTTTATTCTATTGGTAACCTTCGGTAATCTATCGGCAATTGCTTTTGCGCTTGGAGCTATCTGTTCGGCTGTAGCTGGTTTTGTCGGAATGAACATTAGCGTAAAAGCCAATATCCGAACCGCTGTTGCAGCAAAAAAAGGATTAAGCGAAGCTCTGAATGTTGCTTTTTCAGGTGGATCAGTTACAGGACTGATGGTAGCAGGTTTAGCCCTTCTTTCAGTATCTGTGACCTATCTATTAGTCTCTTATAATCAATCATCCGTGGTCTTAAATATACAACCGCTGATTGCCTTAGGTTTTGGAGCCTCCCTTATCTCTGTTTTCGCCCGTTTAGGTGGAGGAATATATACCAAAGGAGCTGATGTTGGAGCAGATTTGGTAGGTAAGATAGAAAAGGGAATCCCTGAAGATGATCCGAGAAATCCCGGGGTAATTGCTGATTTGGTAGGAGATAACGTAGGAGACGATGCGGGAATGGCTGCAGATTTATTTGAAACTTATGTGGTGACGGTTGTGGCTGTGATGCTTCTTGGTCAGTTAACATTACCTAAATTTACAAATGCACTTCTGTTCCCGCTGGTCGTTGGAGCCGCAGCCATTATTTCTTCAATATTTGGAACATTATTCGTTAGACTTGGAAAAGATAATGATGTTATGAAGGCTCTCTATAAAGGCTTAATAACCGCGGCCTGCTTCTCGGCGATAGTATTTTATTTTATCGCGAATCAAATGATGACTGATAATGGAGTTTATACTGCTTTGAGCTTATATTTATCAAGTCTTATTGGTCTACTGGTTACGATAGGAATGGTAAGCATAACCGAGTTTTATACCTCAAAAAAATATCAACCGGTAAAACACATTGCCCGGGCGTCTAACACAGGACACGCTACCAATATAATTGCAGGGCTTGCAATTTCTATGAAATCTACTTTACTTCCGGTTCTGCTAATTTCCATCGCAACTCTAACCTCATTTAATTTAGCTGGATTATATGGGGTTGCAGTTGCAGTCATGTCTATGCTATCTCTCACCGGAATTGTAGTCTCGATAGACGCCTTCGGACCGATTACCGATAACGCAGGCGGTATTGCTGAGATGACTAATCAGCCGGAAAAAGTGAGAAGTGTCACTGATCGGCTAGATGCGGTAGGAAATACGACAAAAGCGATCACCAAAGCTTATGCCATTGCTTCTGCCGGACTTGCCGCTTTAGTTCTTTTTGCCAGCTTCACAGAAGGATTATCAAAAACTAATTCTATGCAAGGACTGACATATTCATTTTCACTTTCGGATGCAAGAGTTTTAATTGGATTAATACTGGGTGCAGCCCTTCCATACTATTTTGCCGCTATGGCCATGGAAGCGGTCGGAAAAGCAGCCGAAGCCGTGGTTATTGAAGTACGTAGACAGTTCAAAGAAATAAAGGGAATCATGCAAAAAAAAGCTAAACCTGACTATAAAGCCGCCGTTGATATTGTCACTAGAACCGCCCTTAAGTCGATGATTATCCCTGCATCTTTACCTGTAGTAATACCGATTATTGTGGGATTTAGTTTAGGAGCAAGCGCTTTGGGCGGGTTTTTAGTAGGGACGATAGTCACAGGTCTTTTCGTCGCTATCTCGATGACCACCGGCGGGGCTGCCTGGGATAATGCCAAAAAATATATCGAAGAAGGTCATTTTGGCGGAAAAGGGTCTATTGCCCATCAGGCTGCTGTAACTGGAGATACGGTTGGTGATCCATATAAGGATACTGCTGGACCGGCCATTAATCCGATGATTAAAGTAGCAAATATAGTCGCCTTACTAATAGCCGGTTTTCTTAAGTAACTTACGTTACTTAAGTTACTTAAATGACTTTTGAATAAATATGAATATCGGTAAACTGGAACCAATTGAAATAAGTCAGGAAATGAAACGCAGTTATTTGGATTATGCCATGAGTGTCATTGTGGCAAGAGCTTTACCTGATGTCCGCGATGGCTTGAAACCTGTCCATCGTCGAATTCTGTTTGCCATGCATCAAATCGGCCTTCATTACACCGGTAAACACACTAAATCTGCAAAAGTTGTCGGGGAAGTCTTAGGTAAATATCATCCTCACGGGGATATGCCGGTCTATGATGCCTTAGTCCGTTTAGCCCAGGATTTTTCCATGCGTTACCCTTTAATAAACGGTCAGGGAAATTTTGGATCAGTTGATGGTGATCCGCCAGCTGCCATGCGTTATACCGAAGTAAAACTTGCCAAAATTGCGGAAGAAATGCTAACGGATCTGGAAAAAGAAACCGTAAATTTTTCCCCGAATTTTGATGAGTCTTTGAAAGAACCTGACTGGTTACCTGCAAAACTGCCAAACTTACTCCTGATGGGATCAGATGGTATCGCCGTTGGCATGGCGACAAAAATCCCCCCGCATAATCTAGGTGAAGTAGTCGATGCTCTCGTCTATATGATTAAAAAATGTAAAATTTTAGCTGTTCCCGAACAAGGAGACGAACACGATAAAAAAGAGAAGATTTTATTTCAATTCGAAACAAAGCTCGACGATTTACTCCAATTTATCAACGGACCTGATTTTCCTACAGCCGGTTCAATTTTTGATATTGAGGAAATTAAAAACAGCTACGCTACGGGTAGAGGTAAAATAATGATGAGAGCTAAAGCAGAAATAGAAGAAATTGGTAACGGAAAGTCAGCCATAGTTATCACTGAATTACCATATCAGGTCAACAAAGCCCAACTCATCGCTCATATCGCACAACTGGTAAAGGATAAAAAAATAGATGGGATTTCAGACCTCCGTGATGAATCCGACAGACATGGTATACGAGCAGTTGTCGAATTGAAACGAGATGCTGTCCCTAAAAAAGTTTTGAATAATTTATATAAACATACTTCATTACAAGCAAGTTTTCCGGTAAATATAGTTGCCTTAGTGGCAGGCACACCCCAAACACTTACTTTAAAAATGATTCTGGAGGAATATCTAAAACATAGACACTCGGTAATAAAAAAACGAAGTGAATTTGAACTTGCCCAGGCAAAAGCCCGGGAACATATTTTAGAAGGTCTAAAAATTGCGGTAGATCACATAGATGAAGTTATTGAAATAATTAAACACGCTTCCGACGTTGAAGATGCAAAACTAAGCTTAATGAAAAAATTTTCCTTATCGGAAGTTCAATCTCAAGCAATTCTTGATCTGCAACTGAAAAGATTAGCCGCTTTAGAAAGACAAAAAATTGAAGATGAACTAATCATGATCAAAGAAACCATTTCCTATTTAACTGATCTGCTTTCTCATCCCGAAAAAATCCTCTCGGTAATAAAAGAAGAGCTCGTAAAATTAAAAGAGAAATATAACGATCCCAGAAGAACAAGAGTATATAAGTCAAAGATAGGGGAGTTTTCTGAAGAACAGCTTATTCCCAATGAGGAGACCGTAATCGTGATTACAAAAAGTGGCTATATTAAAAGACAATCACCTCAAACGTTTAAAACTCAAGCCCGGGGCGGTAAAGGGGTAATCGGGATGACCACCAAAGATGAAGATAAAATCGAACACATGTTATCTTCGTTTACGCATGACAATATACTCTTTTTTACTAATCGTGGTAAAGTCTATCAATTAAGAGTCTGGGATATACCTGAAGGCAGCCGACAAAGCCGCGGACAGGCAATAGTTAACCTGATTAATATCGACCAGAATGAATTAGTTACCTCTGTTCTTTCTTATGCCTTAAAAGGGGAAGAAAGCAAAAAATTTGCATATATTGTCATGACCACAAAAAATGGTACGGTAAAAAAGACAAAACTGAAAGAATATGAAAAAATCAGACGCAACGGTTTAGTTGCCATCAAACTGGAAAGTAGCGATGAACTGCGCTGGGCAAAACAATCCACTGGAAACGACTATCTTTTATTGGTAACACATGAAGGAAAATCAATCAAATTTTCAGAAAGCGAAGTAAGACCTACCGCCCGTGACACCCAGGGTGTAAGGGGAATATTAATGAGCAAAGGTGATTACACTGTCGCCATGGAAGTAGTAAATACAGAAATCCAGCAATCTGACTTCCTGACTTTAATGGAGAAAGGTATCGGTAAAAAAACACCCATTTCTGGTTTTCCCAAACAGCACCGTGGAGGTCAAGGCGTCAAAGTCGCCATAGTGACTAGCAAATCGGGAAAAGTAGCAAGCGCGCAAATAATTCCCCAGGATTGTCAACATTTAGTCCTTACTTCCAATAAAGGACAGGTCGTAAAATTTCCGATCAAATCAATCCCTAGGTTATCCCGTGCGACACAGGGGGTAATACTGATGCGTTTTTCAAAACCATCAGATGCGGTAGCGGCAACGACATGTCTTATCTGAAAATATGAAAATTGACGGTAAACTAATTGCAGAAAGCATAAAAATCCTTTTAAAAGATAAATTATTATCCCTTACTGAAAAGAAAATTATCCCTCAGCTTGCCATCGTCTTAGTAGGAGAAGACCCCAGTTCGCTTAATTATGTTGCCCAAAAACAGAAAATTGGTGAGGAATTAGAGATAAAAATATTACTCTGCAGGCTCAAAAATACTGACTCTCAAAATGAATTAATTAATCTCGTTTATAGGTTAAATACCGATCAGGATATACACGGAATTATTATTCAGAGGCCGGTTCCAATCGGAATTGATAGAGAAGAGTTAGACAATTTGGTTATACCGGAAAAGGATCTTGACGGATTCCATCCCGATTCTCCATTTACACCCCCGGTTGCCTCGGCTGTCGTAAAAATACTTAAATGGGTATATAAAGGGGTCAGATCTTCAAGTAATTCAAGGTCTGACCCCGAATTTCCAAGATGGCTAAAAGATAAGAAGATCCTTATCATCGGTAGGGGAGAGACTGGAGGAAAACCGGTTGCGCAGACTCTTGAAAAAATGGGTATTCGTTTTATTGTAGCCCACAGCAAAACAAATAATTTAAAAGAGCTTTGCTTAACATCTGATATCATCATTAGTTGTGTGGGGAAACCGAACATTGTGCGACCTCAAATGGTTGCGGATTATACCATCTTAATCGGAGTCGGACTGCACGAGGAAAACGGAAAACTGCAAACTGACTATAATCAGCATGAAATAGCCGAAAAAGTGGCTTATTATACACCGGTTCCAGGCGGAGTTGGTCCAGTTAATGTCATTTATCTCTTTGAAAATCTATTAAAGTTTATGGTTTAAGACGGTCTATGATCTCCTATGAAATTTTTGATGGATTTCCTTGAGCTGAGGATTGGTTACGTGAGTATAGATCTGGGTTGTCGAGATATTTTTATGTCCCAGCATTTCCTGTATCGACCTTAAATCTGCACCTCCTGAGAGTAAATCGGTTGCAAAACTGTGCCGAAGACCATGAGGCGTAATTTTGACAGGAAGTCTGGCTTTTTTTACATATTTTTCCACTATACGCTGGACACTTCTAACTGTCAGTCGCAAACCTTCACCGGTCTTATCAAGGCTGGTCTTTTTTCCAGCGTATCTTATAAATAAGGGTTTGTAGGAATCTGTTCTGCCTTTCAAAAAAATTTCCAGCCATTTAACCGCTGAATCAGAAATAAATACGACTCTAGGACGTCCACCTTTACCAATTACCCCGAATTCCTGGCTGTCCAGATTAAGAGAATCCCGATTAAGCCTGACTAACTCGCTTACACGCAGTCCCGTACTAAACAATACCTCCAGAATCGTTTTATCTCTTAAGCCTAAAGGTGTAGAAATTTCCGGCATATTCAAAAGTCTTTCAACCTCAGCCCGGCCTAAAAATTTCAGAGACCTGCTTTCAGCTTTTCCCAATTCTATTTTCTCGGGACTTAAGGAGGGAATATCGTTTTTGATTAAGAAGCGAAAAAAAGCTCGCAGAGCAATCAAATGATAGTTCTGAGTAATTCTTTTTAAGGGTAAACTATACTGATCAACATATCTTGAAAGATATAGTCTAAAATCTCGTATATGCCCAGGCGTAATTGAAGCTGTTTTCAGTGGGGGAGGCGATTGTGAGGCGCTAAACGATATAAACCGTCTAAGATAGTGTTTATAGTTGCGTATGGTCAGCTTGGAACAATTTTTTTCCAGTTCGAGGTATTCCAAAAATTTATTAACACAATCAGTTAAGTTTGATTTCATCTTATTTATATAACTGAAATTGTCCGACGTTTGAAAACGTCTGGACAATTTCTATTTTGCGTCATAAACATTAAATAAGTCAAGTTAACCAGAAATAACTAACTAGTATTGAACCCGTTCTATGTTAAAGAGGCAAGCCACTGTAATGCCCTTAAAAGGCGGCAATAAATCTCTTGTGACTAAATGATCATTTATATTTAAAATAAGTCGAACCAATAATTTTTTCCAGGGGCTTTTTACTAAAGTACTAGTCGCAAAAGAGTTATTGTGCGACTAGGTATCAAGTTCTCTGCTTTCTAAAATAGTATATTGCTTTCTGTCATCCCGGCCGATCCCCGAAGTACATCGGGGTGAGTGGAGAGATCTTCTACATTTCGTAAGTGGGAAGATCCCTCGACCCGCCAGCTGGCGGGCTCGGGATGACAGTTTTATATTTTTACCTACTTCTGTTATTATAGACCCATATAATCTTGCTAATCGTAAAACAACATTTCGGTTTTTTTATGTATGTATATGATTTAGCTTATTATTATGCTCTATATCCTATTATTTAAAGCTGTATATTTAATTTAAATATATTTATCGTCAATCTAGAGCATTATAGAGGTCTAAAGTTATAATTTTATGTCTAATTTATCGTCTACCTCTACGCACTTATGGTGATAATTTGCTAAATGAAGAAGATCAGTTACGGTTTCGGTTAGTTTAGGGCTTCATAATAGTCTGTATTGTTAAAATCGAGGCTACACATTTACAAAAAAAATACAGTTAAAGAGAGTTTAGACGATTATTATGCTCTAAACTTATAAAAATATGCGTACATAATTTGTTCAATAAGGTTTATTCTGAATAGGGGTTTATTGTGTTATAAGTGTGCCCACTTAAAAAATATTCTCACATACGTGAAAATTATGATCTTTATTTCGTGAAAAGAATTATCCACAATTATATTTACTATAGGATATATAATTAGCACGTCAAACTATATCATGTTAAAAACCTTATCCTTGTCCCCTCTTCCCTATCGCTATCATCCCCATTGTGCGGATAGATAGGTTAGTACTAAACAAAAAATAAATACTATGATGTATTCTCTTATAATATTATTAAATAGTCTTCCAAGTAAATGTTGTTGTATAACACCTGCTATCGTGTAATAGCTAGCGGAAATCAGAAGGGAATAAGTTGAATTTTCTACCGGCCAGAAGGATAAGGTTCCTGCTAACTCCCCTAACACTATTCCTACCAAGATCGATAAGATTACAACTTCCGTTGATATTTTTGTTTCCAGCTTAATCGACCATAAAGATTGTAGAGCTAATACAAAACCACTTACCACGACAATGATCATATTCTGCCAGAAAGGTAATCTGAGCGAATATATTATATTTGTTACTAAAAAAATTACGACCAAAGTTACAAGTAAACCTACACTATGTGCCGCTCTAAGTAATTGAATCGAACGTGCTACAGCCACATTATAAATATTTTCTACGAGTAGTATGGCGTAAGTACCCACAGAAAATACCACGGTTATCATCAACCTTGTAATCCATCTTCCAGGTAATAAGAAGTAAAATAAAGAAACAGAGGCGGTAAAAAATACAGGTAGAATAAAGAGCAAACCCCATTCTATCCCTTTAACATCTTCTGAAAGCGACCAGATAGTTAAAACATAAGAAAGGATAGATAAAATTAATACCATCACAAACCGGTAATCTTCCCATATTAATTGCGTTGTAAGAAGACCCGCGGTAAGTATTAAAGTTTGTATCGTAAATCGCTGGCGTTTATCTAAAAGAATAATTTTTTTCCGCTTAAAAGTTAATTTTTGGAACTTGAATAATTTTTTCATAATTTGAGGTTCTATTGGGAAATCTGATAGTTCGTATATACTCTATGTACGTCATCGATCTCCTTTAATTTTTCAATCAGGCTAATTACTTTTTCTCCTTCAGGATGTGATCTGATTACTACATAATTAACTGGTCTATATATTAATTCCGTAGTTGAGATCTTTATTCCACATTTTTCTATTCCTTCCTTTACTTTATGCAACATTTCCGGCTCTGAATAAATATTTCCACCGTCTTTCCGGTATTCAAAGTCTATTGCTCCTAAATTAATAACGATTTCCATCAATTCGTCTTCTGATTTCCCGCTCTGATCAATCTCAAGAAAACCTACAAACTGAAAGAAATGCTTCACACTGCCACTGCTTGCTAAAGTACCTCCCCCTCTCTCTAATATATTTTTAAGTTCAGCAACTGTTCTTTGTTTATTATCTGTGGCTACCTCGATAATAATCCCAACCCCACCTGAACCAAACGCTTCATAAATTACTTCTTCGATGGTTTCTATCCCGCTTACTCCCCTGCCCCTCTCTAGCGCTCTCTCAATGTTTTCCTTGGGCATATTCATATTTCTTGCCCGATCTATTGCCAGTCTCAATTTGAAATTGAAATTTGGATCGGAATTTCCACCACTCTGTTTTACCGAGATGATTATCGCATTTGTCAATTTGGTAAAAACTTTCCCTTTTACTGCATCAGTAACGTTTTTTTGATGTTTTACCTTTGACCACTTTGAATGTCCTGACATATGAAGAACATTATATATTTCCTCTTGACTTTTCTCAAGATTGTCCGTAAACTACTTCCATCTTCCGAAAGTAAAAAGACAATGATGGATTCTGTTAATGATGCGATTAATGCTGCACTTTCTTCTGACTGGGAGAAAGCAATATCAACAAATGAAGCTATCTTAAAGGAATTCAAAGAGGATGTGGAGACGCTTAACCGGTTAGCATATGCGTATAGTCAGATAGATAAATTTGAAAAAGCAAGAAAAATCTACCGAAAAGTATTGTTAATCGATCGTTACAATTTAATTGCCAAAAAAAATTTAGAAAAAATAATCTCGCTAGCTTCTTCAACAAAATTCAAAAATATTCCAAGGATAAAAACTAAACTATCTGCTGGTCACTTTATCGAAGAGCCTGGAAAAACTAAAACTATAACCTTGATTAATATCGCACCGGTTGCTATTCTTTCCAGAATGAGAATCGGTGATCCTGTAGTATTAAATGCTAAAAAACATTCTATAGAGGTCAGAGATCAAAATAAAATTTATTTAGGGGCGTTACCTGATGATCTTGCTTTTCGTTTGCTCCGATTTTTAAAAGCTGGAAATTCTTACTTATCATGTATTAAAAATCTGCAAAAAAAAAGTATTTCAATTTTCATCAGGGAAATTGAACGAGGTAAAAGATTACAGGGTCAACCAACCTTTATTCCAGTAAACCATAATGATGTTGCTGTCAGCACAAAAGAAGCCAGGAAAAATATCAAAATTGAAGAAGAAAGTATAAATCAAGAAGAACTTGATGAATAGTGAATAATCTTCTTTTTAAAGAATAGTATAACACCTGATATATTCTTTTTTTTCCTAATTTTTATTTTTTTTACCTCTTCGGGAGGACTAAGTTCTTTTTCAGAAGAAAGAATCGCTAAAATTAGAGAAATTAACAGCAGTAAAATTATACTGAATATAATCATTCTATAAATTTTTTTCCCAAGACAATTTTAACATCTGCTTGATCTATATCGATCACATCGGCAACTAATTTACATCCATAATCCCTTTGAAGTCTAGAGATTAAAGCGCTGTTACTTAGAGACTTATTTGTGATATAAATCGGGCATGCTTGTTCTTCAAAATTAGTAGCCGATGTTTTTAAAACTACATTTCCGCCCAAATGTTCGAGAATTTTGGAAAATTGCGAAGCTAACTTCTCCTGATCAGTCGCATTAACTACTTCAATAGCGGTATTATCAGCCCGAATGATAGAATCATAAAAATCATCTTTAACAATTAAATCTAAAAAATCCGGTATTAATTCTTTTACTACCACTCCGTCCGGTAATACGGTTTTTTTAAGAACTAATGTCTCATTTAAATCTATAAACTTAATCTGATCAACTCTTATTTTTCTGATTGCATTCCATAACATAAATCTCTCCTGCAAAGATATATTTGTATCAAAATTACTGGCAAGATCTAAACTAGGCTTTAAATAGTTTAGAATACCTGAGAATGAGAAGTTGGTTCTTTTAAGGTTTATTAACTCTTCTAAAGTATTTACTGGTTTGATCGGAAAATTATTTAATGCTATAAAATAACCATTGAATGCAATACCAAAAGTGGACTCAAAACTTTTCATAATTAGTTTCCCCCCCCCTCGCATATTATCCAGTTTACCTAATTTATATACTTGAGAAGCTAAATATGTTTTATAACCATAAGGTACATTTAACTGCAGTTCGACCGGTACAACTATATAGACCGCCCTATGTTGACGTGGTTCTATAGAAAAAATAACTAATTCGTTCTCCCCACTCTCAGAATTTGAAATACTTTGAAAAACTATGGTAAAACGACTGATTCCATCCCACTTAGCCCTTGAAACCAGCTGATATGCAACCAATAAGATTATAACGGTAATTAAAACTAAAATAATAATCTTTAGGGGGAATCGAGGCTTTTTTGAAAACAGCAATCTTTCCCTCATTCTTGCTTGCCCTTTTTTATAATCTCTATGTGAGGCAATACAAAAGACTGCCGATTAGCTAAATTTTGCGCTTTCCTCTCCATGGATGACTTTTTCGGCTTCTTTTTATCTCCCTTATAAAATGTTCCAAATTGTCCCATATGTTATATATAAAAACTTTTTAAGATTTTGTCAATCCTAACCTGCTAACCCATGCTCAATTTTTAAACGGGAAATTTTACCAGCAATCTCTTTCTCTTCTATGTTAAACATTTGTAATAACTTCCCAACCATCGTAACCGCAGCCTCAAATTCAGGTTGTACAACTAGTTTAACCCCGAGACTGAGTAAGATTTTTTTATCCTCTTCATGATGTGATCGACAAATAAGAGTAATGCCCGGATTCATCGAAAGGGTATTTATAACAATTGCTTTCTGCATGTAGCGATCCTCATAAGCAATAATGATAACTTTTGCTTTTTTAATTTGGGCAAATTCTAACACATCTATTTCTGCAGGATCTCCATAGATAACATTTATACCTTCCTCCCGAAGTTTTTTAACAATCTTGTGATCATAATCGACTACCAAATAAGGAATTTGTGCCATGGTTAACGCTCTGCATATATATTTTCCTACTCTACCATGGCCTAAAACCACCACATGGTCTATAAGCTGAGTATGATTAAACTGTTTATGATGATTCAAAGTTTTAAGTTTATCAGAAACCCAGGGAAACTTAGTATTAATAAAGTGGTTAAGTGAATAATAAATCCAAAAGTTGTTATAAATTACGGGTACAGAAATAATGAGAGTGATAAAGGAGACAGATATTATGATTAAAAAGGTTTCGTTATTAATAAGTTGAAGCTGGAGTGCATTCATCGATATAATAAAAGCAAATTCACCAACCGAAATTAATAAGAGTCCAACTAAAGCTGCGATTTTGGTGTGAAACCCCAGAAAAATTACCAATAAAAAGGAAATAAACAGTTTAATCAGCATCACTGTTACCACTAAGATCGAGATCATTAACCAATGTTTAAAAATAAAAAAGGGGTCTAACATAAAACCTAAACTGATAAAAAACACCGTAGCAAATAAATCTCGTAGCGGTCTTACTTCGGCGAATATTCCGTGATGGGCTGAGGATGATGATATCAGGATGCCGGCAACAAAAGCACCCATTGCATAAGATAAGCCTATTCGCTGAAACAGGTAAGCAAAGGTAAGACAAAATATTACAGCCGATATGAGTAGTAGTTCTCTACTTTTAAAATCTGCTATTTTTTCGAAAAGCTTCGGAACAAAGTTTTTACCTAAAGCAATAATAATTACAAATAAGCTGAGAGAAATAATTAAATTCCGTATAATTAATGAAGTCGAAATAAGACCTATATTGTTATAATTTAAGAGTGGGTTTATAAATGGCAAGACTACCATTATAGGAATTGTCCAAAGATCTTGGAAAAAAAGCCAACCTTGAGTAATCTCACCATGTAGTGTTTCTAATTCGCCAATATCAGATAATGACTTAACAACTATAGCTGTCGAAGATAAAGAAAATACTATCCCGAGAAAAAGTGAAGTCCAAAAATCTAAACCCAGTAAAGGAAAAATAACTGTGCCAATTAAAATCGATAAGAGAATTTGTATAAAAGAACCGAAAATGATTACTTCTGCGGATTCTTTTAATCTTTGCAGGCTGAACTCAAGTCCTATTGTAAAAAGCAACAAGGCTACTCCTATTTCTGCAATACTGTTAATGATGCCGTTTTCAGGGATGAAACTCGCAATTATTCTTCCAAAAACCATTCCTCCGATTAAATAACCTACTAAAAGTGGCAATCTTAACTTCTTGGCAATTAAACCGCATATCAGAGCTGTTAACAGAATCAGTATTAAGTCAGGAGCAAGCGGTGACACGGACATATTGTTTTTATGATTTAACTTACTTTAATTAAATTATCTAATACTCTTAATAGATCCTTCTCTAGTTTACAGTTAAATATAACCTGTTCTTTTGACTTAGGATGCAGAAGACATAAGGTTGAGGCGTGTAAAAATAGACGCGGGCAAAATAATAAATCTTGCCGATACATCTTTTCCCCATTATATAATTTATCACTCACAACAGGAAAACCTAGATACTTTAAGTGTATCCTGATTTGGTGTGTTCGTCCAGTATGAGGAGTAATTTCAAGGAACGAAAAAACTTGTTCGTTTAGGGAATATAACCCGATGGTTTTGAACGACGTCAGTGCTTGACGACCTGAATTTAAGACCCCATATTTCCGCCTGTTCCATGGAAGTCTGCCAACCGGTGCGTTTATTTCCCCTTCGGAAGCTTTAATTTCTCCATGAACTAAAGTATGGTATTTTTTAATAACCGTTCTCTTGAAAAACTGTTCCTGTAAATAAATAAAATCTCCAGGATTTTTGGCGATAAGAAGAAGTCCCGATGTCTCTTTATCCAGTCTATGAACTATTCCTGCCCGATTATAGAAATTATTTTGTAAATGGTTGTTAGTAATCTGTAATCTCTTTTCTGCCCAGTCTTGAATTGTTTGCTCGGTGACGTTTTCCGATTTGTTGACAACGATCCCTGCCGGTTTATTAATTACAATTATATTATTGTCTTCAAAGATGATGGGGACGTCCATTATTTCCTAATTAAAGAGGTTAAAAAGTTTATTTCTCTTTATTGCGTTCACAATGAACACATAATAACGCTGTCGGTTTTACAGCTAACCTGTCTGTATCTATCATTTTCCCGCAGTTTAAACATTTACCATAGCTACCTTTATGTACCCTGTCTAATGCCTGTTCTATATCTTTTAAGTGCATTCTTAATTCCTTCTCCAAAGCTTCCATCCTTTCATGAGAACTCTCCTCCTTTGCCTCAGTATCCGAAGCTGCATTATCGATTAATCTCTCGGGATCAGAAAAGGGATCCTGTGCTTTCAAAGATAAAAGAGTGGTTTGAATTTTGTCCTTCTCCGCGTTTAGATGCTTTTTAATATCTGTCAGAATGTTTTGTGGATATTTCATAATGGCTTATTTTGAGATAATAGTTTAATAATCTTTAAACGATGTATAAACGGTTTTAGTAACACTCCCATTATTAGTAATGCTACGATCTGTCTTATATTTAAACCATATAAGTATAGAGTGTTTATCTTCAAAAATTCAATAAGGAAAATAGTCAGAGCCACGGTTAAACTAAAAATACAAAAGATCGTTCCTTGAGGCCATTTTATTCGTTGGATTCTTTTATAGATAATCACCAGGATTACTGACAATATCAAGTAAATTAACGATTCGTAGAACTCAGTCGGATGGCGTAACCCGGGTAAACCGATTATTTTAACTCCAAGAAACACGCTTGTTTCTCGTCCATAGGCCGCCCCTCCTAACTGTTCTCCTATTTTAGCAAATACTAAGGCGAAACAGGCTGCCAGGGAAAATAAATCCAGAGTTTTCCAAAAGTCTAGTTTTTTCTTTTGAGTAACCCACCTCAGGTAAAGAAAACCGCCAATAAAGCCACCGAGCATTGATAATCCTGGTGTATCACGGACCAAAAAATACCTGAGGATATTAGTGCCAAAATCGCTGAAATTAGAGATGATATAAACTAACCTGGCCGTTATTAGGGAAATAACACTAAAACTTAAATATATATCCAAATATTCTTCTTCTTTAAGTTCTTCACGACCCAACTTCCAGATTATAAAAGTAGATAATACAAAAGCAACAGATAAGAAAAAACCAAACGCGTAAACATTAAAACTTCCGATAGTCCAAAGAATTGGTATCATACTATAATTGTATATAATTTACTGATTTTTTTCTCTGTACAATATGATAAAAACTTATAATAACTACAATACAGCCGATAACGAATAAAGAAGTTCTTACTCCAAAAATATCGGCGAGTAGTCCAGAAAAGACTACTGGAATAAAAGAAACTCCTCCCGTAAGAGAAGTAAGCATACCATAAACTCTGCCTCTCATATTGCTTAAAGAATCCTCCTGCAGAATTGTGTTTGCTGGAACACTAATCCAGGAATTAAAAAAGCCTAATAAAGTTAATATTACCATCGACAAAATTAGATTGTTAATAACTAAATTGGAAGCTAGATAGGGTACCAGTGACAAAAGTATTAAGGTAATTCCTGAGAATATAATCCCTGTAATAATTAGAGATCCTTTAAGAAATCGGGGTCCGTAAGCTCCTACCCAAAAAGCACCAATAATTAAACCGGTTGCGGCAGGACCCATCACTAAAAAAGAGGAGTCATTTAAATCAATAGCTAAAACCCTATCGGAAAAACCAGGAGCCAAAACAGATAAAGTTACGATAAGTACCTGGGAAAATGTCATCAGGATTAAACTCTGTTTAATTCGCTGGTTATTTTTTATAAAAGCAATTCCTTCATCTATAGTTTTCTTCAAAAAATGGAGATTAAAATTATCAACGGAGAGATTTTTTACTGCCTTTAATTTAGGTAACTTGAAGACAAAGTACGATGCCAAAAACATTAATGTCGACATCAGTAAATAAATATTTGTATGACCAAATATTTTAACCATCGGCCCGGACAAGATAAAACCAAAAACAGTAGAAAGATAAAAACTTATGGTGAATAAAGAATTTGCGGTCAACAACTCCGATTCGGATACCAGACTGGGTATTGAAGGGGCTTCAGCTGGTATAAAAAATTGAGTTACGATGGAGATAGAAATCGCTAAGATAAAAAGAAGGAACAGATATTTTGTAAATAGAAAAAAGGCAATTAATAAAAAGGCGCGAAAAAGATTACATAATATTAAAACCTTACGCTTGTCAAGATAATCTACGAAACTTCCCGCAATTACTCCAAAGATGATCGAAGGTATCGCAAAAGATAAAAGCATTAATGAGACAACAATATTTGACCGGGTTTCTAAGTAGACTCTAAGAACTAAAACGAAATAGAGCATATTTAAGGAAACCTGTGAAGTAATTTGAGCTAACCATAACCTACGAAAATCTTTATTACCTAAAACAGTTATGAATGATTTATTCATTTAAAATAAATTATTTTGAAGATAAAAAGTTAAGAAGTAATCTTACTCCAAACCCTGTGCCTCCACGCGGAGTCAAGGGGGTATCAGTTTCTGCAAACGCTGGTCCGGCGATATCAAAATGTGCCCATTTAGTTTTACCAACAAATTCCTGTAAAAATAAAGCCGCGGTTATAGCCCCTCCATATTTACCCGTTTGGATATTTTTGATATCTGAAACCCCGCTTTTGATCAACTCTTTATATTCTTTTACCAACGGCATCCTCCAGATATTTTCTCCTGTTAATTCTGCCGATTTTTGAAGCTGTGAGGCAAGAAGCTCATCATTTACCCATAAACCGGCGATATCCTGTCCTAAGGCAACCATACACGCTCCGGTAAGAGTAGCCAGGTCAATAATTTCATCAGGCTTTTCCTTTATAACCGCATATGATATTGCGTCCGCGAGAGTTAATCTTCCTTCTGCATCCGTATTTAATACCTCTATCGTCTTCTTATTCATGGCCGTCAAAATATCTCCTGGTTTAACCGCTTTTCCGGAAGGCATATTCTCACAGGCGGCAATGATTCCCGTGACTTCTAGATCAATATTGGCCTCTTTTAGTACACTGAATACGGCTAAAATAACTGCGGCTCCTGACATGTCAAGTTTCATCGTTTCCATATTTTCCGCCGATTTTAAAGATAGACCACCGGTATCAAAGGTAATCCCCTTCCCTATTATGACTACTTTTTTCCTTGATTTTTGGGGCTTATAATGTAAACGAATAAATTTCGGCTCCTCTGCGCTTCCGGCTGAAACCCCTAAAAAAGCCCCCATACCTAATTTTATTAACTCCTCTTTTTCTAAAACAGTGACCTTTGTAATCCCTTTTGCGTCGTTTCCGATTGACTTTGCAAGATTAGCCAAATATGAAGGCGTGGTCACGGCGGCCGGCTCGTTGACTAGATCCCGGGCAAACAAAACAGCTTTTGCAGAATAACGTGCAATATTTAGCCCTTCTTCACATCTTGCCAGTTTATTTGGCATTACCTGTAAAATAACCTCCTCGAGATTTCTATTCCTGTTTTGTTCTCCCTCGCTTTTATATTTCATAAATCGGTATGAAGCAAGTTCTACCGATTCTATAATCGAAGCCGTAACAAGAGGAGCTGACAATCTTTCCAGCCATATTGGTGGAATCACTAATGCTATCTTTGCTGGCTTAAACTCATTAATTTTCCTGATCGTTGAGGCAATACACTTCTGTATCTGGTAATAACTGAAAATTTCTTCGGTCCCAACTCCGGCAATCAATAATTTATAAGCAGCTAGATATCCATGCGGGGCAACGACTAAAAACTCTCCATCTTTTGCCTCAAACTTTTCTTTATTTTTGGATTTCTCAAGTAAAGATATGAGTTCTTTCGGCAAAAAGGGGAGATCGATATTTTGTTTATCACTACTAAATACGGTCAAGACATCTACGTCTAATTTTGCCACTGCACTTGATTTTAATAGAAATTTCATAATTCTATTATTTGACTTAAGTTAGTTTAACAAAATATAATCAGATGAGTCAACCAGTAGGCCGCGATGGTGGAATTGGGCAGACCACGAAATGGGCAAGTGCTGGAATTGGCAGACAGGCAAGTCTCAAAAACTTGTGGTATGAAAATACCGTGAGGGTTCGACTCCCTCCTTGCCCACACGTGGCAGGCACGCAGGTTTAGGACGTTAGACGAAGTCTTTACGTCCTCTCAAAAACCTGTCCCGATTGAATCGGGGTGTCGGTTCGACTCCGACTGGCGGCACCACAGTCAAACTTTGTGGGTCAGGACTCAACGCCGCCCATTGATTTTGCGTGCCAGAGATAAAACAAGAGAAGAGACACGCTTGACCCACTCTACCGATCCCCGCGCGTGTTGAAATGGTACCCCCCAGTTACCTTTGTAGTCCTTCAGGGTCAACCTCATACCTGATTTGCGGCGCGGGTCCAATAGGCGTTCTTTGAACAGGACGATAAAAGAAACGATTATATTCTGCGAAACCGATAAGAAAAACAACAATCACTAATAATTCAAAAAGAATAGATCCCAAAAGAACGTACAAGAAAGATTTAGTTCCTGGTTTGTAACCTGAGCTTAAATGAAACCTATTAAGCAACAATGTTATTATCAAAGGCCCTGCCTGGAGAGCTACATAGATCGACAAAATTTCTAGGGACCAGGACACAAAGTAAAATGGGTGTGGAGAACGGATAAGGAATCCAGAGAAAAAGAACGGAATCAAACCACCGTGTTTAATAGAAACCCCGCCCTCTAAAAAACCATAAAGAATTTGTGGGAATAATAATCCGGTCAGATAGAAGAGGGGAATAAAGCCTAAACTAACAAGGGAAATCAACATAATATTTTTAAAGATGTTTCTTTCTTGCTGTTGGGAAATAAGATAAACATGAATTAAAAATAAGACTACGTATAGACTAAATTCGAATGCGACTTGATTTAACGTCGTAGTGTTCAGAACACAGTTTTCCCATCCCGACTCTTTTATTCCCCATCTGAAGGCAAGGCCGCTAGTATCTCCAACAATAACTTTTGCACAATAAAGATTAAAACCCCTTGTTCCTATAAAAAGAGCGATTATGAAACTCAATAAAAACCCAAGCAACGATAACTTAAGTAACTTTGACATTTGTTTCATTGATAATTAGACAGAAAAAATCTTCCCAGGGATGTTTTTATGTTCTCTCCAATTAAATTAAAGGCTGCCATTAAGCTGTATGTGGGGTATTCGTTTGATTTTGGGATTTCTGAATTACTATTATTTACGCTATTGGTCTTCTCTGACAATGAACAAAAAATTACCCAGTTAAGACTGGTATGATAGTTATATATTCTTTCTCCAATTTCAAAAATGATCAAGTATCCTGGAGTTATCACCTGGGCATAATATTTCCCTTTTTCGGGACAACCTAAGCTGGTATCTGACCAAGTTCTTTCAATGGTGTTATTAACGAATATCTCTTCTATCTTTATTCCTAACCTTTCAGAAAGATCAGCTTTTGCTAAAGTAATTAATTCTTCAATTGATTTCCACTTTTTTGGTTTTTCTGGCGTAGAATTTTTAGGAGAAGAGGGATTCGTTAGAACTGGTACTACGCCAGTAGCAGTAAGAGCGGGAATTTTATCTGATATTTTTAGCTCCAATTGGGGTGGCAAAAGTTTACCGATCCTCTCAAAACTAGTGTCAGATGGAAGAATCTTTTCCTCAGTCGTAAAACCTAAGGTCGGGGGTCTAATCTTATCTTTAATCTCAAATGCAAAAGAATACCAAGGAAGAGAAAGAGCAAGAAAAAATAACACAATGTTTGAGTAAACAATTCGTCTCATAGTATTTTTAAAATACCTTAATTTACAGATAAAAATCCACCTTTATTTTACCACAATTTTGACATCTGTGTGGGACGGGGGGCTATAGGGGTGGGATAATGACTGTTTATTCTTTCTCCGTTTTTTATTTTCGCGCGAAAAATTTTGCGGAGCTAACAATTTTTACGAGTTTTTGATAAAATATGTTCGAGCTTTGTTGAAAGCTGAATTAAATGTCAATCAAAATCTTAAAATCGATAAATAATCTTCTTTTAGTATTACTATTACTAATACTCATTTTTGCTATTGTAGTATACCTTGGAATTCTACCTAAAAACTTTCTCTTTTTTCATATGGAATTCTTTGGTAGGTTTTATGAAAGAGCTTTATCGTACCTGCTATTTGGTATTCCTCTAATTTATTTTTCCAGGAGATATATTAAAATTAAAAAAAACGCGGAATTAATTATTTTATTGGTTTTTTTGAATTTTCTTCTTGACGGCTTGGGAAATTTATTCGGCTGGTATAGTATCGGCAACCAATACTCATCAGTTTGGTATGATAAATCGGTCCATTTAACCGGAGGAATAATTTACACGAGTGTCTTTTACATGATATTAATTAATTATTTCTCTTCTCAAAATAATTTCTTAATCCTTCTTACAGCATTTGGACTCAGTTTTGCTTTAGGTACCCTTTTCGGAGTTGGAGAATATCTCTCTGATAAGTATTTTAAAACATATATGGTTGGGGGTCTCGAGGATTCAATCGGTGATAATATTTTTGACTTTTTAGGTAGTATTACAGGATCAGCTATACTTTATCTTACTCTCTTTTCTTCTCAACACCATAAAACCTGATTCGGTCGCCTTTGAAAATAAGGTCTATTTCTCCTAAGGGGCCGTTTCGGTGTTTTGCAATTAGAAGTTTGACAATCTGCTGTTCCCATTTCTCGGTATCCTGCTCTGTTCTATAGAGAAACATAACTACATCGGCGTCTTGTTCGATAGCTCCTGATTCTCGTAGATCTGCCAGTTGAGGTATCCTGCTCCCTCTTGCTTCAACCGCACGGGATAGCTGGGATACGGCCAAGACCGGAATTTTCAGCTCACGGGCTAAGTTTTTTAAAGACTGAGATACAATTGATACTTCTTGAACACGGTTATCAAATCTTCTTCCCGGATCAACCAATTGAAGATAATCAACAATTAATAGCTGTAAATTATGGCTTACCAACAGTCTTCTGGCTTTTGTCCGCATTTCATAGATATTAATTCCCGGAGTATCATCAATATAAAGCGGCGCTTCAGCCAGTTGCCCCATGGCTTCAGACAATTTGGTAAAATCCTCATCATCAAGTCTACCGGTTTTTAATCTCCAGGCGTCAACATCTGCCTGCGAAACCAACAATCTATCAACTAATTCTTCTTTACTCATCTCTAAGGAAAAAATACCGACTGACAGCTTTTGGGAAACCGCAATATGCTGGGCGATATTTAAGACAAAAGCCGTTTTTCCCTGTCCAGGACGGGCCGCCAATATTAGTAGGTTTGAGTCTTGCATACCGGCTAACTTATTATCCAGGTCGTAAAAACCCGTAGACACCCCTCTTAACTGTGATCCTTTTTTATGCAGTTCATCCAATCTGTCAAAACTTTCGGCAAGAGCGTCTTTTATGGGGATAAAATCCTGACGTAAACGTCTTTCAGCTATTGACAGTACTTCTGTTTCAGCTCGATCCAGTAAATATTTTGTTTCTTCTTTTTCGTCATATGCGGCTTCAGCGATCTTCGTTGCCGCTTCAATAAGTCTTCTTTTTAGATAATGATCACTAACAATATTGGCATATACCGAGATATTAGCCGCAGTGGGTACGATGTTTGTTAATTCAGTAAGATAACTCGCCCCGCCTACGTCTTTATATTTACCCGTTTTTTTTAACTGGGCTGTTACCGTAACAATATCTAAAGGCTCGTGTTTTTCAAAAAGGGTCATCATGGCAGCAAAGATATAGTTATGAACTTCTTTATAGAAGTATTCAGGTCTAAGATATTCGATTACATCCGCTAAAGCGTCTTTATCAATTAAGATGGAGCCTAATACTGATGCTTCAGCCTGTTCATCATGTGGGGGTATACGCGCTTCTGCCATAAAATTACTTATTACTCCATGACAACAATAGTAGGTTCAACTGGTAATTTATCTTTTGTGATGTTAAGTTTATCAACGGGTAAAACTCCCTCTTTACCCATCTCTTTTAAAAAGATACCAACCTCTGCCAGCCCGGCAAAACTTTCCTGTTTGTGCTTAGAAGTTTTATAGTGCATCGGAATGATTATTCTCGGTTCTAACTGAGAAACAATCTCCACTGCTTGTGAAGCTGTCACCGTCCATACACCTCCAACTGGCACAAATAGAAGACCAACACCGTCTAGCAGCTCTATTTCTTTATCGTTGAATTTATGTCCGATATCGCCACAGTGAATAATCGAAATGCCATCCATCTCTATGTGATAAACGGTATTTTTACCTCTTTCTTTACCTTGGGATGAATCATGATAGGTTTGAATTCCATAAATTCTTGCTCCTTTAACCTCATACTCTCCTGGTCCGGAAATAATCAAGGGATTACCGTTAATACTCTTTGTATCGCTATGATCTAAATGCGGATGTGAAACAGTAACGATATCAATACTGTCCAATTTGGGAAACTTGATACCTACCATTTCTTCGTCAAAAGGATCGGTCACGAGTGTCGCTTTTTTACCTCTGATCTTAAATGATGAATGACCCAAGTAAGTAATTTCCATAAAGACTTATTATTTTTATCACTTTTAGTTAATCTTGACAAGTAGGACTATCACATTTATGATTGGAATACTTTTCTTTTTGGTATATGAAAAAAGACGTCTATATGGCAATCCTGGCCGGATTTGTAATCGGTACCATTGTTGCTTTAACGATTCTAAATTTGCCCAAAATTGTAAAAAAACAGGTACCTGCGACAAAAGATGAACTGGCCCTTACAGCTTCTCCAAACCCTACCCCTTTACCAAAAACCATTGTTACTCTAGATATAGAGGAACCGGTAAATTACAGTTTAGCATCCTCGAAAACGATTAAAATTTCAGGGAAAACTGGAACCAATAATTTTCTCATAACCGAAAATGAGGAAGGTATAGATTTGATACAGGCAACTGAAAGTGGATCTTTTTCTTCTTCCTTTTCTTTACGTGAAGGTAACAATAATATTTATATCACAAGCTTAAATGATAAAGACGAGGAAATGACAAAATCTATTAATGTATTTTGGACAGGGGAAAAACTATGAAGATATTCTCAAAAATTCTCTTCCTTTTCCTGGTTTTATCTATAATCAGTCTAAAATCAACAAAATGGTCTTTTGTCCATGCTCAAACGACACAGAACCAATCCTCAACTCCTTCAAGTATTATTGATAAATTGAAACAGATTGAGATTTTAAAAGAAAAAATAGCCACAAAAGTGGCTGAGATTAGAGATAAAGATAAGGCTGGAGTAGGAGGAGTAATTCTCAAGAAAGAGCAAAACAGTCTTACTCTTCAAACTAACAGCGGGCAGCAGACAGTTACTTTTGCAGAAGATACGGTTTTTTATGATATTTCAACCGGCACCAGATCTGATATCTCACTTAAAAAAATCAAGGAAAACGATATTATATCCGTATTTGGTTATTATAGTGACGGGAAAAAGTCATTTTCGGCAAAATATATCTACCTGGAAAATCCAAAGAAACATATCATAGGCAAAATAGCGGATATTGATAAAACTAAATTTATCGTGACGGTAAAAGATAAACAAGGTCAAATTCCTGTTGAATTTGAAACTATAACAAAAACATTTACCATAAACCGTGACAAAAAAAATTTATCAAAGAGTGGATTCTCGAAATTAAAAATCGGTGACAATATTCACGTTATTGGAGCTGAAAACGTTAAAGACAAAACTAAGATTACGGCCTTAAAAGTATTAGCCTATTCGGCGGCCGAGCCAATATCGGTTACCCCGATAACCGTTAAAGAAAGCACCTCTTCTTCTAGTGGTTTATAACTTTCAGGAGTTTCTGATGTAATTGGGGATTTGCGGCCAGTATACCAGGAGTAAAGACATCCCAGGAATTGCCATATGAATCAGTTATCTTTCCCCCGGCTTTCTCGACAATTAAAGCGGCTGCAGCAATATCCCAAGGCATCAGATGTACATGATGGTATATATCTACCCCGCCGCGCGCAAGTAGAGTCATATCGGTTGCAGCTGAACCGAGAATTTTAAATTGACACACCTGGTAATAAATTTTAGATAAAAACTGAGTCGTCAATTCTCTAGTTCCCAATATATGAGACCAGTCAGTGCAAACTACCGCATCTCGTAACTTAGATGTTTGAGAGATATATATTCTTCGTCCGTTCCAATAGGCTCCTTCCCGATCCTTCTGAGCCCAAAACATCCGGCTGGAAACCGGCAAAAAAATCGCCCCGACCAGGGATTTTGAGTTACGAACAAGAGCGATACTGATAGAAAAGTTAGCATCCCCCCGGGAGAAATTGGCGGTCCCATCCAGCGGGTCTACCACCCAAAGATAGTCACTGCCTTTAAACCCGGAGAAATCTTTTGGAGCAGTTTCTTCGGAAAAAATAGGTATTTTGGGATAATCATGACTTAACTTATCGTGTATAAATTTATCTACGGCCAGATCAGCTGCGGTCACAAAATCCAGTTTCCCCTTCATTTTTTTAGTCAGCGTCTCGGCGTGAAAATACCGCCTCAGTATTTGCCCTGCCCGAGGCAGTAAATCCAAAAGATAATTAGAAACCTCTGAAAGATTCATGGTTTTAAGTATAACATTACTTCAACTTTTCTGATAAAATAGGATTGTTTTATGATTGAAAGAATAGCAAAACTTAGGCAAAAATTCAAAGGAAATCAGCTTGAGGCCTTGTTTATTACCAACCAATACAACGTCTGTTATCTCACCGGATTTACCGGGTTATCTCCAAATGAGCGCGAATCATTCCTTTTCATAACTGCCACCCAAGCATCTCTTCTTACTTTCCCAACCTATTACGGTCTGTTTAAAGAAGGAGGTAGCGGATTTCAGACCTTAAGTATCACAGGCAGTAAAAGACTGGTTGACCATTTGAACGAAATTATTGGGACAGAAAAAATTAAGATAGTCGGATTTGAAAAGCAAAATCTGACCGTGGGAGAACTTGAGTCGCTCACAAACAAACTGAATGCGAAGTTAAGACCGACAGAATATTTAGTCGAAGAATTAAGACTGATTAAAGGGGAAAATGAAATTAGGCAAATAAAAAAAGCGGCTCAAATTACCGATCTTGCCTTTACTTATATAAAAACCAGAATTAAAAAGGGTGTCAGTGAAAAAGAATTAGCTCTTGACCTTGAATTTTATTTAAAAAGAAAGGCGGGAAACGTAGCTTTTCCTCCGATTGTGGCTTTTAACAAAAACGCAGCTATACCCCACTATTTACCAGAAAACAGACAGCATTTAACAGATAACAGTTTAATACTCCTCGATTTTGGGGCCAAAGTTAACGGATATTGCGCGGATATGACACGAGTTGTTTTTTTCGGTAATCCAAATAATAAACAGGTCAAAATATATAACACCGTCTTAAAGGCTCAAGAATTAACCCTTAAAAAGTTGAGGCCTGAACTATTAGCAAATGAAGTCGACTTCGTTGCCAGAGAATATATTAAATCGTCCGGATTTCCCGAATATCCTCATGGGCTGGGACACGGTGTTGGGCTGGCTATCCATGAAGCGCCGAGACTAAAAAGTGAAAGTACGGAAGTTTTAAAGGAAAATATGGTGGTTACTGTCGAACCCGGGATCTACCTTGAAGGAGAATGTGGCGTAAGGATCGAGGATTTGGTAGTATTAAAAAAGGATGGGTTAGAAATCTTATCTAAGTCACCTAAGTTACTTAAGGAACTTATAATCTTATGATTACTCCACAAACACTCAAAGGCTTTCGGGATTTTCTACCAGAGGAAGCGCAAAAAAGACAGTACGTTATCGATATCATCAGACGGACTTTTGAGCTTTACAGCTTTGAGCCAATCGAGACTCCGGCTATCGAATATCTGGAGGTTTTTACCGGCAATATCGGTGAAGACGAAAAGCTCTTTTATAAATTTACTGATACCGGAGGAAGAAAAGTTGCCCTTCGATACGACCAAACTGTACCAACCTGCAGACTTATAGCCCAATATCCTGACAAAATCACCCTTCCATTTAAACGTTATCAAATCCAAACAGTCTGGCGGGCGGAAAAACCCCAAAAAGGAAGATACCGGGAATTTTTGCAGTGTGATGCTGATATTTTCGGCGTTGATGGTTCAACCGCTGACGGAGAAACGATTGCTCTTTCAATTGATATCTATAAAAACCTTGGTTTTAAAAAACCTATCGCCATAATAAATGATCGTGAGTTGTATAAAGACATTCCTTATAAAGCTATCGTGGCAATTGATAAGTTGGAAAAAATCGGTGATGAAGGAGTCATTAAAGAGCTAGTCGAAAAAGGATATAAAAAGGAAGAAGCTGGGAGTTTATTAGACTCTGTAAAAAGAATAAATCCTAATGATAAATTAACACAAATATTTTCATTCCTGGATAATTACGGGATGAGAAATAACTATCAATTTAAACCAACACTCGCCCGCTCTTTTTCTTATTCAACCGGACCGATATGGGAAATTGTAATAGAAGAATTCGGTAGTGGAAGTCTTTTGGGCGGAGAAAGATTTGACAGTTTAGTCGGAAGGTTCTCAAAAAGATCGGTTTCGGGCACGGGTTTTGCCGTCGGATTTGACCGGACGGTCCTGGCTATGGATGAATTAGGTCTCTTTCCAACTCTTTCTATTAAAACCAAAGTTCTGGTAACTGTTTTCAGCAAAGAATTCCTGAGCGAATCACAGAAGATCACAAAGTTTCTTCGCGAAAACGGCGTCAATTGCGACCTCTATCCTGATCCCAATGATAAGCTTGATAAACAACTGAAATACGCTAATAAAAAAAATATTCCCTATGTAGTTATAATCGGACCGGATGAAGTAAAGAATAATAAAATAACAATTAAGAATATGAAAGTTAAAGAACAATCTACAATTCCTCAAAATGAACTTGCCCAATATCTTAAAAAACAGGCATAACCAGGCAATTTTTGCCCTAATCGTCGCCAATCTTATCTGGGGAGCGGCCTCCCCTATTTTTAAACTGGCTCTTCAAAATATAACTCCATTTACACTCGCCTTCATCAGATTTTTTGGCGCCACGATATTAATCTTTCCATTTTGTATCTCTAACTTAAGTATCGAAAGGAAAGACTGGCTTAAGCTGGTTTTGCTTTCATTTTTTGGTATCACCGTAAATATCTCTTTTTTCTTTTTAGGTCTCAAATACGCTCCTTCCATCAACGCTCCAATCATAGGTTCTTCAGGACCGGTATTTCTTTATCTTTTTTCTATCCTTATTCTTCATGAAAAAAGACATTATAAAGTCTTAATCGGGACAATTATCAGTTTGCTTGGAGTTCTTATAATTATTGGACAGCCGTTACTGACTAATAGCCTCGACGGACAAATTCTGGGTAATCTATTTTTTGTCCTGGCAATGTTGGGAGCAATTGGACATGCAATTGTGAGTAAAGAAATACTCCCGAAATATTCTGCCCAATCAATTACTTTTTGGTCATTTTTAATTGGAAGCATCACTTTTTTACCGATGGCGGCATTTGAAATCCTTAATTACAATTCGTTAACAAGCTTGGATTACAGAGGTTGGACAGGCATAATTTTCGGTGTTTTGTTTTCATCCCTGACCGGTTACTTTCTGTTTGAGTGGGCTTTAAAAAATATGGAGGTGCAGGAGGTAGGTATATTTACTTATATAGATCCTATTGCAGCGATTCTGATCGCCATGCCACTTCTGGGCGAAACAATCACCCCTATATTTTTAATAGGAAGCATCCTGGTTTTCGGCGGCATTATCGTCGCCGAAGGACGTCTCCACTACCACCCGATACATAAACTAAAGAGCAATTTTTAACGCGAAAAGAAATGTATACATCTATCTATTGACAAATATACATCTATCAATTATCATAGTAATTATATGAAACGTCTTCAGGTTTATCTTCCGGAAAGTTTATTGGAAAGTCTTAGGCTTTATGCCCAGAGCCGTGGTATTCCTTTGGCGGAGGCTATCCGTCAGGCTGGAAAGGAGTTCAGCAGCAAACCTGTCATCAAAAAACAAATCAAAGAAGCTCAGCTTCGAAAAAAGAAAAGTGTTAAAAATCCTTTTATTGCCATGGCCGGCATGCTCGGAAGAGGGCCAACCAATGCAAGTATGACAGTAGATGATATCTACGATGACTGATAAAACTTTTTTATTTGTAGATAGCTCTGCGTGGATAAGCTTAGTCGTCATAAACGATATTAACCATCAAAAAGCCGTATCTGTTTTTTCCTCGTTTAACACCAAAACTAAACTTTATATCTCTTTTTTTATCATCAATGAAACAATCACAAAAATAAGAAAAATCTTCAGTCAAGAAAAGGCATCTGAATTATTTAATCAATATAAAAAGCTGGAAAAGGAGAAGTTTCTCACTATTCTTCCGGTAGATAGAAATATCATAGAAAAAGGAGTCGCGCTTCTTAGTAAACATCCTACCCCCAATACTTTTTCACTTACTGATGCTACTAACGTAGTATTGATGGAGAAATATCATATTCCCACCCTGTTTTCTTTTGATCGGGATTTCAAGAAACTAAAAACTCCTTATCTTTCTATCCTGCCTTGAAGAATTTTCCCGCGAAAAGGGGAAAGAAATAGGAAAAAATGAAGAAATATTATTGAAGGAATT
>Ga0155721_112_pt1 | contig 61045 bp, 69 predicted proteins | sample RifCSPlowO2_01_FD_107377 | JGI IMG/M metagenome (GOLD analysis project Ga0155721, IMG submission 107377) | Candidatus Gottesmanbacteria bacterium RIFCSPLOWO2_01_FULL_39_12b
TTTCTGTAGTTTACAAATCTCTGGACACCGGAAAACTGTATACTATGTGCTGACCTCCCTACAGGCTAAAACAACTTGCCTCTTGACAAGAGGTTTTTCATTTCTTAAAATAGCAGTCCGTTAGATAAAGTGCCAAGTTATTTAAAATAAACCTGAAGGGAGGTTCATATGATAATTAAAGCAAATTCAATTAAACCGCTTTTTGACTATGTTTTAGTCAAGCCGCTCGAGGCAGAATCCAAAACAGCTTCAGGAATACTTCTTCCCGAAACAGCAAAAGAAAAACCCCAAATGGGTCAAGTTATGGCCGCGGGTCCTGGTGGGGTGACTGATGACGGGAAGAAAACACCTATGCTGGTTAAAGTAGGACAAAAAGTTATGTATAAAAAATGGGGTGGTAACGAGGTTAAAGTAAATAGTGAAGAATGGTTATTGGTTGAACAAAAAGACATATTAGCAGTCATTGAATAATTATATTAAGGTTTTTCCCGCCTTCGTATAAAACTTCGGCGGGGCGAAGGAGGTCAATATGGCTAAACAATTAAAATTTGCTGAAGATGCCAGACAAAAATTACTAGTTGGTGTTAATACTCTTGCCAAAGCAGTTGTCACAACTTTAGGACCCAAAGGAAGGAATGTAGCTTTGGACAGGAAGTGGGGCGCACCAAATGTAGTACATGACGGAGTTACCGTTGCAAAAGAAATTGAACTTGCTGACCCTTTTGAGAATATGGGAGCCCAGCTTATCAAGGAGGCTTCCAGTAAAACTAATGATGACACTGGAGATGGTACAACTACAGCTACCCTTCTTGCACAAGCCATTATCAACGAGGGATTGAAAAACATTACCGCAGGTGCCAATCCTATGATTTTGAAACACGGTTTGGAAAAAGGGACAGACGCTGTAGTTTCCGAAATAAAAAAGATGGCCAAAAAAGTTAAAGGCAAAGATGAAATTACTCAAGTTGCCACAATTTCAGCTGCAGATTCAGCTATAGGTAGCTTGATTGCAGAGGCTCTGGAAAAGGTTGGGAAAGACGGTGTTGTAACAGTAGAAGAAGGAAAAGGCTTGGCTATGGAGATCGATTACAAAGAAGGGATGGAATTTGATAAAGGTTTTGCCTCTCCTTATTTTGTAACTAATCCGGACAAAATGGAGGCAGAGTTAGATGATGCTTATATTTTAATTACTGATAAAAAAATCTCATCGGTACAGGACTTTTTACCTTTTTTGGAAAATTTTGTAAAAGTTTCTAAAAATCTGGTAATTATTGCTGATGAAATTGAGGGCGAGGCATTGGCAACATTGGTAGTCAATAAACTCCGGGGTACCTTCAATGCTTTAGCTATCAAAGCTCCTGGATTTGGTGACAGAAGAAAGTCGATGCTTGAAGATATAGCTATTCTAACCGGCGGCAAAGTTATTTCAGAGGATATGGGTAGGAAATTAGACAGCGTAACAATCGAAGATTGTGGAAGGGCAGATAAAGTATGGGCTGACAAGGAAAATTGCCGTCTGATTGGTGGTAAAGGTGATAAAAAGCTTATTGTTGCCAGAGTTGCACAAATCAGAAGAGAAATTGAAGAAAACACTTCTGAGTTTGATAGAGAAAAATTGCAGGAAAGACTGGCGAAACTCTCTGGCGGTGTTGCCGTAATAAATGTTGGCGCCGCAACAGAAGTTGAGATGAAAGAGAAAAAGGAGAGAGTCAATGACGCAGTAGCCGCAACCAAGGCAGCCATAGAAGAAGGAATAGTTCCTGGAGGAGGAGTAGCCTTACTTCGAGCGAGAAACATATTGGAGAAGGTAAAGAAAGAATTGGAATTTGCTGATGAAAAAACAGGAGTTGAGATTCTATACAAAGCCTTGTCTGAACCAGTGCGCTGGATTGCCCAAAACGCAGGGGCTGATCCAGGTTGGGTGGTTAGAAAAGTTGAAGAAGCCAAAGAAGTTGATTACGGCTTTGATGCTTTAACCATGAAATTTGGGTCAATGCTGGCTTCCGGAATTGTAGATCCGGCTAAAGTTACCAGAAACGCCTTACAAAACGCGGTTTCAATCGGAGCCATGGTTCTGACGACAGAGGCTCTTATTACCGATATTCCGGAAAAGAAAGATATGCCAGCTATGCCACCCGGAGGCGGTATGGGTGGAATGGGTGGAATGGGAGACTATTAAAACTGAAAATAAAGAATTAAGAATTAAAGCCCTGAGCGAGTCTCGGGGCTTTTTGTTATTTAGGATTTCTTTTTCTTTGTATAATAGATAAATAAATACTATGGCATTTAAATCAATTCCTGTAAAACCGGTCATCAAGTATAAAGATCTGGAAAAAGTTGACGTTCGTGTTGGAACTATAGAGAAAGTAGAAGATGAAGAAAAATCAGATAAACTTGTACGCTTAACGGTTAATTTCGGCGATTTCAAAAGAAACATTCTTGTAGGGTTGAAAAAAGAGCGCGAGAATCCGCAGGAAATAGTGGGGAAACAGGCATTGTTTGTAGTCAATCTGGAACCGAAGGAAATGATGGGAGAACCTTCGGAAGGAATGGTTTTTGACATTGGCTACTCAAACGGGATTATTCCTGTTCTTTCTATTCCCGAAAAACCCGTTCCAGACGGCTCCTCTGCAGGATAAGTTTCCAATATGTCAAATAACACTAAACTTACCACTTTTTACATCGTTCGCCATGGGGAAACCGTGTTTAATAAGAAGGGGATTATGCAGGGGAATATTATTGATTCGCCACTTACAAAAAGAGGAGAAAATCAAGCAGAGCGGGTTAGGAAAAAGCTTAGTAAACTTCATTTTGACGAAATATTTTCTTCTGATCTATTTAGGGCGAAGAGAACAGCCGAAATTATTACTCTTGAGAGAAAACTTGCGGTAAAAACCACACAAGCACTACGAGAACAGAATTATGGAAGATACGAAGGAAAACCATATAAGGTTTTCCATGAGTCATTAAGAAAACTCCTTCAAAAGTACGAAAGACTCGATGACAGGAAAAAAATGCATTTCCGAGTTGAGAGTGGAATCGAAACAGATAAAGAAGCGGTTTCTCGATTTATTACATTTATTAGGGAAATAGCCATTGCATACGCCGGAAAAAACATATTAGTGGTTTCTCATGGAGATGTTATTAAATATTTTCTGATCCATGTAGGTTTTGCCACATATCAACAGTTGTCAGAAAATGCAATAGAAAACTGCAGTTATATCAAAGTTCAAAGCGACGGGATTGTTTTTTTTATAAAAGAAACCAACGGTATCTATATGCGTGAAGCAAAAGATATTTAAAAGTATATTATCAACTATGCGGCCGCATAAGAATTAATATACTTTCTTCTCAACTTCTCATACGCTAAATAAGCTTTTTCTCCCAGCCAACCAACAGGTAAAAGTGAAAAAGGCAGCTGGGGATCGTTTTTCAAAATAGAAAGATATTCAAAAAGAAGAGATCTGACCGGTCTTTTTTTCTTTCTTGCATTTTTGATAAATTCTTCATACTTATCGTTTAAATCTTCTAAAGAATATAATTTGACCAAAAGATCCTGAATGTTCATTTCTCCGACTCCACCGTCAGGTCCAATATCAGAAATGATTATAGTACCTGGTACTTTATATTTCTGATTAAATTCATTTATCAGTTCCCTGGGGTTATAAGGAGTTAAAAAGGTACTTTCCTGAAGAAGTCGTGCATCAATTCGCAGAAGAAAGTTTCTTAGTTGATCTCTTTTTACTCTTGCTTTTTCAGGTATATCGTAGGTGATAAGATATATCCGTTTATCCAAGGGCGTTTTTGATGATACTGAGGGAGCTTTTCTTGCAGTCTTTTTAGACCAAACTTCGTGATTTCTGAAGAATATAGATGATCTCTCATTTTATATGTAATCAGGTGTTTTTTTGTTAATTGATGAAAGGAAGCAATAAGAGTTCGATGGTTAATCTTATCAAGAATTTCATCAGCCTCTCTGAAGGCAGAGTACACTCCTCGCGATCCGGTTTTACCGACTGATGTTCCGACTAAAGCAATTTGCCAAATGATTAGATCAATCAAAGATCCGCAGACGCCATAAGTTACTTCTTTTAATAGAGAAATTTGCCTCACATAAGTATATTATCGACCATGCGGCCGCATGTCAATAAATATACTTTTAATTAGCACATATTTTTAAAAATGTATAATATATTCATGAGAATTGATCATGTGGCTTTAGTGGTACAAGATATCGAGAAGTCATCTCAGTTCTTTTAAGAGATAGGATTTATTGTAAAAAAACGAAATAAACTTGAGGGTAAGTGGCTAGATAAATTAATGAACTTATCAAACGTAAAAGCTGAATATATCGTATTGGGTTTTCTAAATCATGAAACTAATCTAGAATTATTAACTTTCCATTTACCAAAAGGAAAGAAAGAATCACAAATAAGCATACCTAATACAATCGGTTACCGTCATATAGCTATAGAAGTTACAGAAATTGAAGAGATGGTAAAAAGATTAAAGTCGAAAGGCATAAAGTTTTTAAGTGAAGTTCTAAATAATCTTTATGGCAAAAAACTCTGTTATTTCTTGGATCCAGAGGGAATCATTTTAGAACCGGTAGAATACGACTCCTCTGCCGGTTAGTTGTTAATTCTTATGACAGGAAAAATTGTTTACAAAGGAAAATCCAAGAAAGGTAATGAAATAATAATCCGCTATCCGGAAAAATCCGACCTGAACGAATTGTGGCGCTACATCAACAAGTTATCAAAGGAAAAAACTTTTGTAAGGTTTCAGGGGGAAGAGATAACACTTAAGGAAGAAGAAAAATTTGTCAAAGATACGTTGAAAAAAATCAGGGAGAAAAAAACAATACAGCTTCTGGTTTTTCATCGGGATCATCTTATTGGAATATCCGGTATAGAAATGTACGATAAAGTAGTAAAGCACTTAGGACTATTTGGTATTTCGGTAGAGAATGAATACAGGTCGGAAGGGATTGGTAGACAGCTGATGAGATGTGTCATAGAGGAAGCGAAAAAACATCTTCCGGATTTACGCATTATTACCCTTTCCCATTTTGCGGTAAATTCAGTAGCCCGTAAAATGTATGACGATTTCGGATTCAAAGAATACGGCAAACTGCCTAAAGGACTTTTCTACCGGGAGAACTATATAGACTATATTTTTATGTATAAAAACATTTCGTAATCTCCAGTTTGATTTTATCTTCTTTTTTTACCCTCAATTTTTTTATAGTGTTTGAAGGCAGTTCTACAACTCTGTTGTAGATAGGCGGCCAGAAGAAAAACCTGTTTGGTTTTAGATTTTCCGCAGTTTTCATTACCTGATTGTTGTTATTCAGCACAATTACGTCAATCGGGAATTTCATGCCTAATGTGTGGATCCCAAACCTTGTCGTAAAGTAAACAGGGTATGCTTTTGCAGATCTCGTAAGTCCGATTGATTTATCCAAAAAGCCTTTAAGCAGTCTTACTCTCAAAGTCACCATATAATGATTATAAGATGTATAATTTAAACATGAAATTCAAAAAAATTCTTTTACTGGGGTTTACAGAAGATAATCTGAGGGAAAAAGATTGGAAGCGACTAGAAATACTATGCGACGAAAAAATATTACTTCCAAAGGAAGATTCTCATCTAAAACAACACTTAAGAAATTCGGATTGTCTGCTGGTAAAACTCGGCGCAATAGTAGATAAAGAAATGATCGACGTGAGCCCTGACTTGAAATATATAGGTATGTTAGGGACCGGATACGGTAGAATAGACACAAAATACGCGACGCGTAAAAACATTACTGTCTGCAATATCGCCAGATATAGTACCGAAGGAGTAGCAGAACTTGCGTTTGGTCTGATTTTAGAACACATAAGAGAAATAGAAAGAGCAAAATCTCAAGCTAGTCTTGGCAAATATTCAGAGGTGGGATTTCATGGGTTCGAAATTAAAAATAAAATGTTTGGAGTTATCGGACTAGGGCGAATTGGGAAAAGGATTGCAGAAATTGCGGCTCATGGTTTTGATGCTCACGTTTCCTACTGGTCGAGAAAAAGAAAAAAAGATAGTGAGCGTAAAGGAATTAATTACAATAGCGTAGACGATTTACTCAAAAACAGTGATTTCATTTCAATTAATTTAGCCTATACTGCCGAGACCAAGAATTTCCTTGATGGTAGGAAAATTCAATCGATTAAAAAAGGAGCTATAGTTTGCAATCTGGCTCCGATGGAGTTGGTGGACATTGATGCGTTGGAAAATAGACTACAAAAAGGCAACATTACATTCATTTTAGATCATTCGGACGAATTTACAGCCGAACAAGCAAAAAAACTTTCACAGTATAAAAATTGCATAATGTATCCGCCAATCGGCTATATTACAAAAGAGGCCACAGAAGCAAAGTTAGAAATGTTTATTGATAACATCGAAAATTTTCTCGCCGGAAAACCTACTAATAAGGTAAATTAAAATTGTTCCGACCGATTTTGTTATAATTATTCACAATGAAAACAGATAGCAGTGAAGTAAAAGTAGTAAACATTAAAGGAAAGCTATCCTTGTTTAAGGAGTACTGGAATCCAAAGATAGTTGGAGAGCTTAACGACCACAAAGTTCAGGTGGTGAAATTAAAAGGAGAGTTTGTCTGGCACCATCATGAAAACGAAGACGAACTTTTTCTGGTTATTAGTGGTCATCTAATCATTCATTTCCGCGACCGCGACGTCCATGTGAACGAAGGGGAATTTGTCATCATACCCCATCCCATCGAGCATAAACCGGAAGCGCCCGAGGAAGTTCATATTATTCTTATTGAGCCAAAGAACACCCTTAATACCGGTAACATTACCGATTCCTCCCTTTCCGCCAAAAATCAGGAAAAGATATAGCCTCTTGATTCATTAAATAGGGTTAGACAAACCCGAGATTTCGAGGATTTTTTAAGTCACACCTCTCCGTTTAAGTTTTTTTCTTATAATCAGGAGAACGTTTTCAACATTATGAAGGACCATAACTTTGTGCCAAGCAACTTTACTTCTATCAATTTTTTCGAATTCATCTTCTATAGATTGTCGAGTAAAGAAATACTGTTCAGGCCATGGCCAATATTTCTTTAACAAAGTATTATCAGTTACTTTAAACCATAAATACTTGAGGAAATATTTGTATGGAGCGAGAATTATCACCACACCACCTGGTTTTACGAACATAAGGTGACTGTTTATTGCAATATGCGGCTGCTTAAAATGTTCTATTAAACCGTTCGAAAAAACAACATCATATAAAGGCTTGATTCGCCATGTATCTCTAATATCTTGTTGTATCAGTTTGTAATTCTTGATTTTAGCTCTGTCCAGAACATCCTTAGATATCTTGAGCGAATCTGGAGAATAGTCTAAACCTACTATATTTTTATAAAAATGAGCTACTGAACGTAATAATTTAGCTTTACCACAACCCAACTCACAGAAACTTCTATTTTTATTGAAGTACGGTCTCAATATTTTTCTTGCATAATAGTTCGTTTCGTATGATCTTACCAAGTCTAGGACGTGCTGAATCAACATGCGATTCCAAAAGACATTCCAGTCGTTGCGTTGATCAGACGCACGCTTCGAACGACTCGTGGTCATGGTGTCAATTAGCTTATTTCTATCCATAAATACTTATTCTATTAAATTAATCACCATCTGATTACACAAATGAAGCGAAAGCCCTAAATATCTATCTTAAAAGTGTCTATTCGATTTTACAACGTAATAGAAGGCTATATTCCTTCATAATCAATGGTAATTTCCTAACCGTTTTTATTTCCGTCGAGAATCTTTTCGACCTTGGCTTTATAGAATACTTCTTGAGGAATAATGGAATTGTTATTGGCTTCGGGAGTTTGTGTCCTTGTTGAAGAGAGTGACGGAAGGTATGTTAAAAACAGAAATAAACTTAGGACTAATCCCATAAATTTTTCATATGTTTATATTAATGGCTTCTTTTGAAAAAGGCTACTAAACCAAATATTCCTAGAGATAGAAGGACTATTGTTCCTCCTGCAGGAAGATTTAAGTAATATGCCATAAATAGGCCAACAATGACTGCGGTTAAAGCGAAACCGAGAGAAAAATAAATACTCTGTAAGAAGCTTCTTCCAAGTTGCATACCAGTTACAACTGGAATAACCATGAGTGCACCGATAAGAAGGATCCCTATAACTCTCATTGAAAGAGAGACTGTTATTGCGGTGAGGACAACTAATATTGTATTAATGAATCCAACTGAAATTCCACTTACTTTAGCGCTTTCCTCGTCGAAGGAGGCGAAAAGAAGTTTTTTATAGAAAAATATTACAGTAAAGAGAGTAAGGATACCCAGTCCCAGCGTTAACCATAAATCACTCTCGGCAACTGTAGTAATACTACCAAATAAATAACTAAAAAGATTCGCATTTAATCCATTTACGAGGCTAATAAGAACAATTGATAATGCTAGTCCGCCTGGTAGAAACATCGCTAAGACTGCTTCGCCTGAAATTTTTTTATTCGACCTTAGTTTTTCTATGGCTACGGAAGCAATTACTGTGAGAATTACGGTTACAACAAGCGGCTGCGTTTTTAATAAGAGGCCGATTGCAACTCCTGATAAAGCTATGTGAGACAAAGTGTCAGCAATAAGCGAGAATCTACGGACAACCAAAAAATTACCAATGAGAGGAGCAATTACGGCAATCATTAATCCTGCCAAGAAAGCTCGAATCATAAAACTGTATTGAAATATTTCAGGCATAGTTAGTGTCCATGAAGCACAAATCGTAATTCTTTGCCATAAAGTTTTTCCATAAAATTACTTTTAAGTATGTCTTTGGGTTTGCCATGACAAACTAATTTGCAATTAATGCAAGCTATTTCACCGACTTCATGCGCAACAACATCAATGTCATGAGACACTAAAGCTAGGGTCAGTTTGAGATTGCGATTTAAATCCCTGAGTAACTGATAAAACTTTGTTTGTGAGTTGATGTCTACCCCTACAGTCGGCTCATCCAGAATTAATAGTTCCGGTTTTGGAGCAAGTGCCCTAGCGATAAAAACTCGCTGTTGTTGTCCTCCAGAGAGTTCTCTAAACAATCGTTTTCTGTGTTCTGCCATTTCCACTTTCACCAAGGAATTCGTGATAGTTTCATGGTCCGCCCCTCCCATTCCAACAACCTCCTCAACACTTATGGGGAAATTGGTTACGTCTGAGCCTGCTTTTTGAGGGACATATCCGATTTTTGACCAGTCCTTGAAACTATTTATATCTTGCCCAAAAAGCTGAACGTAGCCTTTTTGGGGTTTTAGAAGTCCGAGCATTATTTTTAGAAGTGTCGTTTTCCCGCTACCGTTGGGCCCTATAATACCTAAAAATTCCCCGCGTTTTATCTCAAGGTTGATGTTGCTGATTGCAGGCTCGCCGTTATACCTAAAGCTAACGTCACTAATTTTTACAATCGCGTCGTCTTTCATTTGCATTCAAGAGCGACCCTTAAACTTGCAAGGTTCTCTTGTTGAACGGACAAATAATCTTTTCCAACAGCTTCATCGTCTTTCGTGAGACCTTCAAGGGGATTGAATACTAAGGTTTTGGCTCCGATCTCTTTGGCGATTGTTTCTGAAAGTTTGGGACTAATTAAGGTTTCAAAAAAGATATATTTAACATTATTTGTCCTTGCAAACCGAGTAACCTCGGCTAATTGTTTTGGTGACGGTTCTTGATCTGGAGACAATCCAGATATAGAAATTTGTATTAGACCATACCGGGAAGCTATATATCTAAAAGCGGCGTGGGAGGTAACTATATTTTTCTGTTGACAGTCTCGTAGCCCTTCCTTAAAAGACTTATCAAGTGAGCCTAATTTATTTTCTAAATTTATTTCGTTACTTTCGTAGAAAGTCTTATTTACTGGATCAACTTTAATAAACGCTTGAGCAATCTTCTCTACTTCTTTTTTTGCAAGCACAGGGTCAAGCCAGACGTGGGGATCTTTTATAAGTTCTTCTTCTTCGAATTCTTGTGTAACTAATCCTTCTGTGGCTGTAACCACCTCTATATTTTTACTCTGAAGATCCTCTTTGATTTTATCTCCCCACGCTTCAAGTTGACCTCCATTGATAATTAATATTGAAGACTTTTCGATACGGCCAATGTCTTGAGTTGAGGGTTCATAATCATGCGGTTCTGCACCAGCCGGGGTGATATTTGTAACATCAGCCTTATCACCCGCAATCTGGCTGGCAAAATAATATAAAGGATAGAAGGAAGCGACCACTTGGAGCTTTTCCGTCCCTGGTTTTGTTTGGGTGTTATTCTTAAATATCTCTACTCCGAGAAAATAACTTATCCCTATAAACACAAACCCGAGTATAAAAATAAGGAGAGTATTTTTATTCATATGTTTAGTTTGTACAATTTCGACAGGTGCCAAAAAACTCTAAATTATGTCTCATTACTTTAAATTTTTCTCTGGAAGCAATTAGTTTTTCTTTTTCTGAAAAATCATCGGCAAGATCTACATCTGTCACTGATTTACACATAATACATATAAGATGATGGTGGTGATCACGATTAGCAAATTCATATCTTTTGATCCTGTCTCCAAAATCAATTTCTATTAGATAACCTTTAGATAATAGAACTGAAATTTCTCTATAAATGGTTGTCTTGTTTGCTTTAATGTTTTTAAGAATATCTATTGCTGAAATTGGAGATACAGACTCATTAAGCAAGCTAACGATTTGTTTTCGAATGGGTGTGATCCGAAGTCCGGAAGACCTTAATTCTTGAAGAGCCGTGTTTAGATCCATGATGACATATTAACGCAACTAAGTTGCATTTGTCAATAGCATAACTTTTCCCTCTCCTTGAGGCAATTTTTTATCTTTAGGATAAAACAGAGTATAATATTTTAAGTTATGGATAATATATTTTCCATTGCCAGCCGCTCCGTCATCGTCTACCTCTTCATCATTCTTGCCATACGCATATTCGGCAAAAAAGAACTCTCACAATCGTCTGTAATTGATCTTGTATTTATTCTTCTTATTTTATAGCGAATGTCGTCCTTAAAAATCTTTTTTTCCGCTCCAGACGAATGAGCGAATTTTTCCAAGGAAACCCTCTACTTCTTATCTATAACGGAAAAGCAATAGAAAATCATCTCAGACAAGCAAAAATATCTCATGAAGAATTGGAAGCAACGGTTCGGGAGCATGGTGTCAAAAACATATCAAAGGTCGATATGGCGGTATTAGAAGTCGATGGCAATATAAGTATACTATCAAATAACTTCCACCAACGGTCGATAAAACGAAGAAAAGTTCACAAAGAAATTACGAAGAATCAGTAATGAACCGTAATGAATTTACAAAACAGGTTCTAACAGGGTCCTTCAATTACGCTCAGGATAAATATAAGGTTTTCAGCCAGTTTATTTCAAAGCAGCATCTAATCAATGATAGAATGTAGTTGTTGTAGTTGTTGATATTTATATAGTATGAAAATCAAAGAAAGCGGTATGCCTGATCGAGAAATATGGGAAGGATTTTTTTCTCCTGCCAGCATATTGAAAACTCTTCAGATCAATAAAAACATAAAAGACGTAGTGGAGTTCGGATGTGGTTACGGAACATTTACCATTCCCGCTACTCAGGTTATAAGAGGGAATTTATTCGCTTTTGATATTGAACCTGAGATGGTTGCCACTACAAAGAAAGAAGCTCTGGTAAAGGGTGTAAAGAATATCAAAGTGATAGTGCGCGATCTTATGGCTGACGGAACCGGTTTGAAACCTGGAATTGTAGATTACGTAATGTTATTCAACATCCTTCATTTGGATAATCCGATTATCTTATTGCATGAAGCAAATAGAATTTTAAGCAACAAAGGAAAGATCGGGATTATCCATTGGAACTATGATCCATCAACACCACGTGGACCCTCCATGGATATTCGTCCGAAACCTGAGCAATGCATTGAATTGGCCTATCAAGCCGGTTTTGTCAATCCAAAACAATTTGATTTAAAACCATATCACTATGGAATAGTCATGTCGAAGAAGATAACAAATAAGCATTATTGAATTGACTGGACAGATAGATTTTAACAAGGTGATAATTCAATCAAAACACTTCAACTCTCGTGCCTGTATTTGCCCAGTTGAAGAGCCATGAAGCAGCATCAAGCGGTACATTGACACATCCGTGACTTGCAACTCTCCCAAAATTGTGATGCCAATATGTTCCATGAATCGCATAACCCTGGTAAAAATACATGATGTTTGGAACATTTTTGATAAGATACTTACCTTTTGGATAAAGATTCTTGTAGAGAGACGGTCCGCGCATATCCTGCAGAGGAATTTTTGACCAGATCCGAAAACTCCCCTTAACTGTTGGGGTTAAGCGCATTCCTGTTGAGACTTTAGTCTGATATTGGATTTTCCCGCCTTCCCATGCATAAAGCATCTGTTTTGAAATGTCTACTGTGATCAATTTATCAGTAGTATTTATGTCGGTTGCTAGTATAGAGGAAGGGACAAGTAGTGAAATTAAAAAAAAGAGAAAAATTAAGAAACGCTTCATATACTGTTTTATACTAATAGATAGACTCATCCAGATGCAAGAGTTGAAATTTTATCTGTTATGATTTTACTTGTTATTTAATAATCCGTTGTATTAATTCCAACAAGTAAAAACATAAAATTTACCCGGATAAAGGTCATTATATTTTGTACAAACATGTTAAGGATAGATTACCCCTTAATAATAAGGAACTAAAAGTAGTATAATAGGTTCTAACAGTGTATAAAGTCCTCAGCATTGGAATAGCTTTCCTAAAAATAGATCAGATCTTTTTTGCCTTTCCAAAATAGTCTTTCGGATCCTTGTCTCGAATAAACAAAGTTACCTTTTGATCTATTTCCTTATTCGTTAGTTGAGACTCAATTCCAATAATGCCCGGTTTATTCTTTTTAACCAGCCTTCTGAAATCTTTGAAATTTATTGTGATAACAAATCTGTTCTCTTGAATCGCTAACCCATAAATATCTTTATCTTCTGCTTGTTCGGAAAGATGATAATCAAAGACAACGTGGGCAAGATTTGATTTTTTGTAAAGTTCGGGAAATGATGATGAGGAAGCGAAAGCGGAGTCCAGAAGAAAACGAAATTTTTTCCTTTTGGGAGGTTTCTGTTTACGCAAGTTGTTGACGATAATATGTGTAAATTGTCTTTAAATCCTGTGTGGTGAGATTAAGATAGGGATAGTCTTTTTTGAAGTCTTTTATTTTATATCCCTGAATATGCAAAGCCACAATGCGTGCAACAGGAATCCGTGTTCCCTTAATGACTGGCTGTCCGCCGAGAATTTTTGGATTTTTTTCTATAATATTTGGCATATCATATTTACCTTACTGCATGAAAATAAACATGTCAAGAAATGTAGGTACCGAAATTTTACTCAAGCCAAAAACTGTTACAGAATTACTAGACTAGTACAACCGTTACCTAAATATTAAAATATACTAAAACTATGAATGACGAATTCGTGAAAGCATTAGACAATATTAGAATATAATGAAATAGGTTTTAAATCTATGCAGATATTCGTGTTTGGAGACAGTATTGCCTGGGGAGCTTGGGATACCGAAGGCGGATGGGTTACCCGTATAAAAAAGCATGTTAACGAAAGAGTAGTCGTTTCCAAGTTTAAAAATTATGACGAGGTGATAGATCTCGGAGTTTCCGGCAACGATACGAATAATTTACTAGCGAGATTTGAAAATGAACTGACTGCTCGGTTGTCAGGAGATGCTTTAGGAATTATTTTCGCCATCGGCACAAACGACAGCTTTCACATGCCCCCGGAACAGTTTACAGGCAATCTTAAAAAACTCATTTCACTTGCACGAAAGTACACAGACAAAATTGTTTTTGTTGGACTGCCGCCTGTAAATAAGGCGTCTCTTGTCCAATCAGAAACTTCATATACAAACGACTCAATTAAAAAATATAATTCACTGATAATAAATGTTTGCAAAAAAGAGAATTTGGATTTTATCGGGATATTTGATGAGTTTGCGAAAACTGAAATTTCGAAATTGATTGCCGACGGTTTGCATCCGAACGACAAAGGCCATGAAATTATTGCGGAGGTTGTAGAAAAACATCTGCACGATAAGAAATGGGTTTAAATATATTATATTTGATATAGTATATTCATGGCGGTAAAGTTTTACGAAAATATCAGGCGGTCGATTATTAAAGCGATTACATTTCGGATACTCATTCTCATTGCCGACGGACTTATCATCTTTGCCATCACCCGCAGATACGATATCACTCTGGGTGTAATTATCTTTTCCAATCTGTCCAGTACGATTCTCTATATCATTCATGAACGGCTTTGGAATCATGTCCATTGGGGCAAGCACCATAAGAAAAGATAGCTTGCATAAAGATTTAATTTGATAGAATACAACCTATGAATCCAGAATTGCCGGATGAAAATTCAAAAAGATTTGTGGCTATTTTAAACAAGAAAGTTGAGATGGGGAAATTAATGAATGCTCTCGGTCACATGACAGCAGGTCTTGCCGGCGGTTACGGAAAAGAAAATGATATGAACTTTTTGCAATATGAAGATAAAAATGGCGGTAAACACCCTAATATCTCTCATTTCCCTTTTATCGTCTTAAAAGCGGATAATTCCAATCAGATTAGAAATGTGAGAAATGAAGTAATTGCCAGAAATATCATCTTTACGGATTTTACCAGTACTATGACTGTTGGTACTTCACTGGAACAGGTAAATAAAACTCGTGAAACTCCGGAAGCAAAACTTGAGTATTACGGTATTTGTTTATTTGGAGAAACTCAAGAATTAAGAGAAATCACCAAAAAGTTTTCGATTTTTCAATAGTTGTAAAAAACAGACTACCCTTTCAGTATTTGACCCAATAATTTATGATACCAAGCCCAATTATAATCGTAACCAGTATGGTAGTAATAAAAAGGCCTATTTGACCGGCCTTTTTATAAGATTTCCAGGCAGAATAAATCCAAAACGGTTGAGCAAGCATGTTAATAACCAGTCCCCATTGCGGAAATTTAAGCGCTATGGCTATTTGAGTCGCAACGGTTAAAACAGGGATTGCTATTTGTGTTAAAGCATTGAATAACATAGAACAGTCTTTCAACCAAGCTCAAAAGATGTTACGCCAAATACTTTATTTAAGTCTATCATGGGTGGTGTTTTTGTATACATCCTGGCGGTTTCGAATACCGGTTTCATTTTGTAGCGCTTTGTGAGTTTTAATCCTGCTGTGTTTGGTTCGGGTACGTCCAAGAAAATAGGCGTATTTATTCCGGCGAATGACATAAGTTTAGTAAATAATGCCTCAGCGTATCTTTCGTTTTCAGCAAACAAAGGCCCGACTCTGTATCCAATATGACATTTGCGCACCATCCCATAACCCTTTAAATTATTTTCTCCTAAAACTCCTAACGCAAGACTTTGAGGTTGAGAAATCCACAAACGTAAAAATTTTGACCGTGAGACAGAGAACATTTTACTGTCGTACGACACAAGTTGATCAAACGAAATTTTTGATGCGGGAAGTGTCTTAATCGAATCATCTGAAGTATTTACGCTTGCTTTTCCTTGATAGCGGATATTCCGATAAGCCAGTTTGAAACCTGATTTTTTATAGCTTTCCTGTTGTGCGACTACTCCGTCCAGTCCGATATTTTTGTCCCCCATTTGTTTTAAGGCAGTATTCCAGATTTGTATACCAAATCCCTTATTCCGATACTCAGGTTTCACTATATAAAATCCCAAAAAGCCAAAATTATCTCCGTAGGCAACGGCAGAAATTGAGGAAATAGGCTCGGTGTCTAAAAAACCCATAAAAAAGCCATCAGGATCAGTTTTGTAGAAACTGTCTCCATCATAAAGCCCAGGGTTCCAGACCTCCTTTGCCGCCCACTCAATGGCAACGTCCAAATCTTCCCGACTCATCCTCCGAATTTTATAAATCATCGTGGATATTATACTTTATATACCTTGTGTTATACTAAGTCCGAAATATGATCTTAAAAAAACATCCTGGTGAAATAAAAATCCACGTTCCTTCGGAAAATAACCCGCTTATGGAAAAAGCCCTGGAAGCGGTTAACGATAATATGGAAATCGCGACTTTATGGAAAATTATCAACGTGAATGCAATTGAAAGATTGGGTATGACCGACCACGGCCCGGTGCATTTCCAAATCGTATCAAATATTGCGGTAAAGTTCGTCCGCATGCTGGTCAAAAGCGGTTTAAAAATGTCCATAACGGAAAATTACGATTTATCAGATAAATATGCTGAACTTGTGGTTTTACTCGCCGGTCTTTTCCATGATCTTGGCATGTCCATCAACCGGGACGGTCACGAAGAATTCAGTCTAATTCTTTCAAATAATTTACTCCATCAGATTCTCGATTTTTTGCCGGTTGAAGAAAAAACGATTGTCATTTCCGAAACTCTTCATGCAATCATCAGTCACAGAAGCGGAGGGACTCCAGTTACGATTGAGGCGGGAATTGTCAGAGTTGCAGATGCTTTGGATATGAGCAAAGGCAGATCAAGAATACCATATGAATCGGGAAAGGTGGATATTCACTCCGTTTCCGCTGCCGCCATCGACAACGTGGAGATTACAAAAGGTAGTGAAAAACCGATTCAGCTTAATATCACCATGAACAATTCCGCAGGAATTTTTCAGCTTGATGAACTACTAAAGAAGAAAATTGTAGGGTCAGGGATAGAAAAGTATATCAGCGTCAGGGCATTTATTGACCAGAAGACGGAAAAGAAACTGTTGAAAGAATATATCATTTAACTGTATGTCCAAAATACCCCGGCCTGTTCTCTTCTTAGGTTTGATAAGCTTCTTCAATGACATCGCCTCAGAAATGCTTTATCCCGTCATGCCGATTTTTCTGACCCAAATTTTGGGAGCTCCGGTTTACATAGTCGGAATCATAGAAGGCATTGCGGAAGGCGCGTCATCGTTTCTCAAAACAGTATTCGGAGTATGGTCGGATAGGATTCAGAAAAGGAAACCTTTTGTATTTACGGGTTATCTATCATCAGCTATAGCAAAAATAATTATTGCGGGAGCCTCTTCCTGGCCCGTGGTTTTTTTAGGCAGGTTGACCGACCGTTTCGGAAAGGGACTTAGGACAGGAGCCCGTGACGCTTTGCTTCTTGAGTCTGCCTCAACCGGCAATAGAGGTTTTATTTTTGGCCTCCACCGATCTATGGATTCGATGGGAGCTGTAATAGGTCCTTTAATTGCACTTTTCTTGCTCAATATTTTCAACAACGACATCAGACAGATTCTTTATATTGCGGTAATACCTTCCTTCATCGGTTTATTCTTTTTCATCTTTATCAAAGAAGCAAAGAAAAAAGTTGTGACAACAGAGTTAAAGTTCTCGTTTTCGCTAAAAAATCTTTCTGGAAGACTTAAACTGTTCATTGTCATCCTGGCGATTTTTTCTTTGGGTAACAGTTCAGACACTTTCCTTATCCTGAGAGCAAAAGATTTGGGTATGAGTTTGACTTTCGTGATTTTGGCTTATACTGTATACAACTTCTTTTACGCAGCTTTTTCGGTTCCCGCCGGAAGGTTTGCGGATAAAATCGGAGCAAAAAAAGTATTTGCTTTGGGGCTCCTTATCTATTCATTCGTTTACATAAGTTTTGCCTTAAACGGTAACAGTCTTTTTGTCTGGCCGTTATTTGCTATATATGGCCTTTATATAGCTCTTACCGACGGAGTATCGAAAGCATTGGTAGGTTCTTATATAAGGCGAGAAGAAGCGGGCACAGCATATGGGGTGATGCAGACGGTAGTCAGTCTTTCCACACTTTTAGCATCAGTCATCGGAGGATTTTTATGGACGGCCGTTTCTCCAAGCGCCACTTTTATCTTCGGGGCCGCCTGCTCCCTTACCGCCTTTATAATTTTTAAGGCAGTAAGATAAAGACGGGACATGATCCCAGTTTTAACCAGAGGATAGATTCCTCCCCGACGATTTTGTATTAAAACGCTTTTCTTAGTTCTACTATAGAGAGTCTCATAAACTCCATTTTCAAAATTATAAAATGACTGATGCTCTAGGATTCGTCTAAATTTTATCGGCACAGGTAACCCTCCTTCCCGACTGCTTTTTTGGGTCCTGCGATAAATATATCTTAAGACCCGGCTTTGCAAATTAGATGAATCATTCCAATCGGTTGTGCTCTGATCTTTCTTTTCGGCCGTTATCAAACGATTGATGAATTTTTGATTTTGGGTTAGATAAATACAAATTGAAATAATGTTTTTAATGTCAACGTGAGACCTGTCAAATACACTTTGCCAATACTTATCGGTGGCAAGTTTTGCAATCAGCCGGGTGACTCCTTGTAGTAAAGATTCCCAAAGGTAGGGATTTAGAAAATCTTCTTTTTTAGAGACAATCGGTCTGACCGGGTGACGGAAAGTATGGAGTTGGCGCAATCCCTTCCCAACCGTATCCCAATAGTCCCATAATTGAACTGAATCGGTTAGATCAATACCGCTTCTGGTTTCTGCCTCAAAGTAGCATTGATGAGTGCAGGTTGGGCAGCCGTGTTCAGGGTCTTGCATCGCTTTTTCTCTCCAGGATAAATATTTGGGTATATCTAACTTTCTTCCCGAAAGAAAATTTTCCAGCTGAGTTGCTTCATCCGGTCTGACCTCGGAACAGACATTTAGTTTCGGCTGCAGTTTTCCATCAACCGTTTGTACGCTGATATGGAAAAAGTCAGTTGATTGGTCGCAGACCCAGTTGTTTAAAATCGGAGCAAGCAGAAGATAAGGGATAGTGGTACGGATATGGCGGTCAGCAAACAATTTACGAGCTAAAAGCCGCCAAAAAACTCCCATCGCCATCATAGTCATTGGTTCGATATCCCAATTTTGTTTGGAAAAAGATCCGCCGCGACCCTGCGCAAGACCGGCGGCAAAAAAAATATCATGTTCTGTGACGTAATCTGCCAGAGCGACAAAAGTGTCGGTGTTTTTACTGGTCAGAACATGGGTAATTGTTGGGATAATACCTGATTCAATCGCTTCATCGGCACGGGTAATCAGATGTTCTAAGTCAGGATGGTGTTTAGTCGGGTCGTAGGGACGATTTGGATGATAGGATAAATTAATAGTACAAAGTCCCATCCCGGCATAAAGTTCAAGCAGGTTTTTTGTCAGGAAGCTTCCATTAGTCGTGAGGGAAAGGTTTAATCCAGCATGATTACCCAAAGCAATATTTAGAGCCATTTTTTCAGCTGGCGTCATTGGTCTAGTTCCCTGCATATGAGGAAAATGGTGTTCTTTCGTATAATATTTAGTCAATATTGATAATTGCTTTTGAGAGATCAGTTTTTGATTATAAAGATCGAAAACGGAATTCCAGCGAGTGTTCGATTCACTTGTCGTGTTAACCGCCTCACCGTTAGGAACGATACTTACCACTGCTGGTCTGAGAACGGCAATTTGAGAAAAAAGCGTTTCCATCATCTCAATCGGCGGGTCAAACTGTGGATTATAAGATTTGCCTTTGGGAACAGCGCAAAAATCTCGACAAGACGGTTCTCCTGCCTTATTGCATCCAGCCCCTCCAAATTCGACAACGATAACTCCCGGACTTCTGTAGCCGGTTTCCGGCCGTCTTTCGACGAATCTTTTGAGTCCTTCTACAGCGATAGACATAAGATATATTATACTGCTATCTTCGATCCCGCATGTTCACTCACCGGCTTTTTGATTTTTATGTTTTCACATCCGAGTAATAATTACGAGCATATATCCGCACACCTCTAAGCAGAGAAACTTATTTCTAATCAAATACTACTGTTTTATTCCCGTAAATTAATATTCTGTTTTCCAGGTGCCAGCGCACAGCTCTCGACAGGACAATTTTTTCCAGATCCTTTCCTTTGGAGATAAGTCGTTCTACCGTATCCCGGTGAGAAATCCGGATGATATCCTGTTCAATGATTGGTCCATTATCAAGTTCTTCTGTTACATAATGACTGGTAGCTCCAATAATTTTTACTCCCCGCTGATAAGCCTGATGGTAAGGTTTTGCTCCGATGAATGATGGAAGGAAAGAATGATGGATGTTAATAATTCTGTTTTTGTACCGGTGAATAAAATCCGGCGAAAGAATTTGCATATATTTGGCTAAGACTACTAAATCTATGGAATCTTTGTCGAGTAGTTTCAAAATAAATTCTTCGACCGATTTTCTGTTGCTTCCATTTATAGGCATATGGGGAAATTTAATTCCGTAAAATTCAACCAGATCTTTTACATTAGAATGATTGCTAAAAACGAAAGGTATCAAACAGGAAATTTCCCGGTTTTTGTATCGGGAAAGTAAATCTGATAAACAATGTTCTTCCTTCGATACGAGGATTGCAACTTTAGGTAAATAATTGCTATATTCCAGTCTCCACTCCATTTTGAAATCACGGGCTGTAGGCGTGAATTTTTTCACAATGTCTTTTTTAGTCAATTTGAAGTCAGTCATATCCCATTCAATTCTTGTAAAGAATAAACCTAAATTCCTATCCAAGTGCTGGTCAGCATGAAGAATGTTGCCTCCGTTTCGGTATAAAAAGTTGGCAACAGTTGCCACTATTCCTTTCCTGTCAGGACAGGATATAAGAAGTGTCGCCGTATTTTTCATAAAATAAATAAGCCAAATAAAAACTCGTCCTTTATAATTAAATAGGGACGAGTCAGAACCCGCGGTTCCACCCTGATTGGTAAGAAATGTTAGTCCATTGATCTTACCCTCTTAATTTTGTTTTCCAGCTCCGGCATGCCCTTGCCATCTTCGCTTAGTGATTATGATGAAGTATGACATATTTAGTAGTGGAGCGGAAGCAGGAGGTTTATCATTTTGGTTAAGTAACTTAAGGAAATCTTCGTTAATTATAAGCGTAAAATACGTTACAACTATCGTCTATTTATTGAAAAAAGATATTTGTGATGATATAGTTAACTAATGAATAAAAAAGCCTTGGGAGTTATTATTCTACTATTAACAGGATTAGCATTAGGTGGTTATACTTATTTCTCATCCCGAGTCGTAGGTGTTTCGGGTCTCAAAGTGGCATCGACTCCCACGGCTAATATTTTCCTAAATGATAAATTGATTGGAAAAACCCCTTACGAAGATAAACAACCTGCAGGTAGCTATATTGTAAAACTAATTCCTGATGATTCATCCACTCAAGTTACATCGTGGCAAGATAAAATAACTCTCCAACCACAATTATTGACTGTTATTCAAAGAGAGTTAGGTATGAGCGAACTTTCTTCATCTGGTGAGATTTTGACGCTCGAAAAATCAACGAGCAGTAGTGAGGCACAGGTTGCGGTGCTTTCAAAGCCAGATGCAGCCTCTGTCTTATTTGACGGGCAGGAAAAAGGAACGACTCCTCTTTTAATTCGCAATGCCGTATCAGGTGAGCATGACGTAGCAATAACCACGACTGGATTTAAAAGCAGAACGGTTAGAGTTCAAACAACTCTTGGTTATAAGCTTTCTGTCAATTTTCAGCTTGCCTTAGTAAATGAGGAGAGTACGTTAAGCGCCACACCTTCCCCTTCTGCATCTGATGAAGGACAAAACAAGACCTTTATTATGATCAAAGATACTCCTACCGGTTTTTTACGCGTCAGAAAAGAACCTTCAACCAGCGCAGAAGAAATTACCCAGGTTAAACCAAATAGTAAGTATCCTATGTTAGAAGAAAAATCAGGATGGTATAAGATTTCTTTAGAGGACAATAAAGAAGGCTGGGTATCAGCTCGGTATGCAGAAAAAAGTGGTCAGTAAAACTTATTGATCATATCTCATCACTCAGTGTAGAGATTTTTAAAAGTAAGTTGATTGCTAAAAGAAAACCAGCTAATAGTACAAAGATAAGAAAAGCTGCAAAAACTTTCTGTTCAGAGTTTAAAGATAGGGCTAAGATTCCAGCAATCATAGAAATCATCCAATAGAAGACTGCCACTTTTCTCTTTCCCCATCCTAAAGACAATAAATGATGGTGGAGGTGTCCAGAGGTAGCCCAAACAGGTGATTTACCGGTGATCATTCTTCTAATTAACATAAAAAAGGCATCAGTCATGGGTACCGCTAAAACTAAGATAGCAGTTCCTAATTTTCCAAATGCGAGGATGGACGTAACGGCAAGCATAAAGCCGGCAATAGTTTTCCCACCATACCCTGGCATTATTTTTTGAGGATAAAAATTCCAAGGTAAAAAACCCAAGAATGCTCCAGCGGTTAAAAAAGATAAAAAAGCGACATTTTGAGGTTGTATACCTTGCCCGGCAAAGCGTAATGATATTAAACCAATAATAATAGCTGAGATGGATACAAATCCTGGAAGTTGACCGTCAACTCCACCTGACCAGCCCACAATATTAGTTGTCCAAACAATCCATATCAAGGCAAATAGATCCGCCCAAACGATAAACGTATGTTTACCAAAAAAATCAAAAGTTATTTTCCAGCCGTCTAAAAGAATTACCCCTCCTCCTAACGGGTTTGTAAGAAAAGGAATTCCGATACCGGTGGAAATTACCACGATAGCAGCCAGACAATTAATTAAGAGTCGTATGTACGGAGATCGATCTTTTTTATCATCCCATAGTCCAACGATTACAAGAATTGCGGTTCCTATCATTATTCCAATTAATTGTTTATTAAGAGGTACAAGTATGATTAATGGTAAAAAAATACCCAGGAAGATCGGTAATCCTCCCGCTCTAGGAATTATATTGTGATGAGTATGAGCCGGATGCGGTCGAGTTTTAGGGTTATCAACCAAACCAAACTTATTGGCCAGTACGATAGTCAGCGGGGTTAAAAAAAAGGTAATGCTGGTAGCAAATAGTATCAATAAGATGATTATGATCATTTAAGAAATTAAAAAAACTATTCTTAAAAAAGTAATGCATAAGAGAAATGAGAGTATTGTACCAGTAATCACTAACAACATTGCAGCTAGTTTCAATCTACTGTAAATGAATACCGCAATTAGAAAATTGAACGCAAAAAAAATGATCGTTAATAACGGTAGGAATAAAATCTGTAGTTGACTGCCTAACTGATTTTGACTTCGAGGTAGTGAGTAAAAAAGGGGAATTTGTGGAGGGAATCTGTTCCATTTAAGTATTAATACTGAAATGAAAACTAACATCACTCCTAAGAAAATCTTCAGCAGTTTCCTAATTAATGGTTCTTTGAGTAATAAATATATTTTTTGCTTCATTTAAGTTAATTACAACTAGGGTTAAATTGCAAAGCGAATCTCATACTCCGCATTATCTTTAATAAAGAATGTTTTGGAGTACGCCTGGGGCAAGGTAGTTTTTGAAATATCTGAGAATACCACAGAAATGCCTATATAGTACGGAATTGAAATATCGTCTGGATTATAAATAAAAACTTTATTTGGAAATTTATAATAGTAAGTTGACTCAAGGAAACTGATAGGAGTTTCGCTATAGACGAAGTCGTCACTTCTTGCGATTTTATTTATCTCAATAAAAGTAGATTTAAAGTCTGTTTTGGCGTGGTAAGGAGATAAGAATAAATTAAGATAAACAATATAGAATAACCATATCGACATCACACTCCATCTAAGTACCTTATTTTTAAGGGTATATATTCCCAAAGATATTCCTAAAATTTCATAAACAGTAATAAAGATCAAATACCGGTTGACGTAAATTGATCTTTTTAATATTGAATAGGTAAGAATGAGTAAAAGAGGTAAAAAAATTAAGGAAAGTATTAAATTTATTTCCTTCTTCTTTCTTCTGATAGCAAGGATGAGAAAGAGCAATATAAATCCTGACAGAATGGTAGTATGAGGCCACAAATTACCTGGAGTGCCTTCATACGAAGTAAAAAGATTGCCTAATACAGATTTAATTAACTGAAAATCCACCGGATATATCCAGGAATTTTGAGAATGTAGGAATTGATTGGCTAATATTGGTAACCAGGGTAAGTAAAAAATAAACGGAGCCAATAGACAAAAAATATTTTTTTTCCTCATTTGATGTGATTTTAAGAAATATAATAAATAGACGACGATGATAAGTGGAAAAAATGAATGGGTATAGAGACCTAAAGTCGTTGTAAGAATATACCATTTCCAATTTTTTATAAGTAAAAAATATAGACTACAAATAGTAAATAAGGAAAATAAAGAATACATTCGCATTTCAAAAGAATAATAAAGAAGCATTGGGTTAAGTAGTGTGAAGCCGGCAATAAAGTAAGCAAATTTACCAGAGGTTAATTTTTTACCAAGGCAATAAGCTATATATACGCTTAACAGGTGAGGAAAAAAAGATATTAGTCTTAATCCTACATCAGAGAGTCCGACAAATTTCATCCAGAAATGTAGTACTAAATAATACAATGGAGGATTAAAATCATGAGCGGTATTTACAATGACCTGAAAAATATTCGGTTTTGCCATGAAATAAGAAAAAGCTTCATCCCGCCAGACTGATTGAATGAGATAAAATACCGGGGTATGTTTGAAAACAAAATCTAAAAAATTAGACCACATATGCTTTAGACTTTTTCTGTTACTTTATATTCTAATCTTTTTCCTAATAGGAGTCTTGTGTGAGCTTCAAGTGCTGGTAGAGCTGAGAAGAAGAAAGAAACCACTGGTAACATGATCCACTGGAAAAGAAGGAGTGGAGTTTTAGCAATAGAATAAGACGCAGGTCTTTTAGGTCGTGATTTAATATCAAGAATAATAAGAACTGCTAAAAATAAAGTAGTAATTGTCAGAATAAGTCCTGACATACGCGGCAGATTATGTCCTAAAGTAGTGCGGCTAAAAACCGGATTGAGAATTGCAGGGATTGAAGCTCCTAGAGTAAGAATGAAAAATGAAGTAGGCCAAAAAAGATGCGTTTCGACTACATATAAAACACGATATACTTTTGGTAAAAACGGAATATGTTTTGTTGTAAATAATTTATGAAGAGCATAAGGTACATCAGTTACACCCCAGGCCCAGCGTTTCTCCTGTTCATATCGTGATTTGAAAGTAGTTAGCAGATTAGTGTTCAAGACAGCATCTGAAGAGACGATCAGATAAATTGGTAATGTCTTAACTTTTTCTCCAAAGGTAAAAAATGCCTGAAGGAAGATATGCCAATCTTCAGGAATAATATTGGTATCCCAATAGTCAATTTTTTCAAGCATTTGAAGAGAAAGAGAATATGTAGAAATTTGTATCAAGGTATCGGGCCTGCTAAGTGATGAAAGCCGCATAATACTTGAAATCGTTGCCTGTAATCTTATTGGTAGGGGTACTTCCCAGAAGTTACTATAGAGAAGAACCGGAGCCCAGTAGAAGTGGTAGTAACGATCTGAATCAGTTAAAAAACACCAGGTAAGATAGGAAAAATATTTTTTAGGAAGTAATGAATCCGCATCACAGGAGGTGATAGTGACAAAATCAGAATTTATCCCGGCTCTTTTTATTTCTTTACTAATTTCTTTAGCTGCCCAAGAAGAGTTACTAGCTTTCCCTTTTATTTCTCCTGCAATATCAGGGTGGTAAGTAGCATAAATAAGACCAAACTTGTTTTTAAACTCGGAAATCAATTGCTTTGCCCTTGTTTCAGCCTCACTTCCTTCACGCTTTTCCATAGCTAAAACAATAAATATTCGTTTTGTAGGATAATCTTGATCTGCCAAGAACTGAAGTGTTCTTCTGACTTTGTCTAATTTTTCTCGATAATTAGTTATAATAACCGCATGATAAGTTATTTTGAATTGTTTAAGTTTTTTGGCTTTTAGTAACCATTCAATTTGTGACAGTTTGCTCATTTTTATATAAGAAAGAGTAGAAGAAATAGTTACAGTTAGAGATTTATAAAAAAAATAAACATCGAAAGCTAAGATAAAATAAGCAACCATGGCAGGGTGGAAAGGAGACAGCCAGACAGGTAAAGTAATAATAAACCAAGTAGTTAATGGTAATATCTTTTCAAAAATAAGTTCAATCTGCCGGGGATATTTTTCAAAGAGTCGTTGCATAGATTATTGTTTTAATTGTAACATAAACAAATTTATAGAAGAAATAACTTTATAGCATTCTGAAGTGTCGTTTTTGCAATTTCTTCAATTGATTTATGGTGTAAGTTGGCAATACAGGAGGCAACATAAGCAATTAAAGAAGGGTCATTGCGTTTCCCCCGAAATGGCATAGGAGTAAGATAAGGAGAATCAGTCTCAAGAAGAATTCTGTCAAGCGGGGCGTAGGAAATTAAATTTCTCAAATGAATATTTTCAGGATAGGTAATATTTCCGTCAAAACCAACAAAAAAACCCAGTGAAATTACTTTTTTCAAATGTTTTTTTTCTCCGCCAAAACAATGAAATACTGCTCTGATATCTTTTTGGGTTGCTTGAATACATGATTGAATTAATTCCAATTGATCATCTTGAGCATCACGACAGTGGAATATTATTGGGAGATCAGACTTTTGGGCAAGCTCGATCTGAAATAGTAATAACTGTTTTTGGTTTTTTTTGTTTTCTTCTGAAACAGGAGGATAATCTTTGTATTCATGATAATCCAGACCTATTTCACCTATAGCTACTGTTTTTTCTTTTTTAATTAATAAATTTAATTCTTCTTCAACATTCCTTTCCCCCAAATTTGTAAATTCATCTACATGATGGGGATGTATGCCTATTGTCGCAAAACAATCAGTATATTTTTGAGAAATTTCAACTGCTTTTCGGCTGGAATCAATTTTTGCTCCCGGAATAATGATTTTTTCAATTCCCGCCTTTTTGGCTTTATCGATTACTTCCTCCAGATTTTTATTGTAAGCTTTGAAATTAAGATGTGCGTGGGTATCGATAAACATTTACTTAATCCTTGGAAATAAAGGACTTTCGAATTTAATCTTGGGAGCGGAAAATTGTTCAAGAATTTTTCGGGAAGTTTCGGGTAAAAATGGTTGTAAAGCATAGCCAATTTCCAATAATGATACGACTGCTTTTGACCCTTTAACCATTACTTCTAATCTTTTTTTTGCCTCCCTTGCTGTTTTTTCCCACGGTCGCTCTCTATCGATATATGCATCAAGTCCTTTAATTGATTTCCAGATACGCTCAAGCGCATTATCAAATTTGAAATTTTCTAATAATGGTTCAATTTCATTTAAAACTCTATTGGATTTAATACTTTTAAAAATCTTTAGATCAATTGAAGAAAAATCCAATTTACTTGTCTCACAAAGTTTAGCTACTCTAGATACAAGATTACCTAATCCGTTGGCAAGATCAGCATTATAAAGTTCTTTAAATCTGCGTTCGGAGAAATCACCGTCACTATAGGAGGGGATTTCCCTTAACAGATAATAGCGAAGAGGATCGGCGCCGCGGTATTTTTTTATCATTTCAATCGGATCAACTACGTTGCCTAGTGTTTTTGACATCTTTTGTCCGTCCACGGTTAAGTAGCCATGGATAAATAAATTTTTAGGTAATTTAAGTCCCGCAGATTTTAAAATTGCCGGCCAGTAAATTGCATGAAAGCGAAGTATTCCTTTACCAATTACCATTACATCCTGAGGTGACCATATCTTGTATAATTTTTCATTCCAGCCAAAACCGATACCGCTTTGATAAATATTAAGAGCATCAAACCAAACATAAATAATTTGATTAGGATTGTTTGGCACAGGTACTCCCCAATTCTTTGCCCGTTTTTTGCTTCGGGAGACGGAAAAGTCTTTAAGCCCGTTATTAATAAAAGAAAGAGCTTCTTTTTTTCTGATTTCTGGAATAATTCTTAAACAGTCATTAATTACCAGTTCTTTCAGAAATTTTTGGTATTTCGACAGTCGAAAAAAATAGTTTTCTTCCGATACTTTCTCGAGCTTTTTCCCCGGATGCTCAAAACACTCTCCTTTTTTATCAAGTTCGTCTTCCGTGTAAAATGTTTCGCATCCGATACAGTAAAGACCTGTATATGATTTTTTATAAATATCTCCATTTTGATCACATAATTGCCACAACTTTTGTGAAGCTAAAAAGTGGCGGTCTCTATCAGTTCCTCTTTGCCATATATTAAATTCGACATCTAATTTTTGGGCTAAATCTAAAAATTCTTTTTGATGAATATCACAAAATAACTGAGGGGATTGGTTTGCTTTTTCAGCTGCCTGAACAATTTTTAAACCGTTCTCATCTGCACCGCATAAGTAAGTAACTTTTTTCCCCTTTAAAATTTGAAAACGTTTGATAACATCTGTATAAACAAATTCCTGTGCATGACCGATGTGAGGTGAGGCATTAACGTATGGAATAGCAGAAGTAAGATAAAATTTACTCATGGAGGCTATTATATCAGAAAATTTACATTTTTCTGAAATAAACTTCAAAAGTAACAAGAATCGATAAAAGTAAAATTAGATTAATAATATTTTCAATTCTAAACTGTCGAAGAAGAAGAAAGACGATAATAATTGCCGCCCACAATATGCTTTTCACTAGAGAACGAAATTGATGGATAGTATTTGAGAGGGCGATAAATAAAAAGAGATAAAAAATAACAAACAAAAGAGTATTACCCGGAGGGAAGATAATTATATAACTTATTAAAACTAACCAGGGTAATAATATATAGAAAAGTTTTTTTTGCCCCTTTTTTTTCTTCATGATTTAATTTTAAGTTTTTTAATGCTAGAATGAAATGGTTGTAATATGCGTCTCGACTCAATTATTCTTACCATAATTATTATCTCATGTTTTTCGGTCTTAGTATTTTTGGTAAAAAAAGAACTGGCTAAATTATCTGAGAAAAAAGAAGACACGACGCTTCTGGAATGGCTTAAAAGCATGCAAATCTCAATTGAAAATACCAACAAAACTCTCAATGAGGCGATGCGGGGTTCCACATCTGACGTTGCCAAGCTTCTTCAATCCAACACCAAGCAGTTAAATGAAAGACTTGATACGGCCGCCAGAGTAATCGGAGATCTTAAAAAAAATTTGGGAGAGATGTCTGAAGTAGGAAAGGGAATTAAAAGCCTTCAGGAATTTTTACAATCGCCAAAGCTTCGAGGAAATATTGGTGAGCAGGTTTTACAGGACATGATCGGGCAGACTTTCCCCAAAAACTCCTTTCATCTCCAGTACTCTTTTAAATCCGGAGTGAAAGTAGATGCGGTTCTCAAAACCGACGCGGGGTTACTCTGTATTGATTCAAAATTCCCCATGGAAAATTTCAACCAGATGTATAAAGGTGAAACAGAATCCGAAAGAAATCAAGCTAAAAAAATGTTTATCTCTGATGTTAAAAAACACGTTAACGATATAAGTAAAAAATACATACTGCCTGAAGAAGACACGATGGATTTTGCTTTGATGTATATACCATCCGAGGCGGTTTACTACGAAATAGCTAATCTGAATGAACTTATGGAATACGCAAGAAAATTGCGAGTGTATCCCGTCTCTCCAAATACTCTTTATGCCCATCTACAAGTGTTGTTGCTTAGCTTTCAGGGGAAAGAACTTGAGCAGAAATCAAAGGATGTTTTCAGACTCCTTCGCGCCATTCAAAAGGACTATGGTAAGGTAGAAGACAACTTAGGAGTTTTAGGAAAACATATTAATAACGCTTATAACAGCATGAGTAACGTTTCTTCGAGTTTCGTGCTAATGGGGCAGAAATTATCAACTACGCAGAATCTGGGTGAAGGGAAAAAAGAAACCACCCAACTTGAAATTTCTTAAATATGGGAAGGATTGATCAAGCAAGATCCGGATACCTAACTCAAGATATATCCGCTTCTCTTGGAGCTCATTCGAAAACCGCAATAAAAAACTCGATTAGTCATAAAGAAGGGCATTTATCCAGTTTTAACCTGCCGGAAATTATTCTGGGTGGACAGGATGGATTGGTTAACGTCTTAGGGGTAATTTTGGGCGTAGCTGCAGCTACCTCCGATAGCAGAATAGTTATTGTTGCAGGGCTGGCGGCCACTTTTGCCGAAAGCGTTTCCATGGCCGCCGTTGCCTATACATCTAAAATTGCTGAAGCGGATTATTATCAATCAGAGTATGAAAGGGAAAAATGGGAAATTGAGTATATTCCTAGAGGTGAAGAGGAAGAAATTAGGGCTTTATATAAAAGTTACGGGTTTAAAGGAAAAGTACTAGAAGGTATAGTCAAGACGATTATTGCTGATAAGAAACTTTGGCTAAAAGTCATGATGGAGCAGGAATTAAAATTGACTCCAGTAGAGAGAAAACAGGCGATACCAGATGCCATAATTGTTGGAGTTTCGGCAATTATCGGATCAATTATTCCATTATCAGCTTATCTATTTTTCCCTATCACGTCAGCAACTGTTCTTTCCTTGGCAATATCTTCTTTAACTCTTTTTGTTGTAGGTTATTATAAAGCGCAGAAGACTTTAGGAAGAAAATTTGTTAAATCTGGAGTTGAGATGATGGTTATCGGCATAGTATCAGCTTTGGTCGGTTATCTTATAGGTACAATACTGAAAGTCTAACAAGAGAAAAACAACTCCGAACAAAGAGCTATCTTCACCGTAAGGTAAGTGACTTACAGGGCTCTCAACTGTGTCTTGGTAAAAAGAAATCTCTGCTCATGGGAAAGTTCATCCGGATTTTCAAGTTGGAAAATAAGGTAAGCCTGTTCTGAGCTTATGTTGCTCACTAATCCATTCATTACAAATTCTTGTCCGTACCAGTCTTTAAAATGTGTCTTTACTGGCTGATTTGGAAAGGAGGGATAGGATAGAACCGCATTCTTCGTTTTACCAGTGTTAAGGTCCAGCAGGGTAATCCCCTGACATGCAGTACCGCAATATCTTAGAAAGAAAACGTAGTTATCACCTAGCCAGTGTAAATCACTTCTAATATCCCAGGAAGCGTGACTAGTACGATAGACTTCTTTAAACATGTTATTTCGTAGATTAAAAATAGTAAGCGCAATGTTATCTGTCGATGTCTTTGGAGTGAGGAGGTAAAAAAAGGCTGCTTGTTTTTGAGAAGAAGAAAGGCCAATTGAGGTGATCGGTGATTGATTGGAAAAAAGTCGTTTTTCGTAACCATCCCTTATCAAGAAGATTTCATTTTTTTCTCCTTTTGACAGAAAATTATAATCCGTAATACGAAGGCCGGAAATATCAATTGTATTTTCCAAAGTTAAACCTACCGGGGAAGACGCTGCAAACAAATATATTTTGACAATAGCAACAAAAATAAGCGCTACCAAACAGAGTAAAACCAGAAATAGATAATTTCTCATCATAGTTTGTAAAAGAAAATGGTGTTGTCTGTTCCAAGCGCATTCTTGTAGTTGACAGAAAGCGTTGGTGTTTCACCCTTGGCCCAGTCAGGAGTTGCAATACTGTCATCGTAGTAGTGGTTTGCTCCTTGGGTTGGATCAGGTAGTTCACCGTTGATAATTTGACCGGCAATCTTATAGGCATGTTTCCAAGCCTCTTGATCTATCGCATTACCGGTATGCAGTGGGTTTTCAACATACAGACGATTCTCATCATCAACATTAAAAGCACTAAATTGAAATGGTTGTGTTATTACTTCCCGGTAGCTGTTTGGCCATCTGTTACTCTTTACCCTGTTTTTAATCACCCAACCAATAGCAATTCTTGCCTCGTCAGGAATAAGAGTATTCCTGCCCTCGCCAAACAGAGCTCTTGCCAGAATAATTTCTTCACTATCATCATAAAAATCTCCTGTCCACAGGGGGTTATCTACAGTAGGAACTCTCATAGACGTGCTAGGAATGGAGCCAAAATCAAGAGAGAGACTGTATAAAGTTGGCATTCTGTCAGCGATAAACTCAATAAGGTGAAATTGTTGGATGAGGTTAAGGGTAATTGTCTCTTTTTCTGTTTTTGTCGGTGAGAAAAGTGGTAAAAATGAACCAATCAAGCGCCAGAGTCTATATTTAATTGTTTTTAAAAGACTTCCTTGCACGTTATTATCAACAATAATTTTGACGTCATCGCTGTCGCGTTTTCTTCGTGAATAGGTAAGGGTGTAGGTAAAAGAACGTAGTGAAAGATTATTCAAAAGGCATGTCACCCATGGTCTTCGATCGCCATCTTCAGCCTGACTATTAATCTCAAGAGTTAATGTAGTATCAGGCTGTAGTGCGAACACCTCGAAACTTTCTAGTGTTAATGAACTGTTTTTTTGTCTCTTCTCTAAACTTAATGTATGATCCTTCCCCTGAAGAAAGGTCACTAGATAAATGATTTGCAACTCACGGGCGGGTTTAATACTGAAAATTTCTTTTTCATCGATATGAATAACAAAGTTTTTTGTCTCTCGTACTTTAATGACAAAAAGATAGAGTGATAAGAAACCGGAAAAAGTAAGCCTTTCTTCATCGCTGACTACCCGTCTATTTCTATCTTCAAAAATCAGTTGCATATCTTTATTATCAGGAAAACCTCAGGACTTAGCAAGAGATAAAGAACGAATTTGGACGTGCCGCAGGTAGCGATATTGGGGAAGATTATCAGTCGGGTTAAAGATTTCCGCAGAGGTGTCATGATTGACACGACACAGGAAGTGGTAAATGTCCAGGAAACGAAAATATAATCTCTTACTTCAAGATCGTAAAACCCATCTGTTTAAAATGTTCGTCAAAAGTAAAAACCTTTGGGATTTTTAATTCTTTTATGATGACAAAGCTTGTACAGTCGGTAAAAGACCACTGCTTATCCTTTGCCGTCTTTATGAATAATAATCTGGCCCGATAAAATCTTTCTTGAGTGATCCATTCAGTTCTGACGGTACTTTTTTTGAACATTAGACTATTTAATTCTTTGATTCGGTGATAGCCGGCACTTGGATCACCTAATAATCCCGTGAATACTTCATCCAGCACATAATCTGAAGTAAGGAATTGAGCATTCTGACGGGATAATTCTTTAGATATCTCAAGGGTTTTAATTCGCCATTGATCTTGTGGAGTTACTAAGGCGCGTAATGGTCCGGCATCGATAAAAACGTTCATGTTTTTTTCTTGGGTGTTCCGTACAGATAGTGGTCGTGGTTAATAGACCAATCGGTCGGGCCGGAGTAGCCATATTTTTTATCAATTTCCTCGGCCTTTTTAGCCATTTTTAGGAGAGATTCGATAGGATCAGAAAGTTTTGTCTTTCTTATCTTCTTTTTTTCTTCTCTTACTTTTTCAGAGACAAATTTTCTTACCAATTCTGACATGGACTGGTTTTTGACCTGAGACAGAAACATTAGGTCCTGTTTAAGTTGGCGGTCAAGCATTAGTTGAGTTCTTTGTAACATATACACAATTCTATTACACAACCATGGTATTGTCAATAATCGATCATAGAAGGCTATTTTCAAAAAGGGAGGATTTCAGAAGACTTTATATGTAGCGCCCGAATTATTCCATAGAGCTTTTCAAGCGAAGGATTTACTAAACCTCTTTCAATTTTTCCGTAATAACTTGGATTTAATCCAGCATCAACAGCTACCTCTATTTGTTTGAGTTTCCTGCCTTTTCTTATCTTCTTTATTCTCTTACCAATTGCCCTTCTGATTTTGGAGGTGAAATAGTACGCCATATAGCAACTATTCTCTCCAAAATCACCAATTGATATTGTCTTTATATTGCTTTTTTAGCTTCGATACGATACTTGCAATCTTTATGGAGAAATACTAAGCTTTTGATAGATATTGACACTAATCATATGGACTTTTATAGATTACTGAAAGTAATCTTTGCCATCTTAATTCTTATAACCGTTGGCGAAATAACATATTATTTCTACTTATCATTTACTTCTAAAGCTGAGACTAATATGCCAATATATGGCGATACTGCCTCCTCTAATCTGGCTATTCACTCTCAAAGGTTAAAAGAAATTGCAGAATATCGTAATAGTTCAGGTAAAAAAATTTATATCGTGTTTGAGACAAATACATCTATCGAAGAAGTGTATCCTGGCGGGAAAAAGCAAGACGGGTTTTCTTACCCATTTGCAATAAGATATAACGACCAAAAAGATATGCTGTATCTCTTCAGCGAAGAAATGCTTAAAAAAGTAAAAATAATAATAGTTAAGGGAGAAAATAGCAGTTTTGGTACAGTTACAGATCTTAAATCAAAGGATCGAGTATTGATCCAAGCAATTCAAGATCATTCTATAAGCCCGACTGAACGAATTGATAACTTTGCAAAGGAACTTAAAAATTACTATATCTATGTCTATAAATAAAAAACATAAAAAGGTCACGAAAGTTAAAAAATATATAAGGTCTTTAATAACAACAAAAAAAGTCACTGTTAATTTATTTCAATACGGTGAATTTAACAATACTGAATTTAACGATCAGTTAGCCTGTTGTTATTGCGGATATTTAGACTGTCCTAGTATTTCTCAATGTTGCGGGTCTGATAAGAAACTCAAAAAGAATTTCGAAACTATTTCCGGTGTATTAGACAAGCTTAAATACATTCATGCCTATCAATTTGAATGGAAAGATCCTTCTAGAAGTAAAAATCCTTTTCAAAAGAAACAAATAGGAGTCGTTGCCCAAGAGGTTGAAAAGATATTTCCTGAATTAGTCACACTATCAAATAATAGGAAATATAAAATGGTTAATTATCTGATGTTTTCAGCGATCCTTATTCAAGCCGTAAATGAACTGAAAATTCTAAATGAAAAACTTATTAAAAGAGTTTATTTGCTGGAAAGCCGAATTCTTAAACAAACCCCTTGAAGTTCCAAAAGATCAATTTATCAATCGCTGGATTCTTAATACAAGTAACTTTTAAAGCGTATAAAGATACGGATCAAAAACGGATCATAAAAGGAATACTTAAATACCATCATGGATTTATAATAGATGACTCTCTGAACAAACCAGATTTTTATATCTTATTATCGAAAGAATACAAAAAGCGGAGACAAAAACGAAATAGAATTGAGTGCAATATTAAATATTTCCCCCAATTCGTATTTTTAATATCTGGTATAGTGCAACAGTTACTCAACAAAACAGGATTTTTACTTCATGCTTCCTCGGCTGTAAAAGATGATAAAGCGATATTATTTTTTGGGCCTTCTGGCGTTGGAAAATCGACTGTTATAAGACTACTATCAGGTACTATGGAACCTTTTTCTGATGATGGAGTCTATATTAAAAAGGAAAAAGGTCAATTTTATGTTTACCAAACACCTTTTAGGGAAGAAAATAATTTAATAGAAAAAACAGGTCAACGATTCCAATTGGGGGCGATTTGTTTTTTGAAGAAAGATCATATTTTTGAAATTAAAAAAATTCAAAATAAACAGTATTGGCTTATAAAATTAATTGAGCAAACTTTTTCAGATAAACAATATATTGTCAGTCAAATACAATGCGTGTTTAATATGGTTAAGAATTTCGATAGAATATATTTATTCAAGTTCGCAGAAAATAAAAATGGAATTCTTAAGCTTTTTTCCAAAAAAGATATATTTTATTGAAGCTTTTCGTCATTTTGTAACCAAAGCATCCGTCAGAAGCCTTGATTGCCATTCGTAAGCTTGGGTGATATTTAGAGGATTGGCAAGCTTCACTAGTTCCTGAGTGATGAGTCGGGCTAAATGGTAGGATGACAGTTCTTCGTTGCCCGTTATTTCACGAAAAAGCGGATGATCCCGGTTGATAAAGACGATTCCTCCTTCGACAAAACTTTCCGCCTCGGTTTCACCAAGATGAGAAAGGCTGCAAACCAGATTTAGCCCGCCTATTTTTACTCTTTTAACAAGTCTGTTTTTATCACGCAAAACAGTTTTCACCAGACTTCTATGATGTCTGTTGGTAATTTTTTTACTCATCATGGAGATATCCTCCGGTTGTTTTGTCTTTATGGCCTTACCCATCTTTTTGCCCAGAGTAGTTGCGCCCAGGTTTTGTTCAAGACTTTTGTCTGATTCCATGTTTCCGCTGAATAGAGGCAGATCATGCATGAGGAAAATATCGGGGTTTTTACGCAGCGCCTGTTTCACGAGATTTAAAGCATTGGAGAAGCCTGATCGGTTTTGATGTCCAGTCGGGTTAAAGAAGTTTTTCTTATATCCTTTGCTACCTTGCGAACTTTCTTTTGCATAATCTCTGAAAAAAGTTGATATTCTTTTGTATTTTTGATGAAGTTGTCCCGCGCTGAAGTCAACGGCAAAAAATCGGCGTTAATTTCTCCAGTTAGCCTGCGCGTTGGCAGCTGATGAAGTTTTTCAAGTCCGAAAGAATCTCGGGTGATGGTTATACCGTGTACCTTTATTGCTACACCTACCTGTTCCTGAGCGAGAAGAAGTGATGAAAGAATTATCTCTCCTGAAATCGTTCCGAATTCCGTCTGTTCACGCAGGCGGTACTTTCTGCCGGGAATAGTATGAGCCGTCAGCTTAATACCATTTATAAGAACGGTAAAATCTTTTTGGTTTAGCGGTAATTGTTGACGCAGTTTTCTTTCAAGTTGATCCGTTGAGATAGGATAACGGAGATCGCTGAGAGTAACTTTTGTGCCGTTTGACGAGTAACTAGATTAATGTTCAATTACGGGAACTTCCCACTTTTACGAGGTTTCAAATTGTTCTTTGTCAAACAGAACCGTTGCCGCGTAACCGTTTTTCTTTGTAAAGATCGAAAAACGGTTGCAGAGAGAAAGTACGGCAAACTTGCCAATGCCGAATTCTCCGATACGCTGGCGTTTTAAAAGAGGGGTTACGGGATTGAGCTTTTTGAAATCAGAGCCGATGGTAAAATACTGGGTAAGTCCTTCCCGATTCATGCCGGAACCATCGTCTTCTACGGATAATTCCGTTTCGGTAAGATTAATATTGACTCTGGTTGCATCTGCATCGTAGGCGTTGACAGCGAGCTCTCTTACAAGATCAAGACTTTCCGCATAAAGTCTGGTACCGATGGTTGTTAAATGTGATTTATCAAAGGTAATTGGAATAGTTGACTGGTTCATTGTTGGTATTTTACAACAAAGCCTTTTATCTTTGCTATAATTGGCTGAAAAATGACGGATACCAAGGATGAGAAAAAATTAAATAAAGAGCAGTTGGAAGCGATAAAATATAAAGAAGGGCCACTCCTGATTATTGCAGGAGCCGGTACCGGTAAAACGATGGTGATTACGGAGAGAATAAAACGATTTATCACCGAGGGTTTGGCTAAACCGACTGAAATTTTAGCTCTCACTTTTACCGATAAAGCCGCACGTGAAATGGAAGAGCGTGTAGATCAAGCTCTTCCGATGGGTTTGCCCCAAATGTGGATTACTACTTTTCATGCTTTTGGGGATAAAGTCTTAAGAAGTGAAGCTATACAGATAGGACTTGATCCTGGATTCAAGTTGATGACCGAAGCCGAAAGCATCATTTTCTTTCGCAAAAATCTTTTTAAATTTGAACTGAATTATTTCCGGCCTTTAGGCAATCCAAACAAATTTATCGCAGGAATGCTTAATCACTTTAAAAGGTTGAAAGATGAAGATACATCGCCCACTCAATATCTAGAGTGGGTTTCCACCTTCGCGAAGGCAACGTTAGACAAGCAAAATCAGGATGAAAAATTAGAAGTGGAGAAATATTGGGAATTAGCCAATGGGTATCAAAAATACGAAGAGTTAAAAGTAAAAGAAGGCGTGATGGATTTTGCCGATTTAATTTCAAATACTCTTAAGCTTTTTCGACTTCGCAAAAATGTTCTTAATGAATATCAGAAACTATTTAAATATATCTTGATTGATGAATTTCAGGATACTAATTTTGCTCAAAATGAGTTAGCAATATTACTCGCTGGAGTAAAGAAAAATATTACCGTTGTAGGCGATGATGATCAGGCAATCTACCGCTGGCGCGGGGCGGCTATTTCCAACATCGTTCAATTTCGCAAAAAATTTCCCAAGGCAAAACTTGTTGTTTTGACTAAAAACTACCGATCAACACAAGAAATCCTCGACCATTCTTATTTAATGATTCAAAACAACAACCCAGACAGGCTGGAAGTAAAGGAAAAGATAAATAAACGGTTGTTATCAGCAAGGAAAATTAAGGGAGAAAAAATAACACTTATTTATACCGACCGGGTGGAAAATGAGGCTGATAAAATTGGGAAAGAAATTAAAATGATTTTAAGGTCTGACCTTAATAGCGAAAGGGCCGACCCTTACTCATATCGGGATTTTGCGATTTTGGTTCGGGCCAACGACCACGCTGATCCCTTTATCAGGGCTTTTCAAAGATATGGAATTCCTTATCAGTTTTTGGGACCGGGTATGCTCTTTCGCCAAAGTGAAGTAAAAGATCTCATTGCTTATCTTAAATTTCTTGATAATCTTGAAGATTCAGTTGCCCTTTTTAGGGTTTTGTCGATGTCGATCTGGAATTTGAAGACTGAAGATTTATACTCTCTGAACAATTTCGCCAGAAAGATGGGGATTTCTTTATTTGAGGCACTGGACACACTGCACGCAATTTTTACAGAGGACCAGAATCACTGGTCTAAAGGGAAAAATTACCATTCGTATCTACCACTCTTGAGTCATAGTAGTAAAAAAACAATCTTGAGATTTACGAAAATGGTAAAAAGACACCTCAAACTTATCAGGGAGGAAAGTGCCGGACAGATTCTTTATTACTTTTTGGAAGATTCTGGACTTTTGTCAAGACTAGTTGATTATAAAACTGCGAAAGAAGAAAAAGCGGCAGTTAATATGTCAAAATTTTTTGACAAGTTAAAAACTTATGAAGCGGAACAGGAAGATGCAAGTGTGACTGCGGTTTGTGATTGGATAGATATGTCATTGGAGCTGGGAGAAAGTCCCTTGGCACAAGACTTCGATTGGATTAATAACGACGCGGTAAATATTCTGACGGTTCATTCCAGCAAAGGACTTGAATTCTCTGTAGTCTTCATGGTTAATCTTGTGAATCAAAGATTTCCCACCAGTAAACGTGGGGAACAAATTCCCATTCCCGATGCACTAGTTAAAGAAATATTGCCAAAAGGTGATTATCATCTTCAGGAAGAAAGAAGACTTTTTTATGTAGGTATGACACGTACCCGCGACCTATTGTATTTTACAACAGCCAATTACTACGGTGAGGGAAAAAGAGAAAGAAAAATTTCCCCTTTTGTAGCTGAGGCTTTGGGAGAAGACAATTTAACCATGAAACCTTTCGTCCGCCAGCTGGCGGATCAGGATAAACAATTAACGCTTCTTGAATGGAAAAAATCCGAGGAACTTCCAGAAAAACCTGTTCGACAACCAATTAGTTATCTTTCCTATTCCCAAATTGACACATTTAATACGTGTCCTTTGCAGTATAAATATCGCTATCAGATAAAAATTCCCGTCCCACCTACTGCAGCTGCTTCTTTCGGTACTTCGATGCATTTATCACTACAGCGTTTTTATGAGAGGAGAAAGAAAGGAGAGAAGTTGAATTTAGATCAGCTTATGAAGATTCTGGACGAAGTTTGGATTCCGTTGGGATATGGGACTAGGCAATATGAAGAGAAGATGAGAAAAAGGGGGTTGAAAATGCTGGAGGAATTTTTCGACAAATTTTATGATCCTAAAATAGTGCCTGCCAATTTGGAATACCTATTTAAAGTTAAAATTACACCTTTCCTTCGGATCGGCGGAAAAATCGATAGAGTAGATATACATTCAGACGGGAAACTCGAGATTGTGGATTATAAGACGGGGAGAAAGCCGACGAATAAAGAGATAAAGGAAAACTTACAGATGACGGTTTACACTCTTGCCGTAACAGACCGGGGGATTTATAATAAAAAGCCGGAAGAAGTAATTCTCTCCTTTTACTTTTTTGACGCTCATGAGAAAATATCCTCAACCAGAACCCAAGAACAGTTAATGGAGGCAAAAAAAATTTTGCAGGATACGGCCAAAAATATAGAAGAGAGTGCATTTCAGCCGAAAGTCGGACCATGGTGTGATTTTTGCGATTATAAACTGATTTGTCCGGCATGGCAGAGTTAAAAGAAAAGATCAAAAATCAAATATCAAATATCAAAAATACAGATAAAAAATCAAAAATTTATGATAAGACTTGAGGAACTAAATAAATATCTAAATAAATTACTAATTTATGATAGAAAACTTGATTTGGCGAGGATTGATCCGTATATGACCAACGGGTTGATGGTGAAGGGACGTGAAGAAGTTAGGAAAATCGGTTTTGGGGTTTCGGCGTCGGTTGCTTTATTTGAGAAAGCGTTGGATGCAAAATGCGAAGCTTTGATAGTACATCATTCTTTTAACATGCCTGCGTACAACCAATACGATGAAATTTTTCAAAACAGGATCGGATTCTTGGTAAAAAACGACATATCTCTTTTTGGCTTTCATTTTCTGCTCGATGCTCATCCGGAGGTCGGTAATAACGTACAGATACTAAAAACAGTTGGAGCAAATCCGGTTTCCGGTTATTTCCATCGCGGTAACCCTTGGGGTTGGATAGGAGAATTGCCGAATAAGAATGAATTATCCAGTATCGAAGGAAAATTAAAATCCTACATGAGCTCACGATTAATTACTTACAGGTTTGGTCCTCAATCAGTGAAAAAAGTGGTGGCAATTTCCGGTAAGGGATCTCCAATTGCTTCAGATATGCAGTTTTTAATTGATGAGAAAATCGACTTATATATTACCGGAGAAGCGCATGAATGGAATAGGGAGATGTTTCGGGAAGCGAAAATAAATTTCATCGCCGGTGGTCATTATGCGACCGAAGTATTTGGTATAAGAGCATTGATGGAAAAAGTGAAAACCCATTTCCCAGAAGTTACGGTAGAATGGCTAGAACTCAAAAACGACGTATAAGGAATTATATATTATTTCTTCGCGGCCGAGAATGAAATAGTATATAATTAAATTAGAAAGTTTTCCATAAAGACGATTTTCTTTCCTCCGAAGCCTTCTTTAAACTTGGTGAATCCCCGCCAGTTTTCGGAAGCTTTAGGAAATCTTTCATCATAAATTCCTTCAAAATCGAAGGTTTTACAACCTCTTTTTTTGGCCCGTTTTAATGCTTCCCAAACGAGAAGAGTCGGAGCAAATAACTTTTTTCCTATTTTCAGAGAAGAAGCGAACCAATAGTATGCAACGTTGTCATAAAAAAGCAGAAGTATTCCTCCCACTGGTTTTGTTTGGTAATAAGCCAAAAGCAGGGATGCATTTTCCGGATAAAATTTTTTCCATGAGGCTTTCATTTCAGGCACAATCATAAAACCTAAGGGAAAATATTGACGTTTTCTGATATTAATAAATTCCTCTATATTATTCGATTCAACAACAGCTACTTCATTTTTTGTCGCTTTACGAACCGCTCTCCTTTTGGCTTCGGTTAAATTCTTAAATAATTTCTCCTCTGACTTAGTAAGATTGATTTGGAGAGTGGTTGTAGGATTAAAAGGGAAATATTCTGTTTTAAATCCAAGATTGAGAAAGGTATTTCTAATTTTCTTATAGTTTTTATCTGTTGAAGAAATAAATGGAGCAATCTTTAACTGATACGCCTTCAATTTCTTTTTGAGGTTGATGATTGACTGGTAATCAAAAATCGGTTGCGGCCGGGGGATTTTGGCAAAGTTTCCTAAAATCGGCATTTTACGGATATAAACATAAGTAGAATCCAGTTTTTCAATCTGCCAACCGATGTCTTTCATGAAATTAGCGAATTGGTCTGTTTGTCTTATGTCAATCATTTGATTTTCTTAACGATTCTCTCAAATTTTTCTTTTTCTCCAGTTTTTTGATAAAGATCGGCTAGGCCAAAGTAGCTGAAGTAAAAATTAGGGTCAATCTTCAGCGCTTTATAATATTCATCTTCTGCTTCTTTATATTTTCCAAGAGTTTTATACGCATTAGCTAAATTATGATGAGTGTTGGGATAGATGTCAGTAATATCTATTATTTTTTTATATTCATAAATTGCCAAGTCTATCTTTCCTGTTTCCGCGTAGGCCATGGCTAAGTTATTACGCATCGGAATATGCCAAGGAGACTGATTAAGACTCTTAGTGTAAAAGATGATTGGATCACGCCAGTCAAAAGTGCGGATTATTGTACGGAGAGAAAGTGCTGACAGGATCAAAATTACCGAAGCAAAAACGATGATTCTTGAGTATTTATTTGTAAATTTCTGGAAAAGAAAACAGAAAAAATTAGCGATTAATAAAAAAAACGATAAGGAGGGTAAATAGAGGTAATGTTCAGACATAATATTGTTGATAGGCACAATTCCTGAAACCGGAAGTATCGCGATGAGAAACCATAAAAGACAAAAGAGATATATTCTGTTTTTCCTCCAGTTTCTTATAGAAAACCAAAATGTTCCGATTAATATGGCAATAGAAATAATAACCGAGAAATTATTCAGGGAAGTAATATAGGGGATATCTCTCGCAACTGTTAGATCTTTTGGGAAAGATATAAGTGCTAAATATTCCAATAATACTCTATGAAAAGTAAGTAATCTGACAAAAATATTTTGACTGTAGATATTATTGACAGGATAAAAATTTAAAGTATTGGCAAAATTTAGGACAGTTAGTCGTAAATATATATATATTCCGGAAATTAATATTAATGGCGATATTATAATTATAAGTTTAAATAATGAAAACGTTTTCTTATCTTTTAAAACAAAATACAAAAGTATCAATATTAGCGGTATTACGATTGCTGACTCTTTTGAAAGTAAAGATAGGACAAAAAAAATTATTACCCCTATCCATTTAAGATATAAATTAGTCTTACTAAGACATAAATATAAGAAAACAATCATAGTTAATAAGGCAAAGACAGTATATAAAGGGTCAGTACGACCTGAAGCATAGATTATTGCCTCAGATTGTACTGGGTGAACGACGAAGAAGACCGAAGTTGTAAATGCAAGGAATCGGTTTCTGAAAAGAATATAGATTAAGAAATAAATCAGAAGAGCGTTTATTGCATGGAGAAAGATGCTTGTTAGATGATATCCTGTTGGACTATTATTCCAGAGAAAATGGTCAGCGGCAAAAGTTACCATCAGGACCGGACGATACATATTGCTGATTTTTCCTGCTCCAGCCACCATATTTTCCGTAAAAAATTTTGGGAGGTATTTGATGTTTGAAACGTAAGTATTTTTATATATTAACTCTTCATCATCAAAAAATAGTTGATTAGGAAGAATGTTAAAATAAGTCAAAAATGTGATAAATAAAAGAATAAAAGACAAAAAAAAATGGGAACTGATTATAGATTTTAAATTGGAAGAAGATAGCATTTAGATTAACTAAATTGAAATTGTAATTAAAATGGCAAGTAACTTCTAGCCTTCAAAAACAACTGACGCAGGAAGTAAGTAGTGTTATAAAGCCTATAAAGAGGTAGATTTATTATTAAATCATAACTACCTATAAATTCCACATGCTTTCCACCATATCCTTCTTTAAATCGATGGAATCCGTACCAGGGATCGTTCTTATCTAGATTCGGACCCAATGCGCCCCACATGTCAAAAATTTTAGCACCGTTTTTTTTACCAAACCGGATCGCTTCCCACATCATTAAGTTTGACGCCATTACATTTCTAAATTTATCGCTTGAAGCACCATATGGATAGTAAAGAACATTATTAAATAGAAAAACGATCCAGGTTACAAGAGTTTCTTCTTGATAAGTAGCTTTTAATAAGTGTGCAGTTAGCGCTTGCCCTGAACTGTCCCGATTTAATCGGGGCTGGTTCAGGGTTCCCCACATTAATTCATGGTATCTTTTGCTGTGAGCGTAAAATTTTTGACGTTTGGTAGTTTCGAAAGTTAATTCTAAATATTTATTAAACGCTTCTTTTGTATTATCCTCTTTAACTGTTACCTTATTTTTTTGGGCGAGCCTAATGTTATAACGAGTTTTATAATGCATATTCTTTAGTATTTCTTCCTCACTTAAGGCTAGACCTAGTTGAAAGGTATATTTAGTGAAGAGGGGATGAAGAGAGGAAATTAGTTGTGAATTGTGAATTGTGAATTGTGAATTGCTATTTTTTTGAACATTGGGTTCGAGTTTGATAAAAATACATTTGTATTGTTTACCGACTTCAACCAGTTTTTGGAGCATTTCTGAACTTGGGATTCCGCCTTTGGGAAGATAGCCGATTGTGTAGTTGGTGAACGGTAGAGGATGAATAGTAATCTGGACAGTCTCAATTAATTTATTCTTATCGTATCTACCTAAACGAATTACTTCTGTCCCGGTCTTTTTTCTGAATTCCCCCCATTCCCAAGACTGGAGAGGATGTAAGGCCAGACGATTAAATTCTTCTTTATTTATTGATTTGACTTCACTAATTATCATTTAATGTTGAATTTTTACTTTTAACATCTACATGTTATCATATTAGCGATGGTGAAGAAAAATAAAAAAAGCCAAAAAAATAACTACTGGAGACTTCAAAGATGGCCAATGATTAGCCTCATCACAGTAGTCATAATTATCATGGCGATGATTTCTATCAGGGGTAGATTTTTAGCTTTAGAAACGATTTTTAATATTCCTACCCCAACTCCTAGCCATCCAGCAGATTTGAATTTTCCACCTCCTGAAGCTTTCGGGCAGACAGGGGAAGCTTATATTAATAAGGCAAAAAGTGATCTTTCTGCAAAATTAAAAATCGATGAAGAACAGATTAAAGTTGTTAGCACCAAACCGTATAAATGGAGTGATTCCAGTTTAGGCTGTCCTGAAAAAGGTAAATTTTACAGTCAGGTTGTCACTGCCGGTTATATTATTAATTTATCGGTAAATGATAAGTCTTATACTTATAATGCCGGCAGCAACAGGGTGGCCTCGTGTAATAATAACTGACAGATTGTTTCTAGGTTGTGGTGAACTTGTAAGTCTGGTGTATTTGTGTTAAGTCTTCCGGAATTTCGGTAATAAAACGAGATACAGCATTTGAGCTCCTTAGTCCAAAAAATAACCGTCTCTGGGCAAAAGTCAGGTAAAGTCTTTTCATGGCACGAGTGATACCTACGTAGCACAGTCTTCTTTCTTCTTCAAGTTCCAATGGTTCAAGCAGACTTCGACTATGAGGAAAAAGTCCTTCTTCCATGCCAACCAAGAAAACAATTTTAAATTCTAACCCTTTTGCTGCATGTAGTGTCATAAGTGTTACCGCAGCTTTAATCTTTTTACCGATCAAAGGATGATCAGGAAGATGCTCTTGTTCGACTAAAGCCACGTTTTCTAAAAATAGATTTAAGTCGGTAAATTCTGAGGCTACAGAACGCAGTTCCTTGATATTTTCAAGCCTTGATAAGTCTTCTTCGTTATCTTTATCATATAGCTCAAGATATTCAGTTTCCAATATCACTTCATCTAGAAGAGCGAGGGTAGTAAGGTTATTTGATTCTATCTTCTCCTTGTATCGGCTTTCAAAAACTACAAATTTTTCTAATCTTTTTTTACCAATTTTTTCTATACGCTTATACGAAATTTTATCCTTAGGATTTACTAGAAGTCGTAGGTAGGCTAAAACATCTTTGATCTCTTTTCTTTCATAAAACCTAACACCTCCTACAAGAATATATGGAATACCTCTTAATATCAAAGTTTCTTCTAATACTCGACTTTGGGCGTTAGTACGATAAAGAACTGCAAAATCAGAATATTGAAATTCTGGAAAACGGTATTTTATCTCAATAATTTGATTGATAATATATTCAGCTTCATCATGTTCACTACTGGCTTGATAAACAACTATGGGTTCTCCACTGGTTTGATTAGTCCAGAGTTTAAGTATTGGGTGAGAATTGTTTTTTGAGATTACTGCATACGCGGCGTCTAAAATGTTTTGCGTAGAGCGGTAATTTTGTTCTAAATGAAAAACTTTTACGTCAGAATAATCTTTATTAAAATTAAATATATTTCTATAATCTGCTCCTCGCCACCCATAAATACTTTGTGAAGCATCCCCAACCACGCATAGATTGCGCCATAATTTTGCTAAGAGTTTCGTCAAAATAAATTGTGCGCGGTTGGTATCTTGATATTCGTCAACCAGAACATAACGGAATTTATTTTGATAAATTCTGGCAACTTCATCAACTTTTTGAAAAAGATTTACAGTCATTAAGATTAAATCATCAAAGTCTAAAGCATTATTTTCTCTTAATACCTTTTGATAGGCGAGAAATATTTTTGCAATTTCTTGTTGGAAATAGCCATGAGCGTATTGTGGATATTCCTGTGCCGTGATTAACTCATTTTTAGCTTCTGAAATAAGAGCCGCCGCAAGACTTGGATTAAATTTTTTTTTATCTAAATTTAATTCAGTAATAACCTGTTTAAGAGCCTCTTTTTGATCCTGTTGATCATAGATAATATAATTCGGTGGAATACCGATGAAACTTCCTTCCTTACGGAGGATTTTAGCACATAGCCAGTGGAATGTGCCGGCAAAGGGGAGATTAGTTGTGGGTTGTGAGTTATGGGTTATGAGCAACTTGGAAATCCGTTCTTTCATTTCGTTTGCCGCTTTATTGGTAAAAGTTAGCATCAAAATATTATCTGGTTCGATCATTTTTACCAGAATTAAGTAAGTGGCCTTATAGGTTAAAACCTTGGTTTTTCCTGACCCAGCTCCAGCTAAAACCAGAATTGGACCTTCGGTAGTAATTACGGCTTGCTGTTGAATAGGATTAAGTGTTTTAAGAAGATTACTTTCCATGTTATGATAGTTTATCATAGTATTAGAATCTATTATTTATGAATAAAAGAAAAAAATATATTTTTGGAAATTGGAAATCGAACAAAGATAGTGTTGAAGTCAGAGAATGGTTTAAAACCTTTACGTCCTTTTATAAACAGGCAAAAAACCTTTTAACTCCCGACCTTGAAATTGTCATTTTTCCGTCTTTTACTTATTTACCTTTAGCAAATACTCTGATAAAAGAGTATCAAGTGCCTTTAAAACTCGGATCACAAGATATATCTCCGTTTGGAAAGGGTGCCTGGACTGGAGAGGTTGCAGCGGACCAGTTATCAGAGTGGGTGAATTATGTAATTATCGGACATTCGGAGAGAAGAAACAATTTTCATGAAAAAGATAGTCTTTTACAAAAGAAAGTTGAAGAGGCGTTAAGGGGAAACTTAATACCTGTATATTGCATACAAGACGAAAATACCCATATACCTTCAGGAGTGACAATAGTTGCCTATGAACCTGTTTGGGCCATAGGGACGGGAAAAACAGACTCTCCAGAGAATGCAGGTAGCGTTGCCAATAGTGTCAAAAGAAATAAAAATATTAAAATTGTTATTTATGGCGGAAGTGTTAAACCGGACAATATTGATGGTTTCCTTCAAGATAAAAATATCGATGGTGTATTACCAGGAGGAGCGAGTTTAGACGCGAAGGTATTTTGGGAGCTTATAAAACATGTTGCGGGTGTTTAAGAGAAGACTGATAAAATATATAGGCCTTCTAAAACCCACATTATTTGTGGGGATTTTTTTCTTGGGTTTAGTAATTTTGTACAGGACAATTTTTCCGATTTATCAATTCACAAGAGATAATAATCTAAGCCCCGAATTATTTATAAGTTTAATTCTAAATAAAAATTTTACTTTAAAACAATATCAGGGAAGAACCAACATAATACTATTAGGAATAAGTGGAACCAGTCATGATGGATCTGATCTGACGGATTCAATTATACTCATGAGTATAGACTTTACTAAAAATGACGTAGTACTTTTGTCCATCCCCAGAGATATATGGATTCCTAGTTTAAAAACAAAGGTAAATTCCAGTTATCACTATGGTCAAGAAAAAAAGAATGATGGAGGTATAACTCTGGTGAAATCATCTGTAGCAGAGATCACCGGACAAACAGTATCTTATGCCTGGATTGTTGATTTTGCCGGTTTTACCAAGATGATCGATTTGGTTGGCGGTATAGATGTAAATATTGACCGGTCGTTCGATGACCCTCTTTACCCAATTTCCGGACGGGAAGATGATTTTTGCGGTGGAGATCCAACTTTTGCCTGTCGGTATGAAAAGATTCATTTTGATGCTGGTTGGCAGCATCTGAATGGTATAATGGCGTTAAAATTCGTCAGAAGCAGAAATGCAACAGGTGAAGAAGGAACAGATTTTGCCAGGGGTAAGAGACAACTACAGGTGATATTAGCCTTAAAGGACAAGGTTATAAAATCCTCAATTTGGAAAAAACCTTCCACTTTAAAAAATCTGATTTCAACTTTCAACGAAACCACAAAAACCGACATGAATTTATCTGAAAAATTAATGTTTTTCAGATATCTTTTTCAACTTCCAGATGAGAAAATTCGCAGACTTGTTATAGATACCGGAGATAAAGAGAAAAAGAGAAATGGATTTTTAATAAATCCTCCCGAATGGGAATATGGCGGAATTTGGGTATTAGCTCCTAGAACAGGAGACTTTGAAGAGATTCACCAGTATATTTCATGTCAATTGCAAAATTCCAATTGCGAGATAAAACCTTAAAGAAGTAATCCCAAAAAAACTGCTAGAGTACCGAAGGTCGTGTAGAGTAACGTTTCTTTAATGGACCCGGCTACTGGTAATTTCGGTGCGATAATTGTAGTGTCTTTTGAAGTAATTTCTGCTGAGCTTGATGAATTATTTGGGCTTCCAATACTAGTAGGTCTAGTTGGTGTTGGGGTTTTAGTGATAGTAGGTTTAATTGTTTTTGTAGGAGTCGGCGCTTTGGTAGGGGTAGTTTTCTTAGAAGGAGAGGGGATTAGTGTACTAGTTAGAAAGGGACTAATAACTGGGACAGTAGGTGTTATTGAGACTCTTGTCGGTAGTTGATTTTCCGATGGTTTTTGCTGTGTTGGTATATCTGTTGGTGAAGGATTGATTTTTGATATAGAGGAGGAAGGAATTACTGTCGTAGTATTTCTTTTAGTAAAAAAATAAAATACGCCAAATCCAATTATCACAACTCCCAAAATTGGAATTATTATTTTATTGATAGAGAATGTTTGAGTTGGTGATGCAGGTTGATTATATCCGGATGAATCCTCTTGGTTTCCCTGTTTTTTTATATAGTAAATTGACTCAACTAAAAGTAGGGTAAAAACCGCAAAAAATAAAATAAGATAAAGAAACGGAATATTGGAAAATGTGGGCAAGTTTAACATCTTTATTCTATGGTAGGCTGCAGTTCTAAATCTGTCAACCGTTTGTATTTAATAGCCTTGCTCCGAATATCAAAAAGATTAGACTTATTCCAATAGTTAATAATGTAATACCCGTTGAGCCTGAGCGCGGGGGTATATCCGTAGGTGGGTATGTTGGTTGAGTAGTTAATATGATAGTAGGCTGCAGACTGGGAGAAGGAGAGATAGAAATTGTCGGAGATAGACTTGATGTAATCGCGGGGGTAGCCGTTATAGAAGGTTTAGAGGTAGGAGTCAGTGAAGCAGAAGGAGTAGACTCGCCCAAAACGCTTTCGCCGCTTTTTAACACAATAAATTCCCTTGTTACGGTAATTAAATTACCCTTTCCATCATTAGTTTGGATATTTAAGAAATGAATTCCAGGTGGCAAGGCTTTTTCTGGTCTCCACGTCCATGTTCCGTCTTTTCCTACCGTTACTGTTCCGGTTTGCGGCGTCGAATTGACGGTTATTAATAATTGACTTCCAGCAGGTCCGTATCCTCTAATTCTGGGTCTATCGTCCGGAGTAGTATCCTGATCGTTTTTGGGGAAAAGAATATCTATCTTTTGTAACTGCTGGGTTTGTGGAGACAGACTCTGTTTTATTGTAGGAGTTAGATTTTTATAGGAAGGAGTGTTCGTATTTTCTGTTTTTATTCCTAAAATATTTGTTTGCATATTTCTAGCTGCCAGAAAATCTTTCTTACCAAGAAGGGCTATGAAGTTATAGGAGTTACCTATTGTCATAGGTGGAATAGTCAAATTTTGTCGAATTGATTTCACATCTATAATTGCTGTGGTAGCCTGAGTAGGGGATAAATTTACGGTAATTTGAATTAAGTCATTATCTCCAATTTCAGGACGATTTTGCAAGTCCTGTGTTCTAAGATGGTTAAAAGGAATTACCCACAGACCAGAGCTATCGACCCGACCTGAAAGAATCGAACTTTTCCCAACCAATAGATAAGCAACTGCTCCTTCCGCCGGTTTATTTTCGTTTGTGAGGATCGAACCGTGCGCCGGAGGAAGAGTCAAGGAATTAATCAATCTTGGTACAGTTTTTTGAGTAAAAACCGGACAACTATTCTCATCAGGGCAGTTATTTTTTCCAGAGATGATTTTTACTTTATAAGAATTATCTTCTTTAAGATTTTTTACAGTAATATAGTGCGTATTTCTGGGTCTGGGGATGTTATCACTATCTAGATCATCAAGATAGGTAAAAGTTTCTGAATTATTTGATACGGTGATTGAGCCAATAATTGCTGATGCGGTAAGCCAGGAAACTGTAAAAGAGTTATCAGTAATATTGGTGAAATGGATTTCTTGGGGGTGGGAGGTAGGACTGGCAGAAGATGTCAAAGATTGTGAGGATCTATCTAAAGTTACCGCGGTTCCAATTCCCACGATTAAAAGTAGCAGCGCTACAAGAGTAGGTATTTTTTTCTCTTTACGATACATTTATTCCTCTCTTTTAGAAAGTTGTCTTATTATTTCAGTATCAAAAGTGGGTGTCAAAGGTACAATTTGTTTTTTTTGGATCTCTGTTACGGTTGAGGTAGTTCTGGCGTGATAGATACCGAAAGCCATCCATGCTATTACAGTTAAAAATGTAATGATAGAGAGTATTGTTATTTCTTTACGGTTCATAATAGGTATTTCCTTTTATGGTAATTCGTATGTTACCGGAAGATGTAGATATATCTTGAGTAAAATCTAATGAATCTATTGTAACAATTCTTTTCCAGTTGACCAGATGTAGTAAGTATGACGAAATATTAGGATAACTACCATTAGCAACTAGGCTAAAACCATATTTTTGCACCTTATCAGAGGAAGGGAGATTAGATACTGGTACACTATCGATCTGTAATTGGTTTAGACTGATATTTGACCTATCCGCAAAAATTTCTAGGGCTTTGGCTAGTTTATGAAATAAAGCGTTAGACGGTAAAGCAGATTGGAGATAAGGCAGATTATCACGGATTTGTTCATATTCTGATTGTGCTTTTACAATGCTCCCTATTTTATTTTCATAATCAATATTAAGATTTTTAAGTTCACTTACACTTTTTATTAAAGATACAGCTGTTATTAGAGTTGGCCTGATTGCAAATAAGCCAAAGAAGGATAAAGATAGTAAGGATAAAGTTATCGTGAAATATGAAGTAGTTTTTTTATTTTTTAAAATCGGGGTAAAACGATTATAGGCGCGTTTTATATAATGTTGTTGAACGATTGATGGCAGCATACTCGGTTTTTTAGGTAAATCCTTTTAAAATAATACTCGTATCGATTTTAAATTCAATTCTTCCATCAGGTCGACGAATAATATCATCTAAAATTACCTCCTTAAACTTATTTTCTTGTTGAAGTCTGCGCAGGAAAAAGTTAAAACTTCTTAAATTTTCAGCTGTAGCTTTAAAACTAACTTTATCGGCGGTAATTTTTAGATTAAGGAAAACTGTATCTTTTGGAGTGTTTTCTTGAAAGAAGCGTAAGACCTTAAGGAAAGCATCTTGATTAGTGGTCAGTTGACGGATATGAGAAAGTTTCGTCTGTATACTGCGGATTTCTGCTTCAGTATTTGAAACAGATTCTATAAGTGCCTGTTTTTGAACTACAGTCTCCTTTAAATCCGTATGATCACGATCGAGTTTAAATCTAAGGAAAAAAACAGATAAAACAACTATTTGAGTGATAATGATAATATATCTTCCATAAGTAAAAGCCCAGCTAATAATTTGCCCTGAAAAAGATTCAGAAGATTCCTCTTTAATAACGAGATTAATATTTAGTTTTCTTTTCTGAGTGGGCACGGTGAATATAATTATACACCGCTTTTAATTTTTCTGGGAGTCTTTTTAAGAGGTTTAATTTTTGTTTTATTTAGAGTTATCGATTCTTTTCTCAAATGAAATTTTGATAATCCTGATTTCAGTCTCGAAACTTTATTTGGGTGGTAGACTTTTTTATTTTTTGCCTTATCCAAAAGACTCATAACTTTTGCCAAGTCTTTTGGATTGGGAGAAAGTCGAAATTGCTTGATAGCAACTTTAACGGATTTCTTGATCAATCGATTCTGTCTCTCTCTTTTCTTATCCTGTCTAAGTTTTTTTTTAGCTCCTCTAGTTACTGGCATTTGTCCGTAGTATACTAGAGAAGGAGCCAATGGTCAAGCTATTTAAAAACACATTTACCATACTTACTAGGCAACAAAATAATATTTTATCAGCCGCTTCAGTCATCATGACCGCGGTTGCATTGTCTCGAATATTAGGTCTGATAAGAGACAGGTTGCTTGCTGCTAGGTTTACCCCAAATGAACTTGGTGTTTATTATGCAGCTTTTAGGTTGCCTAATATGATATTTGAACTTCTGGTAATGGGCGCACTAGCCACAGCGTTCATTCCTGTATTTACAACTTATGTTGATACTAAAGGTAAAGAGGAAGCATTCAAGATGGCAGCGATAGTGATAAACATCGGCCTGATACTTTTTGGAGTATTATCCATTCCCATACTTGTTTTTACTAAAGAGGTGTCTTTTCTCCTAGCGCCGGGTTTCAGTCAAAGCCAGATAGAGCTCATGGCGGCTTTTACTCGTATAATGATTCTTGCACAAGTCTTTCCCTTAATAATCGGAAACTTTCTTACAGGAATTCTTCAGTCATATCGAAATTTTCTTATTCCTTCCCTTGCGCCAGTTGTCTATAATTTAGGGATAATAATCGCCATCATTTTTCTTACTCCAATGCTTGGTCTATACGCTCCGGTATTAGGAGTGGTATTAGGAGCAATATTATTCGTTTTGATTCAAATACCAGCGGTAGTATCTTTTGGCTATCGTCACCGTTGGAATATAACTTTTTCTCATCCCGGGGCAAGAGATATAGGAAAACTGATGTTACCAAGAGCTCTGGGTTTAGCGGTTTCTCAGATAGATACCACCATCGATTTAGTGCTTTCTAGTCTTTTAGGTGCAGGTGCGGTAACTGTTTTCAATTTTGCCCAGCATTTACAGCAAGTACCTATCGGCTTATTTGGTGCAAGTATCGCACAAGCTACTCTACCCACGCTTTCTTCCTACTACGCGCAAAAAAATTTTGACGAGTACAAAAAAATATTTCTATCATCTTTTCACCAAGTTTTATTTCTTGTAATTCCACTATCCATTATTTTGATAGTACTGAGAATTCCTATGGTACGATTAGTCTTCGGAGCGTCAAATCTCTTTGATTGGAATTCGACTGTTTTAACTGGAAGGACACTAGCTTATTTTAGTATATCTCTGTTTGCTCAAGCCCAGGTACATCTGATTGCCCGAGGCTTTTTTGCACTTCATGATAGTAAAACACCGGTAGTTGTTGGAGCAATATCCGTAGTGATTAATACTTTACTTTCATTATTACTTATTTTATTTTATCACTTTGATGTTTGGTCTCTAGCCTTATCAGCGTCTGTGGCAAGTATATTTAACGCTGTTACCCTTCTTTATCTTCTGGATAGAAAAATCGGTCATTTTAATCGCTATCACTTATTAGTTCCGGGTTTAAAGATATTATTGTCTGGAGCAGTTGCCGGTGCAGGGTTATATATTCCTATTAAATTACTTGATCAGTTGGTATTTGATACCACCAGAACAATAAATCTAATTATATTAACTGGTATCTCCACCATCGTGGGATTATCAGTCTATCTTTTTTTAGCTTGGTTTTTAGAAGTTCCCCAAGTAATAATATTATCCAAATTATTCAGACGGGTAAAAAGCATCCGGCAGGGAGTGTTAATAGATACGACCCAAGAAGTTGTTAATACAAACCAAACCCAGATTTAAACTATTTATCAACTCTTCCGTCAAAGAATCTGTTAATTGTCTTCTTTTGGTCGGGAAGTGTTATTTGAAGATTATCTAACGCAGCTTCTATCGGATAAAGAGTTAATATTTCCCCATTATAAACATTTACGATTGATTCTTGTTTAATTTGTGGTAGGTCATCGAGAGTCAGCCAAAGACCCGTTTTATTCCAACCGGTTTCAAGATGATGCCAGGTATCTTTCTGCCAATTATCAATTGACGCCTGAGTAACTAATTCTTCTTTGTTGCTAGCAATACCAAATTTTAAAATATTTCCATCTTGTGTTTTTTGTTTGGCTAAAAATAGCTTATTGATGGTTCCTGCTGCAGTTGAGTATGGAGCATCGAAAATCAGGAAGGAGGAATCATCATCAGCCCAATAGGGTTTGATATCGAAACTTATTGTTCCGCTTGATTCTAATCTAAATTCAGGAGCTCTTAAAGTAAGCGATGAATCGGCACCATTTAGAACGATAGCCTGATCGTGAGGGCTTTTGTTTTTCCCTGTCATAAAAGTTACAAGTGATGCATTTCTGCTTAATTCTAATAAAAGGATGGAATTAGCTGGCATAATAAAAGATTTATTAATAACACCGTTGGTAGTAACCAGTTCAAATGTGCCGGTTGTGTTATCCAAAGGATAAGTATATTTAAGTTGATAAGATGCAGAATTTAAACCGGAAAAAGTTATGGGAACGTTTTCTGTATTTTTACCTGCCAGATCATAATTAGCTAAGATTACGGATATGTTTTGTTCTGATTTTGAAGCTAGCGCACTTATATAAGTTCCTTCTCCTGAGACATTGAGAAGATTACCTTTGAGTTGTGAAAGAGAGGTAAAGGCTTTAAAACGTGGTTTTGGGGATAATGGCAGAGGATTTTTTTCATGCGTCAATAATCCCCATTTACCGCCATTTGGTGGAGGACCATCCTTCACTTCAAAATTAAATGCCAGACTAATTACGTTTTGAAACTTGTTGATAGCTGCGATTGTAAAAGCTGCAGCCGCGTTAGAATTATTTATCTCTGAATTTTCTGATTCTATGCCCCATTCAGTGAGTATTAACGGAATATTGCTATAGCTAGGAAAGCTGGATAAATTATTACGAATACTGATAGCATCAGAAGAAAAGATATTAGTTTGTTTGTGATACCGATGCCAGGAATAAAAATCGAATCTCAATTTATTTTGATTGATATAAGATAGAAATTCATTAACCCAAGAATTAGCATAATATGATCCTACAGAAGGACCGCCTATATTGAAATGATTAACGTTTTGCGCCTCATTTGCTCCTTGGATGGCATGATAATAGAGCAGGCGGTAATCTTTCTCTCCGGATAACTTCCAGGAACCAAATTGTGGGAGTTCTGGTTCATTCCAGACTTCATAATAGACATTAGTCAAATTTTTAGCATTTTTACCACTGTAATGTTCGATTGTGGCCCGGACTAAGTCTTTCCAATAATTCCAGTCAGAGGGAACATCTATAATCGATCCTGTTGAGGTAAATACTGAAGGCATATATGAAAGGCTGAGAAATGGAAGAGCGCCAGTTGAAATAATATTATCTATGGTTTTATCAAGTTGGGAAAAATCATAATTAAAACCTCTATCTGCTTTTGTGACAACACTATATGAGTCATAAATATGGTCAAGCCGAATATAGCGAGGCGCTAATTCTCGCATTTTGGGAATGACCACTTCAAGCATGGGAGGTGGTTCTTCACCACCTTGAGAAAATGCCGCCCAGTTGTTATTCACGGGACCCTTAACGGATAGTGTATCTATAATAATATTTGCCGGTTGATAAGCTGCTTGACTTATAAGTCTTTGTGCCTGTTGAGTGATCAGTATTACGACAGGAAGAGTGAATAAAGCGAAGATGAGATAAAGAATATTTTTTTTCACTACTTATATACTAACAATTTATATTTTACTTGACAAACTTTAGCAGTCATGATATTTTAGTGCTAAATAGAAAAGAAAGGTTTTTATGCCGGAATTAACCGAAAGACAACTACATATTCTGAAAGCAATAATAGAGGATTATATTGAAACGGCAGAGCCTGTTGGTTCAGAAACACTGGATAAAAAGTATAATCTGGGTGTATCTCCCGCTACGATTCGCAACGAGATGGTTAAACTGACTCATTTAGGCTATCTGAAACAACCTCATACTTCCGCTGGTCGTACCCCAACGTCTGGGGCTTTAAAACTTTACGTAGATAAATTAATGAAGCTAAAAGAATTATCTGTTGCCGAAGAAGTGACTGTTAGACAAAAAATTTGGGATTATCGAACTGAAATGGATAAAATGCTTCGTGAAGCTACAAAGGCCTTGGCCAGACAGTCGAAAACTATGTCGTTGGCCGCAACAGAAGATGGTGATATTTACACTTCAGGAATGGGCAATATACTTGAAATGCCTGAGTTTTATGATATCGATATAACGAGACACCTATTGGACACATTAGATGAGTATGGATATTGGTGGAATATTTTTTCTCATCTTTACGATAACCCAGATCCGTTAGCAATTCTTCTGGGGGAGGAATTTGGTGGACAAGTATTGAAAGAGTGCGGTGGAGTATTCGTAAGATTTTCATCTGATACACATCGTGGAGCAATTGGAGTGGTTGGATCTTCTCGTTTGGATTATTCTCATATTATTCCATTAGTACGCTATATGGGTGAATTAATTAGTGATATGGCGAAGAACTGGTAGAGTATAAGATGAAAAGCAAACACGATGCTGTAAAAGTTAATCAGACGACTCAAGAGAATGTAGAATGGAAAGATAAATATTTGAGGGCGCTTGCGGATTACCAAAATTTGGAAAAGAGAATTAGTGAGACGAGGTCGCATGATGTTAAATTCGCGGCAAGAAATTTGATAGTCATGCTTCTGCCCGCCATAGATGATTTAGAAAAAGCAGCGATCTTGCTTAAGAATGAAGGATTAAACCTAGCAGTTAGGAAGTTAGAAGAAGTATTAAAAAGAGAACAGGTCGAAAAGATAGAGGTTTTGGGTAATAAGTATGATCCGCATACGATGGAATGTGTAGAGGTGGTAGAGGGACAAGAAGATGATAAGGTAACAGAGGAGATAAGACCTGGATATAAAATGTTTGGTCAGGTTATAAGAGCAACTCAGGTGAAAGTGGGAAGGAAAAAGTTAGAAAAAGTATTACCCCGCTAAGCGGGGTTCAATCCCGATTAAATCGGGATAGAAAAGGAGTATATTATGGCAAAAATAATTGGAATAGATTTAGGTACCACTAACTCATGTGTAGCAGTGATGGAGGGTGGAAGTCCAAAAGTAATACATAGTGCTGAAGGCAGAAACGTAATTCCTTCGGTGGTTGATCCTATTAAAAGAATTGTGGGAGATGTAGCCAAAAGACAAATGGTTATCAATCCTAAATCAACGGTATTTTCTGTAAAAAGATTAATGGGGAGAAAATTTTCAGATAAATCAGTTGAGATTGATGCGAAATGGTTACCATACTCGATTAAATCAGGTAGAGATAACATGGTAACGGTTGAAGTAGGAGGTAAAACATTTACTCCACAAGAAATTTCTGCTCAAATTTTACAAAAAATTAAATCTGACGCTGAAAATTATTTAGGAGAAAAGGTAGTGGAAGCCGTCATTACGGTTCCTGCCTATTTTGACGATTCACAGAGACAAGCAACTAAACAAGCTGGAGAGATTGCTGGTTTAATAGTTAAAAGAATTTTGAATGAACCTACAGCGGCTGCGCTTGCATACGGTTTAGATAAAAAACATGCCCATACTGTGGCCGTTTATGACTTGGGAGGCGGAACTTTTGATATTTCTATTTTAGAGCTTGGTGAAGGCGTATATGAGGTTAAAGCCACTAACGGTGATACTCATTTAGGAGGAGATGATTTTGATAAAAAAATCATAGACTTTTTGGCGGATGAGTTTAAAAAGGAAAACGGGGTTGATCTTCGAAAAGACGTTCAAGCTTTACAACGATTAAGAGATGCGTCTGAGAAGGCAAAAATTGAACTTTCTAGTAGTCTTGAAACCGAGATTAATCTACCTTTTATTACTCAGGGAAAAGAAGGTCCATTGCATCTAGTTATGAAATTAACTCGAGCTAAATTAGAAAGTATTATTGAAGATTTAATTAAAAAGACAATCACACCGGTTGAAGCATGTCTTAAGGACGCCAAAATTACTAAAGATAAGATTGATGAAATAGTGCTTGTTGGGGGAATGACTCGGATGCCAAAAGTTATCGAGGTGGTACAAAACTTCTTTGGTAAAGAACCAAACCGTTCAGTAAATCCTGATGAGGTGGTAGCCGTAGGTGCCGCCGTGCAAGCAGGTGTCCTTACAGGAGAAGTTAAAGATGTGGTTCTTCTGGATGTTACACCTCTTACTCTAGGAGTAGAAACTCTTGGCGGCGTGATGACGGCACTGATTACTAGAAATACTACCGTTCCAACATCTAAATCAGAAATTTTTTCTACAGCTGCAGATAACCAAACTTCTGTAGAGATTAATGTACTTCAGGGTGAAAGACCGATGGCTGCTGATAATAAATCCCTAGGAAGATTTATACTCGATGGTATTCCACCAGCGCCCCGTGGTATTCCCCAAGTTGAAGTGATGTTTGATATTGATGCCAGTGGCATATTAAATGTTCATGCCAAAGATAAAGCTACTGGAAGGAGTCAAAGTATAAAAATTACCGGTTCAACTGGTTTATCAAAAGAGGAAATTGAGAAAATGACTAAAGAAGCTGAGGCACATGCTTCTGAAGATTCGTCAAAAAAAGAAAAAATCGAAGCAAGAAATAAAGCTGATAACATGGTGTACGTGGCTGAAAAATCTTTACAAGATGCGAAAGATAAAGTAACGGATGATATTAAAAAAGAGGTGGAAGAGAAAATATCAGCTCTTAAATCTATTCTTGAAACCGGGACAAAAGAAGATTTAGAAGCTAAAACGAAAGATCTTTCCGATAGTCTCCAAAAAATAGGTCAGGCAATGTATCAGAAGCAGCCGTCGCAACCGGCAGATCAGGCGTCAGGAAGTAAAGAGGAGAAGGTAGAGGAAGCTAATGGGGAGAAAAAGAAAGAAAAGGGTAAAAAAGAAGACGTTCAGGAAGGCGAGGTTGTTAGTTAATTATTAGTTGTTGGTTATCAGTTAGGGCGCGCAAAAGCGCGCCCAATTGGTATAATTAAGGTATGGCAAAAGATTTTTACGAAATTCTGGGTGTTTCTAAAAATGCATCTTCCGAAGAAATAAAAAAAGCTTACAGAAAGCAGGCTTTGCAGTGGCATCCGGACAGAAATAAAAGCGAAGGGGCAAACGAAAAGTTTAAGGGAATTAATAAAGCTTATGAAATTCTCTCCGATTCGAAAAAAAAGGAGGCTTACGATCAGTACGGCGAGTCAGCTTTTCAGTCAGGAAGCGGATTTGGCGCACAAGGAAGCACAGGAAGATACGGTCCTTTCACTTACACTTATACGACTTCTGGTGGTGGAGACGGTGGTTCGCAGTCAAGCGGGTTCGAAGGATTTGATTTCGGTGGATTTTCCGATCCATTTGAAATTTTTGAACAATTCTTCGGAGGCGGAGGTTCGCCTTTCGGCAGACGCGCAAAGCAACATCCTGTTTACAGGCTGACTCTGGATTTCATGGAGGCGGTAAAGGGGGTTGAAAAAACAGTAAGTTTAGAAGGCAAAAGACAAAATATTAAGATACCGGCAGGAGTAGATAATGGTACCAGGGTAAGATTTGGTGATTACGACATCGTTATAAGCGTGCAGCCCGACTCACGGTTTAAAAGAGAAGATTATGATTTGGTAAGTGAGGTAGAAATAAGTTTTGCCCAGGCGGCACTCGGCGAAGTGATTTCCGTCCCTACTATAGACGGGCCGTTGAAGCTGAAAATCCAGCCGGGTACTCAGCCGAACGCCCTAGTCAGATTAAAGGGTATGGGCGTTCCTCATGTCCGCGGAAACGGACGCGGAGACCAGTATATAAGAGTAAAAGTAACTGTTCCGGCAAAGTTAAGCAGCCGGCAGAAAGAATTATTGGAAGAATTTGAAGAAGAAAACAAAAGAAAGAAAGGATGGTTCTAAATATGTTAAAAAACATCTCCGCAATTTTAATCTGGTCGGAAAATTATCGGAGACTTGCCGATTGGTATGAAGAAATGTTGGGATTAAAATCCATTGAGGAGTTAAATCATCCACAAGATACCGGAGTAGGATTCCAAGTTGGAAATGTTTATCTATGGATTGGGCAGCATGATAAAGTGAAAGGGGAAAATAAAGACATCCATAGACACATGTTTAATTTTGTCGTGGATTCCGTAACTAAGTCCTATGAGGAATTAAAGAAAAGAGGAGTAAAATTCCTGGCAAAGCCGTTCAAGGCTCCAACTTTCGATAAATACTTCGCAACATTTTATGATCTGGACAACAATCTGGTGCAGTTAATTGGGGGAAGATAATAAAAAAATTAAAGGAATTATTTATCCTATCTTTCTCCAAGATAACTTTCCGGAACAAGTGGAGTTAATTGAGAAAAAACCCAAGCGTCCAGATCGAGATTTTGTCTTTTTGCATCTATTATAGCCTCTTCTTGAGTAAAGGTTGGACCTATTTTAATTTCATATGTTCTACCGATGTTTAATCCACCAGCGTTTCTTTCGCTATAATCAGTTATACCTTCTATTCCCAAA